>FWWL01000375.1_pt1:15000-125720 | contig 125720 bp, 106 predicted proteins | sample 2228331 | NCBI WGS metagenome assembly FWWL01 (sample SAMEA103939775, study PRJEB20133) | metagenome | reverse complement strand
ACGAGCGATCAGCTCGTCTCTCAGCGAATCGGGCTCGACCACCGCGTCGACCACCAGGTCGGAAGCAAGTCGCATCAGGTCGACGTCCTTCTCGTACTCCTTGCGCTTCTCCTCGACGAAAGCCGCCCTCTCCTCGGGCGGGAGGGACTGGATCTTGTTGTAGTACACGGCATTCACAGCCGCCTCGGGACCCATGACCGCAATCGAGGCGGTGGGGAGAGCAAGGGTCGCCTCCGGCTCGAAGGCCGGCCCTCCCATGGCATACAGCCCGGCCCCGTAGGCCTTTCTCACCACCACGCAGACCTTGGGCACGGTAGCCTCGGACACCGCCGTTATCATCTTCGCACCGTGGCGGATGATCCCCTCCCGCTCGACCTTCGTGCCGATCATGAAACCCGGCACGTCAGCAAGGAACACGAGCGGAATGTTGAAGGCGTCACACAGCCAGACGAAGCGGGCAGCCTTGTCGGCCGAGTCGACGAAGAGCACCCCGCCCCGCACCGCAGGCTGGTTGGCGACGACCCCTACGACCCGCCCTTCCAGCCGGGCCAGCCCTACCACCACCTCCGGCGCCCAGAGCGGCTTCACCTCGAAGAAGCTCTCCCTGTCGACGAGCCTTCTGATGAGGAGCTTCATGTCGAAAGGCTTGCGCTCTTCTTCCGGCACGATCTCCGCGATCGAGGGCCCGTCCTCCGGAGGAGCTGGCTCGGAGGCAGGGGGCTCGTCCCGGAAATTCTGCGGGAAGTAGGAAAGGTAAGACTTGGCCGCCTCGATGGCTTCCTCGTCGGAGTCGACCAGCAGGTCCCCGCAGCCTGATACCGTGCAGTGCATCTCGGCCCCGCCCATCTCATCCAGGGTTGCCTCCTCACGGATCACGACCTCGGCCATCCGTGGCGAACCCAAGTACATCGAAGCGTTGCCGCGCACCATGATCACGACGTCGCAGAAGGCCGGGATGTAAGCCCCGCCTGCTGCCGAGGGACCCATGAGGCAGCAGACCTGAGGGACCCGGCCCGATAGGCGTACCTGGTTGTAGAAGATGCGCCCTGCTCCCCGGCGCCCGGGGAAGAGCTCCACCTGGTCGGTGATCCTGGCGCCGGCCGAGTCGACCAGGTAGACGATGGGAATCTCGTGGCGCAGCGCGACCTCGGTTATCCTGACGATCTTCTCGACGGTCCGCGCTCCCCAAGAACCAGCCTTGACCGTGGGATCGTTCGCCATGACGCAGACAGGCCGCCCGTCGACGGTCCCTGTGCCCGTCACCACGCCGTCGGCCGGCAGCTCGGGGTCCGAAGCGTTGGCGAAGAGGCCGTCCTCCACGAAGGACCCTTCGTCCAGAAGGAGCGCCAGCCGCTCCCTTACGAAGAGCTTGCGCTGGGAGGCCAGCTTCGCCCTGTATTTGGGATTGCCTTCCAGAACCTGGCGCCGCCGCGTCTCGAACTCGGCCGCCTTCGGAGGCGCCAGAGGCTCGTCTCTTCCCTCGGAACGGACCTCGCCCACAGCTCAGCTCGCCTTCTTCCAGCGAGGCCCCGCCTTGAGCACCCCGCTACCGAGTTCCCGCCCTACCAACTCCTGGGCGAGACGCGCCGCTTCCAGCAGCTTTTCGAGGTCCACGCCAGTGCGCACCCCCATGTCTTCCAGCATGTGCACCAGCTCCTCGGTGCAGATGTTGCCGGCGGCACCCGGCGCGTAAGGACAACCTCCAAGCCCCCCGACAGATGCGTCGAAGTAGTTGACGCCGGCGTCCATCGCAGCGAGCACGTTGGCTAACCCCGTGCCCCTCGTGTCGTGGAAGTGGCAGTTGAGGACCAGGGGGTCGTCGGAGCCGACAGCAGTACGGACGAGATCGACCAACTCCGCCACCCTCGAAGGCGTCGCCATCCCCGTGGTGTCCCCGAGGGAGACTTCCCTCGCCCCGAGAGCGACGCACCGTCCCGCAAGGTCGGCCACTACTCGAGGAGCCACCTCACCCTCGTAAGGACAGCCCCAGGCCGTCGAGATCGTGCAGCCGACCCTGGCGCCCGCTGCTGCGGCTGCCCCCAGGACGGCCTCGAGCTCCCCGAGCGACTCCTCTCGCGTCCTTCCCGAGTTCTCGAGGTTGTGGGTCTCTGAGGCGGACAGGACGAACTGAAGGTTCTCGAACCCCGCCTGAAGTGCCCGCTCGGCCCCCCTGGAGTTGAGAACCAACGCCGAGTAGACGATCCCGGGCCGCCTGGAGATCCCTCTCCAGACCTCTTCGGCACCGGCCATCTGAGGCACGCGGTCTTCCCTGACGAAGGATGCGACTTCTATTCGGCGGAGCCCGGTTCCCGACAGCACGTCGATAAGGCGGACGCGGGCCTCGACTGGAACCGGGTTCTCGTTCTGCAGGCCGTCTCTTGGCCCTACCTCTCTTATGAATACCTTCTCGGGTATCCTCACAGTCGACTTCTGCTCCCCTACTGTGAGCTGGCCTTTACCGTGCTGCCGGAGGCATCGCGGTGCTGCTCACGACCAACTTCCGGTTCTCGCCTGGCGAGCCAGCCGCCGACCATCCGGCCATCTTCGTCCTGGTCCTGCTTACCGGGATCCAAATTCTCGACCGGGCGAGCCAGCCGCCGATCCTCCGTCTATCTTCGTCTGGAGCTCCTCGGCACCACCTTCATCTTTACCGGCGTCGGCCCTATTCCCAGACCCTGCCGCAGACGGTTCTCCAGGTATCGGACGTAGGAGTCGGGCAGCTTTGCTCCTGAGAAGATTACGAAGGTCGGTGGCCTGCGCGCCGCCTGGGTAACGTAGAGGACCTTCGGGCGGCGCCGTCTTCTTCTATCTACAGGCGGGGGGTGAGCGGCCACGGCCTCCTCGACGACCGCGTTTACCCGCGACGTGGGCGCCCGGAAGTCGTAGGCCTGGAGAACCTCGTCCACGGTGGGGACGACCTTCGACACGTTGTAACCGGTCAGAGCCGACACTCGAAGCAGTGGGGCGAACTCCAAGAACCTGAGTCTTTCGACCACCTGATCCACGGTCTTCTCCTTCTGCTCGGCCGACGTGGCGTCCCACTTGTTGAGGAGCACGACCACCCCGCATCCCCCCGACAGCGCCCTTTTGGCGATGGCCTGGTCCTGGCGAGTCACCCCCTCGCTCGCATCCAGCACCAGCAGCACAATGTCGGCCCTGTCGATCGCCTTGAAGGTGCGAGTGGCGCTGTAGTACTCGACTCTCGACTCGTAAGCCGAGTCCTTCTTGAGCCCGGCAGTGTCGACGAATCGATACTTGCGGCCGTCCTCGAGCTGGACGAGGGAGTCGATGGAGTCTCTCGTCGTACCGGGTAGATCCGAGACGATGGTCCGCTCTTGGGCGAGCAGTCGGTTGAAGAGTGTCGATTTCCCGACGTTGGGACGCCCTACGATGGCGACCCATGGGACTTGCTCGTCCTCCAGGGAAAAAGCGGGTGCTGTCCCGCCCAGGGAATCGACAACCGCATCCAGCAGTTCCCCGATGTTCCTACCGTGGAGAGCCGATACTCCCACCGCCTCACCGAGCCCGAGAGAATGAGCTTCGAGAGTCGCGTGATCTCTCGACTCCGAGTCGACCTTGTTCACTACCACGATCACTCTCGGCGCGCTCCCGCCGCCCGTCTTCTTCCTCACTCGCCGGGCAAGCTCCCGGTCCTGGGGCAGCAGACCCGAGGCTGCGTCCACCACGAGCAACACCACCTCTGACGTCTCGACAGCGACCTCGGCCTGCCTTGCTACCGACTCTGCCAGGTCATCACCGGCGCCCGTCTCCCACCCTCCCGTGTCTACGAGCCGGAATACCCGGCCCCTCCACTCGCAGAGCTCTTCCTTGCGGTCCCTCGTAACCCCGGCGATCTCGTCCGCAACAGCGACGCGCTTGCCGAGCATCCGGTTGAAGAGGGTGGACTTGCCGACGTTGGGACGACCCACGATTGCGACGGAGGGAAGCTTGCTCATCGGAAACGGCAACGAAAAACCATCTACTAAGGACGATCTCGGAGAGGCGGCGTTGTAGACTACCAGCGATGACGGCTTCCGACCCCTCCCTTACCACCGAGATCGCCAGCCACACCACTACGCTGTCGGAGCGATCCCAGCCGGCGGGAGACCGGGAGGTCGGCAGCTCTGCCACCCCCCACGCCAGTCACGCTCAACCTTCGCCTTCCGCCCCCAGGACAGCACGAGACTGGGGAATCGAGGTTGACCGCGTCCTGATATCCAACCCTCGGGGTTTTTGCGCCGGCGTGGAGATGGCGATCAAGGCACTGGTCTGGATGCTCCGCCTGTGCGGACCTCCGGTGTACTGCTACCACGAGATCGTCCACAACAAGAAGGTCGTGGAAGCTTTCGAGAAGGCAGGCGTGGTTTTCGTCGACGACGTCACCAAGGTCCCGGAAGGAGCTCCCCTCATGCTCTCGGCCCACGGGTCGGCACCTGAAGTGGTGGCCGAGGCCGAGCGTCGGGGAGGTTTCGTCGTAGACGCTGTCTGTCCCCTAGTTACCAAGGTCCACCACGAGGCTCGTCTGCGGGCGAAGAAGGACTACGAGATCGTCTACATAGGCCATGCAGGCCACGACGAGGCGGTAGGGACCCTGGCAGTCGCCCCGGAAGCGATGCACCTGGTAGAGAGCAGGCAGGACCTGGAATCGCTGCAACTCAGGCCCGACAGAGCCGGGGTCGCCCTGCTCGCCCAGACGACGCTCTCCCACTTCGACTGGAAGGAAATCCTGGAGGAGGCCAGGGCTCGCTTCGACGACTTGTGGCTTCCGGCCCGCGAGGACCTCTGCTACGCGACGACCAACCGCCAGCGGGCGGTAATCGAGCTGGCGAAGCGCTGCGACGCGATCCTCGTCGTGGGGTCGGCCAACTCCTCCAACACCAACGCGCTGGTGAGAGTCGCCAAGGCTGCGGGGTGCCCGAACACTTTCCGGATCGACGGCGCTGACGACATTCGCCCGGAATTCCTGCAGGGCGCCGCCCGCACCGTCGGACTGACAGCCGGTGCCTCCTGCCCTGAGTCCCTGGTCGAGGAGGTCGTCGCCTTTCTTGCGCCTGCCCAGGGAGCGACCGAGCTGCGCGTCATTGACGAGGACGAGTACTTCCCCCTCCCACCGAAGTTGAGAGAGGCGCTGGCCGAGCGCTTCGGAACACTTCCCGACGACCGAACGAGAACTGCCGCCGACGCCCTCGCCGAGCTCGAAGACCTGCAGGCTCGCCAGGGCCAGTAAAGGCCGAGCGGAGCGATCGGCGCCGGCCGGAGCTCTCAGGCGGCCTTGGGCCTGCTGGGACCCTTGGCCCTTGCCTCGAGGTCCTCGAGCAGCGCTTCGAGGGACTCCTTGAGGGCTGCCGTCGCGCTTCTTCGGTCGAGTTTCCCCTCAGAGCCCACGTCTATGGGATCGCCGATCTCGATCAGCACTTTCCTGAAGGGGTGCAGAATTCCCCGGCGGTCGAGCAGCCTGTCGGCCCCCCAGATTCCCACCGGAATGATCGGGGCACCGCTCTTTTCTGCAAGGAAAGCCACGCCTGTCTGTAGCTCGCCCACTCCCGGTCCGTCCAATCTCCGGCCCTCCGGGAACACGCAGACTACCTCCCCTCGGCAGAGCAACGCCATGGCCGTCGCCAGCGCTGCCCGATCCCTCAGACCCCGCCGCACGGGAAAGGCGCCGAAGCGAGTGGAAATCCAGCCTCCGATCCGGCGGTCCCAAATCTCGGACTTCCCCATGAAGTGGACGACCCTCCTGGTCGCGAGTGCCACGAGCGGGATGTCGATGTAGCTGCGGTGGTTGGGCGCCAGGATTACCCCTCCCGAGCGAGGGATCTTCTCCTTTCCGATCACCTCGAAACGGCACAACAACTTGAACGCCCAGTAGGCCAGGGGCCACAAGAGGCGGTATACAAGTGGCCTCACGACAACCGGATATCCCCCTTCGACGCTCAATGCCCCCATTGCCTGCCTGCTCCTCCTTAGCCTCTTGCCGCCTCGGCACTACCTCCGGACCCTCTCTCCCTCCAGAGCTCGAGGATTTGCTCGACCACCTCCTCGGGCGCCAGCCGGGTGGTGTCGATCACCACCGCCCCTTCCCCCTTTGCGAGCGGCGATACCTGCCTTGTGGAGTCAAGCCGATCTCGCATCCGGATGTCCTCGAGGAGCTCCTCGAAGGTCCGGTCCTTGTCCACCGCGTGCCTGCGTCGAGCTCTCTCCGCAGCTTCAGCCGTAAGGAAGACCCGGACGGGAGCATCGGGAAAGACGGCGGTGCCGATGTCACGCCCTTCGACTACCGCTCCACCTTTCGCGTATCGTCTTTGCTTGTCGACGAGTACTTGCCTCACCTCGGCTACGGCGGAGTACTCAGAGACGGCCCGGTCCACATCTCTGGACCTTATCGCCTCAGTCACCTCGGAGTCGCCAACCCAGACCCGCCCGTCCGTCGATGTCCTGACCTCGATCTTCTCGGCCAGCCTCGCCAGGGAGTCCGCGTCCGTCGGGGGTATCCCCAAGCGCAGCGCCTCCAGGGTGACCGCTCTGTACATGGCGCCCGTGTCGAGGTAGGCGAAACCGAGCTCCTTGGCCAGAGCTCTGGCCACCGTGGACTTGCCCGACCCTGCGGGCCCGTCGATGGCGATGACCCGGGGAACCTCAGGCGGCATCCGCACCGGCCAGGCGCCTAAGGTCGGACACGAAACCCGGATAGGAGACCGCAGCAGCCGAGATCCCCCTCACCGTCGAACGTCCCTCCGCAGCACAGGACAGGATCGCAGCGGCCATGGCTATCCTGTGGTCTCCGTGTGACTCGTAGTCCGCTGGAGCCGGCGGCCTCCCCAATCCCTGGATCTCCATGCCGTCTTCCAACTCGTCTATGCGAGCTCCCGTCTTTCGGAGCTCCTTGGCGAGAGTCGAAATCCGGTCTGTCTCCTTTGTCCTCAGCTCGCGGGCGCCTCGGATCCGGGTCGTCCCCTCGGCGATACAGGCCGCCGCTGCGAGGATCACGACCTCGTCCACGAGGGGCGGGATTTCCGCCTCGGCCAGCTCGAAGGCCTGCAGCCGCCCCCGAAACTCGGCCCAGGCCTTACCGTATGGCTGACCGAGACTGCTCCCGGTCTCTTCCCAACCCATCCGGGCCCCCATCTCGATCGCCTTGTCCATGAAGGCTCTCCTGGTGGGACTCAAACACACCGACTCGGCCTGCACCTCAGAGCCCGGAATAATGGCAGCTCCCAGCAGAAAAAAGGCTGCGGAGGAGATATCGGTCGGCACGACGGCATTGAAGGATGCGAGACGGGAAGCAGAGACTGCGACCGCTCGGTCCTGGATGGAGACCTTGGCGCCAAGCGCGGAGAGCATCGTCTCGGTGTGTTCACGAGTGGCCAGACGCTCTTCTACGACGGTCTCGCCCGTAGCCGACAATCCGGCGAACAGGACTGCTCCTTTTACCTGGGCTGAGGGAACAGGCAGGACGTAGCGGATTCCCCGTAGTCGCCCTCCCTTGACCACAAGGGGAGCCACCCCTCCGGGAGAGGTCGAAACGGCGGCACCCATAAGCGAGAGGGGTCGTGCCACCCGGTCCATGGGGCGGCGTCTTAGCGAGGAGTCACCGGTCAGCACCGACAGGTAGGGCAGGCCCGCCAGGAGTCCGGCCCCGAGCCGCATCGTGGTGGCAGAGTTGCCGCAATCGATGACGCTCCGAGATTCGCTCAGCCCTTCAAGGCCCGACCCTTCCACCGAAACCTCGGTCGGTGAATGCCACTCCAGCTGCACTCCCAGGGAAGAGACCATTCCAGCCGTGGCTCGCACGTCTTCTCCGGTACCGAGGTTCGATATGCGGCTTTCTCCGTCCGCAAGCGCTGCCATGAGCAGTGCCCTGTGGGAGATCGACTTGTCGCCCGGTGGGGAGACCGCGCCTCTCAGCACCACAGGTCCCCTGACCGTCAGGCAGTCGTCTGCCAGCGAGACCCTTCCACTGACTCCCGATGCCACCTTGCCTCCGGTCGGCTCGAAACGCTACCGGCTTCCCATTCCGTAGCCTCCTCCCCCTGGAGCCAGGGCTACGAATCGAAGAGGGTCCGCTGCCCCGAAGCGCCCGATTCCCCCCTTCCCTGAAAAACCTGTGGGCCCACCGAAGCCCTGAAGCCTGCCTCCCGCAATGCCTTACGGGCTTCCATGGCCTCTTCTCTCCCCTCGATGGCGAGGCGCAGCACGCCGCCCGCCTCCGAGCTCGCCTCCATGGGGTGAGTTATCGAGACGTCGGCAATGTTTATACCCCTCTGCCCAACCACCGTCGTCACCCTGGCAAGAGTACCGGGCCGGTCCGGGATCTCCACGGCGACCTCCCAGACCTGGCGCGTCCCCTCCTTGCCAACGAAGAGCTCGTGCCGCGCAGCTCTCGCCTCGAAAAGAAACCTCCTCACGTCTTCCTCGCGCCCGTCCACGAGCCACCCCTTTAGCCGCCTCAGTTGAGCTTCCAGCTCCGATATCGCCTCCACCACCGCGGCCGCGTTCCAGGTGAGGATGTCGGTCCAGATCTCGGGACTCCCCGAGGCTATCCGCGTCAGGTCACGGAACCCTCCCGCGGCGAGCTTCCCAAGGGCTGGATGGCTCGACGACTTCTCCGCTACCGAGTTCATGAGCGCCGTCGCCACGACCTGCGGCAGGTGACTCACCACGGCGACGAAGCGGTCGTGCTCGTCGGGTGGTACGGCGAGAACGCTGGCTCCGGTGGCCGAGACGAGTCCGGAAAGGTCCGCCAGCGCCTGCGAGTCGGTCGACGCCGTCGGAGTAAGTACCCAGGTAGCCCCCCTGTAGAGGTCCGCACGGGCTGCCTCGAGCCCCGTCAGCTCGGAGCCGCACATCGGGTGGCCCCCGACGAAGTGCCTCCCCTCGGGGAGCGCCGACTCGACCTCGGAGACGATGCGTGCCTTGACGCTCCCGACGTCGCTCAGGATGCATCCCTCGGGGGCCGCCTCTGCTGCCCGCAGAGCCAGCTCCGGCACCTTCGAGACCGGCGTGGCGACGAAGACGAAGTCGCACCCCCTGACCGCGTCCTCCAGAGAGGAGAATCCCCTGTCGACCGCACCGGCCTGCTCGGCTCGCTCCACCACCTCGGGCGTACGGTTCCAGCCCCTGATCTCGACATCGACACGCCCTTCAGCAGTGGCCTCCCGAAGGGCCATCCCCAGCGAGGCACCCATCAGTCCGAGGCCGGCGATTCCGACGACGACTCGGTCGCTACGTGGAGCTGCCACCAAGAACCCCGGATTCGAATCGAGACATCGGTGGGTTCAGGGCAGCGCAGGGCTGCCGAACGGATGCATTCAGCCGATTGTCCGCCCCATGATTGGGGCCATCCGGGCGAGCTCGCCCATCAACTCCTCGAACTGGTGAGGCAACAGAGCCTGTGCCCCGTCGCAAAGGGCCTCCTCGGGGCATGGGTGAACGTCCACCATGACGCCGTCCGCCCCCACGGCCAGAGCGGCCCTCGCCAGCGGCCTCACCGCGTAGGCCCGCCCCGCGGCATGGCTTGGATCCACGATTACCGGGAGATGAGTCAGTTGCCGCAGCACCGGCACCGCCGAGATGTCCAGGGTAAACCTGGTGGCCGGCTCGTACGTCCGGATCCCCCTCTCGCAAAGAACTATCGACTCGTTCCCCTCCTTGGCGATGTACTCGGCGGCCAGAAGCCACTCCTCTATGGTGGCGTTGAGCCCCCTCTTTAGGATCACCGGCAGCGGCTGCTTTCCCACTTCCGAGAGGAGGGAGAAGTTCTGCATGTTTCTGGCGCCCACCCTCAGAGCATCCGCATACCCCGCTACCAGCTCGACGTCGCGCGCGTCGACGACCTCTGCGACGAAGGGAAGTCCGGTCTCCCGGGAAGCGTCCTTCATGATCTCGAGGGCCTCCCTCCCCAGTCCCTGAAAGGAGTAGGGGGAGGTCCGAGGCTTGAATGCCTCCCCTCTCAGGATCGTGGCGCCTGCCGCGGCCACCGCCTTGGTCGAGGTCAGGGTCTGGTCACGGTTCTCTACCGCACAGGGGCCGGCGATGACCGCGAAGTGTTCCCCGCCCACCTTTGCCCCTCCTATCGACACGACAGTGGGGCCGTCCTGGGACTCCCTTGCGACGATCTTGTAGGGCTTGAGGACCGGCACGACCCGTTCGACCCCGTCGAGGGCCTCGAGGGGAAGTCGGGCGATTTCGTTGTCGTCACCTATGGCGCCGATGACGGTGCGGTATCTACCCCTGGAAACGTGGGCTTCGGCCCCAACGGCAGCCAGGCGGCGGACGACGCCTTCGACTTCCTCGTCGGTGGCGTTGGGCTGCATCACGATTAGCATCTACGACTCCGTTCCGGCCGCTTCCCACTCCTCGCCCTGGTACGCCAGGTCCGCACGGAGCCTCCTGGCTTCACCCTCGTAGACATGCCTGATCTCGTGGCGTGACCTTGAGCTGTAGCAGTGGACCAGAACCCTGATGCACCGCTGCGGGCTCCCCGGAACCGACATTTCTCTTGCACCAAGAAGTGGTACGTCGTCCAGTCCCAAAGCCCTGGCGCCGGCTGCGGGGTACTCAGCCTGGAGGTCCTCAGTCGCGGTAAAGATGATACTTACCAGGTCTTCAGCCGAAACCTCGTTTAGCCTCATGATCTTTTCCAGCAGCGCAGCCGTCCTGGCGACGATCTCCTCGGCATCGTCCTTACTTACCGTAGTCGCCCCGCGAATCGCGACCAGCCTCACAGACACCTCAGTCCCCCTTCACCCCAAGACCGGCGAGCCCCCAGGAACTACCCAGCGCCCCAGGGCTCACCCGGCTCCCTCCTCGCCGGCGCTACCGCCTCCCGACGCCCTGTACAGCGAGTGCACCTCCGCAGGGGTGAGAAAGCGCCACTCTCCGGGGCGGAGTTTCCTGTCGGAAAGGCTTCCGATCTTGACCCGCACCAGCTCTTCTACCTTGCCCCCGACAGCGGCGACCATCCTGCGGATCTGTCGCTTTCTCCCCTCGGTGATCGTGATCTTCAGTATCCTCCTGTCCCCGATCCTGTCTACCTGGCGCACCTTCGCAGGCAAGGTCTTCCCGTCCTCCAGCTCGATTCCCGAAGACAGCTTGCGGAGTGCGCCGGGGACGAGCTTGCCCTTTACCGCGACGACATAGGTCTTCGGGACCTTCGAGGACGGGTGGGTAAGACGGTAGGTCAGTTCCCCGTCGTTCGTCAGGATCAGCAGTCCCTCGCTCTGCTTGTCCAGTCGACCTACAGGGTAAAGCCTGTAGCGCTGCTTCAGCTCGGGGGGAAGGATGTCCAGCACCGTCCCCTCGGCATAGGGATCGTCGACGGTAGATACGAGCCCACTGGGCTTGTTCAAGAGGACATAGACCTTCTCTCGGGAAGTTGGTACAGGCTCTCCGTCCAGGGTGACGACATCGACCTCGGGGTCGGCCCGGTCACCGAGAACCGCTGTCCTGCCATTGATAGCTACACGCCCCTCGGCAATCATCTGCTCGCACTTTCGCCGCGAGGCGATGCCGGCGTCCGCCAGGAGCTTCTGGAGGCGGACCCTACCCGGCGTCAAGGCTGGACTGCCCTGAGGGCGCCTCCCCCTCGGCGTCGGCCGAACTAGCCTGCCCCTCCTCTCCGGAGTCTCCGGGGCCGACGTGAGCTGACGGGCGCAGCGCCGCTTCGATCCGCTCGGCCTCGCCGGGCTCGGGAGCGAACTCCCTCAGGGGAGGCAGCTCTTCGAGCGACGAGATCCCAAGCTGTTCGAGGAAGCGGGTCGTGGTCCCATAAAGCACAGCCTTCCCCGGCCCCCTGTCGCGGCCGACTTCCTCGACCAGACCCCGTACCACGAGGTTCCTGACCACGGCATCGCAGTTCACTCCCCTTATGGCTGCAAGCTGTGCCCTGGAGATGGGTTGCTTGTAAGCGACTATGGCGAGAGTCTCGAGCGCTGCTGCCGACAGGCGCGCATCCTGCTGGGATGCCAGGAATGCCTCCACATAGGCTGCCTCTTCGGGATGCGAGTAGAACCTCCACCCTCCTGCGACCTTGCGCAGTGCAAAGCCACGTCGCTCCTGCTCGTATGCCTCGGAAAGTCGCTGGAGCGCAGCCTCGACCTCAGTCTGGGACACCTCGCAGACCTCTGCCAGCACAGATGCCGGGACCGGATCCTCGGCAACCATCAAGATGGCCTCGATGTGTCGCGACAGCTCTCTTTCAGAGCCCGACCCCTCCGTGGGCCTTGGCATGTGGCCCTCCTCGCCCTCGTGCAGCCCCCTACCTCCAGCAGGAACGTCGTCCGTCACTCCCGTCCCTCCCCCTCCGTGGAGCCTGTGGGTCGCTCGAGGAGCGCACCTGGCGCATCACCGCTGTCCATGCTTGACCGCGGACCGTCCTGGTAGAGTCCGTCTTCGGCCTCCCGGTCTTCCTCGAGAGCCAGCTCCACCCAGTCGATGTCGTTGCCCCCCTTCCAGATCACGGTTATCTCCCCGAAAGTGCGGAACTGCTCGAGGTCGACGGCTTCCCGCTTGTAAAGCTCCAGCAGCGCCAGAAAGTGCAGCCCCACTTCTAGCCTCGACCTGCAGGTCGCAGTCAGGTCCCTGAAGGTCACCTGCCTGGCTGCCTGGATCCTCTCCGCCGCAGAGACCAGCACCTCCTTGAAGCGGATCGGAGGCACGTAGATGTGGTCTAGGCCAGGTTCGGGTGCGTACCGGGCACGATCCAGGGCCGCTGCAGCCAGCTCGGCGAGGCGTCTAGGAGTCACGCCGGCGAGCAGCGGCGGCATCACTCCCCTGAAGCTCTCGTCTGGTCCGACTGCTCTCGGGAAGAGGCCGCCACCCTCCCCCAGGCGCTGGCGCAAGACCTCGGAAGCCCTCTGGAACGTCCGGTGCCCCAGCAACCTGGCGATGAGGACGTCCCGCTTCCTGGTCAGCTCGGCGTCCACCTCTTCGGCACCCTCGTCAGCCGAGGGCAACAGCCTGGAGGATTTCAGCTCGATCAGCGTCGCGGCGATGAGAAGGAACTCCGTCGCGGTATCGAGATCGATTTCCTCGAGACGCTCCATTTCCCGCAAGAAGTCGTCGACGATGGCACTCAGGGAGATGTCGTAGATCTCTACCTGATTGCCGGTGATCAGGTGCAAGAGCAGGTCGAAGGGCCCCGAGAATACCGGCGTATTGACCTCTACCGTCATCCCGAGTCTTCCCTCGCGCTAGCCGTGCTGACCAGGCAGACCTGAAGCCGGACGCGCTGCCCGGCACCTGCCCAGGCCAATTGCATCGCGCGCGCCGGCCAGGGTCTCTCTCGCAATAGGGTTGACCTTCTCGAAGCCCGAGTCAAGGACCTCGCTCACCCGGCCCGGCTCTGCAGCCTCCTCCCTGCGCCTTCTAATCGGCTCCAGCGCCGCGTTGAGGCTGGACGCGAGCTCGTCCTTGCAGGCCACACACCCTCTCTCACCCGACCTGCACTCCGTTGCCACCTTGACGGTGTCCTCGGGGGGAGTGAACAGCTCGTGGAGGGCGTAGACGGCGCAAACCTCCGGTCGGCCGGGGTCCTTCAGATGGATCTTCTGAGGATCGGTTATGTAAGAGCGGACCTTCTTGGCGACCACGTCGTCTGAGTCGGCTAGGAAGATGGCGTTTCCGTAGGACTTGGACATCTTCCTCCCGTCCGACCCCGGCACCCTTGCCCCCTCGCTAAGCAGCCCCAGAGGCTCCGGAAAATACGGGCCACCGAAGAGGTGGTGAAAGCGCCGGACTATCTCCCTTCCCAGCTCCAGGTGGGGCAACTGGTCCTCGCCAACGGGGACCACCTCTCCCTTGACGATCGTGATGTCGGCCAGCTGGAGCACGGGATAGCCCAGGAAACCATGGGTCGATATTTCACGTTCGGAGAGCTCGGCCAGTTGCTCCTTGAAGGTCGGGTTTCGCTCGAGCCAGGAAATGGGCGTGATCATCGAGTAGTAGAGAGCGAGCTCGGCGACTTCGGGCAGGTCGCTTTGCCTGTAAATGACGGCCTTCGCAGGGTCCAGCCCCGCTGCGATCAGGTCGACCACGAGGTCGTTGGTGTTGGCGTCGAGCTCTGCGGTGCGGTCGAAGTCGGTCGAGAGCATGTGCCAGTCCGCCACGAAGACGAACACCTCGGTCTCGTCCTGGAGGGCGACAAGGTTCCTGACGTTGCCGAAAAGGTGCCCGATGTGGAGCTTGCCGGTTGGCCGGAAGCCGGTCAGAACCCGCCTGTACTTGGCTTCGTCGAATGAAATCGTTCCTGCGACGGCCACCTCTCTCCTCGCTTGGCTCAGATGATCTGCCCGGGTGGTACCGGAATAGCGAACTCGCGACCGGCGAATCCGCCGTAGGTCCGCTCGAACTCCGAGTCCGAGACCTCCCTCAGGCTGGACAGCACGCCTGGGTCGACCCGAGTGGCCTCCTGGACGACTACCAGTACCTTGAGTCCCAGCGACGGGTCGAAGAGCGGGCTCGGCGTCACTGCCTGCACGGGCCGGAGCCCGATTCCTCTACGGCCCGACGAAGCCTCGCCTGTACCCGGCTCGGGCGTGGTCCCACCCCCTACATCCGGCGCCGGAGCACCCGGTAGAACTCCCGGAGGCGAAGCGGTGCTGCCGGCCCCGGGTACCCGTTCCCGCAACGCCCTCACCGACACCTGCCTCTTCTCGCCTGCAGACAGCTCGAAGGCATGGTTCTCGAGTGCGACGAAGCGGGCACCGGGGCCTCTTTCCAGGTCGCCCACCGCATAGGGCACCACGGCTGCCACGACGAGGAGGGGCCCGCTCTCCTCGTTCGAGACGACGAGGTCGAGCGTCACCTCGTTGCTGCCGCTACCGGGTAGCGGAGTGACGAACCCCGCCACGTCCAGCTTCAGGGTTCTCTCAAGCACTTCGGAGGGAGACTGAAGCTTTTCTCTGTTCCGCAAGAACATTGCGGCGACACGATCCCCGCCTCCTTCCGGCCCACCCGATGGGCTGGCTTGATCGTCTCTTGCGCACGCGGGCACAGCCACGATGCTGAGCATCACGATCAGGGCCAAGAATCTGCAACCCGCGCGCGGTTTCGGCCCTGGGGAGCCCGTCTCGGAGTTTCCGGGGACGCCTGTCGAAGCTCCACGCATCGCGCCTACCCTCCTATCCCTGCGACCGCCCTTACGAGGCGGGCGACTGCGGAATACGTGGGGGCCGCAAGCACGAACACGAAGACGGCGAGAACTGCCAGCCATGCCGTCGGACTCGAGAGGGCACGAGTTACCGAGCTCTGCGGAAATACGTGCCTCCAGAAGAGTGCGCCGTCCAGTGGACCCGCAGGAAGCAAGTTGAAAACTCCAAGCACTCCGCTCAGCACGCCTACTCTCAGGGCTGCGATTCTGGCACCTTCCAGGAAGAGTCCTGCTCCTGCCGCACCGCTCGCCAGCTCTGCAGCGCTGGAGAGTGCCCTGGCGGCAAGTGCTGCTACGAGGCACACAAGAAAATTCGACGAAGGCCCGGCCAGCACCGTGAGCGCAGGTCCCCATCTCCTGGGTCGCATGACCGAGGGATCCACAGGAGTGGCAGCGTAGCCGATCACAGCACCGGAGGTGAGAATGCCCAGGAGCGGCAGAAGCACGGTTCCGAAGGGGTCCATGTGTGGCAAGGGGTTCAGCGTCAGCCGCCCTGCCCGGCCTGGGGTAGGGTCGCCGAAGCGGTTGGCTGTCCAGGCGTGGGCGAACTCGTGAACCGTGATGCAGAAGAGGAAGACCAGATAACTCAGAGCACCGCCAAGAAAGGTGCGCAAGCCCCTCGACCCTCGACTTAGCCGGCCTGGAGTCCCTCGATCTCGCCCGGGGAGACCTCAGCGCTGGCAAGAGATGCAGCGCAGGGCATGGGGTCGAGCCTCGAGCCGCCTCATGGGGATCTCCTCGCCGCAAACCTCGCACTTGCCGTACGTGCCGGCCTCCATCCGGGCCAGCGCCTCTTCGACATCGGAAAGCGTCACCTGGAGCCTGTCGATGAGCGCCAGCGTCTCGGCCTTCTCGGCGGTCGCGGCGGCCGAGTCCGCAAAGCCCTCGTTCACCGGGATCTCGACGCTCCCCGACTCGATATCGACGCCCAGCTCCTTGAGCTGGAGGATGAGGTTGTCCCTCTCCTCCTCCAGCCGCGTCCTCAGGTGTGCGTACTTGGTCGTCATGGCTATCGACTCCGGTCGGATTCTGCTGCTCGGTCCCTAGCGGGCCCCCGAGCGCGGGTGAGTGCTTCGGTAGACGGACTCGATGTGAGAAAAGGTGACCTTGGTATATGCCTGGGTCGTAGTAAGGCTAGCATGCCCCAGCATCTCCTGGACGGCCCTTATGTCCGCTCCTCCCTCGAGCATGTGAGTGGCGCAGGAGTGCCTAAGCACGTGAGGGCTCAACTCGGACTCGAGGCCTACCCTCGCCGCCCTGCGCTTGAGGATGGTCCACAGCCCCTGCCTGGTCAGGCGTTCTCCACGAGCGTTCACGAACAGGGCAGCAGGAGCCCGTCTCCTCGATGCCTTCTCCACCAGGACCGGCCTGGCAAGGCGGAGGTACCGCTCAATCGCTGCAGCTGCCGGACCCCCCACCGGGGCGATCCTCTGCTTGCCGCCCTTTCCCGATATCCTCACGATTCGTTGCTCGAGGTCCAGGTCGGAGAGGTCTAGGCCAGCGGCCTCGCTGATGCGAGCCCCCGTCGAATAAAGGAGTTCGACGATTGCCCTGTCCCTGATGTCGACCGGAGATGGGCCATCTATGCTCTCGATAAAGGTCTCCACTTGCTCCCTGCTCAGCGCCCTTGGCAGGGGCCTCGGGGTCCTCGGCGCGTAGACCTCCCGGGCAGGGTTGGTTGTAGCCTTCCCCTCCAGGATGGCGAAGTCATAGAAGCTGCGGATGGCCGATAGGGCCCTGGATATCGACCGTGGGGACAGTCCTTCCGACCGGGCACGTCTCACGAACGCCTCGACGTCTTCGGGCTCCGCTTCTTGGGGCACGACCTTGCCAGTCGTCAGAAGGTGGCCGAGAAACCTGGTGAGATCTCTGCGGTACGACTCGAGGGTGTGCGAGGATCTCCCCTTCTCGACCGCCAGGTGATGGAGGAACTCCTCGATCTCGACTAGCGCGGCCTCGTCTACCGGGAGCCTGGCCGGACGCGAACCCACTCAGCCGAGCACCTCCTCCAGCGAGACCGGCTGGACGCCGAGCGCCTCCGCTACGGCCTCGTTGACCACCCGGCCGCCGGCAATGTTTACGCCCTCGGCCAGCTCCGGGTGGTTGCGAAAGACCGCCGGAATCCCTTCCTTGCACATCGCGACCACGTACGGGAGGGTCGCGTTGGTGAACGCGAAGGTGGACGTATGGGGAACGGCACCCGGCATGTTGGAGACTCCGTAGTGAATAACCGACCCTACCTCGAAGACCGGGTCCTCGTGAGTGGTCTCTCTGGAGGTCTCGCAGACTCCGCCCTGGTCTATGGCTACATCGACAATGACGGCACCTGGCTTCATCGTCCGCACCATCTCCTCGGTGACAAGTAGCGGTGCCTTCGCTCCCGGAATCAGCGCTGCCCCGATCACCACGTCGGCCCGGGCGACCTCCTCGGCTATTGCAAGCCGTGAGGAATACAGGGTCTGGATCCTCCCTCGATGGATGGAGTCGACATAGCGAAGCTTCTGGGTGTCCTTGTCGATCATCACGACCTCGGCCTCGGCTCCTTGGCTGATCCAGGCGGCGTTCTGACCGACGATTCCGGCTCCCAGCACCACGACCCTGGCGGGCCTCACCCCCGTCGCCCCCCCGAAGAGCACGCCCCTCCCGCCGCTTGGCCGCTGGAGGTAGTGGGCGGCGACGTGGGGTGCCATCCTTCCGGCGACTTCCGACATCGGGGCGAGCAGGGGAAGGGACCCGTCCTGCTTCCTCACGGTCTCGCACGCCACGGCCACCAACCCAGCGCGCATCGCAGCCTCTGTTACCTCGGGGTGTGCGGCCAGATGAAGGTAGGCGAAGAGGACTTTCCCCGGCTGAAGCAGGGAGAACTCGTCGGGAGTGGGCTCTTTGACCTTGAGGATCAGGTCGGCCTCCTCCCAAACGTCCGCCGGCGTGGGCACCAGGGTTGCTCCGGCCGCTGCGTAGTGAGCGTCCGGTATCGACGATCCCTCGCCGGCGCCCTCCTCGACGAAGACCCGCACACCTATGTGGTTGAGCTCGGCGACCCCTTCGGGAGTGATCGCTACCCTGTACTCGGAGGGCTTTACTTCCCGGGTGACGCCGACAGCAAGCATCAGCCTCCGATCCCCAGGCGGAGCGACGCGAGGGCCAGGGCGACAATGGACTTGGCATCACGGACCGTGCCGTCCTCGACGAACCTCATCCATTCACCCAGAGGGATGCGGACCAACTCCATTCGGGTTTCTTCTACCCCATGTGGCCCCGTCCGGCCTCCCGGAGCCGACCTCAGATCCACGGCCACGAACGCGTGCATCACTTCGTCGGTAAATCCCGGAGAGGTGAAGAACGTCGCCAGGTGGACCAGCTCGCCGGCTTCGAGGCCGGTCTCCTCGACGAGCTCTCGCCGCGCACATTCCTCGGGGGATTCGCCTGGCTTGAGCTTTCCCGCCGGGACCTCTACCAGGTAGTCGTCGATTGGCGCCCTGTACTGCTTGCACAGAACCACCGTCCGGTCTGCGAGAAGCGGCACCACGGTGACCGCTCCAGGATGCAGTACAGACTCCCTGACCACATCCTCGCCGGAGGGTGCACGAACCACAAGCTCCTCGACCCGCACCAGTCGCCCACTGAATGCCGGCTTCCGTTCGACTATGCGAAAGTCCGCACCCGCCGCAACCGGGTCACCGGATTCGTGAGCCGAATCCGAAACCGTCGTGTGGAACTGGGGGTCGCCAGATGGGCCCGACACTCGCAGTGCTCGCTTACGGTCGGCAGCGCCCGTGCCGACTCCTTCCCGAGTCACCCGTCCGCCGGGCTGGGAGCGGCGAGTACGGCCTCTCCCTGTACGCCTGCGTTCGGAATTCCGGTGTTGTCCTCGTCCGAAGCCGACCGATTCCGGCGCCTTTCAAGCGCCGCCCCTATGAAGTCTCGAAAGAGGGGGGCGGGGCTCAGTGGCCGGCTCTGGAACTCGGGGTGAAACTGGCTGGCGATGAAGAAGGGGTGGTCCTTCACCTCTACTATCTCGACCAGCCGGTCGTCGGGAGAGACTCCCGAGGCGATCATCCCGGCCTCCTCCAGAGCCCGGCGGTAGCGGTTGTTCACCTCGTAGCGGTGCCGGTGACGCTCGGCAACCACCTCGGTTCCGTACACTCGAGCGGCAAGGGTGCCTGGCCTCAGTCTGGCCACGTAGGTCCCCAGCCGCATTGTCCCGCCCTTTGTCTCGATTCCGGACTGGTCTTCCATCAGGTCGACTACCGGATGAGGAGTGGACGGGTCGAACTCGGAGGAGTTGGCCGAACGCAGTCCCAGGACGTTGCGTGCAAACTCGATTACGGCGCACTGCAGACCCAGGCAGATTCCAAGGTAGGGCACGTTGTTGCGCCGTGCATAGCCGGCGGCCTCCACCTTGCCCTCGATTCCCCTTATTCCGAAGCCACCTGGAACGAGAATTCCGTCCACAGACCTGAGGTCTTCCTCGAATCTCGCGCGGTCCTCCCCGTCGGAGGCGATCCACTCGATCTCGACATTCACGCCGTGATGGAAGCCACCGTGTCGCAAAGCCTCCACCACGGACAGGTAAGCATCGGGCAGGCCCACGTACTTTCCCACGATCCCAATTGAGACGGACTCCGTCGCGGTGTTCGCCCTCCTCACAAGCTCCCTCCACTCCCCGAGATCGGGTGGCTGTGTGTCGAGGTGCAGCGTCTTGCAGACGTGCTCGTCCAGCCCCTCCGCTGCCAACACGAGGGGAATCTCGTAAATCGAGCGGGCGTCGGGAGCGGAGATGACAGCGGACAACTCCACGTCGCAAAGCAGACTGAGCTTCTGTTTGAGAGAGAGCTCGATGGGGCGATCGGACCTGCAGACCAGTGCGTCGGGCTGTATTCCCCTCGACCTGAGCTCGGTCACCGAGTGCTGGGTGGGCTTGGTCTTCAGCTCTCCAGAGGGCCTGATGTAGGGGATGAGCGTGACGTGAATGTAGTACACGTTCTCGCGGCCAACATCCTTCCGGAACTGCCGGATAGCCTCGAGAAAGGGGAGGATCTCGATGTCGCCGACCGTGCCGCCGATCTCGGTGATTACCACGTCCACGTCGTCGGTGGCAATCTTCCTGATGCGGTCTTTTATCTCGTTGGTGATGTGAGGGATCACCTGGACTGTGTCCCCCAGGTAGTCCCCTCGGCGCTCCTTGGCTATGACAGCCTGATAGATCGAGCCGGTGGTGACGTTGGAAAGCCGGTTGGTATTCGTACCCACGAACCGCTCGTAGTGGCCGAGGTCGAGGTCGGTCTCGCATCCGTCGTGAGTGACGAAAACCTCCCCGTGCTGGAAAGGGTTCATGGTTCCCGGGTCGACGTTGATGTAGGGGTCGAGTTTCTGCATGGCGACCTTGAGCCCCCGTTCGACGAGGAGTCGACCCAGGGAGGCCGCGGTCAGGCCCTTTCCGAGGCTCGAAGAGACCCCGCCGGTGACGAAGATGTGCTTTGCCACGACTCACCCTTCTTCCGGAGACGATTCGAAGCGGATACTGGGCGAAGGAGGGGAGCCGTCAAAAGCCCCGGAACTCCATGCTATCACGCACCCAGGCTCGCACGGCCGAAGGGCACCCAGGCCCGTCGAGAGCGCCCGCCCTGGTTCCTTTCCCCCCGCCCTCACGATGCCTTCCTCCGCGCAGCTTGCCGCAGGATCTCTTCGGCGTGACGGTTAGCGGCGCTGGAGTCCCTGAGCCCGCCGAGCATCCGCGAGATTTCCACCACCCGCTCTTCGTCATGAAGCCGCACAAGACGCGCCCCATCCTGACCCTTCTCCACGAGGAAATGAGCGTCGCCGAAGGAAGCGACCTGTGCAAGGTGGGTGACGCAAAGGACCTGACGGCCCGCGGCCACCTTGTGTAGCAGCTCGCCGATCCTGGTGCCGGCCTCGCCACCCACTCCCTGGTCTATCTCGTCGAAGACCAAGGTGGGGACCCCCCTCCCCTCGCTCGTGGCGACCTCGATCGCCAGCATCAGCCGGGCAAGCTCCCCCCCTGAAGCCACCTTCTGGAGCGGCCTCGGCGAGACCTCTCTGGACGCCGAGTAGACGAAGCGCACCTTGTCGCCGCCTCGCGGACCGAGCCGGTCGATGCCGGAAGGATCGGACCACTCGACCTCCACCCCGAAAACTGCTCCAGGCATCCCCAGATCCGACAGGAGCGAGCCGACCGTGGCCTGAAGCCCCTCGGCCCCCCTGCGGCGCAATTCTGACAGGCGCCCTGCCGTCTCCAGCAGTCGAGTCTCCAGCTCGCCCCTTCTTTCCTCCAGGGCCGCTGCCCTCGATTCCGAGCCCTCGAGTTCCTCCAGCCGCTTTCTGGCCTGCTCCGCGAATGCGAGTACCGCCTCGGTCCCCGCTCCGTACTTGCGCTCCAGAGAGCGGATTGCGTCGAGCCTTTCCGTTACGAATTGGAGTCTTTGCGGGTCTACCTCGACACCCTCCCCGTAGGCTCTGAAGCCTCGGCGAAGCTCCCTAGCCTCCTCCGCCAGCGCCCGTGCACGCTCCCTGAGAGCGTCAAGCTCGGCGTCCAGACCCGCCTCGGGGCCCGCCAGGGATGCCTTCCAGAAGGAATCCTCGGCTACCTCTACAGCTCCAACCGCCTCCAGCGCAGCCGCCTTGAGCTCGCCTGCCGCCTCGAGCCGCCGCCTCTCCTCTTCGAGGGAGAGCTCCTCCCCCGGCTGCAGGCAGGCTGCCTCGATTTCGGATATCTGGTATCTCAGGAAATCGACCTCTCTGGCGATCTGTCCAGGATCCTCGAGGCTCTCCAGCAGGCTGACCACCTCCTTTGCCTCGTGGTAGTGGACGGCGTAGGACTCCAGGAGCTTCTCGAGAGTGACTCCGCAATAACGGTCGAGCACCTCGAGCTGGTAACGAGGCTCGGCTAGCGAGTGGAGCGATAGCTGTCCGTAGATGCGGAGCTGTTCTCGGAAAAGCGCTTCAAGCTCACCGACGCTGACCATGCGGCCGTTCAGGTACTGCCGGCTTCGTCCCGACTCTTCGACCACCCGGCGGACGACGACCTCTTCTCGAACGGAGTCATCGCCCGTGCCATCATGCGGGAGCTCCGAAGCGCCTCCCTCCTCCTGCAGCCGTGCGACCCGCCGTTCCAGTAGAAATCGCGCCTCGACAAGGGCTGCCGACCCCCAGGGGCCGACCGCGTCCTTGCTGGACCTCCCTCCGCAGGCCAGGGCGAGAGCCTCGACGCACAGGGTCTTGCCCGCGCCCGTCTCGCCGGTGATCACGTTGAGGCCCGGACCGAGCTCCAGATGCGCTTCCCTTAGCAGCCCCAGGTTCTCTACTCGAAGCTCGACCAGCATGTCCCAGATGGATCCCCCTCTTGGCCCACGCGTTGTGCTTGGCGGCGGACGGCCCTTGTGGCCGGACCCACAGGCACGAGGTTACCAGCGAGGTCTGACACCGTAGCGGAACGGCAGCTGACCTGGGAATTCAAGCCAGGCCGAATTTCGATCGAACCCGCTCGAGGAACGGACGAGGCGGCCTCAGGAAGGCGAAGCGTACCGGCTCGGCTGAACGGCCAATCACGCACCGGGCACCGGGCTTGAGAAGTGCCCACCGCTTGCCGTCAATGGACAGCTCTGCCACGCGTTCGGGGCCCACTGCAAGGGTCACCACCGAGGTCGGAGGCGTGACGATCACCCTGTCGAAAAGACCGTGGGGAGCGACCGGCGAGACCAGGATCGCCTCGAGCTCGGGGTCCACCAGTGGGCCGTGGACCGAGAGAGCATAAGCCGTCGACCCGGTAGGTGTCGAAACGAGCACCCCGTCGGCCCTGTAGGTCGTGAACCGCGTGTCGTCCACCCATACCTCTATCCGCACGAGCCTGTTGGGGTCGCTCTTTTCGACCGAGACCTCGTTGATCGCTACCGGGTACTCGCCGTCCCTGTACAGCTCGGCCTCGCCAGTCACCGACACGATCTCGAGCCCCATCCGCTCGTGCACCTGGTAGGAGCCGTTCACTATCTTGTCCACCGAGCCGAGAGCCTCCTCGGGTTCGGCCGTACTCAGAAACCCCATTGACCCCAGATTCACCGCCAGCACGGGAGTACCGCGGGCGACGTGCACGGCCTTCAGAGTGGTGCCGTCTCCTCCGATACCGACAACGAGCGTCACGTCCCTCAGTCCCTCCTCTGGAACCTGTAGGTCCTCCCTGCCGAGCGCGTCGGCGGTATCCTCGGGGAGTGCCAGCTCGGCACCGGCTCGCTCGAGGCGGTGGACAAGCTCGAGGCCGTACCTGACGGCGTCCTCTCGCCCTGGGTGAACCACAACCGCCAGCTTCGACCGCCGCCCCTGCCTCACGAGGAAAACCTCCAGGACGAGACGTACTCCACGTTGCCCTCGGCACCGAGAATCGGAGAAAAGTCAACTCCCTCGAGACAGAGTCCCGCCTCCTCCAGAGATTTGCGAACCCCGAGAAGCACCTGGCGATGCACCTGCGGGTCGCGGACCACCCCTCCGCGGGGAACCGCACCCCTTCCGGCCTCGAACTGCGGCTTCACCAGCACCACGAAACGCGCTCTTGGCGAAGCCAGCGGCAGAAGTGACGGCACGACCTTGGCCACCCCGATGAACGACACGTCCACCGTCACGATCTCGCAGGGCTCCGGAACGATTTCCGGGGTGAGGCTCCTTGCGTCAGTGGACTCCAGCGACACCACCCTGGGGTCGCAAGCGAGCCGTGAGTGAAGCTGTGCCCTGCCGACATCCACCGCGTATACCCTCCTGGCGCCGTGGCGGAGCAGGCAGTCGGTGAACCCGCCCGCAGATGCCCCCACGTCCAGACAGACCTTCCCCGCGACATCGATATCGAAGCGCGAGAGGGCGAACTCGAGCTTGAGGCCGCCTCTCGAAACGTACCGCGGTCCGGGCGCGGTCACCACTATCGGCTCTTCGGAGGAGACGAGCCTGGACGGCTTTACAGCCACGCTTCCCGACACCAGCACGGTGCCCGAGCGAACGAGCTCTTCCGCCTCGGCCCTGCTCCGAGCAAGCTTCCTCCTCACGATCTCCTTGTCGAGTCGTACCCTTCCCATGGCCACGCTCAGATCAGACTGGTCGCGCCGGTCAGTTGAAAGCCTTGCCGTCCGGGCTATCCTGCCCCCCTCCTTCCTGCGGGGAGGAAGCGGCGGACTCCGGACCATCACCTCGCCAACGCTCCTCGATCGCGTCGAGTTCTAGCCGTAGCGACTCGAGAGCACGTCCAACCGACTCGACCCTCTCCTCGAGGATCTCGAGGCGCCTCCCGAACCTCTCAAGGTCCTCCTTTACCTCGAAGCCGCCGCTGCTTCGGGGCGCGCCAGACTCGCTTTCCGGCTCCATGTCTTGGCCGGGCGCGGACTCGCTATCCTGCGACGGTGGTAAGCTCGGCTCCATGGCCATCCCCCTTAGAGACGATCTCTATCCCCGCAAGATTCCCTTCGTAACGATCGCCTTGATCGTGGCCAACACAGCCATCTGGATCTTCTGGCAACCGACCTTCAGGCTCCCCAAACCCGTGGACCTGGGGCCGATCGGAAACCAGGTGACAATGAGTTCTGACGAGGCCTTCCTTCTCGTCCACGCAGCAATTCCTTGTGAGCTGACTCACAACAGGCCTCTTTACGTCCGAGAGGCAAGGGCACTGCTCGAGCGCCAGCGTGAGCGAGCCTGTGTCGACGACTCGCGGGCTGAAAGATCTGCGAGAGGAGCCGACCTCAAGCCACTCGTACCCAACAAAAAGATCTGGCTGGCCCCCCTGTTCTCAACGTTCTTCCACGGCAGTCTGGCCCACCTGTTCGGAAACATGCTCGTGCTCCTGATTTTCGGCAACAACGTCGAAGACCGCCTCGGTCACATCCGCTTCATCTTCCTGTACATGGCAAGCGGAGCAGCAGCAGAGGCAGCCCACGTTGCCATGAACCCCGACTCTCTTTTTCCCACCATTGGCGCCTCGGGAGCAGTAGCTGGCGTGACCGGCGCGTTCCTTATCTTCTTTCCCTTCGCCAGGGTGCTGACCCTCGTCACGATCCCGATTCCGCTGGCAGCCTACCTCCCCGCTTTCATCCCCATCCTCTTCTGGTTCGCCTTGCAGTTCACCCCACTGGTCGGATCGAACGTCGCAGCCTGGGCACACATCGGGGGGTTCGTAGCCGGTGTACTGCTGGGCCCGCTACTCTACGCCACGGTATTCCCTCGCGAGTTGCCACCGGTGCCCCGCGGCCCCGTCTGGGTAAATTCCAGACCCGTGGTACGGGCCTGAGTCGGTCCGACTCTCGCCAACGCGACCTTAGGTACCAGAGCCGACGTGCTGACGGACCTGGGTTGCCAGGGAACCCCTGCCCACGACCTTCACTGTCCCGTCGACAGACAGGGCCAGCTCGACCGGCTCCCGGACGAGCTCGGCCAGAGACCGCGCCAGGTACCTGGGAGGCGCAGGAGACGAGAGCGCCTCGCCGAGCCCGCTGACACCGGAGAGAACGATCGCCGAGTCGAAGCCGAGACGCTCGGCGAATGCCCCATCGGTCTCAGGGCGATCGCCCACTACCAAAGCCGTACGCTCGCCCAGGTATTCTCGTACGAGTTCCACCATGGGAAGGTGTGGCTTTCCGGCCAGGGTCGCCTTCCTGCCTGAGGCCACCTCGACAGCCGCGACTATCGAGCCGGCGCCGGGCTCCAGCCCGCGCGGTGTCGGGTAAGTCGCATCGGAGTTGGTAGCTACGAAGACCGCCCCTTGCCGCACAATGGAAGCGAGCCGGGAGAGGCGCTCGTAGTTAAACTTCCGGTCCACCCCCAGGGCCACGGCGCCTGGAGAGCCGGACTCCTCCCACTCTTCGGGCGGCCTCACCGAGAAGCCTGCTGCATTCAGTGCTTCCAGGAGCCCTCGCCCCCCTGCAGCCACTACCGTCTCGTCTGCAAGAGTGCCTACCTCGAGCTGCCGCCTGAGTAGCCTGGCCGCCGATGCCGAGGAAGTGAGGATGCGACGAGGGTCGGCGCGATATGGCCCGGTGGTCAGAAAGCGTGCGTAGTCGTCCGGCGTCCTGTAGGAGTTGTTTGTCACGAAGAGGAGCAGCTTCCCTCGGGCCTCCATTTCGTGGAGGGCCTCAGGTACGCCCTCGAAGACCTCTCCGTCCAGATAGCAAACCCCGTCCAGATCTACGAGGAAGGCGTCGTAGCGTTCCAGCAGATCGACCAGCCGCCCCTCCGTCATCCGGCGTCGCCGCCATCACCGGCAGACCCCGCAGCTCGGCGGTATGCGCTGACGTAATCCAGGTTGGTCGGGTTCATCGCACGGGCGAGCTTCAGATGCACGAGGGCGGCCTCGGTGTCGCCACGGGCCATTGCACACCTGCCAAGTGCGTAGTGGGCGTAGTCGTTGACGGGGTCTATCTGGAGCAGCACCGAGAACTCCTTCTCGGCAAGGGCGTGGCGGCCGGTCATGAAGTAAGCCCGCCCCAGAGCTTCCCGCACCGAGCCCTTGTCGGGTTCAACGTCTCGAATGGCTTCGAACATCACCGAGGCAGCATGTGCGTCACCCGACGCGAGCAGAGCATTCGCCCTCATCCACTTCTCATAGATCCCCTCGCCCATACCGCGATCCTTCTCAGAGACGGATCCTCTCTTGGCCAAAGCCCACCAGCCGGCTCGATATTCTCGACCGCCGGGCTGTTTCAAGGCTACCCTGCCTCTCGGCATCCGCAACCAACAGATCCGAGGCGACTGCGTCTGCCAGCTCGGTTCGGATGCCTGACCCGCGGTAACAGTCGATTGGACCGGAGAAGAGAGTTGGCCCTCTTGCGTCCGTTTCAAGGGCTGAGGTACGACCTCGACAAGGTCGGCTCCCTCAACGCCGTCTGCGCTCCCCCATACGACGTGATCGACGAGAGGGAGAAGAAGCGTCTGCTCGACCTCAGTCCCTTCAACTCGGTGAGGCTTATCCTGCCCGACGACGAGGGAGAGTTGGACCGCTTCCGGGCAGCAGCTCGCACCCTGCATGAGTGGATCGACGGAGGTATCCTTCGGGCTGAAGACAGTCCGGCGATCTACCTCTACTGCATGAGATACGAGCACCCCGCACGGGGTGTCGTCACGATCACCGGAGCGATCTGCGCCGCCTCGATCGCCGTCGAGGGCGTGGTGGTCCCTCACGAGAAGACCTTGTCGAGGCCCCTCGGAGAGCAACTCGGCCTCCTGGAGCACACTCGGGCGAATCTCTCTCCCATCTACCTGCTGGCAGTCCCGCCCAACGGCGCCTCCAGCCCCATCAGCTCTCTTGCCGCTGCCGATCGAACTTTCCTGGGCAGTTGCAAGGAGATCTCCGGCGTCGAGCATGCCATCTGGCGGGTCGACGAGAGGAGCGCGATCGAAGAATTTGCCGAGAAGACCGTTGACTATCAGCTCGTCATCGCCGACGGGCACCACCGCTTCCAGGTCGCCCGCGAGTTCTACCTCCGTACCCGTTACCCAGGATCCGACCTGATCATGGCCCTGGTCGTGGACGTAGAGGAGGCAGCACACGCTGTCGAGGGGACCCACCGCCTCCTGGCTGCGGCAACAGATCTAGACGAAGGCGAGCTGCTGACACGCCTGGAGAGGGTCTTCGGGCCCCTTGAACGGACTGACCCGGCACCCTCGAGCCTCTACTCCCTCCTCGAAGAAGGGAGGGTCGGACTGGTCCTTCGTGGCAGTCCCGATGCCGAAGGAGGTACAGGCAGCCCGCGACTGCAAGCCTGGGTCACGGGCCCGGCCGACAGCTCCCACAACGCGACGGACCCGGAAGCGCTGCCGGCCGCCATTCTTCATCGCGAGGTACTCTTCGATGTCACGGGTACCGAAATCACCTTCGAGCCGTCCCTTGAGGAATCGATGCGGTCGCTGCTGGAAGGTAGCTCTGCCGCCGCCGTGCTCCTCCCGCCCCCGCCGCTGCGAGCAATCCTCGAGGTCGCAAGGAGTCCCATGCTGCTTCCTCAGAAGTCGACTTACTTCTTTCCGAAGCCCCGTACCGGAACCGTCTTTCGGCTTCTCGACCTCCCATGACCGGCCTAAAGCGCGTCGGAAGTGACACCTACCTCCTCGACTCGGGGTTCATGGGGTTGGAAGGGCTTGTTGGCGTCTACCTGGTAGACGCGCAGCGACCGGCCCTCATCGAGACATCAGGTGCCCTGGTCGCTCCCGAAGTGATCTCGACCCTGCAATCTGCCGGCGTCGACTCGCTCGCCTACGTCGTTGTCTCCCACATCCACCTTGATCACGCCGGTGGCGCTGGCCACATCCTGCAGGCCTTCCCGGAGGCCAAGTTGGTGGTCCATCCCCTGGGAGCAGCGCACCTCGTCGACCCGACCCGGCTACATGCCAGCGCTGAGAGAGTCTTCGGAAAGGAAGCGATGCGGACCGAATGGGGGTACCTCGACCCGGTGCCCAAGGAGTCGATCCTGGCTGCGGAGGAGGGGATGCAGCTGTCGTTGGGCAACCGTACCCTGGAGATCATCTTCACGCCCGGGCATTCAAAGCACCACCTCTGCGCCTGGGACGCGTCGGCGGGGGCTATCTTCGCCGGAGACGCAGCCGGAGTCTACTTTCGAGAGACCCACTACCTCACTCCTACCGCTCCTCCACCCGACCTCGACCCCATACGCGCATGCGAGTCGATCGAGAGACTCAAGGCGCTCGAACCGGAGGTCATCTACTTCACGCACTTCGGTCCGGCCTCTCCAGCGCTCGAGTACCTCGAGGTGGCAGAGAAGCAGTACGTCGACTGGCTCGCGGTGGCAAGAGAAGGCATGCGACAAGGCCTCGGACCAGACGATGTCGGCAAGCTGTTCGAAGAGAGAGTCGACACATCACGCGCATCCCTCCCTCCGAAAGTGGCAGAAAAAGTCCGTCGTCTGGTGCCCTCGCGTGTGCAGGCTGAGGGTTACCTGGGCTATCTGGCCAGAACGGTCGATGCGAGTGAGCACGAGAATAAAGAGGAATCATGACCCTAGCGTCGACTGCCCATAACGTCCTCGCCTTCGGTGACGACGGCTCCGATTCGTCGACGACGGCCTGGGAGTGGATCTGCAGTCATCCATGGACCGGTTGGGACCTCGTCTGTGTCCATGCCGAGGCACCCGAGGTGGTGCGGGTGAGCGACGACCCCGAGGCCGAGCGCCCGAAGCCCTGGGACCCCCCCGATGCTTACCGGCGAGTGCCTCCACACGAAGCCGGCTTCGCCTCGGTCGCCTACCAGCGTGCCGACTGCGACCCCAGAATTGCCTTTTACCGCCTGGAAGAGATTGCGCTTCTGGTCATTGGGACGGGCCGCGCCACGCGTCCGCTATCAGCCCTGCTCGGCAGCACGGCGAGGTATCTCCTGGCGGACCCGCCCGCACCCCTCGTCCTCGCCAAGCACTCCAGGCCGGTCCAGCGGGTGGTGGCCGCAGTTGACGGCTCCGCCTCCTCCGCGGCGGCGGTGATGGCATTCGGAGCGCTCCCCCTGGCCGCCGAAGCCGATATCGAGGTCGTGAGCGTCGACACCGGCGATCGCCAGTTCCACGACGATTCGATCGCCCAGGCAGCGGAGCTATTGGCGGGGGCATGCGACCCCGCGCGCATCTCTACCCGACTGCTCCAGGGAAACCCTCGCAAGGCACTCCTCCACCACCTGAGCTCCCTCGATCCGCCCGCTGACCTCGTCGTCGCCGGGACCCGAGGCCATTCAACGCTACCCAGGCCCCATATCGGGTCGGTCACCTACGCACTGGTGGAAAAGGCTGACGTGAACTTGCTCGTGGCAAGGGAGCGCCCCTGAAGAAACCTTCCCGAACCGCTTGGTGGCGGTGGCCCGGTGAGGAAGCCGCCCGCTTCGGGATTAATGGACCGTCGGATCGGCTGGCCCCAGCGGAGCCTCCCGACTCAGGTGATCGCGAGCGAGGTCACGTACATGAAGAGCAAGCCAGCCGCCACTCCCACTGCCGTGAGGGTCCCGACCTCTCCTGGGCCCCTCTTGACGAGGATTGACCTAACCTCCACTACCACCTCCGCGATCGCCCCCACGCCCACAGCAACCAGCACTACCGTGGCGAGGTCCGATGGTGACCGACTTCCAACCAGCAGTCCCACCACTGCGGGAAGGCCGGCCAGAAGCGTCACTCCCGCTACGGTGCGGTACGGCACGGCACGAGGTCCCATCGCCGCCGCGATCGCCACGCCTTCGGAGAGGTTGTGCACCGCGAAGCCCATCGCAAGAAGGGCACCTACGGCTACGGCCCCCGCAGCCTCTGCTCCGGCCACAGCCAGTCCCTCGCCCATGTTGTGCATCCCTATTGCCCCCGCGAGCGTCCAGGCTGCAGCCGTCCCCTCGTCCAGACCCGCCCGATCCCTCATGGCCCTTGCAATCTCGCTTATTGCGACGAAGGAGACGGCGGCCACCGTCACTGCCAGCAGTCTCCCTGAAATCGCGTCCGCGAGGCGGCCCGATGTCTCGAACAGCTCGACGCCCGCCTCGACTCCGATCGCGACCAGCACTCCAATCGTGAAGGCGAGGAAGAAGTGCCAGAGTGACCCCTGCGACCTCCTGAAGAAGGGGCGGGCAGCTAGACCAACAGCTACCGGAACAACGCCCATGAACAGCCCCATGGGCACGTACCTACCCAAAGCACCAGAACGAAGAGCCGGGTTTACCACCGGGAACTCCACTGCATGCGAGACCGTTTGGCCGTCTGCCGAGACCATCTTGACCGTGAGTGGTTCGCCCCGCTCCCAGGGGTAATCGACCCGCACCCTGGCAGTCTCGAGCCGGGGGATCTCCGCCCTGTCCACCTCGAACTGCCAGTACGCGTCGTTGACGGCTAGCTGAGCCACCCTGACCGGCGCTCTTCCGCCGTTCCGCACCACCAGCTCTATCCGCCCGGGCGAGAGACTCACCCGCTCTACGGTCAAGACCTGAGGCATGCTGTCTTGCCCCGGCCGGCCGACCGTGCGAGATACACCGAGGACCACCAGGACGATGGCAGCGCCGATACCGACTACGCCTGCAGCGACGCTTGCTGTCCGCTTCACCCTTCCACTACCTCGAAGGCCCCCGTCCACCCCAGCTCGGCGAATTCGGAGATATGAGCGTGGAACAGGTACCGCCCGGGCCACCGGTACCTCAACTCGAGGATCGCCCGCTCTCCCTGCCCAAGAACGATCGTGTCGGTGAAGTCGTCAGGCTGCAGACGTGTACCGGTCCTGTAGACGTCGAAGAAGGTCGCATGGGTGTGGAAGGAGTTCACTAGGTCGAACTCGGTGAGGTTCACCAGGTAGATGCGGACCAGCTCCCCCGCCCTGATGCGGATCGGGTTGTGGAAGTAGTAGAAGGCCTCGGTGTTCACCGCGTAGAACTCGTTCTCGCCGTCTCCATCGGTGTCGAACGCGTTCATCACCATCACCAGCTCGTCTGCAGGGGGTCTAGGCTCGGGCGGGTCGACGATGAAGACCCCGTATAGCCCCTTGTGGATGTGGCGCTTGAGGGGCATCACGTGGCAGTGGTAGAGATGCAACCCGAAGGGATCGGCGTCGAACTCGTATACGAACTCCCCTCCTGAATCGACGATCTCGAAGACCCCGTCCATCTCGGCTGGGTGGAAGCCGTGGAAGTGAATCGTGTGAGGGTGCGCCCCTGCATTGACGAAGCGGATCCTCAACCTGTCGCCGTAACGGGCCCTCAGGGTAGGACCCGGCACCGTGCTGTTGTAGGTCCAGGCGGGGAAGTTCACTCCAGGAGCGATCTCTATGTCACGGTCGGCTGCGAAGATCTCGTACTCCCTGACCGTCACCCCTCCGTCCTCGGTGCGTGCCTTTCCGTAGTCGAAATGCCTCAGGTAGGCCATCGGGTCGAACCTGGAGGTGTCGTAGTCGCCCACCGTGGAGTTGTCGTGGTGCCCCACCGCGTAACCCCTCGAGGAGGCGTGGGGCTGGTCGGAACGGACAGTGCCACCGCTCGGGGCCCCAGCGGCCCGCTGCCCGAGAGGCGCCAACCCTGCTGCGACGCCCAGGGCTCCCCCGCCGACCGAAGCCTTGAGCAGCTGCCGCCGGGAGAGATGCCGCAGTAGTACCTGCAGCCCCTTCCTCTGACCTCTCTGGCCGGATCTCTGCCTCACCGGCCGGCCTCCGATCCCAGCCGACCGTGAACGAAGCGCCCCTTGCGCCTCCTTGTGGCAGCGTCGCTCCCCCTCCTCGCCCCGCCCGCCGTGCGCTCTACACGCACCTTGCCTGCCAGTCCCTTGGCGAGCGGGATTCGAGAGCCCCTTATCTCCACCCATAAGGGCCCTCCATATGGCTCGGCCTCCAGCACGACAAGTGGCGTACCGGGCAGAATCCCATAGTGGGCCAGGCGCCGGACGGCCTCCTCGTCTTCGTCGTCGACCTCGCATACAACGAATCGCCCCCCTGGGGTCGCGTCCTCCAGAGAGCACCCTGCAGCCCGTGGAGCGAGATCTGAAACCGCCTGCCTCTTCCGTGAAATCAGCTCATCTCTGGGGATGGGGTGCCCGTGGGGGTCCCGACTGGGCCTTCCCAGAAACTCGTCCAGCCTCTCCGCAAGGGTGTCCGAGACGACGGCCTCCAGGGCAGATGCCTCCGAATGCAAGGTTTCGAGCGGGTACCCGAGGGTCGAATGCAGGAACGTCTCGAGAAGCCGGTGTTTTCGCACCACCCGAGCTGCCTCGCGGAACCCCTTCGGAGTGAGAGATATCTCGCCCCTCCTGCCCCTCTGGATCATCCCTTCTCGCTCGAGCCGCTTGACGACTGCCGAGACAGTGGCCGGGGTCACCCGCAATCGCCTGGCCAGGGCTTTTCCGGTCGCCACACCCGACGCCGATACCTCGGCGTAGATGGCCTTGAGGTAGTTCGTAGCAGTGTTGCGCGACATGACAGACAGAATAACTTAGATAACTCTAACTCACCGTCAAAGGCGAAGCCGAGGGAAAGGCGACAGGCGGAGGTCGAGCGCCTGGCGCTCGTCAGGGGAGATGTGATCGCATCCGTGCCCCTCCGGCGAGGTGGAGACGGCGAGTGTGCGCCCGTACTGCGAGAGGAGAGGGAGGCAGTCCGATTACCCGGTCACGGTAAAGGCCTGGCGCATCCCCTGCCGGTAGTGACCGGAAATGTTGCACAAGAGCACGTACTTGCCCTCTTGGAGCTCGACCGTGGTGGAGGCGCTCTTGCCGGGAGGGAGCTCGTCCGGCTCGATCTCGGCCACGACCCGAACGTCGTCGCCCTCCTCGACGCTGTCGTTCTCGGGGTTCACCGGCAACTGGTCGAAGGGTAGATCCGTCCTTGCTATGACCAGTTCGTGGTCCTGGCTGCCCCGGTTGTACGCGACGAAGCGGATGCTTCCCTGCTGGACGGTACCGGAAGAGGCCCGGATCGCGTCCTCGAAAAGATCGACGCTGACCACCGTCTCGTCTGCCGGCAAGGGCGTGAATGGTGAGGCGGCACCGGGCCCGGCCTCACCTTGTGTCGCCCTGGCACAGCCGCTGGCCAGGACCAGGACGACCCCAGCCACTGAACAGGCCAGCTTCTTCAGGTCGATTCGACGCGGTCGCATGGAATCTCCATCTCCGCGGTCGAAAGTCATCGGTGCCGTACCACGGCGAGGGAATTGCAGAGTTCTACTGAGAACTCCTCAAAACCCTACCATTTTGATCGGAATTAGAACAAGACGGAGCGACCGCCATGGGATCCGCATCCAGGCCCCCGGGCCACCGTCGCCATGCGGGGCAATGTCGCCCCAGTCTTCCCTACCGCCCCTCGGTTTCCTGCGCAACAAGCATCTCTAGCATCTTCTGCGCGTCGTCCACGATGGTGAAGCGCGCCCTCCAGAGGATCAACGTGCCTGCGGCAATCGGCGGACTCACCAACAAGAACGCCCTGCGCAGGTCGGTAAGGTCCGAGAGCCATCCCACCACTGCCGGTGCGAGAGCGGTCCCGAACAACGCCGTCACCACCGCGAAGGCCGAGGTGCCGACACCTCGCGAGTTTGCAGGCACCACGTCAAGGGCCGAGGCACGCAGGGTGGGCGGGACTGTCGAGATGACCAGCATCCCGACGAACTGCAGGCCGAGCCTGACCGGAACGATCTCCACGACCCAGGAGGCCAGAAAGGCGAGGCTTCCGACGAGGATCATGGCAACGGACAAGTCGATCCGGGCGATGTAACCCTTCCTGGCGAGGAGCCTGTCAGCAAGCGCCCCACCCCAGAAAGTGCCCACCACTCCGGCGAGCCCCAGGGTTCCTGCGGTGACGGCCGTGGCCTGGGCGAGGCTCATGCCAGAGTAGCGCTGGTGGAATACCGCAAGCCAGTACCCGATTCCCTGCACGGTGAAGAGCAAGGTCGCCGCGCCTGTGAGGATGTAGCGCATCGTGCGTATCCGAAGCAGGGCCACGATCTGGCGGTAAAGGTCTACAGATGCCTCCTTCAGGAAGGTCGATAGCTTTTCTGTGCGGCCGATGCGTCGGGAGACCCCTTCGGCGCCACCGTGATCTGCGGAGTCACCGAGCCCCAGTGCAGCGCGGTCGGCCTCGCCTCTTTGCGGCTCCCTCAGGCGGAATGCCATCAATGCCACAAGGGATCCCGGCGTCCCCACCAGAAGGAAAGCCCATCTCCAACCGAGGACAGACCCGACCAGTCCTGCAAGGGCAAGTCCCACGGCCGACCCGGCGAAGACCATCACCTGCTGGACCGAGAAGACCCGACCCCTCATGTGCGGAGGAAAGTAGTCCCCGATGAGCGACGTCGAGGCCGGGTCGTCTATCGCCTGCCCGAACCCCATCACCCCACGGGCCACTAGCAGGCTCCAGTAGTTAAAGGCCGCAGCCGAGAGGGCAGAGAGCAGGCTCCAGGACGCGAGGGTGTACCCGATTACCCGTCCCCGCCGGAAGTTGTCGGCCATCCACCCTGCGGGGATCGAGGCGAGGATGTTGACGAAGATGAAGGCGAAGCCGAGCAGCCCCAGAGCTCGGTCCGAGGCCTGGAATTCCTCGCCTATGAGAGGAAGGACGCCCCTCAGGATCGCAAGGTCGACGTGGTCTACAAAGTTGACGAGAGCCAGCACCACGAGAGGGAACGTGAACAGGCCGCGCCGGCCAGCGGGCCTCATCTGCTCTCGGTCCGACTGCTCCAGGATCCTCGCGGGTTCCCCCGAAGCGCCTGCGTCTCTGCCTACCTCGGGGAGGTCGGCCTCTCCCCGGCGCGCCAACTTCGCCACGTTGCCCCCTTGCTCCCTGCGTGCGGACGCACGGCCGTCACAGGCTTGGAGTCTATCCGCAGTGCGCGCCCCCACCGCTCTCGCTCCATCGCCGGGCTTGGCCGAAATCCTCTCGGCGTTCCGCCAACGCCGGCCTTGCCCTCGCGTACTGCTCGCTCCATCGCCGGGCTTGGCCGAAGGCCTCTCGGGTATCCTCGATGCACGAGCCGGTCCACCAATGCAGCAACCCCGCACTCTCTCCGTCCAGCTTCTGCACTCGGCCATAGACTCCCGTCGAGGGGTGGCCAGAGTGCACCCCGCCGTGCTGGCACAGTGGAAGCTACCCGCCTACGCCGCGCTTGCTGTGACCGGCACGCGAAGCACCGCGGTCCTCGCAGCTATAAGCCCGCCGCGATCGCGGCAAGACGTCATCTATCTGGACTCCCTCACTTGCCTGAACGCAGGGGTGTCGGAGGGCTCCTGGGTCGAGTGCCGGCCAATCTCTGCTCCGGCGGCCGAGCGGATCGTCCTGACCTTCCCGCCGGAAGTCACGAACCCGGAACCCAGAGCCCTGGCGGCCGTACTATCCGGAAAGGTTATGACCGAGGGAGACCGGGTTTCCTTGCTGCCTCAGGACTATGTTCGCCCTCCTCAGGCCGGACCAGGACCCGACTCCATGTCCGTGACCGAGGCGATCCGCATCCTGGTCAGTGCACTTGGAGAGGGGTGGAAACACATGGAGGTGGTGGTCGCCGGCGTCCACCCGGGGCCTGCCGCTGTGGTGACTGAACAGACTACGGTCGTCGTCGCGCGCCAGTCCCCGGACGCCGGAACCACGATGCCGCTCGTCCCCCGCCTCGAGGATCTGGGAGGGATCGGGCCACAGGCCAGACTACTGCAGGAGTGGTTGTCGGTCTCCTTCAACGGCGGACCCCTCTTGGCGCGAATGGGCCTCCGCCCGCCCGACGGGATCCTTGTCTCGGGACCGGCCGGCTGCGGAAAGTCCTCGCTAATTGCGGCCATGGCGGCACGCTTCGGGGCGGGGCTGACCGTCGTATACGGGGCCCACATGGCGTCGTGGAACCCGGGCGACGCCGCAGGTTACCTGCAGACGGTACTGGGAAGGGTCTCCGCACCACCTCCTCAGATCGTACTCGTCGAGGACATCGACAAGGTCCTACCTCACCCCCTGGGCGAATCCTCCCCGTCGGCGCTGGGACCAGTACTGCTGGACCAGTTGCGAGCCGTAAACGCCAGGCCCCAGGTCGCGCTCGTCGCCACCACCAGAGACCGCTCCAACCTCGACCCCAGTGTGGTCGGCCCGGGCCTGTTCGAGAACGAACTCGAGATCCCCGTCCCCCGGAAGGACGAGCGCTTCGAGATTCTGTCGGTGCACACCCGATCCATGCCCCTGGCAGAGGACGTCTCCCTTTCCGAGATCGCCGAGCGGACGGCAGGATTCGTTGGAGCCGACTTGAGACTCCTCTGCCAGAAAGCCGCCGCTCGCTCCCTCCGGAACGGAACGGACCGGACCGGAGGGGCCGGCCGGGTTGCCCACCGCGACTTCCTGGCAGCACTGTCGGAGGTCCGCCCCAGCGCCGTCATCGACCGCCAGTTAGAGCTCGGCGGAGTGCGCTTCGAAGATGTCGGAGACATGGAAGACGTCAAAGCCGCCCTCGAAGAGATCGTCCTCTGGCCCCTGCGCTTTCCCGAGACCATGCGGCGCTACGGCCTCAAGGCGCCGAAGGGAATCTTGTTGTACGGCCCGCCGGGATGCGGCAAGACCTTCATCATGAAGGCACTGGCCAACGAGGCGAGTGCCTCCTTCTTCGTGGTGAGAGGACCGGAGCTGCTCTCGAAGTGGGTTGGCGAGTCCGAGAGGGCGATCAGGGACCTTTTACGCAAGGCCGAAGCCGCTGCTCCGTCGATACTGCTTCTCGACGAGATCGACTCCCTGGCCCCCACAAGGGGACGGGGAGTCGAGGCCTCCACCGACCGGGTGGTCGGACAGCTCCTCTCGCTTCTGGACGGGCTCGTCGAGACCGGTGAGGTGTGGGTGGTCGGCGCCACGAACCGGCCCGACATGGTCGACCCCGCCCTCTTGCGCCCCGGGAGGCTCGAGCGCCTCGTGTATGTAGGGCCCCCGGGGCAGGAAGCCCGCCTCGCAATACTGTCCGTCCTGACCCGCCACCTCCCGCTCGGCGATGACGTGGACCTCCACCTCCTGGCCGGGCGAACCGAAGGCTACTCCAGCGCCGACCTCGAAGCCCTCGTGCGAAACGCCATGGTCGCCTCGGTAAAGGACCACCTCGAAGAGCCCGTCCTTCACACCGCACACATAGAACAGGCTCTTGCAGTCACGCCCCCTTCCCTAAGTACCGAGCTTCTTGCCCGGTACTCATCATTCGGCACTCTCTGATGCGGCTCGGCTACTGGCCGGGCTCGGAGCCGGTACAGCTCGTCGTGACACCAAGACGCCTGCATGCAGCGCTCTCAGGGCCGGCACACGAGAACTTCCCTGTTCACAGGCGGTACAGCTCGTCGTGACATCGCTCCGCCAGCTCTGGCCAGTTGGCCTCCAGGGACCGCAGGTAGATGCGGAGGTGGGTAGGAGGGTCGGACCAACGGCCACGGTAGATGCTGCACAGCGCCATCATCTGGACATACCGCACTAGCCTGTACGCCCACTTTAGACCCCACCACAGCGGCAGCCCCAGGATCACCATCCCCCAACGTCCCCCCAGCTCGCGGTAGTCCGCACCGCTCGAAGAGGCCGCAAGCGCCCCAAGTAGACCAGCTCCCAGAGCCGTCTTCTGCCAGAAGGCGTACTCGGTCCCGAACAGCCAGTCGGCCGCCCAGAACAGGCCGCCTCTGACGTGCCGCGAGGCCAGGAGAGTCACTACTCCGAGAACAAGCAGGGTACGCACCAGCCCCAGGCTCCTCCCCTTCTTTCGTAGTTCGACCCCCAGCCCGGGACCCACAGGCCCTACCCGCCGCCCCTGGGACGGTCGTCGGCGACCACGACACCGCAAAGGATTCTCGCTCCAACGATAGGGATGGCCTACGACAGCGAAGCGCCTCGAGTGGAGAAGATGACACGTACACCCACGGAACCGCCGACACGAGCCGGCTCCGGACCGACACCGCACGTGCAGGATAAGCGCGCTCACACGACAGTCAGGGGCGCGACCTGAACGCCTGCCGGGGTGCCCAGACGAGGGTCTCGCTCGAGTGCCTACAGCCCGAAGTGAGACTCGAGAAAGTCGGCCACGGCCTCCGGATTACCGGGAGCGAAGCAGGGCTCGAAGCCGCACTCCTCGTCGGCGACGGCGCACACCACCTCGCCCCGCCTTGGTGGAACCTTTGGTGCGACCCCCCGCCGGTGGACGTAAACCTTGGGGCCCGGGAGCGACGAGAACCCTTCGACAAGCACCACGTCCGCCTCGCTGAACAGGCGCGCGGCCAGTGCCGGAGCCTCGGCATCGGCAAGTTCGGTCCCGGGCCAGATCGCGGCGTACTCCTTGGGGCCTACCAGCAGAACGCCCACCGCGCCGGCCGCGGTATGGCGGGCGGAATCGCTTCCCTCTCTGTCCAGCTGATAACCGCCGTGGGCGTGCTTCACCGTCGCCACCGCATGCCCCCGCCTCGTCAGCTCCCGCACGAGCCCCTCGATCAAGGTCGTCTTGCCGCTTCCGCTTGCCCCTACCACAGAGACGATTACGGGACGCTGCTTATCGGACACTCGATCTCTCCTCGGGACCAGCAGTCCTCAAGCACCCTGGGGACAGATCGCCGGGGCACTTGCAAAAGACACTCGATCTCTCCTCACGAGAAGCCAGTACGGCCCCGTACCTAGTAGGCCTGGCCGGCGGCCCGCATCGGACACTCGGTCTCTGCCACCAGAAGCGGAAGGCACCAGGCGCGACGCTACGGCCGGCCGGTCCCTCCTCAACCGAACAGCCGGGACGCCGCCCCCAGAGCCACCATCTCCAGGGTGCCGTCCATTATCTGGAGAGGCTTGGCGTCCCGATAGCACTTCTCGACACCGTACTCCCTCGAGATTCCATAGCCACCGAAGATCTGGACCATCTCGGCGGTTATCTCGACTGCCTTGGAACAGGCCAAGTGTCTCGCGCTGAACGCCAGAGCCGGATCGGGCATCCCCCTCTGGATCGACCAGGCGGACTTCCACAGCATCAGGCGCGCTGCCTCGATGTCTCTCCACGCTTGGAAGAGCTTCATCCGGATCAACTGGTGGTTGACGATGGCAGTGCCGCCCTGCTCCCGCTGCCGAGCATAGGCGAGTGCGGATTCCAGTGCGGCCCGAGCGACTCCTACCGCCAGGACGCCCACCGAGGTGTTCCCCGACGTGACGATCGTCTCGCCCATCCTGGAAAAACCCTCGACCCCGGGCGGGACGATCAGGAATTCCTCCGGAACCTGCACTCCGTCGAAGTAGATCTCTGCCTGGTTGAGGGCTCTGAGGCCGACCTTGTCGAGGGGTCGGCCCCTCGAGATGCCTTCGAGGTCGCCCGGGATCAGAAAAGCCGCAGGACCGAAGCTTCCGTCCGAAGCCTCGCAGTCGAGCATGAGCAGAATCGAGTCCGCCAGCCACCCGTTGGAGACGAAGGCGGACTTCGCCCCGTCGATGACATAGCCTCCGGACTTCCTGCGGGCTCTGGTGGCAAAGGGCGGTCTCCTGTCGGATCCGGCACCCATCAGGTCCGAGCCTAGCTGGGGTTCGGTTACCGCCCAGCATGCGGAGTGCGTCCCCTCGGTGTCCTCTACGAAGCTTTCGAGGTACTCACGGTAGAAGGGGTGGCGGCTCCCCAGTCCGAACATCGCCACGATCACCGCCGTGATCGGCGCCACGAGCAGAGTAGAAGCGAGGCCGGGCGCCCTGACTGCCAACTCCTCAAGAACGACCACGTGGCCCAGCGCCGGAATCCCCAGCCCCCCAGCGCTTTCCGGAACGGAGAGCTTGTGCAGCCCGGTGCGGTAAGCCTCGGCCATTGCCTTCCGGAAGGCGTCGGAACGGTAGGCCTCGGCGGGGTCAGAGATCGCGTCGACTTCCCGCTCGGCAGGTCCCAGGACTGCATCGGCTAACTCGCCGGCCCGACCCCTCAGTTCATCCAGATCTTCGGGGAGAGCGAAGTCGACCACCTGCTCGCACCTCTCAGGCCCGGCGCTGGGCCGAGGAGTCCTCGTAGAGCCGCCCCGGGGTCCTCAGCAACATGGCGGCCAACAGGGCGCCCACGGGGTGACGCAGTGCGCCCTTGACCCTCAGTTGTTTGAGCTCCTCCCAGCGCAACGGCTGGGCAGAGGCGACCTTGGTCATCACCATGAACGGGGCCGAGTACTCTAGAGCCGCCCTCTGGCGCCCGTCCTCGACCGATACGAGCCCGTCCCCGAAGCGGAGCGTGATCGCCGCCTTGCGGTCCGAAGCCACCAGTGCGACCGGCAGCAGCCTCCGCCTGGCGAGCCTTCGCTTGGAGGCGAAGTCCTCGAAGTTCTGCTGGAGGTAGTCCGCGAACATCAGGGCCATTCCAGAGGACGCCTCGCCCTTGGGCAAGGTGACTACCACCGACCCCCTCAGACCTTCTTCCACCACTTCTTGATCCCGAGATCCTCGGCGATTACCTGAAGAGCGTTGTAACCGGGGCCGAAGGTGATGAAGCCGTGGGGGTGCTGTGTGGAGCCACACATGTACAACCCCTCGATCGGAGTCCTGTACTCGGACAGTTCCGGGAAGGGCCGCCGCTCCAACAAGTTGTCGGGCGAGATCTCGCCCATCATCCAGTCGCCCCTGACCATGTTGATCAGCTTTTCCTCGATATCGAGCGGGGTGTAAGGCACGTAGTCGACGATCTTCGAGTCGTCCAGGTTGGGTGCGAAGAGCCGCCATGCCTCGATGCACTGCCTGGCATAGAGCCTGCCGAAGGTCTTCCACTCGGACGGACCGCCCCTCCTCAGGGCATAGGGCGCGAACTGGCGGAGGAGGCCCGTGTACTTGCCTTCCGGAGCGTCCGAGCGGTCGAAGAGGGTGTTGACCGCTGCGTTCGGCCGCGGGGCGGGGGCCTGCCCGGCCCTGATGGTCGCCCAGTCCGCGTTGAGCGCTTCGAGGCTGTCGTAGCCCAAGTTGACGACCCATGCTCTGTTGACATCGGGATCGAAGGAGGCCGCCTCGTACTGGGGAGGCTCTTCGAGGGCCAGGTGCACCGAGAACAGCGTCCAGAACTTGTGCTTGCGCACCTCGGCGTCTTCGACCTTTGCGACGAACTCGGGGTCGAGCCTCTCCTTGCCGACGAAGGTGAGGAAGGTCTGCCCGAGGTCCACCGAGGAAGCCACGGCCTTGCGCGCGTGGAACTCGGTCCCGTCCTGGGTGACCACGCCAACTGCCCGCCCGTCCTCGACGAGGATCTTCTCGACCGCCTGCTGTACGTGAATCACCCCGCCGTGTCGGGCGAAGTCTCTCCAGAGAACGTGAGCAAGTCGGTGCGATCCGCCGACGCAGACGTGCCAGTTGTCGATCTTTCCCACCAGCAGAGGGAAGCCCACCGCAAGACCCCGGATGTCGCTGGTGTAGCCACAGACCGCCCCGTGGAAGGCCAAGTGCGCCTTGACCTTGGGATGCTCGAAGTGCTTGTCCAGGAACTCGGTGATCGACATGCGCCTCAGCCCGACTTCAAGAAACTCGGAGCGCTTGTCCACCCCGAAGACCGTAAGCGCCTTGGTCAGCTCGTTGAGCGTCATGGGTGGCTCGTACATCAAGGTGTGCAAGAGAAGGTCGACGTAGCCGTGTGCCTCGGTGTAGAGCCGTCTGAAGGTCTCGGCGTCCTTCTCCGAGAACCGGGCAATGGAGGCACAGGTCTTTTCCAGGTCCGTATGGATCGTCAGAGCGGTGCCGTCCTCGAAGATGGACGCCATCTGCACCTCGGGCCGCACGTACTCGAGGCCGTGTTCGTATAGCTCAAGATCCTCGAAGGCCGGCGCGAGGTTCACGAAGGTGTGGTAATTAGCGTGCAGGTTGTGCAAGAAGCCAGGCAAAGTGAGCTCTTCGGTGCAGAGCCCACCGCCCTCTTCGGCCCGTCGCTCCACAATTCCAACCGACAGACCGGACCTCGCCAAATAACAGCCCAGGGTCAGCCCGTTGTGGCCCGCTCCGATGATCACCACGTCGTAGGTGAACGACGAAGGCTTAGGTACCTCGACCGCTCTTTCCTCGCTCATGCCAACCGATCCGTTCCCTCGCTATACGCCCAGGTCACAGCGGGAGCAGTCACCCAGACGGCTCGCCTCCCCGCCGCATAGGCTCGCCCAACCGCTGCCCCCGGCGGGCAGCCCGCCGGCCCCAAACCCGACCTACATTACGCAGCTTCACGTACTCCACGTTGTCCTCATCCAAACACGCCTTCGTCGTCCGCTCCTATGACGCAAGTCACACCCCTGGTGGCACCGGCACGCTAACCTACCATTCGTGAACTAACGTACTCAGGATAGGAGCTCCCGGCCGCGAGATCGGAACGCGACCCCGTGCGGGAACGACGTTCGCAGACTGAGGCCGTCGGGCTATCCGAGGGCGAGTACCTCGGTACCGGGAAGTGAGTTGGTGCGGGGATGGATGTCTCGTCGGCGGTGATGTATATCGGCGGCGAGTCGTCTGGGAGTCCATTAGGGCGCGGGTGTCTTACGCGACAGGCAAGAGAAGAAGGGCGAGCCAATGGCAGAGAGGGAAAAGTTCGACGCGATCGTCGTGGGTGCCGGGCATAACGGCCTCTGCATAGCGGCATATCTACAGAGAGCTGGCCTGAAGACCCTCGTCTGCGAGCGGCGCCACGAAGAGGGCGGCGGGGTGAACACCGAGGAGCCGGTGGCACCCGGCTTCTACCACAACATGCACGCCCAGTACATGGAGTTCATCGAATACATGCCCATGTACTGGGACTTCGAGCTCGAGAAGCTCGGCGCTCGAATGATCTATCCCGAGGTCCAGGCAGGCATCGTCTTCTCGGACGGCAGACCCCCGATCGTGATCCACCGACCAGACCTGCTCGACAGGACTCACAAATCGATAGCGCGGTACTCCAAGGCCGACGCCGACACATTCGTGGAGCTGAAGCGCAAGACAATGGAGATCGACCAGCTATTCGCTGCCGGCCTGTACAGCCCCCCACTGCCCGGCGCCTCCCGGGGCGACTACCAGGCCCAGACCGCCACGGTACTCGAGCACCTCGGCCTCGATCCCTACATCACTTTCAAGCAGCCCCGGGTCATCATCGACGAGCTGTTCGAAACCCCGGAGCTGAGAGCGCTGCTCTACAGGTGCTGCGTCGAGTGGGGAATCCCGGTCGAACAGGAGATGGGGGGCAACGGGTTCATCATCGCCATCCTCTGGCTGATCGGCATCTGGCGCCTTTCCGTCGGGGGGACCCACACCCTCGCACACGCGATGAAGCAGGCCTGCCTGAGGGAAGGTGTCACCTTTAGAGAGAGCTCGCCGGTGGAGAAGATCCTCCTCGACGACAACGGCGTGCGCGGGGTCCGAATCCGAGGCGGCAAGGAGTTCGAGGCTCCCATCGTCGCCTGCAATGCCGATGTCAGGCAGGTCTTCTTGGACCTGGTCGGCGAGGAGAACCTCTCGGAGATCTACAGGAAGCGAGCCAGGAACTTCCGCTACGGACCGAGTCACGTCCTTGGGACCACCGCCTGGGCGATCTACGAGCCCCCGGACTACAAGTCGGCCGCGCACGACCCGGAGATCAACCGGTGCTTCTACACCGTGGTCGGCTTCGACTCGCCCGAGGAAGTGCTCCACTACATCCGACAGGCCTACGGCGACGTGCTCCCGGACAATCCCGGAGCGGGCACCTGGGTGAACACCCTCTGGGACAGGACGCAGGCCCCGCCCGGCATGCACGCGCTCACCGGTTGGTTCTTCTTCCCGGTGGCCGAGGCCTACAGCGAGGAGGAGTGGGCCGAGATAAGGTCGACTTACAACTACGCGTTCTACGAACGCCTCCGGGAGTTCGCTCCGAACATGACGTGGGACAACGTCATCGGCCACCGCCTGTACACCCCCATCGACATGGAACACAAGAACCTGATGATCAACGGAGACTTCTCCAACGGCGCGTTCCACCTGGACCAGATGGGATCCAACCGCCCGTTCCCGGAGGCTTCCCGCTACAAGACGGAGATTCCGGGTCTGTACCTGTGCGGCCCGTCGTCGTACCCGGGCGGCGGAGTGCACGCTGCATGCGGGTACAACGCCTTCAAGGTGATCTGTGAGGACTACGGCCTTCCAAAGGTGTGGCAACGTCCGGGAAGGCCTTACTGAGAGCCCCTGCTGCCCGACGTAGGCGGTCGGCCGTGCCGGCGCCCGCGGGGGCAGTGTCCGCAGAAGTGACGTTCAGGACGGATGTAAGCGGGAGGAGAGGCAGATGCCCGACATCTATACCGAGGAGTGGTACGAGGCCCTCAAGGAGCTCATAAATCGCAGCGAGGTAATCGCTGCCAAGGCCCCCAAAGGGGCCTGGACCGCAGCCGTCGAGATCGTGGGCGACGCCAAATCCCCCTACGTCGAGTCCGGCTCCACCCGCAGATTCCTCGTAAGGATCGAGGACGGCAAGTGCGTCTGGTACAAGGAGCTTCCCCCCGACGACGACGCCTCCGGAGCGGATCTCGACTACCGCTTCACCGGTTCTGCGACGGTCTTTGACGAGATCGCAGCCGGGATAACCGACCCGGTCGACGCCGGGCTGGACGGTCGCATCCGCATCAGGGGCGACATGCGGTTTCTGCTGCGCCAGGCCGAGCTCGTCAAGGAGATCCTCGAGATCTATCAGCGAGACCTCGACACCACCTGGCCGAAGGGAAAGCCTCCCTACGACTGACCCTCCAGACAACGCCCAGTACCGCAAGGCCTAGGCTCTCCACCGCCGGACTTCCACACCTCCCCTGAGGGCGGGAGCCGTGCCTCCCTACGACTCAACTTCCACACCGTGCCCGAAACTGGGCCCACCCGCCAGGCCCCCGAGTCGGGGCCTGATTTGTATATGTCTAGTATCTGGATGTAGGATCAGTAAGACACAACCGGCTCGGGGCCGACGGAGCAGTTCCCGCGAGCCACAGATCCCACAGACCAGCCGCCGCCCGGGCGGAAGGCCTCTCTTGATCCGGGCGGAAGGCCTCTCTGGACGAGGAGGGCGCTGGAGATGACGAAGAGGTCCGAGAGCGAAGGTCGAGCCGAGTCCCCCGGCACCGTCGGCAGCCGCACAGCAGGTCTGACCCGCCGTGAGTTCCTCGTACGGGCACCCATCGCGGTGGGCGGAGCGGCGGCTGCGGTATCCGGGCTCGGAACCAGGGATGCCATGGCGGAGATGCGCTTTCTCAAGCCGGTCCCCCTCGGCCTCAATCCACTAAAGGAGTACCCCAATCGCGGATGGGAGGAGATCTATAGAGACCTCTATACCCCCGACGAGACCTTCCACTATCTCTGCGCCCCCAACGACACCCACGGCTGCCTGCTGAAGGCGAACGTCAAGAACGGCGTGGTTCTCTATGCCGATCCCAGCTTCAAGTACCAGAACGCAAGCGACGTCTACGGCAACAAGGCGTCGGCCCGCTGGAACCCCCGGGCCTGCATCAGCGGCATGTCCTATGTGAGGCGCCAGTACTCCGACCGGCGCGTAAAGGGCCCCTTCGTCCGGAAGGGCTTCAAGGCGTGGGTCGACGCCGGCTTCCCGAGGGATCCCGAGACCGGGCGCCCGCCCGCCGAGTACTTCTCGGGCCGGGGCAAGGAGGAGTTCCTTCAGATCTCCTGGGATGAGGCCTTCTCGATGACCGCCGCCACCTTCGAGAACATCGCCCGCACCTACAGCGGGGAGGAGGGCAAGAGGCGCCTTCTGGCCCAGGGCTACGATCCCGACATGGTGGCGACCCTCGAAGGAGCGGGGACGAGGACGCTCAAGTTCAGAGGGGGCATGCCCTACAACGCTCCCCTACGACTGGTCGGGCTGGTGCGGATGGCTAACTCCATGGCACTCCTGGACGCCGCCATCCGAGGCGTCGGGCCCGAAGAAGCCAAAGGGGGCAGGCACTGGGACTCCTACTCCTGGCACACCGACTTGCCGCCGGGCCACCCGATGGTCTCGGGCCAGCAGACCTTCGACTTCGACCTGTACACCGCGGAGAACGCCAACCTGATCACGCTCTGGGGCATGAACTGGATTGCGACCAAGATGCCCGACGGCCACTGGCTTACCGAAGCCCGCCTGAAGGGCGCAAAGATCGTCACCATCGCTCCGGAGTATCAGTCGAGCTCGTGCAAGGCAGACGAGGTCATCATCATCCGGCCCGGGACCGACGGCGCGCTCGCCCTGGGCCTGGCGCACGTGATCGTGCGGGAGAAGCTCTACGACGAGAAGGCGGTAAAAACCAGGACCGACCTTCCGTTGCTCGTACGCACGGACAACCTCAAGCTTCTGCGGGCTTCCGAGGTCTTCCCCGGCTACAAGCTGGCCCCCCTCACCAACAACACGGAGGTGATCCCCAAGGACGCCAAGCCCCCCGCCCCCGCAGCCCAGGGAAAGCAATACGTCCCGGAGAACCTCCGTCAGGAGTGGGGCGACTTCGTCGTCTGGGACAGGAACTCGAACTCCCCGAAGCCGGTCACCCGCGACCAGGTCGGCAAGTACTTCGAGGAGACCGGAATAGATCCGGTTCTGGAGGGTGAATACGAGGTCACACTCGCAGACGGCTCGAAGGTGAAGGTACGACCTGCCTTCGATGCCCTGAAGCAGTACCTGGAAGAGTCGTGCGACCCGGAGGCCATCTCGAAGGTCACCTGGGCCCCAAAGGAGGCCATCGAGAATCTGGCCCGTGAGATCGCGGCCAACAAGCAAAAGACGCTGTTCGTCGAGGGCATGGGCCCGAACCACTTCTTCAACAACGACTGCAAGGACCGGACCATCATCCTGGTAGCTGCCCTGACGGATAACATCGGCCACTTCGGCGGGACCGTGGGGAGCTATGCGGGCAACTACAGAGTCTCCACACTGAACGGCGTGCTCTCCCAGTGGGGTGGTGAGGACCCCTTCGACATCGAGCTCGACCCCGCCAGGCCCGCTCGTTACCACAACTTCGTCAAGTACGAGTCCGCCCACTACTACAACTACGACGACAGACCGCTCCGGGTGGGCAACAAGCAGTTCACCGGCAAGACCCACATGCCCAGCCCGACCAAGTCGATGGTCTTCGCCAACGGGAACTCGATCCTGGGCAACATCAAGTGGGCCCACAACGTGATAACCAACACGCTCCCCAAAATAGAATTCATCGGGGTGGCGGAGTGGTTCTGGACGGCGACCTGTGAGTACGCCGACATCGTCTTCGGTGTCGACTCCTGGTTCGAGCGTAAGGTCCCCGACATCTACGGCTCGGTCACCAACCCCTTCCTGTCCGCCTGGCCTCCCACTCCCCTGCCTCGCCTGTACGACACGCGCGACGACGTGGAGGTCTGGGCGGGTATCGGCAAGGCGCTGGCCCAGAGGACCGGCGACCGCCGCTTTGCCGACTACTGGAAGTTCATCGAGAGCGGCCAGGCCGAGGTCTACCTCCAGCGCGCGTTCAACGCCGGGAACATGACCAAGGGTTACAAGTTCGCAGACCTGGTCGAGTCCTCCAAGAACGGAGCTCCCTTCTACATGATGACGAGGACCTCGCCTCGCATCGTGGGCTGGGAGCAGACCCAGGAATCCAAGCCCTACTACAACAAGACGGGGCGGCTCGAGTTCTACCGGGACGAGGACGAGTTCATCGAGCATGGGGAGAACCTGCCCGTACACCGAGAGCCGGTCGACGGTACACCTCACGAGCCCAACGTCATCCTGGCAAAGCCCCATCCCTTCATAAGGCCCAATGGGCCAGAGGAGTACGGCCTGGACCCGGACGACTTGAGCACCGAGGTACGCCAGGTCCGCAACATCATCCGCTCTGCCGACGAGATCGCGAAGTCGGCTCACCCGCGCAAGAAGCTGAAGTTCACCCACGTGCTCGTGACCCCGAAGTACCGCCACGCCTGCCATACCATCGGGGCTTCCACGGACACCGACATCATCATCTGGGGGCCCTTCGGCGACTTCTACCGCCACGACAAGAGGAAGCCTTGGGTCGGAGAGGGCTACGTCGACATCAACCCCGAGGACGCGAGAGAGCTCGGCATCTCAGACGGCGACTACATCTGGTGCGACGGGGATCCCGACGACCGCCCCTTCGTCGGCTTCGACAAGGGCGATCCCGAGGACAAGAGGGTCGCACGCTGGCTGGTGAGAGCCCGCTACAACCCGAGCGTCGCAAGGGGCGTCGCCCGCTCGTGGTTCCACTTCTACATCGCCACTCACGGCAGCGTGGAAGGTCACGAGACTCGGCCCGACAAGCTGGCCAAGAACCCCCGCACCGCCTATCAGGCCGCTTACCGCTACGGCAGTCACCAGTCGGTCACCCGTGCGTGGCTCAGGCCGACCATCCAGACCGACAGCCTGGTCCGCAAGGATCCCGCCGGCCAGCTCATCGGCAAGGGCTTCGCAGCCGACGTCCACTGCACGGTAGGAGCCCCCAAGGAGGCCTTCGTGAAGATGCAAAAGGCCGAGCCGGGAGGAGAAGAGGGGCGAGGCCGGTGGTATCCGGCGGAAGCGGGCTTCAGGCCTGACAAGCCGAACGAGGAGATGCGCCGCTTCCTGGCCGGCGAGTACCTGCACGAGTGAGGCATCGCTTCGAGCCTGGCGCCGTGGAAGGACTCGACCGAGCCGGAAGCGCATAGAAGGGAGCGGAAATGGCCGAGGTATACAACTGGCAACTGAACAGGCAGATGCAGTACCCCTTCCAGGAATCCAGGCCGCAGCGGCAGGCCGGTGCGGTCTTCGATACCAACAAGTGCATCGCCTGCCAGACCTGCACGATCGCCTGCAAGACCACCTGGACCTCGGGCAAGGGCCAGGAGTACATGCTCTGGAACAACGTTGAGACCAAGCCCTGGGGTTCCTATCCCCTCGCCTACGACGCAAGGATCCTTTCCAAGCTGGGCGCACAGTCCTGGGACGGCAACACCTATGCCGGCAAGACCATCTTCGAGGCGGCTCCCCAGGGCGAGAAGACGGTCAGGTGGCTTCCCGAGGACCTCGACTGGGCCTATCCCAACAAGGGCGAGGACGAGACCAGAGACACCCTGACCGAGGACCACTTCTACCTCCGGATGCCCCACGACAACTGGTTTTTCTACCTCCCCAGGATCTGCAACCACTGCACCTACCCGGCCTGCCTGGGCGCCTGCCCCCGCACGGCCATCTACAAGCGGCCCGAAGACGGGATAGTCCTCGTGGACCAGGAGAGGTGCAGGGGCTACAGAGAGTGCGTGGCCTCCTGCCCCTACAAGAAGGTCATGTACAACCACGTGACGCGAGTGTCGGAGAAGTGCGTGCTGTGCTTCCCTGCGGTGGAGAAGGGCTTTCTCACCCGCTGCATGCGGACCTGCATCGGCCGGATCAGGACCTTCGGCTACGTCTCCACCCCCGACAAGGCCGACCCGGAGAATCCGGTCGACTTCCTGGTCCACGTCCGCAAGGTGGCCCTCCCGCTTCTTCCCCAGCTCGGCCTCGAGCCGAACATCTACTACATACCGCCCATTCACGTCGCAGACATGCGGTTCCTGAAGATGCTCTTCGGGCCAGGTGCTCCGGCGGCGATCGAGACCTACAAGCGTGCGATGGAGGGAGGCGACCTCGAGCTCCTGGGAGTCCTCGAGCTCAACGTCGCCTCGGACAGGATCATCAGAAAGTTCAAGGTCGAGGGCGAGACGGTCATCGGGTGGGACGTGGACGGCAATGAGGTCGCCCGGATCCCGATAAAGGAGCCCCAGATCGTCCGGCCCGACTTCGACCCGTCCATCCAGGTCTACCGGTACAACGTCGGCTGAGAGGTGACGCCATGGACGAAGACAGGACCGACCAAGAAATCGATTCGACGGCGGAGTCCCCACCCGAAGGGCAAGAGGAGGCCCAGGAGAAAGCCACCGAGGACCGGCCCGAGGACTCCTCGCGTCGCAAGGTACTGATCGGCGCGGGAATCGGCGCGGTAGCGGCAGCGGGAGCTGCCTACGCAGGCTTCAGGCTCCTTGCCCCGGGCTGGGCCTCCAGCGTCCGGGCCGTCTACGTTGACGAGCCGGTCCCGGCATCCGACCCCGCTTCCAAGCTGTGGTCCAGAGCGCAGGTCGCCCGGATCCAGATGGGCCCGCAGACCATGGCCCTCCCCACCAAGCCCACCGCCGAAATGTCGGGCATTTCGGTGCGGGCCCTTCACGACGGCTCCCGGATCGCCTTCCTTCTCGAATGGAAGGGCAAGGGCGAGTCGACCTCCACGGTGAGGGCGCAGGACTTCCGGGACGCCTGTGCGGTCCTCTTGTCGGGAAAGCCCGACGATGCAAACCAGCGCGTGATGGGATCGACTGCGGCGCCGGTGACGGTACTGCACTGGAAGGCCGACTGGCAGATGGACGTCGACCACGGCTTCCAGGACCAGGAGACGGCGTACCCGAACGCGAACTTCGACTTCTACCCTCCCCTGACCAGGCGCAAGAATGCCGGCCCGGTCAAGGTGCCGGACGAGTATGTGGAAGCCGGAGCGGCCCGCTATCTCGCCGGATACGCCGCGAAGAACCCCCTCTCCCTCATAGACCGGGTGACGCCGGTAGAAAAGCTCCAGGCCAAGGGCCCGGGCACCCTGGCCACCTTCGACACGCAGAACGCCGAGGGCAGGGGGGTGAGGTCGAACGGCGCCTGGAAAGTCATCCTGGCAAAGCCCCTGCGGGCAGTCGACCCCGAAGAAGTGGCCATGGCACCCGGGCAGACCTACGGTGTCGCCTTCGCCGTCTGGGTGGGCTCGGTGAGAGACGTCGGCGCGCGAAAGACCGTCTCTCAGCTACTGTTGCCCCTCGAGGTGGATCCCGTTCCGGGTAGCTAGACAGACTCCGGCCGGTCGTCCGGCGGAGTGAAGCCAGCAGATACAGGGAGGAGACCGTGGCCGAAACCAAGAGCCCCGAGGGAGGCACGGTCGCCGGCGCACCGAGCGTTCCCGCTGCCCTGCTCCTCTTTCATCGACTTCTCTCCTCCCCACAAGAACCCGAGACGATCTCCAGCCTCGCTGCCGAACTGCAGGAGACCCTTGCCGGACTGGGAGCCGATGAAGCCGCCTCGGCCCTGGAAAAGCTGAATGTCGATGCGGTGGGCGCAGAGAGATGGCGGTCTGCCTGGACCGCCCTGTTCGTAAGAGGAGAAGTTCCCCCCTATGAGACCTCCCACATGGCTCCCAGCATGGCCGGGCACCTCGGAGAGATGGCGGACATCGCCGGCTTCTACAAGGCGTTCGGCGTCGAGGCCCAGGGCGAGCGTCCCGACCACCTCCTGCCCGAACTCGAGTTCCTCACGTTCCTCTGCTTCAAGTACGCCGAGGCTGTAGAGGCCGGCCAAGAAGAGGCTGCCCAGACCTGCGAGGAGGCCATGGCCTCCTTTCTCGAGGATCATCTCGGGACCTGGCTCGGGGCCTTCTCGGGCAAGCTTGCAGCCGAGCGACCGGGGCATCCCTATCTCCCGGTGGTAGGTGCCCTGCAGGCCTTCGTGGCCTGGCTCTGCAAGTCCCTGGACCTCTCTCCTCGTCCGGTCGAATCGGTCGGAATACCGGGAGTCCATCCTGGAAGTCTCCTCGGCGACCAGGCAGGACTGCTGGGCGACGAGTGCGAGCCCCGGGGTTGCTTCGGCACTCCCCTCCCCGGAGAACGCGAGCTGCAGATCCCCGGCTGATAAGTCCGACCCCTCAGGCACCAAGGCGCAGCGAGGTACGACTCTCGTCCTATCGGCGACTCCAAGGCCGTGCTCGATCTCAAAGCCACGCCCTGCTGCCGATCATTCGAGATCGAGAGGCAGCAGGCGGATTCAGTGGACTCTCAGCCCGGAAGGACGTAGATCATCCCGTTGGGGTCGGAGGAGGCAGACAGCCCCATGTCGCACAGATCCACGAAGTTCCGAATCACCTGCTCGCCCTCCCTCCGATACGGTGCCACCATGGGCGAGCGGACCGTCACCCGGGCGTACTCGACAAGCTCCCAGAGAGTCTGAAGCGGCTGCTTCGACCTCGGGTCCACCGGAATCACGTCCGAGTTGGTCAGGGGGATTCCCGCTGACTCGGCCACGTACCACGACGGATGCGACGCTATGACCGGCCCAGCAGCGTAGGAACCGAGGACCGTGAGGACCGGGCAGTCGAGGAGCTTCTCGAGGCGCTTTCTGTCACCCGAGTCGAAGGCTCCGTCGATCGTGGCGACGACGCCGGCTACGCGCCCCCTCGCCGACTTGACTTCCCGCTTGGCCTCTCTGGCCATCGCCCCAAGAGCGGAGAGCTCCCCCACGACCACGACAGCTTCCCCGCTCTCGGATAGCGGGAGGCCCCCTGACAAGGTGCCGACCGCCGTGGGCACCAGAGAGTAAAGGCCTGCCAATACGAACGACGCCCATCCCCAGTGCGAGAGGGGAAGGGCGACCACCCACGGGTTCGATGTCAGCGGACGATAGAAGAGCGACAGCGATATCGCCGCAGCCATCAGCGAGGTCTCGGAGTGAAGCGCCGGGTCGCGCTCCCAACCGAGGGCGGGGCGCTCCGGATTGGGAGCCGCCCCCTCGCCTTCCGGGCCGTCCTCCGGCGGAACGGCCCCAACCCCGAGCACACGGTCCGGCCCCACTCGGACGAACACCCCGCCGTTCCCCTCCCCGACCCGAGCCCACCTTGAGGAGACGAGTGCTCCGAGCAGTGCCACCACCGAGTCAGCAGAGGGCCCGCCCGAGATCTCCACCGCACCTCCCGCGCCGGAGTCGGCCGCATCGATATGACGAGCTAGGGCCAGCGACCGGGCTCGCAACTCCTCCGAAGCGATGGGCCCTCCGGCGCCGGCCACCGCTGTCTCCCCCGGCCTCTCCCTGACGAGCCGTCCGAGGACCAGCTTTTCGACACCGAACGGCGGGATACCGCAGAACCGCGCCGTCCCTGCAGGCCAGTACCACGATGGTGCTATCGAAACCGTCTTGGGCATCCCTCAGTGATCCTCCCCGCTCGCACGTGCCAGAGACCCCTCATGCATCGGGCGGTCTTCGTCTTCATCGGCTCCTGGCCACCACCTCTTCGAAGTAAAGCGCCGACACGAAAGCCAGGAGAAAGGCGAGGACCAGCTCCGCCCGCAGGAGACGATCCATCCGGACGATGGCCTTCTTCAGCTCCTCCCTGCTGCGGCGTCGCTGCTCGGGGTCGGCGCCCGGATCGAGCTTGCGGGCCAGCGCCGGGTGAGCGCGGTAAGACATCACCACCAGCAGTCCCGCAAGCAGTGCCCACACCGCCCAGTAGGCGACCGTAAGGGCGACCGGTGCAGGCTCGCTCCTCGAGGAGCCCAAGAACGCCAGCCCGGCCGCGGCCAGCGATCCCTGAGCCCACCACCTCCATCTCCTTCCGCTCACCTGGCAGGTTACGGCAGTCTGTGGCCCGGGCAGCTCCCGCTGGGCATACCGCAGCACGAGCTCCATCGTGACGGCACCGCCCAGGTACAGCACCGTGGCAGCGAGCTGCACCGATGAGAGAGCTATCCGCCACATGACATCTCAGAACAGCCCCCCGTACTTGAGGGAGACGCCCAGAACTATGGCCACCACCGCCAGGACCAGGTCAATGCGCACCAGCCGAGAAGCCCATGCGGCCCACTTCTCCTGCTCCTTCTGGGTCGCCGCGACCCTCTGGGCTCCCGCGCCGGGGTCGAACTTCTGTGCCAGCTTCGGCCTCACCTTGAACGTCAGTATCGATCCGTTGGCGACCAGGACCAGCCAGACGAGGAAAAGAGCGAGCGTGGTCCGCCCGTAAGGGTCTCCCAGGTTGAGTCGGTCCCTGAAAAACGGTGGCGTGAAGGCGAGTTGGTGGCTGAGAGCGAGACGTGCCACGCAAGTCACGAAGATCATTCCCAGCGCTATCCACGCCACGAGCAGGTACCGTCCCGACGTCTTCTCCCCTACTACCTGCGCCTGGGCCGGCGGAATTGCCTTCTGGGCGGGAGTGATCACGAATTCCATGACGAACGCTCCCCCCGCATATGCCGCAATCGAAGCGATGTGCAAGAACATGAGGACCGCCAGTGCCAGCTTCATCGGAACTACACCTCCGGATGCCAGATGCCGAAGTGGTTCTCTATCGCCTCGGTGAGGGGAAATCCTCCAGCAGCGCCCCTCTGCCGGTAGAACTCCATGTCCACGTGATGGACCTGGCAGGAGAACTTGGCCCTTATCGGACTTATGTACGCGGGAGCTATACCGTACTTGGCGACTATGTAGTCGACAGTCGCCACGGCAGCTTCTACCGCCCACTCCGAGATCCAGGCCTGGGGGGTTTCCACGATCTCTGCGACCTTCTCGGGGTCGACGGGCCCCCCGGCTCGGCTCACCCACGAGCCGTCTCCCAGCGGCCCGTCGGCCCCGTAGCGCATGTCTCTCACGTACCGGATGGCCGAAAGCGCATCGGGGAAGCGCTCCGTGGGGACCGCCACCGCATCCAGGATCCCCGGCAGGCCGACGCAACTGAATGTCCTGGTGGGGTTCGGACCCGTGCGCTCGACGAAGGAGAATCCTAAGCCCCGTGCCACCTCGGGGTAGGCGCCGAGGAGAAAGTCGTCGGCGTAGGTCCCGACCGGCCAGGCTCCGAGGCCCACCGACTCGCAGGCCAGCCGGATGTTCTGGACGGCGGCACCGGCCTGAGAGGCATGCAGCATGAGGACGAGCTCGTCAAAAGTGGGAATCGGGAGCGGCGCCTCAAGAAAGCCCGGCTTGATCCAGTGGTCGCAGCCGGCAGGCTTCTCGTCGTCGGGGTCCTGGAGGTAGAAGCCCCACCACTCGTAGGCCGCCAGCAAGAGGTTGAACCACTCCAGCCCCAGGTCGCCCACGGGCACGAACCAGGTGGCGCCGGGTCGGTTCAGGTTGTACTGCGCTGGCCCCAGGGCGTTCACCTTGTGAGTCCCCTCGGGCGCCGAGTACCAGCCCACGTCAGGGCGGTAGGCGTTCAGTTGTGTGCGCCCGCCATACCACACGACCAGCTTTTCGAGGTCTTCCTCGCTTGCGATCTCGACCGGGGCCGTCCGCTCGGTGCCGGGCCGGTAGAGCCAGACCCCCGAGTCGTTGATCACGATCAGAGCTAGCGAGGGCGCGCCGCTCACCCCCGGGACGGTGTATCCCGCCCAGGAGACGAGTGTCGACAGCCCTCCGTGGACCGCGACGTCCGCGGTTATCGCACCGTTGGGCCCACAAGCCGCCCAGGCCAGCAAAGCCTCTTCGACTTCCGAGAGCGGGACCGGCTCTGCCTTGCTCTCGTAGGCCATCGGGCCCTTCGGCTGGGAGACAGTCTTCCCGCTAGACCACTCGAAGGTCTCCGGCTCGCCGGTCTCGAGGCGGTATCCCAGTCCGACTCGCCTCGTCCGCACCGTCGAGAGCGTCTGAAAGACCGACGTGCCATCGAAGAAAGCCTTCCTCAGGACCTCTCTCTCGGCAGCACTCAACGACTTCCGCGTCTCCACCCTCGTTCCCCTCTCTACTCCTCTCCGTCGGCCTTGCCGGCTGAAGAGGGCTCGGCCGCCCTGATCGCCACCCGGACCGCCCTGTCCGAAGGGACCGGCTGCCAGCCGAAGGGCAAGTAGCGCAGGTGGCCGTACTTGCCCACCAGGTGCAGCCACTTGACCATCCCCGGCTCGACCTCGTTGCCGCCCTTCCAGCCCGCGAACATGTGCGGCTCGAAGCCGTTGTACAGGACGACCTGTCCGGGCATGATTCTCGGCGCCACCCGAAGGCGGGCAAGGAAGCTTCCACAGTCGTTGAAGACCTCCACCAGACCACCGTCATCTACGCCCGCCCCCTCCGCAGCCGAGGGGTGCACGACGACCGTGGGCTCCCCGCGGTGGGTCTGAAGCACCACCGGGTTTCCCATCGAGACCGAGTGTACGGTCCAGCGAGAGTGCCCGCTGGTGAGCAGGTAGGGGTAGTCGCCCCCCTGTGCGGGCGGATCTTTGTGACACGGAAGCTCCTCCCCGGCTTCGATGAACCAGGGGTGGTCGATGTAGAACTGCGCCCGTCTTGTGAGCGTCGGGTAGGGGACCTTCGACTCGACGTGTTCGGAATAGGCCACGAGGGGACTGTCTTCCCGCACCTTGGACGCTACCGCCAGGCCCGGCGCAAAGTTCCCAAGACCGGTGAACCGAATCGATCCCCTAGCCTTCAGGTCGTCTATGGATGTCCCGTCGGGTATGGTTCCGGCCAGAGAGGAGTCTCGGATCCACTCGTCCACGACGGAGGCGTCGTCGGTGAAGTTTTCCTTGTAGGTGAACTGCTCGTAGAGATTGTCTAGCCGCCTCGTTCTCCTCCGCCCGTCCTGGAACTCGGTCAGGCCCCGCTCTATGGCCTTCTCCTGCAGCCGCCTCGATAGCAGTGCGAAGATCTCCCATTCGGTCTTGGCCTCCCCCCGCGGCGGGACAGCTCTGTCCGAATAGCACATCCGGAAGGTGTGGGTGATCGCGTATTGAAGATTCTCCCTTTCGTACTGCATCGCTGCGGGGAGAACGATGTCCGAATGAAGCGCCGTGGTGCTCATGCGGTTGTCCACCGTCACCACTAGCTGCAGCTTGGGCCAGAGCTCCTCCAAAAATCGCCTCCTCCCACCACGGGCCCGCCTCAACGGGTTGGTGCCCACCGCGAAGAAGACCTGAGGTTCGGTCACGTCGTCGGGACGCACCAGACCGCCCCACCACCCCCTCTGTATAGCCTCCTGGAGGTACTCGCCGAAGCGACGCTTCATCGAGGGATCCGACCACTCGGGAGTGTTCCAGGGTTCGTCATAGCCGCAGTGGTAGTAGTGGAAGAACACCGGAGGCGAAGCGGTACCGGCGGCAACGGACCGGGCGAGCATCTCCAGGCCCACCATCTCTTCGGTGGCATCGGGATCTGCCTCCTTGATGGTCTCGGCGGCCTTCTGGAGGCCGTCGAGTATGCGGTCGGTCTCCTGCAGGCCCCGGCGCTCCTTCATCGGGAAGATCAGGTACCCGTCCATGCCCGCCAGAGCCAGTCCCTGGATGCCCGTGCCCGGCCGGCCCCAGTTGCCGGTAAGGGCCAAAAGCAGACACATAGAGCGCTCCATGAGGTCTCCGTTGTAGTACTTGGCGGCGTTGAAGCCCTCGATGACCTTCGTCGAGCGCTCCGCACAGCTCCTCGCCAGCCACTCGATCACGCTGGGATGCACCCCACAGATCCTGGACGCCACATCCGGCGCATACTCCTCCAGGCGCCTCCGCAGGATGGAAAAGACTGTGGTGACCTCGACCCGCGAGCCGTCGGCAAGCTCGACGGTGGAAGTCGCCTCGAGCGAGGGCGCGAGCTCGCCTCGCGAGAGGGTCCCCCGGGGCGCGGGGACCAACCCTCGGTCGGAATCGATCCAGAAGAACTGGTCTTGCCTGAAGGAGGGGTCGACCTCGGCTCCGGTCAAGAAGCGCCCGGTGTCGGTTCGAACGGCAAGCGGCAGGTCGGTCTGCTCGAGGACCATCTCTTCGTTTACCAGGCCCTCGTCCAGAACTACCTTGCATGCCGAAAGAAGCAGGGCCGCGTCCGTACCCGGCTTTATCGGGACGAAGTAGTCGGAAAAGGGCGCCGAGGGGGAGTAGTCCGGCGCGATGGTCGCCACCACAGCGCCCGAATAGCGCGCTTCGGCGATGTAGTGGAAGTAGGGAATCGAGGTGTATGCCGGGTTGGAGTGCCAGACGAGGACCAGATCCGAGTCGAAGGTGTCGTCTACCGTGCTGGCACATGAGAACTTTCCGAACGTGATGTACTGACCGATCGGCAAGTCGTTGATCAGCCCGTTGGCATCGAGAGTCACGGCACCGATAAGAGAGGCGAAGCGGAGGTAAGCGGCCCAGGCAGCAAGCCCGCCCTCGACGGTCTCCTCAAACACAATCGACTCGGGTCCTTCCTCGTCGATTGCGTCGAGGATGGCTTCCGAGATCTCGTCTAGGGCCTCGTCCCAGGTGATCTCCTCCCACTTGCCAGAGCCACGCTCTCCCACCCTCCTCATGGGCTTCACCAGCCGGTCGGGAGCTTCGAGCTGGACACTCCAGGCGGCTCCCTTCTGGCAGCCAAGTGGGTTCATGTCCGGGAGGTCGTCTCGAACCTTCTCTACGTTGCCGGCGACCTCTTCGAATACGACACGGCCATCCCTCACGTAGACACGGTAGGGACAGGTGCCCATGCAGTTCAGACAGTGAGTACCGAAGTGGACCGAGTCCCAGCTCCACACCCGGCGATACCGGTCTTCACAGGTCTGCGACATCTCACCTCCGGACGGACAGTCGAACTGGCGCGTCGGCAGCGTCCTTGCAAGGTCCCCCAGCGTCCCAATTCTACAGTACGGTACTGTATGTTCTGTGAGTTAGCTCACAGGCGCTGGCCTCAAGTCTCCGAGTACGCTGGTTTGCAGATCGCATCTGCGAGGTCGCAGTCTGTCACCACCGGTCCGGTCGCCACCCTGCACGGGCCGGGATCGGAGTCGGGCCGGTACCGGCTCGCAGGAGCGGCTTGGGAGGCCGGCTCCGACGAGCCGCCGTGGCCCTCCTGTTAAGGAGGACTGCTCGAGGAGGAGCGATGCCCAAGAGAGCTGTCACCAGGAGCGAGCTCGACAGACCTCTCACTCCCTACAGGGAAGCCCTCCGGGCGGTGCTTTCCTCTACTCCTGCGCCAAGACCCAAGCGCACACCCCTGCAAGAGGCAGCGGGTTGCGTGGCGTCCGAAGACGTCCGCTCGCCCCGAGACATACCTGGCTTCGCCAACTCCGCCATGGACGGATATGCCGTTCGGGTCTCGGAACTGGCCGAGGCCGGCGTGTCGAGACCGGTTCGCTTGCGGATTGCCGGCTCGGTCCTTGCCGGCCAGACAAGAACCGCATCTCTGCCGCGTGGCTCCTGCATCGAGATCGGAACCGGAGCACCCGTCCCCCCGGGAGCAGACGCTGTCGTCCCCTTCGAGCTCGTCCGCAAGGTGGGATCTTTCGTCGAGTTCACCACCTCACCCAGACCGGGAGAGCACATTCGACCACCAGACGACGTGGTCGCAAGGGGCGAGCTTTTGCTTCGCCGGGGGGAGCGCTTGACCCCGGTGAGGATCGGATCCCTCGCACAGTGTGGCCTCGCCACGGTGCGGGTCTTCCCGCGCCCACGAGTAGCGATCATTTCCACCGGCGACGAGATAATCCCCCCTGGGGCTCGTCAGCGAAGGGGAGCAGTTTACGATGCCAACACCTTCCTGCTCTCGGAGCTGTGCGCCAGCACGGGATGCAGCGTGACGGCGACCCTGCGCTGCCCGGACAACAAGGAAGCCCTGCTGGAGGCGATCCGCGAAGCGGCAACCTCGGCCGATCTCGTCATGATCTCCGGCGGGGCCAGCGTGGGGCCCCATGACTGGGCAAAGGCTGTGGTGGGCAGGCTCGTCGTCTGGCGGGTGGCCCTCAAGCCTGGAAAGCCCTTCGGATACGCCAGGGGACCCTCGGGGACGCCGGTGATGCTGCTACCCGGAAACCCCGGATCCGCGTTCGTTGCGTTCGCGGCCTTCGGCTTCGACGTCCTGGCCAGACTGGCGGGAACACAACCTCCGCCTCGCCAGAAGGCCACCCTATCTGAGCCACTCGCTCCCGATTCGAAGCGCATTCTGCTCGTCCCCGTCAAACTCGGCGATCGCAGCCGCGCCCCGATACGAGGGGGTGCTGGCCTCGTCGCCACGGCCCTACCGACGCGCTCCTCTGCAGCCTTGGGCCAGTACTCGGACGCCGACGCAATCGCCTTCGTGGAGCCGGGACGTCGGCCACGAAGCTCTGCGGAGGTGCTGGTCTTTCCCTGGAACCGATAGTGATCCGTAGGAGCCCCCTCCCCAAGAGCCCCCTCGCCTCGGCCCTGCAGCTACCCCGTCCGTTGTGGGAGGTGGCGAGGCGAAGGTGAACGAGGAGATCCTGCCGGCCTTTGCCGGCGGCATCCTGGCGGGCGGCAAGAGCGAGCGAATGGGAACCCCCAAGGCCGAACTGGTCCTCGCCGGCAAGCCGCTGGTCTGCTACCCACTGGACGCGCTTCGCTCGATGCGCCCGCCCCCTACACAAGTAGTGGTGGCGGTCGCCCCCGGGTATCGCCTACCCTCGCCAGGCCTTCCCCCGCCGGACACGGGGCGAGCGACCCCCGAGAGGGACGCTCCCCTTGGTCTTTGCGTCGTCGAGGACTTAGCTCCTCACCAGGGCCCCCTGGCCGGACTGCTCACCGTACTTGAGGCGACATCGGCGCCCGCCACCGTGGTGCTCGCCTGCGACACTCCCTATGTGAGCGCGGCACTCCTGGAGCATCTGCTGAGGGCGTTCTATCGAGCAGGGGATGTCCTCGCCGTGACCTACGTGTCTGGCGAACGAACGCACCCCTTTCCCGGCATCTACTCCGGAGATCTTACAGCCACGGTATCCGACGCCCTCGCTAAGGGGGAGCGGTCGATGCTCGGTCTTCTCTCCAGAATCCCGCTCCTAAGCGTTCCCCTGCCCGAGTGGGCTCTTCCGTATTCGCTCGAAAGCCTCAATACCCCGGAGGACTACCACAGAGCGCTCGACCGCCTCCGAAGCTGAGGCGAGCTCCTTGGACTACCAGAGAGCACGCGATCGCCTCCGAAGCTGAACGGACCCCCGCCTGTCGTCTTGCCGGCGCCGTAGCCGGTGCTGTGACCGAGATCACATCTCCTCTGCCAGTAACCCCTATACTTCTCCTTGAGTACGTCGAGTGGTGTTATGTAGGTAGCGCCCCAGCCAGAGAAGCGGTTTCCCGCCGCGCACCCGAAGCCGAGGAGGCCCCATGAGATTCGCAAGCGACCAGCCCTTGGTAGCTGCCGGAAGCCAAGAGGCTACATTCACAGGAGCCCGGCTTCTCGTAGCCGCCTACCTGACCGAGCCCGCAGCGGTCGAGGAGAACCTGCCGTGCGGTTTTGCACCGACAGAACAGCCTCTGGTGACGGTCTTTGTCGCCGAGTACCCGCAGACGAACTTCGGCACCTCTTATCGAGAGTCCGCCCTCCTCGTCTCCTGCAAATACGGCGAGGAGAAAGGCGCGTTGTGCCTGGGAATCGTGGTGGACGACGACATCGCGCTGATTCTCGGGAGGGAGATATTCGGCTACCCGAAAAAGCTCGCCCAGATCTCTCTCGAGCGTTCCGGCAGCCGGGTAGTGGGCAAGGTCTCCAGAAGAGGTGTCCAGTTTCTGGAGATCCGGGCTGAACTCGGCGAGGCGATCGCCTCCCCCGCAGTTCCCGCCATGGGCCCCACCTTCCTGGTAAAAGCCTTCCCTGCCGCGGACCTTCAGGGCCTCGAATGGCCGCCCAAGGTGGTAGCGAGCCCCATCGGATCCCAGCCCAGGTCTCTCCGGCCAGCGCTCTCCTGCGAGGTCGTGCTCCAGGAGTCGGAGCTCGACCGCTGGGCCGCATTCCCGGTGAAGGACGTGGTCTTCGGTGCCGAGGTCGAGACCCAGCTCTCGATGGCGCCCGGGAGGGTACTGGGAGAGCTCGATCCCGCCTCGTGGCTCCCGTACCTGGCGACGAACCTCCGCTAGGGGCGAGGAAGTCAGGGGGTGAGGCTGCTGGTGAGCGGCCCTCTCGGGGAGCGAGGCGGTCGGTGACCGAGACCACCAAGTACCGAGAGCGCTGGTGACCGAGCCCGTCGGGGAGCGACGCCGGGTCTGAGCACCCCAGGGACGCTTCCCTCGGGAGCGTGGCTGCCAGTCGGCCACAAGCACCGGCGCAAAACGTAGGCGAGACACTCCGACAAAGAAAGTCGCAGAATGTGGATTATGTCACTGTACAAAGCAAGGATTTGTGATTAGGTCGTTCCAGCGAGTTTCGGACCCTGCTGGTTCCACAAGTTCCGAAAGGAGAGCCCCCGTATGAGCGAGACGACCGACCTCCAGGGACAGGCATCCGCCCAGGCATCTGCATCCTCATCCGCCGCCGCTACAGGCGAGGGCCAGAAGACCTACCGGAGCTGGGAGGACGTTTACCGCGAGAAGTGGACCTGGGACAAGGTCGTGTGGGGCACGCACTGCGTGGACTGCTATCCGGGCAACTGCCCCTTCCGGGTCTACGTGAAGGACGGGATGGTCTGGCGTGAGGAGCAGGCCGGGACATTCCAGACCATCGAGGAGGGCGTCCCCGACTGGAACCCCATGGGTTGCCAGAAGGGAGCAGCCTGGTCGCAGCAGCTCTACTCTCCCGATCGCCTAGCGTATCCCCTCAAGCGCGTGGGCGAGAGAGGCGAGGGGAAGTGGAAGCGGATCTCCTGGGACGAGGCGGCCACCGAGATAGCCGACGCGATCCTCGACGCCATAGAAGAGCAGGGCCCCGAGTCCATCGTCCAGGAGGGCACACCCGAGGTCCAGACGATTCTCCCCACGGGCCGCTTCATGGGCGTTCTCGGCGGTTCTACACTCGACTTGCAAGGCTCGATAAACGACTTCTCGGTCGGCCTGCACATCACGTTCGGGAAGTTCTGCCCGGTCTCCTCGGCGGACGACTGGTTCCACTCCGAACTGGTCCTCATCTGGCACATGAACCCGATCTACACGAGGATCCCCTTCTATCACTTCATTGCCGAGGCCCGGTACAAGGGGGCGGAGGTGGTCACGATTGCGCCGGACGTCAGCCCCTCGGCCGTACATGCCGACTACTACGTACCCGTCAACCTCGCAACCGATGCTGCGCTGGCCCTTTCGATGGTCCAGGTGATCCTGGAAGAAGGAATCGAGGACAAGCAGTTCATCCGGGAGCAGACCGACCTACCGTTCCTGGTCCGCCGGGACAACGGGCGATACCTCCGCCAGAGAGACCTGGAGGGCGAGGGGCGCGAGGACCAGCTTTACTACTGGGACACGAGGTCCTCTTCCGCTGTCGCTGCCGACCGGGGGAACCTCGCAATACCCGAGGGCAGAGAGCCCGCCCTCGAGGGTAGCTACAAGGTGACACTGGCCGACGGATCTACCGTAGAGGTTTCTCCGGCGATCCAGATTCTCAAGGAAAGGCTCGACAAGGACTACACGCCGGAGAAGACCCAGGCGATCACCGGCGTCCACCCTGAGGTGGTCCGCATGCTCGCCAGGAAGGCCGCCTCGAAGAAGACCAACATCATGCTCGGGTGGAACTCCTGCAAGTACTACCACGGAGACCTGATCGAGCGCTCCATGTGCCTCTTCCTCGCAGTCACCGGCAACTGGGGCAAGAAAGGGACCGGCATCCGTTCCTGGTCGGGAGGGATGTTCGACGGACTGATCCTCACGATGAGCAAGGCCAAGCCCGGCATCGCCTCGAGCGAGAACGTCCTCCAAGGCATCGAGATGGCCGTGCAGGCCATGAAGCAGGCCGACCCCAGCCGGACTTACGAGATAGCGATCAAGGAGATGGCCCTGATGCGGGTGGCGGGACAGATCCGCCAGGCCGCTGCGGGCGAGCCCGGCGCACCCGTAGGTGGTGGGAGGATATCGCCCCCCTTCCTCTGGTGGTACTACCACGCCGGCTTCAAGGACCGGTGGAACAAGCCGGAGTGGAACGACCCCTCCATGAAGCGCTCCTTCGAGGAGTACCTGAACGAAGCCATATCCAAGGGCTGGTTCGTCGGCGTGCCCTACCTTCCTCCCGACAAGGAGCCGAGAGTGCTCATCGAATGCGGAGGGAACATGCTGAGGAGGACCCGGGGCGGACAGACGGCGCTGCTCGACGGGCTCTGGAAGAAGCTGAAGTTGATCGTGTCGATCGACTTTCGCATGAACATCACGGGTTTGCACTCCGACATCGTCCTCCCGGCCGCCCAGCACTACGAGAAGATCGGGTTCCACATCCCCACTCCCCATGTCATGAACCTGACCTTCTCGGACAAGGCGGCCGAGCCCTACGGGGAGGCCAAGTCCGAGTTCGAGATATACGCCCTGATACTCAAGAAGCTCGCCGAGCGGGCCAAGGCCCGCGGGCTGGAGTCCTACAAGGACTCTACGGGGATGGAGCGCCGCTACGAGGACCTCTGGGAGGCCTACACCGCAGGCGGGTTCTTCCTCGACGAAGACCGCCTCGCTGACGAGATGGTGAGGGACTCGGTACTGGCAGGCACGCTCCCCGAGGGCACCACCCTCGAGACCATGCGGGAGAAGGGCTTCGTCCGCTTCATCGACCTGGGCTTCACGCCGATGGGAGTCGCGCAGGCCTCCCCCATCTACCCGGACCAGACCCACGTTCCCTTCCGCAACCACGTCGAGAAAAAGCACCCCTACCCCACCTATGCCAGGAGGGCCCAGTTCTACATCGACCACCCGTGGTTCCTCGAGGCGGGAGAGGAGCTCCCCTGCCACAAGGACAACCCCAAGTCGGGTGGCGACTACCCCCTGCGCATGACCTCCGGTCACAACCGCTGGTCGATCCACTCGATGAACATCTCCAACTGGGTTCTCCTGCAGACCCACAGGGGCGAACCCCATGTCGCGGTGAGCGCGGAAGACGCCGCGGCCCGGGGCGTCAAGGACGGGGACCTTATAGAGGTGTTCAACGACATCGCCAGCTTCCGAGCGCCGGCAAAGGTCTCCAACGCTGTCAAGCCCGGTCAGATCATCTCCTACAACGGCTGGGACGGGTTCATGTACCCCGCCTGGAGGGGTGCCAACGAGACCGAGGCCGGGATGGTCAAGTGGCTGCTCATGGCAGGAGGCTACGGCCACCTGAACTACACACCGATCGAGTGGCAGCCGGTGGCGGTAGACCGTTCCGTCCCTGTGGACTTCAAGAAGGCAGAGACGGGCTGATGCTTGCACCCACCGTACGCAGCCGGGCGCCGAGCAGAGCCGAGCCGAGGAGGACATCTAGATGAGAGCCGTAAGAGTGGACACCACGACCGACCAGCTCCTTGACCCCAGCTCTTCCGTGTGGAGCGAGATCGCAGGAGAGGAGCTATCTCTCTCCCCCACGCCCGTGGAGTACCAGATCACCAAGTACGTCAAGAACGCCTGGAAAGACCGGGCCTACGGAGTCGTCAAGTCTGTGAACCTCGCAGCCGCCACCAATGGCGAGATCCTCGCCTTCCGTCTTGAATGGGAGGACTCCGAACACCCCGAAGCCGAGTTCCCCGACGCGTGCGCAATCGGCTTTGCTCTTTCCGATGCGACACCTCTTGAAAAATTCGGCTCCCAGGACGACCCCATCGAGCTCTGGTACTGGCGCTCGGACGAGTCGGACAAGGGCGAGGATGTGCTCGCCCGAGGCTTTCAGGACATCACTCCCGCCGATAGCCAGGACCTGAAGGCGGCGGCGAAATTCTCCAAGACGAACGGCAACGGGGCTGAGGGTCGCTGGAGTGTCGTGCTGGCTCGCCCCGCAAAGGCCGACTCGCCCCTGCTTCACCTGGAGTCGGGCAAGACGGCCCGGTTCGTCGCTCTTGTCTGGGAGGGTGCGAACGAGGAGCGGGCCGGTATAGCGGCCATGACGCCCTCCTGGCAGAGCCTGGAGATCGAATAACGACCTTACGAGACAGCGGGGTTAGCAGAGACGCCCACCGACGGAGGCACGAAGATGAGCGAGACCACCACCTACCGCCAAGTGGCGATGGTATTCGACCTGAACAAGTGCATTGGCTGCCAGACCTGCTCGGTGGCCTGCAAGGTCCTCTGGACGCGCGACGAAGGCATGGAGCATCAGTGGTGGTGCACCGTGAACACCATGCCCGGCAAGGGCACCCCCAAGGGCTGGGAGGAGATGGGCGGCGGCTTCGACGGCGACGAGCCCAGGCCCGGAAGGCAGCCCCGCCGGGAGGAATTCGGCGGAGGGTGGCGCTTCAACTACGAAGAGGTCTTCTACGGCGGAAAGGGGCGCCAGGTCCACCTCAAGCCGGTAGGGCCCGGGACCTGGCGTTCGGACGGCGGAAGTCCCGAGGCACCGGGTGCGGCAGGAAAGTCGGTCCCCACTCCCGGACCCGCTCAGGACGTGACGCAGTGGGGTCCGAACTGGGACGAGGACCAGGGCGCCGGCGAGTACCCGAACTCGTACTTCTTCTACCTCCCCAGGATCTGCAACCACTGCACCAAGCCGGTATGCGTGCAGGCCTGTCCCCAGGGGGCCATGTACAAGAGACCCCAGGACGGCATCGTGCTGCGCGACGAGGACCGCTGCAGGGGGTACCGGTTCTGCATGGAGGCCTGCCCCTACAAGAAGATCTACTTCAACTACGTTGAGAAAATCAGCCAGCACTGCATCTTCTGCTTCCCCCGGATCGAGAAGGGAGTGGCCCCCGCCTGCGCCAGACAGTGCCCGGGTCGGCTGGTCTTCGTGGGGTTCCTCGACGACGAGGAAGGGCCGATCTACAAGCTGGTGAAGGTCTGGAAGGTGGCGGTTCCGCTTCACCCCGAGTACGGGACGGAGCCAAACGTCTTCTACGTTCCTCCCCTCTCGCCCTATCGGCTTCACGAGGACGGCAGGATCGACTACGAGACGCCACGCATTCCGCCAGAGTACCTGGAGTCGCTCTTCGGTGAGGGAGTCCACCAGGCTCTCGCCACGCTCAAGTCGGAACTGGAGAAGGTCCGAAACGGCGGCAGCTCCGAGATCTTGGACACCCTCATCGCCTACAAGTGGCAGAGCTTGCTGGGTCCCTTCACCGTCGACCCGGCCACGCTCACACCCCAGAAGGGGTGAGCCTTTTCGGGTGGTGTGGATGAGAAACCTGGTGAGCACCGGGGCCGCGGCGGCCCAGAAAGGTCAAGCTTCTCGGGCAGGCGAGCCGGGTTATGGACGCCAGCCCTGCGCGCTCCTCGTTCGCACCTTCCCACACGAGCCAGAAGGGAGGATGATATGTTCGGCTACTCGTTGGTAGGCCTCGAAGTCGAGAGCGGCGAGGAAGAGATAAAGGAAGTCGAGGAGAACGAGACCACCGCCCGCAGCGCCGCCTACCAGGTGCTGGCACGGCAGTTCCACGCTCCCGACACCGAGTCCGCCAGGGCCATAGTCGAAGGCAAGTCGCTCGAGGCGATACAGGCAGCGTTCGCAGAGCTTCCCTACGAGGTCGCACTCGCAAAGGAGGCGCCCTCGCCTGCGGACCTCAGCCCGGAGGATCTCTCGGCCGAGTACATACGGCTCTTCGACGTCGGAGCCGACGGCGGGCCCCCATGTCCGCTCTTCGGCGGCGCTTACAAGCCCGACCGCACCGCGGTGATGGAAGAGACGAAGCGCTTCTACGACTACTTCGGGCTGAAGCTCTCCAAGGACTACTTCTTGCCCCCCGACCACCTTGCCACCGAGCTCGACTTCATGCAGTACCTCACCTTCAAGGAGGCCGCCAGTGCCTCGCCCCGGCTGGCGAGATCGTACTCGTCGGCACAGAAGGACTTCCTCGACCGCCAGCTCCTCGACTGGCTGCCCCAAGCCAGAGAGAGGCTCGCATCGGCGAGCCCCCACCCCTACTTCGAGTGGCTGCTCGGTCTGACCCTGGCGCTCGCCGAAGCCGACCGGTCATACGTCGGGGAACAGCTGGAGAGGCGGTAGGACCGTCCCCACGGATCCGGGCCACCTGGGTCGCCGCCCCTGCCCGTGTACAGGGGGCACGGAGTGTCCCCACGGATCCGGGCCACCTGCTCCGCTGCCGGCAAGCTCCCTCCTTGCTTGCCCCGCCCTCGCCCCGCCTTCTCGCCCCGCCGACGAATGCGGCCAGTAGCGCTCCGGCGCGGCTAGACTTCTCTGCGGTTCGCCAAAGCCGTGGGAAAACCCGCGCCCGGAGCCGGCTCCCGCTCCCGAGGGCAGGATGAGGCGGCCTAGGATCCCGGACCGCAGGCGACATTCCGAAAGGACCTTACATGAGCCAACCCCTGATCCAACCGTTTACCTTGTGGCTTACCGGCCTTCCCGGCGCCGGCAAGACGACTCTCGCCGGGATGCTTCACGGGAAGCTGGCCGAACGCGGGCTCAAAGCGGCACTTCTCGACGGAGACGCGGTGCGCAGGGCTGCTCTCTTTACCCTCGGCTATTCCCGGGAGGACCGCGACCTCAACATCCGGGTCATCGGCTTCGTGGCCTCTATCCTCAACGAGCACGGTGTCCCTGCGATCGTCTCGGTCATCTCCCCTTATGCGGAGACCAGGGCCGAGGTACGCAAGAGGGTGGACCGCTTCGTCGAGGTGTATGTGCGCTGTCCCGTAGAGGAGTGCATCAGGCGAGACCCCAAGGGTCTTTATGCCAGGGCCCTCGCCGGGGAGATCCGTGGGATGACCGGGATCGACGACCCTTATGAAGCTCCCGAGAACCCAGAGCTAGTCGTCGACACCTACGGGCGTTCCCCGGAGGAGTCTCTGGCCGAAATCCTGGACTTTCTCGAACGCGAGGAGCTGATCCCGCCTTCTTTTCCCGGCCCCTGAGATCGTGGGGGCGCAAGGGGGCCATGCCCCAACTGACAAGGACCTCCCGCCAGGGACGGTCGCACAGCCAGGAAGCTCGCAGGGAACGGCCATGCTGGCGGGCGACTCTGTCCGCTGAAGTGCGTCCCTGAGGCGGGGCCTGCTCGAGTCAATCCGCACTCGCCGCCCGGTCTTTAATGCGATGGCGACCTTCGAGCGCTCCGTGGGCCGCCACCTGAAGAAAGGACGGCTGAGGCGCGGCAGGATCTTGACAGTGTTGACTTGCCGCCCTTGGCAAGGGTGTGATTCAGCCATGGCCCGGCATTCATCGTGAGTGCGGCAGATGCCTTCCAGAGCACACTGCGAAAACCTGGCATCGATCGACTCCCGCCTGCCGACAAGGACCCAGCCAGCCTCGCAAGGCGCGCTGCTCTGACCCGCCGTAAAAGGTGTAGGCGGTCCCCACCTGGGGCTACGGTGGGCGATACCCTTCCGCAGCGGTTGAGGCCCCGGTAGACCAATACAGAACAAAGCTTCATGCTCTGAGGACAGTCTTCCGCACACGCATCCCCCGGCGCTCTCGTCAAGGGGTTCTGATCTGGGGTTTTAGGGAGCTCGCTACGGGCTGGGGGTCTATCCCTTCATGCCTGGCTGTCAGGATAGTAACGATGCTAGGCTATGATCATGGCACCCACCGAGGCTGCGACGGCCAGAGCGAGGCACACCAAGAACAGACTTGCGGAGGCCCGGAAGGCTGCAGGTCTTTCTCAGCTCGAGCTGTCGGCGCGGACGGGCGTCTCGCGATCCGAGATCTCCGCCATCGAAACCGGACGGCTCACCCCCTCGGTCAAGCACGCGCTAGCCCTCGCCAGAGCCCTCGGGGTGTCTGTCGAAGACATCTTCGGCGAAGGCGAGGCTGGTAATGATCTCTCCGGCGGTCGCTTTCCGGAAGGAACGCTTCTCTGGAAGCTAAAAGGGCCAAGGGCGCCTCGGCTACTCCCCTGCGAGACCACCCCTTCAGGGACCCTCGCCCACGACGCGGTCGTAGCGAAGGGACGGATAGTCGAGAGAGTGCGCGGCCCCCTCCCCGATTCGTTAGTCATCGCAGGATGCGACCCGGCGGTGGGCCTGCTTGTTCGAGAAGTCGAGCGTCTGGGAGTCCGAGCGATACCCCTCCAGCGGGGTTCGACCTCGGCGCTGGAGGAGGTGGCAAGAGGCGTCGCCGATGCGGCAGGAGTGCACGTGGCCGGGGTACACGTGGGCCCCAGGGCCGGCCTTGATGGTGAGCTCGACAACGCCTCGGCCGCTCGATCCCGTCTCGGCCAAGGCTGCCACCTACTCAGGATCGCCAGGTGGAAAGAAGGGATTGCCTGCCGAGAAGCACCGAGACGGTCGCCTACAAAAAGGTGGTTGGCCGGTCTCAGGTGGGCGGCACGGGAACCCGGCTCTGCAGCCCGCCTGCTCCAGGACCGCCTCCTCGCATCCACGGGCATCCGCCGGTCGACGCGTCGGGTCGCCCCCGACCACCGCACACTGGCCCGGCTCGTAGGTGGCGGCTGGGCAGACGCCGGCATCTGCGTGGAGTACGCCGCAAGAGAGGCCGGCCTGGAATTCGTCCCCCTGACGGAAGAACCCTATGACCTCTGCATCCCGGACGCCTTGCTCGAAGAGCCACCCCTGCAGGCCCTGATCGCAGCCGTGCGCTCGCCCCGTTACCGCCGCCTCCTCGCAGACCTTCCCGGCTACGACACGAGGGAAACCGGTGAGCTCGTCCGGGTCGTCTAGCTCATCGGGTCGCAGCCGCTTGTTGGGGGCAGTCACAGCATTTCTCGCAGCAGTCCTGCTCCTGTACATCGGCTGTTCCCGCTCCGAGGGGCCAGGTGATTCGAACGACACTCTCCGCGTTGCCGCCGCATCCGACCTGCGATTCGCCCTCGACGAGATCGTAGGCGCTTACGTGAACGACCGATCAGGGGCCCGACCACGGGTCGAGGTCATCTACGGGTCAAGTGGAAAGCTGGCGGAACAGATTCGAAGCGGCGCTCCCTTCGACGTTTTCCTCTCCGCGGATGCTTCCTACGTGAGGGCTCTGGTCGATGCCGGAAGCGTCGACGCCACGTCGGTCTCCGTCTACGCCATCGGCCGCATTGCGCTCTACGTCCGAGAAGACCTCGACATCCCCGTGGCGACCGAGGGCATCACGGCGCTCGTCCGCCCGCAGATGCGAAGAATCGCCATTGCGGATCCCTCCCACGCCCCCTACGGACGGGCGGCGATCCAGGCCCTCGAGAAGTACGGACTCGGAGAGGAGTTGAGTACTCGCCTGGTCAGGGGAGACACCGCTGCTCAGGCCGTTCAGTTCGTCGACAGCGGAGGAGCCGAGGCCGGCATCGTGGCCCTGGGGCTGGTCCCTGCATCCCACAGGAGAGGGCAGGTGTGGCCCGTCCCCGAGGACGCCCACGAACCGCTGATCCAGACGGCAGCCGTCGTCGCTTCGACACCAACGCCAGCCCAGGCCCGTGACTTCATGGAATTCCTCGCCTCCGACATGGCAAGAGGGATCCTGGAGCGCTACGGTTTCGGCCTGCCCGAGCTCGCCGCGCATAGAGCGCCTCGAGCCGACAGCCTGCTGTCGAGCGAGGCGCACGCAGCCAAGGCGCTCCGTCTCGACCGAAGGCCCGGGCTGTCGGCCGGCAGCCTCGTGAGAGCCGGCCTTCGCCGGGGGGCCATACCGCGTCTCGTCCGACAGCCGGGGCTGTCAGCCGCCGGCCTCGTAGGGCTCGGCTGAGAGAAGGGGGAAGCGCCTCATGGTGACGGCGGCGATCGATTGGGTGGCGGTGGGGGTCTCGGTGCGACTGGCGGCGGTCACTACCGTCCTCCTGATCCTCCTGGGCACTCCCCTGGCTTACTGGCTGGCAAGGACGAAACGGCCCTGGAAAGTATTCGTGGAGGCAGTAGTGGCCCTTCCCCTGGTCCTTCCCCCGACCGTGCTGGGGTTTTACGTCCTCTGGGCGACGGGTTCGAGAAGCCCCCTGGGGAGGTGGATAGAACGGGTCACCGGTGGCCAGCTCCCCTTCACCTTCAGGGGGCTCGTGGTCGCCTCGGTGCTGTATTCGCTACCCTTTGCCGTCCAGCCCCTCGCCAATTCCTTTGGAGCGATCGAGGAGCGCTACTTCAGGGCATCCCTTCTTCTGGGCGATAACCGGCTCCAGACTTTCCTCCGCATGGCACTCCCCCTCTCCTACCGCGGCGTGCTGACCGCGGCTGTCCTGACTTTCGCCCACACCGTGGGGGAATTCGGGGTGGTGCTGATGGTCGGCGGCAACATCGCCGGTTCCACGAGGACCGTATCGATCGCGATCTACGACAGCGTCCAGGCTCTCGACTACACCTCGGCCGCACAGACGGCGGGCCTGCTGCTGGCCGTCTCCTTTGCGGCACTGGTCGTCGTCTACTCTCTGGCAAGCTCCTCGAGAGCGCGATGGCCTCGGATCTCCTCGTAGATATCGACAAGTGCTTCGAGGACGGAGGCTCCGTCTCGGCGAGCTTTGCCGTCTCCCTGGAGCCGGGCCGCATCGCCGTTCTCTTCGGCCCATCAGGCGCCGGCAAGACCACGGTCCTGCAGGCCGTGGCAGGACTGGAGCGCCCCCAGGTTGGAAGGGTCCTCTACCGTCAGGAGACCTGGCTGGATACCGAAAAGGGGGTCTGCCTGCCGCCACGTGCGCGAGGAGTCGGCATGGTGGCCCAGGAACCCTCGCTCTTTCCCCACAAGACCGTCGAGGGCAACGTTGCATACGGCCTAGGGAGGCTGAGCCGCAGCGAGGCGCGCCGCCGGATAGCGGAGTGCCTCGAGCTGGTGGGGCTGCCCGACCACGGCCCGCGCAAGCCGGCCACTCTCTCCGGAGGCGAAGCCCGCCGGGTAGAGCTGGCGCGGGCTCTCGCTCCCAAGCCACGTCTGCTCCTCTTGGACGAGCCCTTCTCCGCCCTGGACTTCCCCACGCGCCGGCGCCTCTCCTCTGAACTCCCTAAGGTGCTCGCGCGCTCGGAGACCGCGGCGCTTCTCGTCACCCACGACAGGGAGGAGGCCCTTCGCCTGGGCGACTACATCGTCGTGGTGCTCGAGGGTACGACCCCCCAGGCCGGGACGATCGAGGAGGTCTTTGCAGCGCCCGCAGACGTCGCCGTCGCCGAGGCGTTGGGAGTGGAGAATGTGGTCAGGGCGGTCGTCGAGCGGCGGGAGAGCGGGATGGTCGCCGTCAGGGCGGGAGCCGCCACGCTCTGGGCGCCGGATACCGACCCCGGCGCCGCGGAGTTCTACGCGTGCATCAGAGCAGAAGATGTCGCTGTGAGACCTGCGGTGCGGGAAGGCCCGGGGGCGGCCGGGATGGAGTCGGTACGCAACCACCTGTCGGGCACGGTCTCCGCAATGCAGAGGAGGGATCCCCTCTGGGAACTGACCCTGGAGGTCGGCTTTCCTCTAAAGGCGCTCGTCACTCGCCAGGCGATCGAGGAGCTGTCCTTGAGGGTCGGCTCACCCGTGGAGGCTGCTGTGAAAGCAGCAGCGGTGCACTGCATCCCGCGTACAACGAGCTGACCCGCAGAGCCGCAGGGCCCCAGCCTCTGCTGGGGTACGCTGTGCCTCAGGAGGCGGTGGGGCGGCTCGACCGGTGCTGCAGCCTCTCTGCGGCGGCCGCAGCCAACCTCAGAGCTTGGAGGCCCCCACGATCGAGAGGATCTCGTTGCACCCGTCTTCGATCATCGAGGCCCTTGCGTCTCGCATGATCTTCTCTATCGGGTACTCCCGCGTCAGGCCGTTGGCCCCGAAGATCTGGAGTGCCTCCGAGGCGACCTCGAACGCCGTGCGCGTACAGAAGGTCTTCGACGCTATCGAGAACTGCACGGGAGGCGCCAGGCCGCTCGCCGCCCCGATCCGCAAGACTCGCCTGGCCAGAGAGGTCGCCGCCTCCACCTTGCGGAACATGTCGAAGATGCGCGTCTTGACGCTCTGGTGCTCGATGATCGGCTTTCCGCCCTGAATCCTCTCCTTGGCATATGCCAGAGCGAGGTCGAATGCGGCCCTCGCCACCCCGGAGAAGGTCGCCCCCATGAAGGCGTTGGCCATCGCCAGGACCATCTCCAGGGTGTTCGGGTACGCCTCGCCCTGGGCCACCATCCAGCGGCCGGGGATCCTCACGTCGTCGAAGAAGATCTCACCCTGCGGAAGCGCCCTCTGGCCGAGCTTGTCGAGGGGCTTTCCCCTCGAGACTCCGGGAAGGTCGAGGGGTACGACCGCGACGCCGCCTGTGGCGAAGCCGTTGCCGCCTTCCAGAGCCACGAAGAGGCACGCCACGTCGGCTATCGGGCCGTTGGAGACCCACGCCGACTTCTGCCCGCTTATGACCCAGTCGTCTCCGTCCTTGCGGGCCACGCAGTTGGGCTTTATATCCGGGCTCCTGAAGGCCGGCTCCGAGACGGCGAGGGTATCCGAGCCGTGGTCCGGCTCGGTGATGGCCCAACAGCCGATGGCCGTCGACTCAGGCGAGGCGAACCTCTCGATCAGCTCCGAGTCGCCGGTCAAGGGAGCGAAGAACCGCTGGAAGCCCGACACCCCCAGGCTGATCGCAAGCCCCGCGTCTCCCCTGCCCAGCTCCTCGCAGACCATTGCGTTGAGCAGTGCCCGCTCCTCTGCGCCCAGGCTCGTGTCCTGCTGGATGCCGGCGAGGCCCAGTTGCCTGTAGCGCTCGTGGACCTCCCAGAACTGCGAGCCCTCCGCGATCACCTGGGCTGGCTCGAGCTTGTCCAGAGCTTGGCCGGCCGGACGGAGGACCTCGTCGGCAAATCGCGCGGCAACCTCGACCACTTCCGCTGCCTCACGGCCCAGCCCTGGTTCGGTCCTCTTCATCTCTCCACCTCCCAGGAATCAGATCGGCTCCCCTGCGCTCAAGAAACCTTCGGGAGCGCCCCGGGCCGACGGACCTTCCACCCGCCGGAGCTGGCGGAGGCTGCCGCTTCCTCCCCGACGCTCGGCACCTCCTGGCCCTTCGAAGCAGGTTCTGGCGAGACTGAAGCGCCGTCCCCCGATACCGGTATCGCTCCGACCCTCGAGAGGGCCCACTTGCTCTTCCGCCCCGCAGCAGCCCCGCCGCCCGAGCCGCTTGCCGCCAGGCTGCCCGCCTCGGCGACGGACCTGACAGCGACGGCCGCTCTCTCGGACCGGTACTGCCCCCTCGGTTCCTCTCCGCTCGGTTCCTCTCCGCCCGGTGCCTGGAGGCGCCTTCGGGCCTCCTCGATCTTCCGCCGCCTCTCCTCCCTGTCGCTCCTGTGGCTGCGGCCGGCTCCCCTGGTCGCCTCGGCGCGAGAGACCTCCTCTTCCTTGCGGCCCTTGCGCCTGAGCAAGCCGCCCACCCACGAGAAGAACAGCGACATCACCGCCCTGGAACGGGCCACGCGGATGAGTCCTGGGAAGTCGTCCTGTTCCAGCCGTATGGAGAAGTCCCAGGTGACCGGCTCGGTGATGGTTCCCGTGATGAGGACCTCGTCACCCTCCCGCCTGACGTCGTAGCGGCGGAAGTCCATGACCAGCTCCTTGCGGCCCAGCCCCCGGGAACGGAGCTTCATTCGAGGCAGTCCTTTGCTCAGCCGCCTAGGCCGCCGCTTGAAGGCCGACGGCCGGTGACAAGCTCTGGGGAATGCAGGATGCTAGGAGCCGATGGGGCACAGGTCACAGAGCAGGGCCCCCGCCCGAGCCTCATCGCAGGTAGGTCTCCACGAAGTCCTCGATGTAGGCGGGGGGCTTCCACCACTTCTGGGCCTCTAAGTCCTCGGCGACAGTGTTGGCCGCTATGTAGCCTGGGCCTCCCGTTACCAGCCCGCCCGGGTACGAAGACGCACCGCAGACGTACAATCCCGGAATCGGAGTCCGCCCGCCCACGCAGGACTCGGCCGGTCGGAACACCCCCATCTGCAAGGAGTTGTAGTCGCCGACCTTGATCGAGCCTCTCACCATGTTCGCCAGCCGCCGCTCGATGTCCTGAGGGTTCTCGGCGGTGACCATGACAACGTTCTCGGGGGTGACGTTGGGGGCGTACCTGCCCCACTGCTCGAGGACTTGCTCGGTCAGCTCGTCGTGGCGCGCCTTCCACCCACCCACGAGGTCGTAAGGGGCGTGAACCTGGAAGAAGGCGACCTCGTGGCCCTGTACCCTAGGGAGCGTTGGATCGTAGAGGGTCTCGCAAGTGGTGTGGCCGACCATGCGGGGCCCGAGATCGCCTTCTTCCAGGACCCTCTCCCATGCGGAGAGAAGCTCTTCTTCGTCGTCGTACCCGACCGTCACCATGAGCGCTTCGTCGACCCAGGGGTCGTCCGTGCGGAACCGAGGTTTCTCCTTGAGGGCAGCGGTCACGGTGAAGAACGACCACTTGTCCCATTCCCAGTTCTCCGCCCGGTTGCGAAGCTCCTCGGGAACGAGATCGGGGTCTGTGAGACGGAGGAAGTTCGACTGGGGGTCCAGGCTGGAGACCACTGCCTTCGCCCTCACGACGCGCCCGTCGAAGCACTCCACGCCGACGACAGCCCCGTCCTCGCAGATGAAGGAGGTGACCTCCGAGCTGTCGATTATGGTCCCTCCCGCTGCCAGGATCTCTCTCGCAAGCGCTCCGGCGAACTTGTGAGAGCCCCCATAGCACTGCGCCTTCGACATCGCCCGGTCTATCATCAACGGCACGAGGAAACCTAGACCGGACTCTTCGGGATGGAGCCCCCACATGCACGCCGCATACAGCAGAATCGCCCTCACCCTGGGGTGGTCGAAGTTCTCGTGGACGATCTCTACCGGCGACATCTCCGTCAGCCTCAAGACCTCTCGACCCACAGCTGTCCGCTCGAAGGCCTCGATCATGTCCACTGGTGGAAGTGGCGGCACGTAGGTGCCGGGTGCCAGGATCTCGTCTATCGCCTTGCGCCAGGTACGCATGACCTTCCCGAAGGCGATCGCGTCCTTCTGGGAGTGCTTCGCGATCGAGTCCTTGGTGTCTTCGATCTGGTGGCAGAGGAGGATCGACGATCCGTCGGCAAAGACCGCCGCCATCTGGGCGTTGGGCATCACGAAGCTCAGCCCGTGCTTCGTCAGGTCGAAGTCCTTCAGGACCGGCATGTAGTCGGTCATCATGTGGTAGAAGGCGTGGGCGTTCGAGTAGTAGCCGGGGAAGAGGATCTCCTCGGTTGCCAGCCCACCGCCCGGCTCCTGGCGGGCCTCCACGACCACGACATCCAGGCCGGCCCGGGCGAGGTACGCGGCGGTGATCAGGCCGTTGGGCCCTGCTCCTACCACGACCACGTCGGCCCGTACTTCGGTGGGAAGCTCGGGTACGGGCGCCTCTTGGGGAGCAGGGTGGACGTCGTAACTGGTCCGCTTCGCCGTCACGACGCCACCCCCGCCGGGTCGGGAATGTGCCACGGTGAGGGGTACCACCAGGAAGGCGGCTCGACCAGCCCATCGTCGATGAGGATGTGCATCAGGTTGTACGGGACGGCCATCAGGCACAGCCCACCCGGGTGAGAGGTCTGGTGGCAGAGGTAGAGCCTGTCGATCGGGGTCCTGTAGCGAGCTAGCTCAGGGAGGGGCCGCGACGAGAACCACTGGTCCTGGGACTGGCGCACCGCGTACCAGTTGCCCCCGATCATCCCCACGTTCCTGAACTCTGAGTCCTGAGGGGTGTTGACGAAGACGTGCTCGATGTTTCCCTCGGTCATGTTGGGAGCCGCCTCCTGGAGCAGCTTGAGACAGGCGGCGGTTATCTCGTCCTTGCGACGGTTGACGGCGTCTTCGCCCTCCACGTCGTACTCGGGAGGCGGCATCTGGAGGTAGATCGGAGAGAGCACGTGGTACCCCTCGGGGCACCTCGTGGGGTCGTAGACGTCGTGCTGGACGATCATCAAGGACATGTGCTCGGGGGTGAGCTCGGGAGCGACCTTCCGCGAGTAGACGTCCCGTGTCTGGGCGTAGAGATTCTCGTAGCTGTCGCAGGGGTAGACCACGCAGGAGGGATAGCTCTCGGTGGGAAAGGCATCGACGTCGGCCTTGTACTTCGGCAGCTCGCGGCAGACCACAGAGATCACGTAGAGGCTGCCGCCCTTCAGATTGATGTCCTTGACTCGCTGGACGAAGGAGACGTCCAGATGAGCCTTTCCGACCAGGCGCAGCATCGTCTGCTGCACGTCGACTGCAGAGATCACCGCCTTGTCCGCCCAGATCGTCTTCTCAGGGAAGGAAGCGTCGTCTGTCAGCCGTACGCCCCTGGCGACACCATCCTTCACGATGATCTCGCCGACCGGGCAGTTGGTGAGAATGCGAGCGCCGTGGGCGAGAGCGCACCGGATGATGGCGTGCGCGTAGGTGTGCATCCCGCCCCTAGGCGAGCCGCTGCCGTATCCTACGAGAAGCGTGCCGCCCAGCGAGGGTAGGGCCTGCCCCTCCCAGGTGGGGTGTGCCCCGCAGTACCAGGCCGCCATGCACTGGGCTACCTTGAGCGGCTCCCACTCGATCACCTCGTCCAGCAGTTCCACGAGAGACATCTCGAGGAAACGGTCCGACCAGAACTGGGGCGCTGTCTTGCGAAGCACCTGGGCCCAGGGCAGATCCGACGGCTCGACTTCCAGCTCTGGTGGGTACGGCGGGGTCCAGAAGAGCGCTCGCAGGAATTCCTTCGAGGCCTCGCCTGCCATAGCCTCGAACATGCCGGATCGGTTCACGTCTGCAGGCGAGTAGCGCTCGATGTAGGGCCTGGAGAGTTCCCTGTCGAAGCGACTTCCGAAGTTCACTGCTCGACCGTCGGAGGTGACCAGCCCGAACATCGAGCGGTAGTAGACCATGCGGAACCCGAACTTCCCCAGCTCCAGTTGCTCGAAACCCGGAGCGGCTCCGCCGTAGAGGTACGTGGCGTGCGGGTCAATCCTGAACCCGGGAATCGGTTCGGCGTTTTCCTGTCCGCCACCACACTCCGGTCTCGACTCCAGAACACACACCGAGTAGCCCGCCTTTGCGAGATATGCCGCAATGGTCGTACCGTTGTGGCCCCCACCGACCACCACGTAGTCAAATCGCTCTTCTCGCATCTCGGTCTCCTGTCCCTGCCACCGTCCCCGCTATCGCCCGGGGAACGAGACAGCAAGCCCCGCTCTGTCTCGTCCGAAGCACCGCCCGATTCCTCTAGACGTCCAAGAGCTCCCCGGCACGCCTGCACGCTACTCTGTAGTTCGTAACGAACTCTAGCTAACTGTACTATAGTTGTGCTGGTTGCGTGCAACAGTGCGCTTTCTCACACCGCCTCGTCCACAAGGCACCACGGAACGAAGGGCACTGCTGCAACCCCAGAGCTGTCAAAAACTCCGACGGATACCCGCCAGGAGGGCAGATGAAACTCACGCTCACTCGGAAAGCTGCGTACGGATTAGCACTGCTCAAGGCCCTGGCCGAGATGCCTGCTGGGGCGAAGATGACCACTGCCGAACTGGCCGAGGCATCCGGAGTGCCCAAGGGTTTCGTGCCGTCGATCGTCTCTACACTCCACCGGGCAGGCCTACTCCGCTGCGTCCCCGGAAGGACCGGGGGTTGCTACCTGGCCCGCCCGCCAGAGCAGGTCTCGTTGCTCGAAATCGTCAACGCCCTCGAGGGACCCCTGGCCGAGAGCCACTGCGTTCTGGATGGGCGGCTCTGCATGGAATCAGAGCCCTGCGAAGTTCACGACTACTGGGAGAAGGCCCACCAGGCGATGCGCCAATCGCTTGACGACTGCACGCTGGGCCGGCTGGCTGGCGCAACAACCAGCCGGCCTTTCTCCCCGAAAGGTTCGCAGGGCCGGTAACCTGACTGTTCTGGGAACCCCGGAGCCGCCCCTGGCATGGGCGTGGGGCGGCTCGCCGACTCCTCGGATTACGCCACGGCCGGCGCTGCCCGGCCTACTCGGGCAGGCCGAACATGTGGGCCAGCGCCCGGACTTCCTTCTGGCGCCAGGGAAGCGGAGCGGGCTCCTGGATGAGCCGCCTGTGCTTCAGCTCTTCCACGACTTCCTCGGACTCGGGGTATGGCTCACCGTAGCGGCCCTTGTGGAACAGGTCCTTGAAGGGACGGCGTGGCCTCTGGCCCCCCGCCTCGGGCGACTCGGCCGGATAACCCACGGTCATAACCCAGAAGACCCGGCACGTCTCCGGCAACCCGAGCAGTTTGGGGTCGCCGTTCCACTGGTTGAGACAGGTGCCGAGCCCCAACGCCGTCGCGACGAGCTGCGCCTGCGCCATGGCTGCGCCCGCGTCCAGGGCGGTCATCAGCCAGATCGCTTCCTCCCCCATGGCCTTTGTCATAGGGACCACCGCATTGTCTATGACGCTCTCCGACCAGCCGTGGGTGGCGTTGAGAGCCCCGGCCCTGATCAGTTCCTTGAGAGTGTCTCCCTGAAGGTCCCAGGCCGCCATGTCCCCGTACCAGAAGATGAGGACCGGCGCCAGTCGGACTTGCACGTTGAGAGGCATGGTTGAGGCAAGGACCGATTCGTCGACTTCCTCTCTGGTGCAGACGACCGCACCGGTGGCATTGACATTGGCCGCGTGAGTCGCCCGTCTGGCGGCCTCCAGCATCATCTGTATCTTTTCGGGTTCGACGGGCCTCCAGGTCTGGTAGTACCTGATCGACCTCCTCGAACCGATCGCTTCGAATACGTCCATGGCCTCACCTCCTCGGGTCCGTCGGGCTCGACGCGCCGGGCTCGTGCAATCCGTCACATCCTGGGGCGCCTGTTGGAGACAATATCGAATGTACTAGACTGCACTTAGTCGATTGAAGTACTGGAGATTATTCCGGCTCAAGGGCGGAGGAGGAATTCGCGTGGACCTCCAGAGCGTACACGTCGCAGGTGTGGGGATGACCCGTTTCGGAAAGTTCCTCGATACCGGCCTCAAGCAGCTTGCAAAGGAAGCGGTCACCGAGGCGCTCGAGGACGCCGGCGTCGCGCCTTCGGACATCGAGGCCGCTTACGTGGGCAACGCTGTGGCCGGACTCATCACAGGCCAGGAATGCATAAGGGGCCAGGTCGTGCTGAGAGAGTGCGACATCGGCGAAATCCCCATTTTCAACGTCGAGAACGCCTGTGCTTCCGCCGCCTCCGCGTTCCACCTCGCCTGGTCGGCCGTAGCGTCGGGCCAGGCCGACTGCGTGCTGGCGCTCGGCATGGAGAAGCTCACCCACCCCGACAAGGGGCTTTCGCTGAGAGCCTTCAACGCCGCCGTCGACGTCGAACTCGTCAGCCGCCTGCGCGAGGCGCTCCAGGCCGGTACCCCGAAGTCTTCTGAAGAACCCGAGTCCTCCAGAGAAGAGAAGGGTCCCGAATCGTCAGAGAACGAGACCTCCGACTCTGAGAGCGCTCCCAAACGCTCGATGTTCATGGACATCTACGCTGCAGCCATCAGGGCGCACATGAACCAGTACGGCACGACCCCCGAACAGATGGCGTGGGTCGCATCGAAAAACCACCACCACGGAGCGCTCAACCCGAGGGCGCAGTACCGGGAAGAGGTCAGCGTCGAGGAGGTCCTGGCGTCCCGGATGATCGCCTACCCGCTCACGCTACTGATGTGCGCTCCGATCGGCGACGGCGCCGCTGCAGCCGTGCTGGTCTCGGCGGAGAGGGCCCGTGCGCTGGGAATCGAGACACGGGCGCCAAGGGTGCTCGCCTCGGTGGTGCGCTCAGGATCCCATCCCGCCCACGGCAAGCCCGCAGCCGAGCGCAGGGCCGCCCAGGCAGCCTACGAGATGGCCGGCGTCGGACCCGAAGATATCGACCTGGCGGAGGTCCACGACGCCACCGCGCCGGCGGAAATTCTCGCCTACGAAGACCTCGGCTTCTGTGGACCCGGAGAAGGCGGCAAGCTCTGTGACGAGAAAGCGACGGCTCTGGGTGGCCGGCTTCCCGTCAATACGAGCGGGGGTCTGGTCTCCAAGGGCCACCCCGTAGGTGCCACTGGCATCGCCCAGATTTGCGAGCTGGTCTGGCAGCTCCGAGGCGAGGCGGGGCCCAGACAGGTCGAAGGTGCCCGCGTGGGTCTGGCTCAGAACGGGGGCGGGTTCCTCGGAAACGACGCTGCCGCCCAAGCCGTTCACATCCTCGCGCTCGGCTAGCGGCTCTCGGAGAAGGCTTTCCGCCATCGAACGAGTGAAGGAGGGTTGAGAGAGTGCCCAATACGATTCCCGAAGTCCTCGCCGACAAGGCAGCCGCCCTCGGCGACAAGCCCTTCCTGGTCTTCGAGGACACCACGTACTCGTACGCTGACGTCCACTCTCTCTCCAACCGTGTCGCCAACGCCCTCAGCGAACTCGGGATAGCGCACGGCGACAACATGGCCTTGATGCTCCCCAACTCACCCGAATTCCTCCTCGCCTGGTTCGGTGCGGGCAAGATCGGGGCTCCGGTGGTGCCCGTCAACGTAGCGCTGAAGGGAGAGGGTCTCCACCACATCTTGGACGGCTCGGACGCCAAGGCCCTGATCGTCCACAGCGACTACTGGTCGCAGGTCCGACCCGTCCTGCCGGAAACCGTCCGGACGGTCGTATCGGTCGGGGGCGAGATCGAGGGGCAGGCCGCCTCCCTCGAGGCACTGCTCGATTCTGGGTCCGACGCCGACCCCCGGGTCACGATCCAGCCCTCCGACCTGATGATGATCATGTACAGCTCGGGCACTACGGGGCTCCCCAAAGGTGTCGTGATCCCGCAAATGCAGATCGTCGGCGGTGCCTTGCTCTTGCAGTTCGCAGGCGTCAACTCTTCCGACCGCCTCTACACGTGCCTCCCCTTGTTTCACGCGAACGCCGCCGTCATCTCGGTGTGGGGAGCTATAGGCCTGGGGACGACCCTGGCGCTCGGGCGTCGCTTCTCGGCCTCCCGATTCTGGGACGAGATCCGCCGCTACCAGGCAACCGAGTTCAACGCGCTGGGCTCGATGATGCAGATGCTCTGGAACCAGCCCCCGCGCCCAGACGACGCGGACAATCCCGTCCGCATCGTCCTCTCTGCGGCTTGCCCCAAGGAGATCTGGAGGCCCTTCGAGGAGCGCTTCGGCGTGACCATCGTCGAGTTCTACGGGACCGTGGAAGGAGGGCTCACCATGGCGGGGCCGGGGGCTCCCGTGGGCTCCATCGGCAAGCCCCTGCCGATCAACGAGATGAAGATCGTCCGGGAAGACGACACGGAGTGCGAGCCCTACGAGGTCGGCGAGATCGTGGCCCGTCCGGTCGGCGGAGGCAGACTCGTCACCTACTACAAGAACCCCGAAGCCACCGAGGAGAAGACACGAGGTGGGTGGCTACGGACCGGAGACTACGGCTACCGCGACGAAGAGGGCTGGTTCTACTTCGTGGACCGCAAGAAGGACGTCATCCGAAGGCGGGGCGAGAACATCTCGTCGTACGAGATCGAGAGGGTGGTAAACCAGCACCCTTCGGTCAAGGAATCGGCTGCGTATGCCGTCCCCTCGGAGGTCGGCGAGGACGAAGTGATGGTGGCCATCGTCCTCGAAGACGGGGCTTCCTTCGAACCCGAGGGGATCATCCGCTACTGCATCGACAACATGGCTTACTTCCAGGTGCCTCGCTATCTCCGCGTGGTCGACGAGTTCGAAAAGACCGAGACGCACCGGATCAAGAAGACCCGGCTGCGCGAGGAAGGGGTCACCGAGGACACCTGGGACAGGGAAGCTGCAGGAATCGACGTCCCCAAGCCGACCAGGTGAGGAGCCGATGGAATCGAAAGACCGAGCAGTGCAGAAGTGGCTGAGCCAACTGGAGCGCTCTGGCCACGATGCCTCGGAGATCGAGGAGAAGGTCTCCCTGGTGGAACAGTTCGCCCGATTCGTCGGAGCAGCGCCCTCTGAGATCGTGGACCGTTGCCTGTCCAACGGAGGAGTAGTGATCAAGGAGCGGAAAAAGGTCGAGAAGTCGATAGAGGAGTTCGCCGGCGGAGACGTGGCCAAGGCTAACGTGATACGGAGCTTCATGATCCACAATGGGATCAGGATGATAGCCCCCAAGCCTCCATGGTTGTGACTCCAGTCGGGCGGCCCAGGAAAAGGAGGAGGGTTGAGCACGCAGTGGCGAGCGGGGATCTCTGGGTCTTCGGAAGAATCGGCTGACGCCTCCGTGGGCAGACGGGGCATGCTCCGGGATGCCTTCGGGAGGGTAGCTACCGACCTCCGTATCTCGGTAACCGACCGGTGCGACTTCCGCTGCTCCTACTGCATGCCCGACGGTCAGATCGACTGGATTCCCCGCTGCGACTTGCTCTCCTTCGAAGAGCTCACCCGTCTCGCCTCGATCTTCGTCTCCCTCGGCGTAGTCTCGATCCGCCTCACGGGGGGCGAACCCCTCGTGAGAGCACACCTCGAGAACCTCGTAGCGGAACTGGCGGCACTGCCTATCGAAGACCTCGCCCTTACGACCAACGGAAGCAGACTGGCAGCGAAGGCCGAGCAGCTGGCGGCTGCCGGCTTGAAGAGGGTGAACGTGAGCCTCGACTCGCTGGACCCTGCACGCTTCGCAGCGATAACGGGCGTGGATGCCCTGGATCAGGTCCTGGCGGGAATCGACGCGGCCAAGGCGGCGGGGCTCGAGCCCGTAAAGGTCAACTGCGTGTTGATGAGGGACGTGAACGACGAGGAGATCCTCGACTTCGCCGAGTTTGCACTGTCGAATCACCTTCACGTGCGATTCATAGAGCCGATGCCGCTCGGCGCCTCCACGTCGTGGAAGCCTTCCTCGGTGGTACCTGCTGACGAGGTCGTCGGCCTGCTCAGCGAACACTTCGAGCTCCTGCCCGAGCTGGCGGACGGACCGGCCGAGACGTTCCGCTTCGCCGAGTGCCCCAAGGCCTCCGTCGGTGTCATAGCGTCGGTGTCACGGCCGTTCTGCGCTCGCTGCGACCGCGTGAGGCTCACCGCGGACGGCCAGCTTCGTTCCTGCCTATTCGCCCTCGAGGAGACCGACCTCAAAGCGCTGCTGCGAGGTGGCGCCTCCGATTCGGAAATTGCTTCCGTCATACGGTCGGCGGTAGCACGGAAGTGGGCGGGTCACAAGATCGGTGCCGAGGACTTCGTGCGCCCCTCTCGCCCGATGTTCGCCATCGGAGGCTGAGGCCGTGGCTACCTTGCTGCTATTCGGCGCGATGGCCGACATCGCAGGGGTGCGCAAGCAGGACCTCGAAGCGAAGACCCTGGGCGAGCTGGTCGAAGCCGCCTCCGAGCGTTTCGGGGAGCGCTTCTCTAAAGCGTTGACGCACTGCACCCTGGCAGTCGACGGCCTCACCCTGGACCACGTGGACCCTTCCCTCGAACTCGGACCCGACAGCGAGGTCGCGGTACTGCCGCCCGTCTCGGGAGGGTCCCCCGAGGAGCGAATCCCGATCCGCATGGCAGACGTGGGCTCGAAGCCCACCACCGCCCGCCAGGCGACGGCCTGCTGCAGGGTGGTGGCCTCGCAGGAGACCCTGGACGCTGTCGAGTCCGGAACCCTGCCGAAGGGCGACGCTCTCGCTGCGGCCAGATTGGCCGGGATACTGGGCGCCAAGCTCACCCCCCAACTCGTACCGCTCTGCCACCCGGTGTGCATCTCGGCGGTAGAAGTCGAGATCTCGCGTGAGGGCCCCGACTCCCTGGTCGTCACCGTGACGGTGCGAGGGCAAGACAGGACCGGTTTCGAGATGGAAGCAATGGTTGGAGCCTGTGCGGCCGCCCTCACCATCTACGACATGACCAAGTCGCTCGAACCAGGGATGTGCGTTCAGGACCTCCGGCTGCTCTCGAAGTCGGGTGGGAAATCCGGCGAGTGGGCAGCGAGCGAGACGGGTCGAGGATATTGAGGTGGAACCTGCTGCTCCCCACCCGAGACGTGCCGCAGGCGTCCTCGTCGTATCCGACAGAGCCTCCGATGGGTCTCGGCCGGACGAGGTGGGCCCCCGACTGCGGGACCGGCTCCAGGAGGCCGACTTCGACGTCGCTCGCTTTTCGGTCGTCCCCGACGAGATGGAGCAGATCAAGGCTGCCGTGCAGGCCTGGGCCCTGGGCGACCGGCTCGACCTGATCGTCACGACCGGCGGTACGGGACTGGGTCCCCGCGACGTCACCCCCGAAGCGATCCTCGAGGTCGCAGACAGGACGGTCGACGGACTGGCAGAGCTCATGCGCCACGAGGGCTTCGCCAAGACCCGACTCGCGGCGCTCTCCCGCCAGGTCGCCGCCCAGGTGGGCAACACCCTCGTCCTCGCCCTGCCGGGCTCTCCCAAGGGGGCGCTGGATTCCCTAGAAGCGGTACTCCCCGTACTGGATCATGCCATGGAGATGCTCGCCGGAGCTGGCGACCGCCAGCCCCAAGCGCCCCCGGAGGTCACCCGGTCCAGCCCGGCAGTGGTGGCGGGTACGAGCGCGAGCCCCCTCGACACAGCCTCCCTGCTCGCCACCTTGCGCACGGATGGCTGTGGCGGGGTCGTGTTCTTCGAAGGGGTGGTTCGCTCGCCCTCCGAAGGAAAGGAGGTCGAATACCTCTACTACGAGGCCTACGAACCAGCTGCCTCCCGCATCCTCCGGCAGATCGCCGAGGACGCGGCTGCCCGGCACTCCCTGGCCGCATCCCTGGCCGTCCACCGAACCGGGAAGTTGTACCCCGGCGAGGTGATCGTCGTAACCGCAGCGGCCGCTGCCCACAGGGAGGCTGCTTTCGAGGGCGCCAGAGAGATCATCGAACGGGTAAAGGCCGAGGCGCCCATATGGAAGAAGGAAGTATTCGCCGACGGGGAGCGCTGGGTGGGGGCAGACCAGCTCTTCGAAATCGAATAGGAGAACAAAACGGTGGCAGAAGCGAGTACCCGCTACTCCCGGATCTGGTCCTGGGACAGCTGGAAGTGGTCGTCCCACTGCGGGAACTGCATCGCCAATTGCGGGTACCGACTCTACATTCGCGACGGCGAGCCCCTCTTCGAGGAGGTCGCCGGCAACGCCCCTGGAGCGAAGGGAGTGCCGGACATGAACCCCCTGGGGTGCCAGAAGGGCGCCGCCTGGCTCTCGATGCGAACCGGTGGCGAGCGCCTCCTCTATCCCCTCCGCAGGGTGGGCGAACGCGGCTCTGGCCATTGGGAGCGAATCACCTGGGACGAGGCCCTGAGGGCGATCGCAAGTGCGGTGATCGATGCCGTCGAAGAGCAGGGGACCGACTCGATCCTCTTCGACAACTGCACCGAGATGGGCGTCTGCGGCGCCGCCTCTCGGTCCTTGCTCGTCTCTCGCTTGGGCGCCCTGACTCTCGACGGAAACGCCACGGTTTCGGATGTGCACCACGGCCACTGGCTCACCTTCGGCAACCTCCTCGGAGGCTCGGGTGCCGACGACGTCTTCAGGGCCGAGACGGTCGTCATCTGGCAGGGAAACCCCGCCTACACTCGGATCCCCTACTACCACTTCATCCCCGAAGCCCGCTACCGGGGTGCCATGGTTATCACGATCTCCCCAGACTTCTCGCCCTCGGCCGTCCACGCGGACGTGCACATCCCTATAAAGCCCGGCACCGACGCCGCATTCGCCCTGGCGGCCTGTCGCCACGTGATTGATGAAGGTCTCTTCGACCAGGATTTCGTCTCGTCCCAGACCGACCTTCCGCTCCTCGTAAAGGAGTCTGACGGCCGCTTCCTTACCGAAGCGGACCTCGATCGGAAAGGGCGGCCCAACCGCTTCTACGTTTGGGACACGGAGTCAGGCGCCCCGGCGCAGGTCGACCCTTCACAGCTGGGGCGACCCGACTCCGCCCAGCTCGAAGGGACCTTCGAGGTCGAACTGGCCGACGGTTCGAGGGAAAGGGTGGCAACGGTATTCACCCTCCTGCGCAAGCGCCTCGAGGACTACGACCTCGAGACAGCCGCCGGTATCTGCGACCTCTCGGCGGAGACGATCAGGGACTTCGCCCGCCGGGTAGCGACGACCAGGACGAAGCTCTGCAACGGACTGGGTTCGTGCAAGCACTACCACGGCGACCTCATGGAACGGTCTATGGACCTCCTGCTCGGGCTCACGGGGAATTGGGGAAAGCCGGGGAGCGGCTTCTGGACCTACATCATCGCTCTCCTCGAAGGCGAAGTGATGGGCCTGCTGAAGCAGGGCAGGGGAGCCCTGGCTTCCGAGAAGGCAATTGCCGCCATGGAGGCGATGATCTCTCAGCTGCGGGCGACCGATCCGTCGGTTACAGACGCGAAGGCTTTCTTGCAGTTGATGCGAATGGCAGCCCCCCGCTCTTCGGTGGCGCCTCCCGCCTTCTTCTTCTACTACCACGGCGGTTACAGGGAGATCTGGGACGACCCTTCCTACGGTGCCAGCCCGCGGCGGGTCTCGGAGTACGTTGAAGAGGCAGTCCGCAGCGGATGGTGGGGAGGGCTGGTGAAGCCCGCCGAAGGAGTCGAGCCCCGTGTCCTCTTCCAGTCAGGGACGAACATCTTGAGGCGGACGAGGGGCGGGCAGCGCCACCTGCTGGAGCACCTGTGGCCCAAGCTCTCCCTCGTCGTCGCCATCGACTGGAAGATGCCCACCGCGGGACTGGTGGCCGACCTTGTCCTGCCGGCAGCTCACGAGGCCGAGAAGCTCGACCTGCACGCCCCCAACTCCCACTCCTGGGAGCGGATGCTCTCCGACAAGGCGGTCGAGCCGTCGGGAGAGGCGCGCAGTGACGCCCGGATCTTCCGCGACATCGCCCTCGCCATCGCCGCCGAGGCGGCCAGACGAGGAAAGGTCGAATACCGCGACTCCCTAGGCGGGACGAGGCGGTGGGATGACGTGGCTCGGCCCTTCTCGGACATACCCGAAGATGCGCTCGAGGCCACCATCATCGACGAGGTGCTCCGAGACTCGGCCATGGCGGGAAACCTGCCCGCAGGCTCCTCTCTCGAGACCCTGCGGGAACGCGGTTTCGTCGCTCCCGAGAGGCTTCCCCGTGCGGTGGCAGCCGTGACGGGCTCTGAGCTCGAAGGCTCAGAGCCGTTCGTCGCTTACCGGAGGCACGTGCAAGAGGGCCTCCCCTACCCCACGCTCACCGGACGGGCCCAGTTCTACATCGACCACCCCTGGTTCCTCGAAGCCGGCGAGGAACTCCCCTGCCACAAAGCGCCCCCCAGGGGTCCGCGCGACTACCCGTTTCAGGTGACCAGCGGCCACCCCCGGTGGAGCATCCACGCCACCAACACCACGACCTTGCTCATGCTGGAGACGACCAGAGGCCGTCCCACCGCGCACATCAACACGGAAGACGCGGCCGCACGCGGAATATCCGACGGCGACATGATGGAGGTCTTCAACGACCTGGGGTCATACCGGGTGATGGCGAGGGTGTCTCCGGCAGTGAGGCCAGGTCAACTCATCCTGTATGCCTCCTGGGAACCCTATCTTTTCGAGGGCTGGAAGGACGGCACGTACGTCGAGCCCGGTGTCGTCAAGTGGCTCCACTTCGCCGCGGGGTACGGCCACCTCGGTTACACCGAGCTCCAGTGGCAGCCGACCCAGTCGGACCGCCTCTTCGGAGTCGACGTCCGCCGCATGCCGCTCGAATAGGGCTGCCTCCTCCTCTCCGATGGGCCGCGGGTCAAGCCTGCCGCTCGGCGCGGCTGCGACCGGGTAGCCCTCCTCCAAGCCTACGGACCGCCCTGCCAGCAATCCCGCCCCCGCGCAGTTCCCTTCCCTATGCCGTATCCACGTCTATTCCTGATGCGGGCGAGTCTATCGCCGATCCCCCAGCAAACGTCGTCGAGCCGAACGGCGAGCTGGAGGAATACCACTTAGTGACTCCAAGATCGGGAGGAGGTATCACTCTTACCTTGTACTGGACTCCCGATGCTGCAGTAGTGGGCACCTTTATCGCATAAGTGCCCGACAGGGAAGTCAGTCCGTTCCTGGGCGTCTTGCACCCACAGGAATGGAAGACCGAGACGTAGGCGCCGGGGACGGGTCCCACCACCTGTCCTTGGATGATCCCTGCCTCCCTCAGGGAGAAGTTGGCGGTAGAAGGAGGTGCAAGGGAGGTGGCCTCTGCGAATCCCGGAGCCGCAGACCACCAGGAATCCTCCAGGGTTGCAGTGGGTGCTACCACGTAGAGCTTGTAGGACTGGGCAGGGTCCAGCTGCAGGCGATACCTTCCAGGTCCCGCATATCCGGACTTGGTCCAGCCTGCGAATGCCCCGGTTGTGGTGTAGGCATAGACGATCGCTCCGTCTATGTCTGTTGCATCGGATGCTTGCTTCACGTAGCCCTCTATAAGACCGGGGCCAGAGACGTCCATTTCCACCCCACTTACAGGAGCTGGTACGCAGTCAGCCGTGGACCAGTTGGGCTTTCCTGCATACCAGGAAGACCGCTGCTCGGAGGTTCCCGGGATGAAGAGGACCTTGTAGCCCGAGTCGGGACATGTCCCTTCTGAGGGGACTACTACCTCCCAAGAGCCTGCAGGATCTTCAATGCAGCACTCGTAGGTGACCAGGGCCCCTGTTGCATCGAATACAGCTACCGCCCCGTACTGGCCTCCCGTGAAGATGCCGGAGATGGTAGCAGGAAGGGAGGAGACCTTGGTCACGAAGGCGTCGAAGTTTCCGTTGTGGGATTGGTCGTATGCCCCGGCGGTGGTGGGGAAGTCAGGGGATCCCGCATAGCCGGTCAAGTAGGCAGCCCCAGAGGAGTCGAGGGCTATACCTGTTCCTTCGTCATAGACTCCCCCTCCCAGGTAGCTCGAGTAGGCAAGGGAAGACCCAGAGGGGGAGAACTTGGCGAGGAAGGCGTCCCCAAATCCCCCAAGGCTCGCATCGAGTGCTCCTTGGGTGGTAGGAAAGTCCCCCGATGAGGTAGTCCCCACGAGGTGTGCCGAGCCTGCCTGGTCCAGGGCGATTCCTTGTGCCGAATCGCTGGCTGCTCCTCCGAGGAAGCTCGACCAGGAAAGGGAGGAGCCGTCGGGGGAGAGCTTGGTCACGAAGGCGTCCGAAGGGCCTCCGTTGTAGCTCGTGTCGTAGGCGCCTTGGGTGGTTGGGTAGTCAGAGGATACCGTCTGGCCTGCCAGGTAGGCCGCGCCTGCAGAGTCCACGGCCAGGGAGGAGGCACGGTCACGGAGGCTTCCCCCGAGATAGGTGGACCAGGAAAGGGTACTGAGGGATGGGTCGAACTTGGTGGCGAAGGCGTCGAAGCCTCCGTTGTGGGAGGTGTCGTAGGCGCCCCCGGTGGTGGGAAAGTCAGAGGATGAGGTCTCCCCTGCAAGGTATGCGGCACCGGAGGGGCCTACCTGGACGGAGTGCCCGGCGTCCTCGCCTGCTCCACCGAGGTAGGTGGAGTAGGAGAGGGAGGCCTGGAAGGAAGCGAAGGTGTTCAGCTTCGCCAAGAAGGCATCCCCGATGGGGAAGAAGAGGTCGGTTCCTCCTCCGTTGTAGCTCGTGTCGTGGGCGCCCTGGGTGGTGGGAAAGTCAGAGGATGAGGTATTGCCCGTCACCAGCACCACCCCTGGGGAGACTACCGCCACTCCCCTCGCTTGGTCAGCTCCGCCCCCACCCAGGTAGGTGGAGTAGAAGAGCTGGCCGAATCCTTCTAGATCGCATACCGGTGGCAGGCCCGGCCGAAGCACCGTCACGAAGGCCTCTGACCCGCCCTCGTAGGTGGTGTCGTATGCATAGCAGAGAGGAAAGTCAGAAGATCCAGTCTCTCCCACCACGTAGACAAGTGAGCCGTCGGGGGATGCCGCCACCGCACTGGCGAGGTCTCCTCCCCCGCCTCCGAGGTAGGTAGCCCACTCGAGGGTATCCCCCCCGGCAGAGAGCCTTGCCACGAAGGCGTCCCCGCCTCCGCCGTAGCTTGTGTCGTATCCCGCTAATACCCCCTGGGGGAAGTCCGAAGAGAAAGTCCAAGCCGCCACGTAAGCACTGCCTGCAGAGTCGACTGCTAGAGACAAGGCCCGGTCGTCGGATCCTCCTCCGAGGAAGCTAGACCAGGAAAGGGTGGGATCTACCACCAGGGGAAGGGCCGGGTCGTAGTCCCCGAAGGAGAACCCCACGGTCTTCTCGTCCAAGACCACAAAGGAGGAGGGGACCACTACCTTCTCTTCTCCCCTTTCCTGGTAGGCATGAGGGGGCGTCTGGATCAGCTCTCCTAGAGGGGTCGATACCGCAAGGCTTCCGTCCCCCCTTACCTCAAGCTTCTCCTGTCCTGCAAAGCCGAGCCTCACAGAGGAGGGATCTGCCCCTGGGGCTATCACGAAGTCGTAGGCGAGAAGCCCTGCCTTGTCGTAGAAGGTGAGGTCGACCCCCTCGTAGAGGTCTTCGTAGTAAAGGGAGGAATAACCCTTCACGTCTCCTACCCACCTGGAGGGGTCCTGGCCTTTGATGTAGTTGGTCCTGCCTTGCTGGGGGGAGCGGGGCACAAGCAGGGGGTCTCCTCTTGCTCCCTCGAAGCTCATCTCCAGCACGCCACGGCGAGCTTGCCTTGGAGCATTTCCTCTGGCGGGCCCTGCTTCCTCGAGTTCCGAGCTGGGTTCGTAGGCAGCTACGGAGAAGGCCACACCCTGCTCGGAGAATGCTGCCGTATAGCCCCTGGCTCTTCCCAGGTAGGGGAAGGCAGGGTCCCCTTGTCCCTTGTTCTCCTCGATTCGTGCAGGGAGCTTGGAGACAAGCTCTCTTGCATCCGGGGAAGAGGGCATGGGCCCGGGAGCTTGCTCGCTTGCCTGAGGAGATGGGGAGGTCACCTGGGAGTGGTCCCTTGCCTGCAGGCCGAGAAGGCCCGAGGAGAGGAGGAACAAGGCAGAAGAGCAGCAGGCAATCACCCTCACGGGAAGGGAGCTGGAAGGAGGGCTCTTGGGGGAGGGGGCCTTTGCCCCATGGAAGGAGCCGAGAGCCTTGGGGGCGAGCGAGCCTGTCTGCATGCCACACCTCCTTACCGGAGCCCGAGGAAGGCACCTGACCTGAAGGAGGTGGGGAACCCGCCCCAGGCTGGAACAAGAAAGCGACGCCGGCAAGGTAACCAAAGACCCCCTCCTTGTCAAGGGAGGCAAGCAGGGGGCCCGTGGTACTCCGAGACTCAGGTAGCTCCGGCTTGACCTTTGCCAGGCAGGTAAGATGCTGCGCAGCAGACCTGGGCCTCATGATCACCGTTCTCGGCGCGCATCCTCTCGCGAGCCTCGGCCCAGAAGCGCAGCCAGCCGAGGCTACTCGGGTACGGGTCCGCGTCGGAGCCCGTAAGGCCGAGCGGGTGGCCGACGCGACCGGTACAGCTGGTGCTAGTGTGTAGGCGCAACAGGCCCACAATGAGAATAGGAGGCCTCATGTCGAGCATGGTCGAACACACCGTCCCGGGCGTCGTCAAGGTAATCGAGCTGGTGGGCTCCTCCCCCAATTCGTGGTCAGACGCCGCCAAGGTCGCCGTGGAGAGAGCCGCCAAGACTCTGAAGAACATCGTCGGCGTCGACGTGTTGCACTCCACCGCGGTGGTCAAGAACGGTCAGATCACCGAGTACAGAGTGAACCTCAAGGTTGCCTTCGTCGTAGAGGACTGACCACAGCCCCTACCTAAGCAGTGGCCAAGATGCGGTGACCGGCTGACCCCGTTCGGGGAGCAGGTCACCGCCACTTGACCGTACATCCCACCGGTTGAGTCTCCTCTACGGGGGGCGCCTCGCCGCGTAACAGAGCCGAGATGGCATCCCTCAGGTAGTGGGACTTCACGGCCGAGGGGTCTTCGTAGTTGTCGTCTATGGCTCCGTGGTATCGAAGCTTGCGCTCCCGGTCGAATACGAAGACCTCCGGAGTCCGCTCGGCGCCGTAAGCCGCCGCCACTTCCTGGCTCTCATCTCGAAGGTAGGGAAAGTTAAACCCCTTCTCCCTTGCCCTCTCTTTCATGACCTCGAAGCTGTCTTCGGGGTACTTCGTGTCGTCGTTGGAATTGATTGCGATGAGCTGTACACCGGCGGCTGCTAAGTCTCTCTGGATCTCGACCATGCGGTCTTCCCAGGCCCTCACATATGGACAGTGGTTGCAACTGAAGATCACGACCAGGACCTGGGCGTCGTCAAACTCGGAAAGGGAGTGCGTTCTTCCGTCCACCCCCGGAAGTTCGAAATCCACCGCAGAATCACCTGTTGACAGCCTCGCCACTTCGACCTCCTTTCGATATGGATCCGATCCACCCGTCAAGCCAGTCCGTCGTCAAGTCCGGAGCGCATCGATCCCGGACAGCGACGGCAAGCCCCCGGAACTCTCTACTCAGGGCTGATATGAGGCAGCTTCCCGGCTGCTGCCCGAAGCGCCTTCCTTATCGTCTCCTTGGAGGGAATGGGACCGATCGAACCGTCCTCTTTTCTGTAAGCCCTGCAAGTCAGTCGACCGGAGGGATCCCTGCTCTCCGGTTGCACGTCTGCCCCCTCGACCAGCACCGTGGGGGATCCAGCGAAGCCGAGCCGACTTCCCTCCTCTTCCTTGCAGACCTCGACCTCCTCGACGTCGGCCTCGATTTTCTCTTCGGCCAGCACCTCCCTGATGCGCGAGAGAATCTCTTCGTGGGACAGGCATTCCGGCCAGTAAAGCACCCTTATCTTCAAGTCGTTCCGCCTCCTGTCGGACCCCTGCGTCCATGCATCGGGCTCGAAGCGAGGCAAGGGCTCCAAGGCACCCTGTCGTCGACACACCGCGGTGGCTCAGGCATTAGACGCGATCCACTCCACCAGCATCGAGTTGAGCTCCTCCTTGCGCTCGACACCGATGGCATGACCGACCCCCTCCAGCAGCCTGAGTTCCGCCCCCCTGATCAGGCTCGCAAGCTTCTCTCCGTTCGGATGCGGAAGCAGGGCATCGTCGGTACCGTGAACCACGAGCGTCGGTGAGTCCAGATGTCGCAGCCTCGTGGTGGCATCGTGCTTGAGGGCTGCCTCGAGATGTCTTCTGAAGACGAACTCTTCGGGCCGCATCGCAAGCGACTCGGCTATTAACTCGTCCAGCAAGTCCGGGTTCTCCCGCCGGAAGGTCTCGGAATAGCCCAGCTCCGCCGAGCGCCTCTCGAACTCCGCCGCCGACATCTGTGGTCGCATGGCCCACAGCTCGAGCACCTCCGGGCGAGGGGGATGTGCGCTCGATCCCCCGGCGGTGGAGCACAGTATGGTCAAGCTCTTGGTCATGTAGGGGAAGGCCAGGGCGAACTCCTGGGCGATCATCCCTCCCATCGACTGGCCGACCACATGCGCTCGGTTCCACCCAAGGGCAGTCATGACGTTGGCCGCATCCCTTGCGAACATCTGAATCGTGTAGGGATGGTCCGGCTTGTCGGACTCCCCCACTCCCCTGTTGTCTATCGCCAGGACCTGAAACCGCTCGGCCAGCGCCGGGACCTGGAAGCGCCACCCCTCCTTGGGCCCTCCCAGGCCGTTGAGCAGCAGTACCCGCTCCGAACCTTCCTCGCCCATGACCTGGTACCCAAGGGTCACCTCCCCAGCCCGAATCCTTGCCATCGGCAACCTCCCGCCGAACAAAAATCCCGGCCTCTCGGTTCCACCTGCAAAAGCCCCTGACGCCGACACTCGGCGAAGCATGTGGCGCCAGGGTGCATACGGAGTATATTGCGATATCCCGACTCGCCCCCGAGGTTGCCGCCTTTGCCAGGACGTCGGGGAGAGCCGGCGGTAGCAACCCTCCGCTCGAGCACCCGAAGCCGTGAAGGAATCCTTTGTAGTCGAAGCAGACAGTCCCAAAGGGCGAGCCGCCACCGCGATACGCGAGAGCGAGGCGGAGCTGGTCGAGCTGTCTCACCGGATTCACGCCAAGCCCGAGCTGGCATTCCAGGAGCGATTCGCCTCCGGACTTCTGGCGGACCTGCTCGAGTCGCAGGGCTTCTCGGTCGAGCGGGGGGCCTTCGGCCTGGAAACTTCGTTCCTTGCTCGCGTGGGGGAGGGCGCGACGAGAGTCGTCTTCTGCGCGGAGTACGACGCCCTCCCCGACATCGGGCATGCGTGCGGGCACAACGTGATAGCCGCTGCAGCCGTCGGCGCGGGGGTGGGGGCGGCCACCGTGGCAGACGAGCTGGGCCTGACGGTGGACGTCCTCGGCACTCCGGCTGAGGAGACCGCGGGCGGCAAGGCGATCCTCATCGAACGAGGTGCATTCGAGGGCGCGTGCGCGGCGATGATGGTCCACCCTGCGCCGGTCGACATCCTCGACGCTCCGTACCTTGCAGTTACCGACATCGTCTTCACGGCCGTAGGCGAGGCAGCACATGCCTCGCTCGGTCCGAGAACGAGGAGAGGAAACGCCCTGGACGCTATCGTCGACACCTACGTGGCCCTGCGAGAGCTGGAGCTCGGCCCCTACGAACGTTGTCACGGAGTGATCACCGACGGTGGCAAGGCGCCCAACGTGGTTCCCGAGAGGGCTTCCGCCTCTTATTTCGTCAGAGCTCGGACCAGAGACGAGCTCGAAGCCCTCCTCGAGCGCGTCCGTGAAGCTGCCGCTCGGAAATGCGAGGAGCGCGGCTGCCGGGTGGAGTTCTCCGGCACCGGCATCGTGGTGGATGACGTCCTGTCCAACCCCACCCTGCTTTCCCTCTACGAGAGAAACGCCTCGGCGCTGGGACGGCGCTTCCTACCGCAAGACAGGATCACCCCCGAGATGGCAGCATCTACGGACATGGGCAACGTCTCGAAGGTCGTGCCCTCCATCCACCCCACCATCGGGATCGACTCGCTCCCTCACCTCCCCCACCAGAGAGGCTTCGCCGAGGCGGCCTGCAGCCCGGCTGCGGACCGGGCGATCGTGGAAGGGGCAATCGCGCTGGCCTGGACCGCGATCGACCTCGGTTCGGACCCCGAGATCCGAGAGGCCGTCAGGGCAGACTTCGAGCGATCTCGTCCTTGCTGAAGGGTTGCCTCAGGCGCCCGAGCCTTGCCCCTGCGACCGTGACTCGTCGACCTTCACGGCCTCGACCTCGATCTCGACCTTCACCGTCTTGGACACCAGAACCCCGCCCGTCTCCAGGGCGACGTTCCAGGTCATGCCCCAGTCCTCCCGCTGGAGCTCGGTGGTGGCGGTAAAGCCCATCCGCTTCCCGCCCCACGGGTCGGGCGAGACCCCTTCGTACTGGGCATCCAGTACCACGGGCCTGGTGACCCCCCTGATCGTCAAGTCGCCGTGAAGCTTGAACCTGCCGCCCTCGCCCGGCTCGACCCTGGTGGACTTGAAGGTGATCTTGGGGTGGTTCTCGACGTCCAGGAAGTCGGCCGACCGCAAGTGGTTGTCCCTGTCGGGAGTGCCAGTGTCGATGCTGGATGCGTCGATCTCGACCTCGACGGAGGAGTCCTCGGGTCTCTCCGCCACCTGTATCCGCCCCGAGAAATTCCTGAAATATCCCCGTACCTTCGTCACCATCAGGTGTCGTGCGACCCCCGATATGACCGTGTGGGCCGGGTCTATTTCCCAGGCTCCCGGTTCGGGAAGCTCTACCCCGTAGCGACTGTCCTGTGCCGCTTCCGCCATCTCGTCGACCTCCTCCGTATCTGACTCGAGCAGGAATGGCGACTGCTCCCCCTCGAGCAAGCCCGATCGCTCGATCGTTGCGCTCGCAATAGTTGTTGCCGCAACTATCCCCAGGTTAGCGGGTGTTAGTTGTACAGTCAACTATTGAAATGGGAGCGGAAAGGCCTCGCTTCGAGCAGTGCAAGTACGGACGGGCGTGGGACGCTCTCGTGCGGGCCAAGCATGCGGTGCTCGATGGATTCGAAAGAGAGCTGGAAAGCCGCCACGGACTGAGCCTCGCCGAATACTCGGTCTTGCTACGACTAGGCGAGGCTCCAGGGAAGAGAATGCGAATGGTGGACCTTGCCGAGTCTGCCTCGATCTCCAAGAGCGGTGCCTCCAGACTGGTAGACCGGCTCGCAGACCGAGGGCTGGTCGAGCGGGTTCCCTGCGCGGAGGACCGCAGGTCCGTGTGGGCTTGCCTCACCCCTGCCGGCAGGCGGAAGGTGCTGGCCGTAAGGCCCAAGTTCGACCAGGTCGTCCGGACTAGCCTGGCTTCGCACCTTTCCGAGATGGAGGCCGACCAACTCGCCAGGCTCCTGGAAAAGCTCGCTCCAGACTCACACTAGAGGACCCCACGCACGCCCCCGAAGGTTTCCACGGCTCCGCCCAAACCGGGTCGCCATATCTTTAGTTATTGAAGTGATTTTTCCCACAATGGGCCTTCACGTCTTGCGATAATTCCGACTGAATTGGTAGGGTTTCGCACAACTGCTCGAGGAATTGCCGTGGCTAGTCGCTTGAAGCTTCCCACCCGAGCGACCGTGTCCTGCGACAAGAGAGGAGAGAGAGTGCGACTGACCAAGCGACGCCCGAAGAAGCTGCTCTGGTTCCTGATGGCGGCCCTCGTCCTGGCCGCTGCCTGTGCCCGGCAGGACCAGTCTCCAGGAGAAGAGCAAGCACCCGAAGCAGGGAGTGCCGAGGTAGTGCGGGTCTACACCGCGCGCCACTACGGGATAGAGCCCGTCTTCGAGGACTTCACCCGGGAAACGGGAATCCGGATCGAGTTCACCACAGGCGGCGACACCGAGCTGCGCGAGCGGCTCGCCGGGGAGGGCGCCAACACCCCAGCCGACCTCTTCATGACCGTGGACGCCGGCAACCTCTACCTCGCGGCTCAAGCCGGACTGTTCTCTGAGGTCGCGTCCCAGACGCTCTCCGAAGCGATCCCAGCCAACCTCAGAGACCCCCAGGGGCGGTGGTACGCGCTGAGCCTGAGGGTAAGGGCGATCGCCTATTCCTCCGAGCGAGTCTCTCCTTCCGAGCTGTCCACCTACGAAGCACTGGCCGAGCCGAGGTGGAAGGGCAAGTTGTGCCTCAGGCCGGCCACTCACCCCTACACGATCTCTCTCGTGGCCGGAATGATAGCGGCGGAGGGAGAGGATCGGGCCCTCGCGACCCTAAAGGGCTGGGTGGCCAACGAGCCGATCTACATAGATTCCGACGTCGAGCTCCTCAAGAACGTGGCATCCGGCCGCTGTGACGTCACCATAGTCAACAGCTACTACCTGGCACGCCTGCTCAACGAAGACCCGGCGTTCCCCGTAAAAATGTTCTGGCCCAACCAGACAGACAGGGGCGCTCATGTCAACATCAGCGGGGCCGGCGTGACCCGGCATGCCAAGAACCCCGAAGGCGCCCGCAGGCTGCTGGAGTGGCTGGCTACAAAGGGTCAGAAGAGATTCGCGGAGGCCAACTTCGAATTCCCGGCGAACCCCACAGTCGAGCCCGCGCCGATCCTCGTCTCGTGGGGTGAATTCAAAAAGGACCCGATTTCGGTCACGGAGCTCGGACGACTGCAGCCCGAGGCGGTGCGACTACTCGACCGGAGTGGGTACCAGTGATCCAGCGCTCCCCCTCTCGGATCCCGCGTCCTGGCGCTCCCGCGAGTCTGAACGAGCCAGAATGCGGGGGTTGAAGTGAGTACGGGGCGCCTGGCCTTACCCGACCTGGATGCGGCCCCTGTGTCCAGACCCAGGGCGGCCAGGCGTCCCCTCTCACTGGGCTGGAGTACGGTCGCGGCGCTCACCGCCGTGGCGATGGCTGCGCCTCTCGCAACCCTGGTCATCTCGGGCTTCGCTCCCGACATCGAGCTGTGGCGGCACCTGTGGGCCACCCGCCTCCCGCAGATGATCTCTAATACGCTGGCCCTGGTCACCCTGGTCTCTCTGGGCACTCTGCTGCTTGGCACCTCGCTTGCGTGGCTGGTCACCGCGTACAAGTTCCCAGGCCGGTCGCTCATGGGCTGGCTGCTGGCCGTGCCTCTCGCCATGCCGGGATACGTCCTGGGGTTCTTGTTCGTCTCCTCCCTGGATCACCCCGGGCCGATTCAGTCCTGGGTTCGGACTCTCTTCGGACCCACCTCCCGCTTGCCCGACGTGCGTTCGCTTCCCTGGGCGGCTTTTGTTCTGACCTTGACCCTTTACCCGTATGTGTTCTTGCTGGCACGAGCCGCGTTCAGAGAGCAGAGCCCCGAGATGCTAGATGTCGCCCGTACCGCTGGACTCGGGCCGGTAAGAACATTCTTCAAGCTCGTGCTTCCCCTCGCACGTCCGTCCCTGGCGGCAGGAGCGTCGCTTGTCGTGATGGAAACCCTGACGGACTTCGCCACGGTGCGCCTCTTCAACGTACAGACGCTTGCCGACGGGGTGTTTCGCGTGTGGTTCGGACTGGGAGACCGCCGGGCCGCAACCCAGCTCGCAATCGTCCTACTCGCCTTCGCGACTGCTGTCATCGCTGTGGAGAGGCTCCTGCGGAAAAGGGCGAGGTACACCCAGTATCACGACGGCGCCAGGGGCATCGAGCCCACCCCCCTGTCGGGGACCAGGGCCTTCCTGGCAATCGCCTATACCGCGGGGGTCGTTCTCATAGCCCTTGCCATACCACTCGTGTGGCTCGCCACCTGGGCCAGGCAAGCCATTGCCCGAGGCCTGACTGCCACGCCGGTCGGGGGGTTCTTCGACCACGCCTATCACAGCCTGTTCCTGGCGGGGCTGGCATCGCTGTTGTGCATCGGTGTCGCCACACTGCTCGCCAACGCCGTGCGTTTCGAAAGCACCCCTCTTGTCAGAGCCTCCGCCAGGATCGCCACGTCGGGCTACTCGATCCCTGGTGCAGTGGTCGCCGTGGGCGTCGTCCTGGTGCTCGGAGGTGCCGGCAGGGCGAGCGTCGCCCTTGGGGTAGAAGCGATACTCACGGGAAGTCTTGTCGGGCTCGCATATGCCTACCTGGTCCGCTACATGGCCGTGGGTTACTACTCTGTCGAGGCCAGCCTGTCGAAAGTCACCCCCTCGATTACCTGGAGCGCACGTACCCTCGGAGCAGGGCCGCTCAAGGTCGCCTGGAAGGTACATCTCCCGATGATGAGGTCGGGGGCAGTAATGGCGGCCGCGTTGGTGTTCTTGGATGTGATGAAGGAACTGCCTGCCACACTGCTACTCAGACCGTTCGGCTACGACACTCTCGCGGTCTGGATATGGCGAATGACGTCGGACTCTCGATGGATCGAGGCGTCGGTACCGTCGCTCGCCTTGGTCGCGGTGTCGCTCGTGCCGATCGGGATCTTCGTCCGCTACTTCGAGCGCGGGGAGGGGGCCCTCACATGAGCACCGATTCCTCTCCGGCACTCCTCTGCTCGGGGCTTCACAAGTCTTTCGGACCCACCGCTGCCCTGGCAGGCTTCGACCTTCGAGTCCGCCCCGGAGAACTCCTCGTGCTCTTCGGTCCCAGCGGCTGCGGAAAGACGACGGCGCTCAGGCTCATAGCAGGTATCGACGAGCCCGACTCCGGTGAGATATGGATCGGCGGCCGCAAGGTGACCGGCGACAGCTGGGTTCCCCCCGAAGACAGACACATCGGCATGGTATTTCAGGACTGGGCGCTCTTTCCTCACCTCAACGTCGAGAAGAACGTGGCCTTCGGCATTCGAGGATCGAGGGAATACAAGCGCAGAAGGGTTGCCGAGGTACTCGAACTCGTCCGCCTGCCCGGTTACGGACACCGCATGCCCCACGAGCTCTCAGGTGGACAGCAACAGCGTGTGGCCCTCGCCAGGGCCCTCGCTTCGGACCCGCAAGTAGTGCTCATGGACGAGCCGTTCTCGAACCTCGATGCTTCCCTGAGAGCCGATCTCAGAGCGGAGGTGCGGGAGGTCCTCAACGACGCCGGCACCACGGCCGTCTTCGTCACACACGACCGGGAAGAGGCGCTCTCAATTGCGGACCGCGTCGCAGTGATGGTGAACGGGCGAGTGCTGGAGGTGGGAACGCCTCAACAGCTTTACGCCCGGCCTTCATCTGCTCTAATAGCCAGCATGCTCGGGGAGGCGAACGTCTATGTGGTTCCGGTGGAGGGCGGAGTGGCCAGGACCCCCTTCGGCGAAATTCCCTCCAACGGATTCGAGGGATCCGTGACGATGCTGGTAAGGCCCGAGGCCGTGAGCGTGGAGCCCGGCCCCGGAGGGGACGCACGGGTACTCGACATCCAGTACTACGGCCACGACCAGCTCGTACACCTTGAACTCGCCGACGGCAGCAGGCTTGAAGCAAGAACTTTCCGAGGCGAACCGGTCCTCCAGCAAGGACAACGAGTCAAGGTAAAACTCCTGGACAAGCCCTGGTTCTTCGAATGAGTGACAGACCCGAAGAAAAGGAGTCCCCCAGACTCGAGAAGTCCGTCAGAGAAGCGCTCTCCAAGGTCGTCGACCCCGAGGTCGGCATCAACGTCGTGGAACTCGGGCTTGTCTACGCTATCGAGCAGACCACCGACGGCACATTGATTCGGATGACCACGACATCCCCCCTCTGTCCCCTCCGCCGATACGTGACCGAGGAGGCGCAACGGGTAGTATCTGAGGCTGTGCCCCAGGCCCGGCCCGTCCGCGTCGAGCTCGTCTGGGACCCGCCCTGGAATCCATCGATGATGTCGGAGAGCGCAAGGGAGAGTCTCGGCTGGGGGCGCCTGGGCGCGGTCCCTGGCTCTGGAGCCGAGCTGCATGGTTCGAAAGCGCCACCCGCCAAGGCCAGGAGACCCTTGCTCCGGTGGAAGGCGATCCGTCCCTAGATCCCTTACCGCCACTAACCCACGCCTCAGACCAGGGCTTTTTCGCAGCCAGCCGAAGCGCGAGCCCGTGCCGCCGCCGGAAACATACAACGAGCTGCCCGAGGCGCCCCGACTCTGCGGCCGGCACGTCCGCTCCGGTCACCGGAGACGGTCACCGCCGGATCGGGAAGGAGAAGCCGGGCGGTGGGTAAGAGACTGCCCCTTCTGGCAGCCAGTGCTCTCTGCCTCGTTGCCGGTATGTGGGCCGGGCTTGTGTGGGCGGGAGTGAGTGTTCCCCGGCCCCACGCCCTGCAGGTGGGCAACCACGCGGCCCTTATGGTAGGCGGCTTTCTGGGTACCCTCATCTGTGCCGAAAGGGCCGTCGCCTCGGACCGGGCGTGGGCGTGGCTCGCGCCTGCTGCGTCGGCTCTGGGTGGCATTTTTCTCGTCATTGGAGTCGGCAGGATTAATTCTGGAGGAGCTCCCCTCTGGCCCTTTGCGGGCGGCCTTTTCGTGTTCGCCTCCGCCGTGCTCGTGGCGCTCTTTGCCGTGGCACTGAGGCGGTTTTCCGAGCCGTACCTCAAGGCCATGACCCTGGGAGCGGCGTTATGGCTGGTAGGTAACGTCCTCTGGGCGACGGGGCGACCAGCAGAAACGTGGATCGCATGGTGGGGAGGGTTCCTGGTCTACACGATTGTGGGAGAACGTCTGGAACTGACGCGACTTCAACCCTCCCGTCCCTGGAGACAGCCAACCTTTCTCGGCGCCACCATCTTGACCGCGCTCGGACTGGTAGCCAGCGTCGTCTACCCCTCAGCGGGCTTCGCGCTCACCGGGGCAAGCTTGGTGGTGTGGGCTGTCTGGCTCTGCGCCTTCGACATCGCCTGGAGCACCATCAGACAGCCAGGGCTTCCCCGCTACTCGGCCATCGCCCTGCTGAGCGGTTACGGCTGGCTTGGGGTGGCAGGTATCGCCTGGATCTTTTACCCATACGCCTCTGGCCCGAACTTCCGAGACACCGCGCTGCACGCCCTCTTCCTGGGATTCGTCATGTCAATGGTCTTCGCCCACGGGCCGATCGTGCTGCCGACAGTGCTCGAGAAGGAAATCGTCTTTGCCAGGTACTTCTACATCCCCCTATTCGTGCTGCACACCTCACTTATGGTACGCAGCCTCGGCGGAATCCTTGAACTGCGGGCCTTACGCGCTGTGGGTGCGGCGGGAAACGCGGTCGCAGTCGTCGCTTTCGGAATCACGGTAGTCTCGTCGTTGACCAAGACGGGTCGGGCACGCCCCACGGGAGTCGCCCGACAGCCAGCCTGAACCCCGAAAGCCGTCTGCGAGCACGGGTACGACCAGCGCGCCCTGGCACACCTGCAGTTATTGCCCCGCGCAGGCTATGGTCGCCGATAATTTCTGGCTCGTGAGCTGCCCGGGTCTCGCCCTGTCAGGCGGTGGTGGGCCACGCGACGGGGATGCGCCTCGGACCCCTCACCTGCCCCCTCGACCACGTGACGGCCTCGGGGTCGGTGAGGTAGAAGTCCGGTATACGCGCCAGCCATTCCTCCAGGGCGACCCGGAGTTCCATCCGTGCCAGGTTGGAACCGAGACAACGGTGGATTCCCACGCCGAACGCGTAGTGCCTGTTGACCTTCCTGTCCAGCTTGAATTCGTCAGCGTCCTCGAACGCGTCCGGGTCGCGGTTGCCTGCAGGGAACGGCAGTAGCACCCGGTCACCTTGCTTCATCGGGCAACCCTTGAAGTCGATGTCGGCAACCACCCTGCGAGCCATCGTCACCGGAGAGTAGTAGCGGAGGAACTCCTCGATTGCTGTCGGCATCAGCTCCGGCTCCGCTACCAGACGCTTCCTGTCCTCTTCGTGGGTGGCCAGGTGCCAGAGAGCCGAACCGATTGCGCTCCAAGTGGTGTCGATTCCCGCGATCACCTGCAGTACCAGTACGCCCAGGACCTCGTGCTCCTCGAGCTTCTCACCCTCGTACTCCGCCGATAGGAGGTAGCTTATGAGGTCTTCCCTGGGCTCCTTCTTGTGCTCTTCCACCTGACGCCTGAGGTAGTCCAGCAGCTCCCAAGCTGCCTGGACCAGCCCATCAGGATCCGCCGGACCTTCTTCTAGTATCCGGTGGATGAAGCTCCTGAAAAGATCGCCGTCGGACTCCGGTACTCCGAGGATCTTCGTTATGAGAGCCACAGGAATGTGCTGGGCGTAATCCACCGCCGCGTCGCACTCGCCGGCGTCGATGAACTTTTCGATGAGACTACGGCAGACGTCCCTGGCATGGCCCTCGAGAGCGTTTATCGGACCGGGCGCGAATGCCGGGAGCAGCAAGCGCCGGATCTTCGTGTGATAAGGAGGGTCGGAAGTTATCGGTGCAGCGAGCGGCCCGATGTAAGTTCCTGTCGGAACGTCGGATACGAAGACGCCGCTCGAGGAAAAGTGTTCGGTGTCGTGAGCGATGGCCGCCAGGTCCTCGTACTTCGTGGGAACCCACATACCGCCGTAGCGCTCGGTGTGCGCTATCGGGCACTCCTTCTGCAGCATGGAGTAGACGGTGTAGGGGTCCTTGGAGAACTCCGGGTCGACGTGGTCGAAATCGGTCTTCCAGTCCTTGACGGGGGGATGCTCAGCCATCTGTGCCCTCCTCGAGTACCTCAATAGCCTCTTCGGGACAGTTGGCGGCGGCAAGACGAGCCTTTTCTTCCAGCTCCGCAGGTACGGAGCCGTCGTTGAGCTCGTGTGCGTAGCCGAACTCGTCCGCTTCGAAGAGTTCCGGCGCGATGAGGATGCAACGGTTGTGCCCCTGGCACTTGTCGGAGACGACGTGAATTCGCATGGATGTCCTCCGCTCCCTGGGACTTTCCTCTCCGGCCTGGTCGAGGCCGGCTACCCCGTGCCGTCGGTCGTAGCCCAGGCTCGAGGCTCCGGTCGGCACGAGACAATGATAGAAGGAATGTAACAGTCTCTAAAGTGACGTACGTCACTTTGAGCCACGAGGCCCTTACTCCGAGGTGCCCGACCGAATCTAAATCGAAGCTTGGACGACTTGTCGACGGTAGACCGGCCTTTTACGGTGCCTGCGACCCAGGAAAGCGCCGGGGGGCAGCCGACGACGAAACCAGGGCCCATACAGTCGACTACTCAACTGACCAGGGGTCCAGCCGGCACGCACGCCGTGGGCACGCGGCCCTACGGCGAGATGAAAGAACCTCGCCTCGAGCAGGGCCGCACATCGGCAGCAGGACAACTGCTGGATGCCTCGCATCACTTCCTCGACCGGGTCGGGCCGAAACGATCTGAACAACCTGTGCCGGGTCCACCCTTCCCAGGCCAGAGCTACGTCTTGACGCGTAGTCTTCTCCCTCGCCAGGTGACTGAGCGGAGGACGAATGTCTTCCAGGTCGACCAGGCGAAGACGGCCAGCGCGAAGGTCATCGGTATGGGAAACAGCCAACAAGTCAGCGGCCAGTAGGTACCGAGTTGCCGAGCCATGTGCCGAGTCTGCAGTGCATAGGCCGCATACAGAAACCCCGCCAAGATTACAGCTCCCCGATTCGCCCTCCTGGCCCGCGCGAGGTCGATGGCGACAGACAGAGCACCCCCGAGCCAGACAGCAGCAGCGGCCAGGCGCAAGGGCGGGGTCGCAGCAGCGCCCGATGCAAGATTCTTGGTCCAACCTTCCCAAAGCTGACCGATTCCTCCCGGGTACATCCTCATACGGAAGTCCTCTGCGCCCGAAAAGACCGAGACCGGCAGTCCGCACTCTCGGTAGCGCCGAGCCAGAGCCACGTCTTCGATTATGGAGTCCTTTACCCGCTCGTGGCCTCCGACCTTGCGGTAGTCATTGGCCCTCGTGGCCAGCACCTGTCCGAAAGCGCCCCACGAGCGGCAGGGCCCGCGTCCCGCATCGGAGCCCATCCAGGCTAGCAGCTCCATGTAAAGGGAAAGCTGTTCGTATGGATTAACCACCTCGTGGCCAGGGTGGATGGAAACCAGTCCCCCCACAGAACTAAGCGCGTTTAGCAAGTTTGCGAGCCCATAAGGCGCCACCCTCACGTCGGCATCGACGAACACGAGGGATGAGGCACCCTCGGCTTCAATGGCACCGAGGTGACAGGCCCATGCCTTACCAGTCCACCCAGGCGGCGGAGGGGGAGCCTGTATGACCTCGACAAACTCGAATTGCTTTGCCTCCTCCACGGTTCGGTCGGTCGAGCCGTCGTCGACCACTATTACTCTCGGACGTCCGAATCCCATTTGGGACGCGCGCTCAATGTCACGTAGTAAGGCCACGATGTTTCGTTCTTCGTTGCGAACGGGGATGACTACAGCTGCGCCCCGCACCTCTGCCAGAAGGGGTTCCGGGGTCTTCGAATCGGCGGATTGATGGGTCCAGGTAAGCTGCCTGGGGCGCCCGAAAATCCAGGAACTTGACAGTAGGGCTATCCCGGCCACCAACCCCTTCCGCCAACCCTTACATATTTCGGTCGACCGTTTTCTCCGCACGATACTGCGAGTCGCTCGGCTCGATTTCCAGCCATACCTTCCACATGCCGAATTTAACTTCCGTGGCTTGCACGGTCTCAGGACGAGCGAGCCGCTCTCTCGCGCAGGCGCACGACCCGGGGCCTGTTGTACCGCTGGGCCAGAATGCACGGAACGTTCGCTGCGATCCCGAACACCCCGTTTACCATCACTCCTGACGTGGGATTCCAAAAAGCGAAAAATGGCAGGGCGGCAAGTGCCGACCAGTGGACCATCTCCGCCCTGACAGACTCCCGTATCCACGCCTGCAATCCAGCGGTATTGCGTACTTCGAGCCTGTCGAGGCGAGCACCACGAGGTAACAAGCGGACGTGGGGAAGCAGTCGTTTCCAGTACCTCACCTTGAGAAGGTCCTCGTACACCTGGCGCCTGAACCTCGACCCTAGCCCCACACAGTGCGGCCCCACGATCTCGTGAATCCTGTCAAGCGCCCTCTCCGGTGCCAGGCTCCACAGTGTCCCCGACAGAGCGAATATCATTACCCAACCGAGGGAGTTGTACAAGAAAAGCTCGGCAGCGCCCACGACTTCAGTTCCCGCTCATCGCCGTTGGCGACCTCGCGATGCCTTCGGGGGTCAATCAGCAAAGACTGCCCGACACCCGTCAATTCGGGCCGACTTCCACCCTCGAAGTTCCGGACTGCCGTTCCTGACCCCGGTTCCCCGGCTTGTTGGAGCCGTTCTTTTTACCGTACCAGTAAGCGACCTCCCATTCCTCTATCGGACCACTTACTACGCGGAACACGGGATGGGGTTCTAGCGTGCCCCTTCCCAGGTCGGCCCTCTCGTGTCCGGAGCACCTCTTTTCTAACTTTCTGTATAGATGAGATGCCTCGAATCTTAGCTGCTCATCGGTTACCGCAAGCCTCACATCGTCTACGGCGGACCTTCTCCGTGCAATCTTGCTGGTGTCGAATCTGTAGCCTCGAGAGCTCGCCTCCTCGGCCACTCCCCACAGGTACGCCGATATCGCAGCCAGCGGATCCGCGTGCTGTCGAAACCTGCTCAGCTGCGGATGGGACCTGTACCCCTTTGTCTTGCCAGCCAGGACGGCCTGCGCCAGTAAACCCTCCCTCCACAGGGCTACCAGGCCCTTGGTGTCCAGATAACATGGGTGAATGGACCAAAGCCTCATACTGGCTCCAGGCTCCCGAAAACGGCAAAACCACTCCCTCGGCGTTGATAGTGCCGCAGAAGAGAGATCGTTTCCAGACAAGAATCGCTCAAAAGCTATCGCTCAATTCCCTCGAGCGATCCTGTACGGGGATCTTCGGGCGCAAGGATGCGGGATCGGGCAGATTGGACTGGGGAGGTAGCAGAACGAGAATCTTCGGGCGCAAGGGTGCAGATCCGAGCAGCAAAAAGAAAAGGTCCCCGGAGGGACCTCTGGTGAATGAGAATCCCGGCGGCGCCCTACTCTCCCACGGGCTCCCGCCCGCAGTACCATCGGCGCTGGCGGGCTTAACTTCCGTGTTCGGAATGGGAACGGGTGTTTCCCCGCCGCTATGGCCGCCGGAAACTTGTCAGCACTCCGACCCTCGAGAGCTCCATAGCGAGCACGAAGCATCGAAAACCAAGCCCTCGGCCTATTAGTACCGGTCAGCTGAACGCATTGCTGCGCTTACACTTCCGGCCTATCTACCTGGTGTTCTACCAGGGGCCTTACCCGGTTGACCCGGTGGGAGGCCTCATCTTGGGGTGGGCTTCGCGCTTAGATGCCTTCAGCGCTTATCCCTTCCGCACATCGCTAACCAGCCGTGCCTCTGGCGAGACAACTGGCACACGAGAGGTGCGTCCATCCCGGTCCTCTCGTACTAGGGACAGCTCCCCTCAAGCCTCCTGCGCCCGCGGCGGATAGGGACCGAACTGTCTCACGACGTTCTAAACCCAGCTCGCGTGCCGCTTTAATGGGCGAACAGACCAACCCTTGGGACCTGCTTCAGCCCCAGGATGCGACGAGCCGACATCGAGGTGCCAAACCGGGCCGCCGATATGGACTCTCAGGCCCGATTAGCCTGTTATCCCCGGGGTACCTTTTATCCGTTGATCAACGGCGCTTCCACGTGCCACCGCTGGGTCACTAGGCCCGACTTTCGTCCCTGCTCGACCCGTCGGTCTCGCAGTCAAGCACCCTTGTGCCCTTGCACTCGACCGCCGATTGCCGACCGGCGTGAGGGTACCTTTGGGCGCCTCCGTTACCTTTTAGGAGGCGACCGCCCCAGTCAAACTGCCCACCAGGCGCTGTCCCTGACCCGGATCACGGGCCCAGGTTAGAGCCCCAGCACTGCAAGGGTGGTATTTCAAGGACGGCTCCACCCGAGCTGGCGCCCGGGCTTCACAGCCTCCCACCTATCCTACACATGCAGTACCAGAACCCAACACCAAGCTGCAGTAAAGGTCCACGGGGTCTTTCCGTCCTGCCGCGGGTAACGAGCATCTTTACTCGTACTGCAATTTCGCCGGGTCCCTGGTCGAGACAGTGCCCAAGTCGTTACGCCATTCGTGCGGGTCGGAACTTCACCCAGATCCTCCGTTTCCGGAGGGGGCAGACTATCCCTTTTCCTCACCGAGTACCCTTAGGAGGTCTCGCTTCGCCCGCCTGCGAGTGCCCGAGCTGTTCATCGAGTACGCAAGATCGATGATCGTACGTAGCTCTTGTCTGTTGCGATGAAGGTTCGCATGGACCTTCTCGCAAATAACGGCGAACAGCTCGAAGTCTTCTCGCTTCTTTCCCTGGAGCGGGTAGTGCCTAAAGTGAGGAATCACGATCTTTACGAGGTCCGAAATGGACCTTACTTCGTACTTGTAGGTGCGGTCCGCCTTGGAATAGCGGATCCCTCCACAGCCGAAGAACTCGTGAATCCTCTGCAGGAGCCCCAGGTCCGATCGGTTGAGCGAAAGGCTGAAGCTGGGTCTCGTCTCCACGCCGACCTTCAATCGCCTTCGCAGGGCGAAGCCGACGTGAAAACAGCCCTCGCCTTCGACCAGCCCCGTCACGTACCACGGGTCCAGTCTATTTCCTTCGCTCAAGCTTCCCTCCATAGGCCCCACTTCCCGAAATCCTTGCCACGGCCTCCCCCAAAAATGGGGACCTACCGCAGCAGGCATCGGGGGTGAGGAACCAGCGTCTTGCGCAGCACCAGCCGCAGGTCACAAAGACCCTATTGGCTGGGGCCGCGCCTCCCCTTTCGGGTCAGTCGTTACGGGGTCTCGCCTGGACCGCCTCGGCCGCCTCGAGCCAGCCGAATCCCGGTCGCTACGAGACTTCCCTCGGGATTACCCGCCCGCAGAAGCGGGGTAGGGCTTCCCCGATATGAGCTGGTGTTTCACCACGCCTCTCAGCGCAGTGGGGCAAGTCGTCTCACTTACCCGACAAGGAATTTCGCTACCTTAGGACGGTTATAGTTACCGCCGCCGTTTACCGGGGCTTAGGTTCAGAGCTTCGCCCGCCCCGAAGAGCGGACTGACCCTTCCCCTTAACCTTCCGGCACCGGGCAGGCGTCAGTGCGTATACGTCGTCTTACGACTTGGCACGCACCTGTGTTTTTAGTAAACAGTCGCCTGGGCCTGGTCTCTGCGACCCCCTCGGGCTCCCGGAGCAAGTCCGTTCACCCTACCGGGGCGCCCCT
>FWWL01000375.1_pt1:0-10000 | contig 125720 bp, 106 predicted proteins | sample 2228331 | NCBI WGS metagenome assembly FWWL01 (sample SAMEA103939775, study PRJEB20133) | metagenome | reverse complement strand
CTTGAGCTTCCCGTCGGTACCCCTGAGCAGCGGGAGTGTTATGCAGACTTGGGGTTGCTGGCCAACAGCTCGCTGGAGGTCCCGCCCCGCGATCAGATTGAAGATCTGGTCGTTTCCTCCGAGCTCCACGTCGGCCTCAACAGCGATGGAGTCGTAAGCCTGCAGGAGAGGGTAGATGAACTCCACGATCGAGATCGGATTGCCTGCCCGGTAACGCTGGGCGAAGTCGTCCCGCTCGAGCATTCGGGCCACGGTCATCTGGGAGGTCAACCAGAGGAACTGCTCGGCATCGAGCTGCTCCAGCCACTCCGAGTTTCTTCGCACTTCGAGGCGGTCTCCTCGGAGGATTCCGGTGACCTTGTCAAGACAGGCCCTGACGTAAGACTCGACTTCCTCCCTGGATAGACGAGGCCTGGTCTTCGATCTCCCGCTCGGGTCTCCCACCCGCGCCGTGAAGTCTCCGATGATGAGCACCGCGGTGTGTCCGTAGTCCTGGAAGAGTCGGAGCCTCCGAAGCACCACCGCCCAGCCGAGATGGACGTGGCGGGCGGTAGGATCCACCCCGAGCTTCACACGGAGAGGCCGGCCCTCCGATACCGCCTGCCTCAGTCTCTCTTCGAGCCCACCTTCGGGAACTACGTGGGTCGCCTCAGCCGTCAGGGCCGTGAGCTGGGAATCGATGTCGACTCGGGCACCTGCATCGGCCTCTCCGGCCCTGTTTCCCCCGAGGGCCGGATTCGAGCCGAGACCCTGAGTCGGCCGAGGTGAGCTCGTAGCAGCATCTTCGGTCGCCAAATCTTCCGATCCTCTCTCCGCGCTGGAATACGTAGTTAAATCGACGACGACCGCAATGCTAGCCCGAGGACGCCGATCCGATGCGGGAGATCCCCTGATGACCGCCGAAGAACGGCTTGCTTCCCGCGGAGGCCACAGAGGGCAGCGCAGCCGGCGATGCTTGGCGCTCTTGCTGGCGGTTGCACTACTGGGGCTGCCGGCGTGCGCAAGCTGGAGCACACCCGAGCTTGCATCCGCGATCCGACCTCCCGCTCAGACCACTGCCGTCCTGGCAGCCGACGGGTCCACGATCGCCGAGCTGCACGCCGTCGAAAACCGCCAGGTGGTGGCGCTGACCGAAGTTGCGCAGCAGGCGGTCAAAGCAGTCGTGGCGGTGGAGGACGCCTCCTTCTTCGATCACCGAGGCGTCGACTACAAATCAATTACGAGGGCGCTAATACGTGACATTGCCCGCGGTGCCGCGGTGGAAGGGGGGTCCACGATCACACAGCAGTACGTCAAGAACGCAATCGTGGGATCCGACAAGACGCTTTCCCGCAAGTTTCGAGAGGCAGCGTACGCCTACCACCTCGAGAAGAACCTGACCAAGGAAGAGATCCTCGAACGCTACCTGAACACGGTCTACTTCGGGCGCGGGGCCTACGGGATAGAAGCAGCAGCCCGAACCTTCTTCGGAAAGTCGGCCTCGTCGCTTTCCACTGCAGAGTCGGCGTTGCTTGCCGGTCTCATCAAGTCCCCCGCCGACTACGACCCCGCATTCAACCCCGAGGCGGCGAAGAAGAGACGGGACTTCGTGCTGGATGTCATGGCCCGCCACGGCGTCGCAGATCCTCAAGATCTCGCAGCGGCCAGAGAGCAGCCGGTAACAGCGCTTCCTCTGAGAGACGTCGGCCGTTTCGAGGCCCCCTACTTCGTCGACTACGTGAGGCAGTGGATTCTGGATGACCCCCGCTTCGGAGAGACTCCAGCCGCACGCGCACAGCTTCTTTACGGAGGAGGGCTCCGGATCGAGACCACCCTCGACCCCCGGATGCAGGCCGCTGCGGAAGCCGCAATAGCCCGGGTAGCTTACCGACCGGAGGACCCCTCGGCGGCGCTCGTGGCGATCGACGCCAGGACCGGAGAGGTAAAGGCTCTGGTTGGCGGGCGCGACTTCTTCTCTGAATCCGACCCGCGGGCCAAGTTCAACCTGGCCACCCAGGCCAGACGTCAGCCGGGGTCCGCATTCAAGCCGTTCGTGCTGGCGACGGCACTGGCCTCCGGAATCCCCGAGGACAAGGTCTACCGGGGTGGGGCCCGGATCTCGATCCCGCTGGCCGGCGGTGAGGTTTGGGAGGTGAAGAACTACGACGAGCGAGCCTATGGCCCGATGTCCTTGAGGACTGCGACGGTCTTCTCCGTGAACGTCGTATACGCCCAGGTGATGCGCGAGGTCGGACCGGTCAGGGTCGTCTCCACGGCCCACAAGATGGGAATCGTCTCGCCGATAAAGGCGGTGTTCGCCGTCGGCCTCGGCTCAGAAGAGGTCACCCCTTTCGAGATGGCCTCGGCCTTCCAGACCCTCGCCAACGACGGGGAGCACATCGAACCCCACGCCGTGAGGCGGATCACCAACGCTTCAGGAGAGGTCATCTTCGAGGCGGCGCCCACGAGGAGCCGGGCCCTCGAGCAACCCATAGCCGCCCAGGTCAACGACATCCTCCAAGACGTCATGAAGCAGGGAACGGGGGTGGAAGCGAGGATAGGAAGGCCTGCTGCCGGCAAGACCGGCACATCGGAGAACGAGGCCGACGCCTGGTTCGTCGGCTACACGCCGGATCTGGTGGCCGCTGTGTGGGTGGGCTTTCCCGAGGGCCAGATTTCGATGACCCCTCCCCGCACGAGGGAGACCATTCTGGGCGGGACCTGGCCCGCCTACATCTGGCGACAATTCATGTCGGTCGCCCTGGCCGACGTCCCGGCCAGTCAGTTCCTGCCCCCGGGCGGCGAGGCCGCCCTGAGCGGGGTGGAGCCGCTGATCGATCTCACCGGCTACGAGGAGGCTGCAGCCGAGAGCTATCTGGTCGGACTGGGATACAAGGTGCAAAAGACCTACGAATACTCCGGAGAGTTCCCTCCCGGAAGAGTCCTGCGCCAGGACCCGTCCCCGGGTGAACGAGTACCGGTGGGCAAGACCGTAAAGATCTGGATTTCGACGCTGGAGGGCAAGCCGGTACCCGTGCCGAACCTCCTCGGCCTCACCGAGCAGGATGCCAAGGACGCTCTCAGCCTCGCCGGGCTCCGAGGAAAGCGCTATCTGGCGGCCGACCCCGACCCACGGGCTGCCAGTCGATTCGCAGGCCGAGTCTGGAAGCAGCAGCCGCCGCCCGACTCGACGGCCCCTCCGGGGTCCACCGTAGAGTACTGGGTCAACCCGATCCCGAGTTCCTCCGGGTAGCGGAGGCCCCGCTTCCTGGAGAGGCTCTCCTGGACCACGGCCGCGGCCTCGAGACGAACCTGCAGCCCTCCAGGCAGAACCTCCAGAGCTGGCCACCGTCGCGGCTGAGCCCCACTCGCGGCGCGGCCACCACCCGAGCCGCCTCCGTCTCTCCGTCATCGCCGGAAGCGCTTCCCGAAGGAGCAGCAGCAGAGATTCCGATCTCGGAGTCGCAGAGGTCGGCCCCGTCCATGGAACGGTCGATCGCCATGGCCTGAGCCAACCTGGCCGGCCCGGAGGTCAGGTCGTAAAGGTCGTCGACACCCCTGCGGTCGTACATGAGCCAGATCCCCGCAATCGGCTCCCCTGCCCTTATCAGGACGGCAGAGCACTGCCCGTCGTCTCCCGTGACCACGTTGAGACAGTGGTGCATACCGTAGGTGAAGTAGACGTATGCCCGACCTGGGGGGCCGAACATCGTGGCGTTGCGCCTCGTCATTCCCCTGTAGCCGTGCGAGCCCGGATCGTCGGCTCCCCCGTAGGCCTCGGTTTCGACGATCTTGACGACCGTCAGTCCCTCCTCGCTCGCCCTCCACAAGAGCTTGCCGATCAGGTCCTTTGCTACGGTCACGTGATCCCGGGCGAAGAAGTCCCTCGGCAGGCGGGAGCGCATGAGCCGCCTGACCGATGCCGACTGGCTCAGCTCCTCCTGGCTCGAACCCACGCCTCCACCTCTTCGATACGCCTTTTGAGAGAATCGAGCTGGGAGCGAAGGGGCGCCGTCCCCGCGGTGCCTCGAGCCCTCCGTGCGGACAACGCTTTCTCGACGCCGATCGAGCGGACTTCCTCCGCGCTCAGTCCCTCCACGCCAGCAGCCTCCAGGTCGGCAGCATCGACATCGGCCAGCGTGCTTCCCTCGTCGACAAGCCTCCTCACCAGCCGCCCCACCGCCTCGTGCGCTTGCCTGAAGGGAACCCCTCGCCTTACGAGCTCCTCGGCCAGGTCCGTGGCCAGAACGAAAGTGCCCTCGAGAGCCTCTCTCATCCGGCCGAGCCGGACGGACGAACTCGATGTCAGCCCGGCAAGGGCTCCGGCGGAGCCCACTACGGTGTCGAACGCCTCGAACGTGGCCTTCTTGTCTTCCTGGAGATCCCGGTCGTATGCCAACGGCAAGCCCTTGAGTACCACGAGCAGTTCGGTCAGCCGGGAGATCACGCCAGCGGTACGGCCCCTTGCCAGCTCGGCGACGTCAGGGTTCTTTTTCTGCGGCATGAGCGACGACCCCGTGGCCCAGGCATCCGCCAGCTCGAGGAAGCCGAACTCTTCCGAGGACCAGATCACGATGTCCTCTGCCAGTCGGCTCATGTGGACCTGAGCCACCGCACAGGCGAATAGGAAGTCCGCAGCAAAGTCGCGGTCGGAGATCGCGTCGACGCTGTTCTCGAATACCGAGCGGAACCCCAGCGCCTCGGCTGCGACCCGGGTGTCCGAGATTAGCGTGCTGCCTGCCCCTGCCGCTGCGCCGAGGGGGCACACGTCGGCAGACTGGAACGCCCTCATGAAGCGCTCGCAATCCCTCAGAAGCGGCCATGCGTGGGCAGCAAGGTGGTGGCCGACGGGTACTGGCTGGGCCCGCTGTAGGTGGGTGTACTCCGGCATAGGTGCATCCCCCGCCGCACGGGCCTTCTTCTCCAGCGCACCGGCCAGCGAGAGCAACGCCGACACTGCTTCGACACAGGCGTCCTTCACCCACATCCTGAAGTCCGCGACGACCTGGTCGTTACGGCTACGCCCCGCGTGAAGCTTCCCCGCCACAGGCCCGCAAATCTCACCGAGCCTTCGCTCGATGGCGACGTGGATGTCCTCGTCCGACTCGAGAAAGGCGAAAGAGCCCCTCTCGAACTCCGCCTCGACCTCGTCCAGGCCCTCGAGGAGCCTCTCGGCGTCTTCTGGTGGCAGGATGCCGGATGCCACCTGGGCTCTCACGTGTGCCCGGGAGCATGCCAGGTCGTACTTCCACAGGCGGGAGTCGACCTCTACCGATCGGGTATAGGCGAGCATCGTGGGATCGGGCGCGGCATCGAACCGCCCCGCCCACACCGGTGAGGCAGTCCCTGCCTCCCCTGCAGAAGAGTCCCTGCCCTCAGGCATCAGGATCGTCTTTCAGGGCCCAGGTCCTTGCGGCCAGCGTATACAAGCGCACGAATCCCGAAGCGTCCCGGTGCTCGAACGCGTCCCTCGAATCGTAGGTGGCAAGGGCCTCTTCGTAGAGAGCGTAAGGGGACCTCCTGCCGGTCGGAACACACCTTCCCGGGCTCAGGCGAAGCCTCACCTCTCCGCTTACCCGCTCCTGCGAGGCGTCGAAAAATGCCTGCAGGGCCTTGCGGACCGGCGTGTGCCACTTCCCGTCGTAGACCAGCTCGGCCCAGAGGGGCTCCAGCCGTGCCTTCTCATGAGCGAGGTCCCGTTCGAGGGTGAGCGACTCGATATCTTGGTGGGCCTCGATCAGGGAGAGAGCAGCGGGAGCCTCGTATACCTCCCTGCTCTTTATCCCGACTCGCCTGTTCTCGATCATGTCCACCCTGCCGAAGCCGTAGCGTCCAGCAACCGTGCCGATCTGCTCGATAAGTTCAGGCAAGTTCATCCTCTTGCCGTCAAGCGCTACTGGCCTGCCGCGCTCGAACTCCACAACCAGGTCCTCCGGTGGCAGAGTAACCGACTCAGGGTCGGCGGTAATTGCGAACGCGTCGGCAGGGGGGGCCTCCCACGGGTCTTCCAGCGGCCCGCACTCGATGGTCCGCCCCCACATGTTCTCGTCGACCGAGTACGGTGATTCCCTCGTCGCGGTGACAGGTATGGAGTGCCTCTCTGCATAGCTCAGAGCCTCCTCCCTGCTCATCGGCTCATCCCGGGCGGGAGCGAGGACCTCGCACTCGGGGTAAAGTGCCGCTATGGACATCTCGAAGCGCAACTGGTCGTTCCCCTTGCCCGTGCAGCCGTGGGCTATCTTCCTGGCCCCATACGACCGCGCCACCCGCACGAGCTCTTCTGCAATGCAAGGCCTGGAAAGCGAAGAGATCAAGGGGTACCTGCCCTCGTAAAGGGCATTGGCAGCCAGTGCCGGGGCCAAGTACTCGGCAGCGAACCGGTCTTTCAAATCCGAGATCACGAACTCGCTGACCGAGGCGGCCTCCGCCCTCCGAGCGGCAGACGCGAGGTCTTCTTTTTGCCCTACGTCCGCCAGAACGGCGACGACGTCGTAGCCGTCTCTGTGTGCCAGACGATGTGCGAAGACCGAGGTGTCCAGTCCTCCCGAGTAAGCCAGTACGACGGTCTCTCCCAACGCTTGTGCCTTTCTTCGACTTCTCAGCGGGACGCGCCCTTCAGCGCCCCCTGGTTCCGGTCAGATCAGATATCACTTCCTTCACGATCGACCCGTAGCCCTCCTCGCAGACGGCCAGGATCGTGTCGTCGCCTGCGACGGTCCCGAGGACCCGAGCGATGGCGGCGTCGTCCAGTAGCGAGGCCACATATGGAGCGTGGCCGGGAAGCGTTTTGACCAACACCATGTCTCCGGAGGCCAGCACAGCCGTGACCGAGCCCGCCAGGGCCCTGCGTACCAGAGCGTCTCTAGGGGGCCTGAGATAGCTCTCCCGCGCCTCCGCGGGGCCGAGGACGTATGCAACCCGGCCGGAGCCGTCCCTTACCTTTCGAGCCCCTATCTCTCGCAAGTCCCGACTGATCGTGGCCTGGGTGACAGCTATTCCCTTCTCGGCCAAGGTCGCGGCCATCTCGGCCTGAGTCCTCGCCGTGCCCTCGGACAGCAGAGAGGCAAGCACCTTATGGCGGACCTGCTTTTGTCCCGATCGCAGTGGCGATGTCGCCACCGTAGGAACGCTCGCCGATGCCTCCCCCGCACCAGGGGATCGCCGACTTCCGGCCGCGGCCGACCTTCCGCCCCCCGTACGCCGGCTTCTCCCCGAGGCAGCGAAGTCCTGCTTTTCGGTCCCCTTGCGAGCCATAGCTATCGCTCCCCGAGAATCGAGCACAGCAGCGCGTTCTGAGCGTGCATTCGATTCTCCGCCTGATCGTAGATCACCGACTGCTCGGAGTCTGCCACTGCTGCCGTGATTTCCTCTCCACGGTGCATGGGAAGGCAGTGCATCACCACCGCACGATCGGCAGCATGGGACAAGAGCGCCTCTGTCACCGAGTAAGGCCTGAGGAGCTCGACGAGATCCCCTGCTTCTGCCTCGTTCCCCATGGAGACCCAGACGTCCGTGTAGACTGCCTCGGCGCCTTCCACGGCCTTTACCGGGTCTGTCGTCTCGAGGAAGCGCCCTCCCCACGTGGCGGCAAGCTCCCTGCACCGGTGAGACACGGATGGTTCCAGGGACCTCTGGGGAGGCGTGGCAATACGTGCGTCCAAGCCGGCCATGGTGGCTGCCAACATCAGGGACCTGGCCACGTTGTTCCCGTCTCCTACGTAGGCGACCGACGCTGCCCCCACCTCCTGGAGGGTCATGAGGTCTGCAAGAGCCTGCATCGGGTGGGCCTCGTCGGACAGGGCATTCAAGACGGGCGACCCCATCGCCGCGGCGAGCGCCTGGAGGGTCCTGTGCGAGAAGACCCGAGCGCAGATTGCGTCCACATAGCGGTCGAGAACCCTCCCCGTGTCCTCGACCGTCTCGCCCCTGGATAGCTGAAGCTCCGCCGCGGACAGTACGACTGGCTTCCCCCCGAGCCTGGCGATGCCCACCTCGAGGCTTACCCGTGTCCGGGTAGATGGCTTCTCGAATAGCAGCGCCACGCAGCGGCCTCCGAGTGCGTCGGAGAACCTTTCGGGCTCTCTCTTGGCGTCGACCGCTACCCCGACAAGAGCCAGAAGCTCGTCCCTGGTCAGGTCATCGATGTCGAGGAAGTCCCTACCCACGAGCGACGGGACCGGAGATCGCACGCCTCCACCCCTTTCTCCTCGAGGATCCCGTCAGGCTGCAGGCAAGCACCGCAGCGACCTGACCGGGAAGTACTTCGCCACTAGCCTGCACAGCCATCGTTCGTCATGCAGTCAGCAAGGATCGTCAATCCCTCCTCCAGCTCGGCATCCGAGAGGCACAGCGGAGGGCAAATCCTCACCGTCGACTCGCCCATGGCGTTGACGAGTAGCCCCTTTCGAAGGGCTGCCGAGGCGACCTGTCGGGCAGAGGTTCCGACCTCTATCCCAAGAAGAAGGCCCTCGCCCCGCACCTCCTTCACGCCGTCCAGGGAGGATAGCGCTGCCTTAAGTTCTCTTCCGGCCCTGGCCGCCCTTCCGGCAAGGCCCTCACGCTCCATCACCTCGAGCACCTTCCGCCCCACCGCGGCCATCACCGGAGCGCCCCCGAGAGTCGTCGCGTGGTCTCCAGGTTCGAAGGCATCGGCGACCTCATCTCGTGCAACGCACGCCGAGATCGGAAACCCGTTTCCCAGGGCCTTGCCGAGGGTCACCACATCGGGGCGCAACGCCGACCAGTTCTCGTGCTGGAAGGCGAACCAGGCGCCGGTCCTGCAAAGACCGGTCTGGACCTCGTCGACGACCAGCAGCGTGCCGGTGGCCTCGAGTGCCGAACCCAGCGCCTCGACGAACTCGCCAGAAATCGGGCGGACTCCTCCCTCTCCCTGCACCAGCTCGACCACCACCGCCGCCGCCCCCGCAAGACTCGATTCCAGGGACGAGATGTCGGCCGGGCCGAGGAAGTCCACCTCCCCAACCAACGGCTCGAACGGCTGCCGTTTCGAGGGCTGACCTGTCACCGAAAGAGCTCCCATCGTCCGGCCGTGAAAGGAGTTCTCGAGGGCGAAGATCTTCCTTCGACTCGGGTCTCGCCTGTGCCAGTAACGGCGGACGAGCTTCAGCGCGCACTCGACGGCTTCGGCTCCCGACGAAGCGAAGAATGCCTTACCGAAACCGCACAGCTCGCGAAGGTGCTCCGCCAGCAGAAGCTGGGGCACCGTGTAGTACAGGTTGGAAGTGTGCACGAGCTCGCCGGCCTGGCGGCACACGACCTCCTGGATCTCAGGGTGGGCATGCCCCAGAGATACCGTCGCGATCCCCGCCACGAAGTCCAGGTACCGCCTTCCCTCCGAGTCGTAGAGCCGACAGCCCTCTCCCCGAACGAAGACGACCGGGCTGCGGGCGTATGTCGGCATCAAGACCCGTCTCTCGACCTCCGCTGCCCAGGCCGGGCTGTAGGGTACGTGCTCTTCGGTGGTCATCGTCCTGCCGCCGATATGGCCCGGAACTCCTTCTCGGTGGGGGTACCCGGGGCCCTGGCCATCGTCCCGATCCCCTCGGGCGTGAAGACCTCGAGCAACACGGCGTGCTCCACCCGCCCGTCCAGGATGTGCACCCGGGAGACTCCTCCCTTGAGAGCCGAGACGCAGGAAGCGATCTTGGGGACCATTCCTGCCGACAGCTTGCCGCCCGCCAGCATCGCTTCGAGCTCTTCGAGGCTGACCTCAGAAAGGAGCGAGTCCTCGTCTCCGAGATCTTCGTACAGTCCCGGTACGTCGGTCAGGTAGACCAGCTTCTCAGCGCCCAGCGCCGTAGCCACTGCCCCAGCGGCGGTGTCTGCATTCACGTTGTGGACCTCGCCTTCCCTGGAGCGCCCCAACGGGGCGATCACCGGCACGAAGCCGTCGTCGAGGAGCTTGCTGAGCACCTGAGGTCTGACTTCCACCACCTCGCCCACCAGCCCCAGGTCATCTCCCTGCGGACCTGACTTGCGCTCGGTCACCAGCAGGTTCCCG
>FWWL01000374.1_pt1 | contig 125864 bp, 155 predicted proteins | sample 2228331 | NCBI WGS metagenome assembly FWWL01 (sample SAMEA103939775, study PRJEB20133) | metagenome | reverse complement strand
AAGCTCCTATAAAACTCGTTAATTTTTCTTTTTAAATAGTGTGCTACATAATAAATTACTGCTTCTTTGTCGCAAGTATAATTTTTCAATCTTATAAGATAATCTGCCAACAATTCAGGATGAATTTCATCGCACATTAAATAGAATCCATTTAAATCTTTGCTCGAACCAATAATACTGTTGATAGTTCCATTAATCGAAGTCACCGTACTACTACCAAGCATTGGATAATGAACTTTGCTTTCATATTTTCCTGATAAATCTTTTACGAGTTTTACAGCCGTTTCAATGTCAACTTTTATGCATAGTAATTCGTCTTTAGTCAATACTGCCATTTTAAAATCCCCCAATACATCTTCTCCTTTTACAGCGATTATGTAGAAACGACATGGCTTATAACGTTTTGAGATTCCCGTAGTAAGAGACACAGCGAAGATACTTCATCAGTTACGGGAAAGTCGTGTTATATGTAGTCAGAAAAACGAAACGTTAATCTTTAAAGTTCCTAAGAACAGTGAATTCGTTATTATCAATGTCGCAGTCCTTACCCGATCCGTCGATAGTAATGTCCGCCCGACTAGCTGGACTTTGGATTTCAAAATAACGGTCTTCCGCTGGCAACCACACATCTTCCCAAAAATGACGGTACTGTTCACCATCTCTTTTAACTCCACGATCTAACCTAAAGGCTCTAGTCCCTTCAACCCAAATACGAAAGTCGTATAAGTCAGCCAGTTCATTTCTAATTGAGTAGCATCCTTCAATAATTACAAGACCTCCGACAGGAACAGCATGCCACTCCGCCATTTCATCATTATCCCAATCATATCTTTGGTATCTAGCCTCTTTATCCTCCAGTAAAGGTGTTATTACTTGTTCTTTGACACGTTTCCAATCAAAGTTTCCACCTATTTCATTAGAATCTACTAATTTTCTTTCACTTGAAGGTTTATAAAAGTCATCCATATGTACAATTGTAACGTTTTGAGACAGTTCCTTTAGTTTTCGAGCTAACGTACTCTTACCTGCAGCTCCTCTACCATCTAATCCAATGATGAGAGTATTCTGGCGTTTAGGAAGTCCTTTCAGTTTAGCTAACAGTCTTTCCAATGATATAACCATAAACGAACCTTCTTTCACTAAAAATTATCCCGATTACATATAACGTTCTTGTATTCACGACGTCCCTCCACCTTAAGCCCGGAGGGCGGCCGCGATGCGGTTAGGTGGAGGGATGTGTCCGGCTGATTATGCTTCCCTGCTACTGCCAATTGCCTCTCCGAATCCGCTTCTAACTCCGGTCGGGACCGAGGGGCGAATGCCCCGATGCGTGAATATGGTGTTATGTGAAGTTATCGTCATCCATGAGTTTGCTAACAAGTTATTTAGAAGAAACTGAAAGGTGGGGGGTCTTTAAAAGGGTTTTCAAATATAATACTTAAAACTATTTGACCTAATATGCTTACTAAAAAGAATAAAGCCAATTGTTTAAAAAACTTAGAATCAAATAAATTATTATGACTTCTTCCTCTTAAATGATTAATTGAAATTATTACAGATGTAATAGCATTTACCACTATAGCTATAACGCAAATGAATAAGTGGAATAATCCAGTTAAAAACCCCTTTGAATAAAAATCCGCAAAGATAATATTAAAAAGCATTAAAATAAATAAAGGGAATCCAAAAGATACTAAAATTAATATCAGAAATAATAGAAATTTTGTTATGGCATTGAAATCTCTCAATTGTTCAGCCCCTTGTATTACGATAATTTCACATAACGTTCTTGCATTCACGAACCCTCACCACCTTAAGGAATCCTGGGAGAGTTAGATAGCTCTTATCTTACTCTCCCAGGAATTCCGGCCGCGACGCGGTTAGGTGGTGCAGGGTTGTCCGCCTGAATATGCTTCCCTGCAACTGAATCCGCTTCGTTATGAATCCTCTTCCTTCACTTCTGGCGGACCAAGGGACAGCGCAGCTGGCCCGCAGCGTGAATGCGGTGTTAGATGATGCCTGCGACTTCTTGAGATACCCTCAAATATTCTTCTTATCCATAAACTCAACACAAAAAGGTTGCAATTCAGGTTTTAAGCAGTACTCTATTCTTTGTCTAAAATCTTTCCATTCTACTTTATTGAGTGCTTCATCGATCGGGAAGAAACCTACATCCAAACTTTCAGGTGTTTTAGTTAATTCTCCACCAATTGGCTTTGCTAAAAATAAAGTGTTGCAAATTGAATTCCCTATGTTCTGAAATATTCCGCAGAATTTAATAATTTCTATATCGATTCCAGATTCTTCTTTTGTTTCTCTTATTGCAGCTTGACTTAAGGACTCTCCTTCTTCTACTTGACCACCCGGCATCTCCCAGCCCCTTCTTGGTCCTTTAATCAGTAATAATTCATTCTTATCATTTACAACAATAGCTGCAGCAGAGAGGATATGTTTAGGTGGGCTCATTCTTTCGCTCCTTTAAGTTTTTTATATGTGTTTTTAAATGTTTTTCGCAGGTTTCATCTAACGTTTTTGTATTCACGACGCCCCACCACCCTTAAAGGAGCGAAGCAACTGGCCGCGATGCGGTTGGGTGGTGCGGGTGTGTCCGGCTGATTTCGCTTCCTCGCTAACTGCGAATTTCATTCCCGAATCTACTTCTAACTTCGGTCCGGACCGAGGGGCGAATGCCCCGAAGCGTGAATATGGTGTTAGGTGAAGTTCCTCTCATCTTTGAAATATCAATAAGAAAAGAGACCTACTATCTGGTCTCTAAGAGGAAAGTCTAAACCAATCCCGAATACTTAAATGAAGTCTCAATACTTCATCCTCTGCTAATAATGAACAATGTGCAATAGGGTTACGTAAACTATTTAAATTGTACAGTACTTTTTCAACAGCTTTGACACTATTAAAAATACCTCCAAAAACATCCCAATTACATTTAATAATTTCACCTAATTGACCAAAAGTTGTATAGTCAATAGGATCAGAAGATCTGGGTGTTATTCCAGCATCTATTTCTTTCTTTATGTTTTTTGATACTTCCTGCTTAACATATTCAATTATTACATCCTTTTCATCCCACCAACTATCTCCATATCTTGTTTCAAGAATATCCGAAATCATTTCTCTGATTGACTTTTCTAAGCAATAAAAAAGTTCATAATGCCGCGCCATGGTCGATGCTTCACTTCTAATTTGTCCATTAAATTGTAGATAATAGTTGTCCTTTTCAATCGCTTTATCTTCATTAACCATCAGCAAATTATCTATCTCATATTTCTTTTGAATTGCCAATAAATCTGAAATTAGTAGTTGATTTGTCATACCAAAAGATTTAACAATTCTCTCCATATTAATCATTGGTTTATTAAATGTTCCTTCAGACTTTTAAATATCGCATTAAAAATTTCAATATTAGTGGTAGCAGGAAGATTTAAGTTGATGGTATATGATAAATTAACACTTTCTTCTCTTGCAACACTGGGGCCAGGAAATTGTGCAACTTGTTGAGGAAAATACTCATTAGTTGGTATCGATTTAACCTTTTCTGGTATAATCTCTGTTTCTATATCTATCTTTTCTTCAAAGTTTGCCATTTCTTTAAGTACTTTAAAAGTTTGAAGAGTGTATTTCAATGCACTTGACTTCTCGTCTCCTCCAGTAAGCTGAACTATTAAACCCATCAAATCTTTGTCAGACATTTCATATGCATATTCATTTTGATCAAAAATGTCTGAATAAGCATGTTTGATTCCCTTGGCTATTGCAAAGCTCGATTTTGTTTTATTTCTGAATTCTTTGTAAAACTCAGTTGGAATTCCATCAGATGATACAAAACCCATTTTTTTCAGAAAGGGCATTATTGCTTTAGCACTTCCACCCTTCATCTTGAGCTTTGTTTCAACAAAATCACCATTAAACCTCTCGGGCAACATTGAGTCACGTATTTTATCTAACATTGTTCTAAGTGTCCCTGGATTAGCTACATACGGCAGATTTTTTGTTGTCATACAATTCCCTCCATCCAATAGTTACCACCATTGTACCAGTAATTACTAGAATTGTTAATATCATTATACTAGAGGAATTTCACCTAACGTTCCTGTATTCACGACGTCGATCCCCCTTAGATAGCTCTTATCTTAGGGGGATCGATGTGTCCGCAGCTCATACTACCTGAAACAACCTCTGCGGACAGAGGGGCGAATGCCCCGATGCGTGAATATGGTGTTAGACGATGCCTATGCCACCTTGATTTTGCTTACAAATCATTCTTCAAAAATTCTATTTATTCAGTGCACTCCATATAAATCCAACTAATATTACAAACATAATTTGTATTAATGGTAAGGACGTGATCACCAATTTACCATTTTTTCTTCTTAAGTAATACAACAAACATATAATATATGTTATCAAATAAGAGCTTGTTAAAAATAGAAATAGATAAACAATTATTATCAAGAATATACTTTCGTCTCCAGACCATACCCCAGCAATTGTCATTAAATCTGCAATAATAACAAATGGATAAAGTAATAAAGGTATTCCACCCAAAACAATAATAATTGTATTTAGAGATTTTTTTGACATTTTTATACCTCTCATTAGTGATTGAAAATATTTAATTGTTTTAGTTTTTGCAAAGGTTTCGTCTAACGTTCTTGTATTCACGAACCCGAGAGGATTAAGGCGCGATAGCGCCGGGTGCGGCAGCACTTAGCCTCGTAGTGGTTGTCCGCTGAATTCGCTTCAATGCTTCACACTTCGGCGGACCGAGGAGCGCTAGCGACGATGCGTGAATACGATGTTAGACGAAGTACCCTACTTCTCGAATTAACTAGCAATTCAGTTCCATCCTATATGTCTTATGCAGTTTCCTTAAGTAAGGTTTTTTATATCAATTATCTTGTATACAATAAATATCTACCGAGTCAAAATACAACTACATATCCAATTATTGAAACCAATATAATAAAAACCAATAACTGAAACATTACAATCAGTCCAGAAATTAATTTAATGTTTTTTTGCTGAAGGAACCTTATTAATAAATAAGTTATAGGGGTAAGAACAATTGCCATTATTGGTCCATCCATTAATCCGAAAAACATTGTCGCCGGTCCCCCCGTTAGTTCATACTTAATATCATAGTTAATCGCAAAATATAAAATAATAATATAATAGTTTATTAGTGATACCATAGTTGCTAAAGTAATTAGTATTTGATTATTGAACTTATGTATGAAGGTTTTCATTGTTTCTATACTCCTTTCAATGGTTCTCGGGTATTTCGTCTAACGTTCTCGACATTCCCGTAGCTACTGAATCACCTCATTGCAATTGCTTCAGTTACGGGAATGTCTTGTTATAAGATGGAATAGTCTTCAATGATATGCTAAATAAATCATTTTTAAGACTTATTATCGCTTGTAATTTAACACATTCTTCCCTTTAATCTCTTAACAACCCACCATGGTAAACTAATTCATACACGGGTTTATTATTTCTATAGATTCTTTCATTTCCTTTAAAAAACTTAAAATCGCCTTCATTGAAATCCTTGTAAATCAAATCAGCTTCTATATGTTCGAATGCTCCAAGAAATCGTTCTTCAGAATACATCTCGGATAGACTTTTCATAATCATTTTTCCTGCTTCAGAGGACGTGATTTGCGTGGGATCGAGGATATAGCCAAAATAATTCATAGCCCAGATAGGCTTAGACCGATAATAAATTACTTCTTGGCCGATAAAATCACTCTCACCAAAATAACAATCATGATAGGCCCAATCTCCATCAATAAGCTGAACGTCTTTAGATCCTAGACGATAGGATAAAAGTTTGCTTGCTCCACCAACATAAGTTCTTTTTTTAGCACGAACAATGAATGTTTCTAGCTCATATAAAGGAATTGTTTCATGCATAATATTTCCTACTTTCCTAGTAAGGTTTTACTATTCTTTCTTATAACGTTCAGGGATTCCCGTAGCAGAAACGACTCCTTGAATATTCTTCTGTTACGGGAAAGCCGTGTTATCTGAAGGAGCTATTGAGCTCTCCAACATCATAGGGTTTTATAATCCATTGCCCCGTGTATTATTGTTGTTATTACTACACTATCATTTGTAGTTTGATAGATTAGTCGATATCTGTGAATAAAAATTTCCCGCATATTAGGATCGTCCATTTCTGGTACAACGCGTCCTCTATGCGGGAATTCGTTTAATGTTTGCGCTTTATTCATAACGTCATCATAAAATGATATTGCATAATACATTGAATCCTGAGATATATAATCAACAATATTTTGTAAATCTTTATAAGCATTCACAGTCCAAATTACTTTTTGAACCATTGATCCATCCTCGCTTTTACTTCTTCATGTGAAAGATAATTGCCTTCATCAAGATCTTTTAGACCTTTTTGAATTTTTGATCTTACATAAAGAGTATATTGGATATCTTCGATTGAACAATCTTCAGGTAATTTATCAATCATTTGTTTGACATCGTCTTTTAACATTTTTGATCACCTCAACTTGATTATACCACATGGAAAAAGGTTTTCTATATGCTTTTAACCAGCTTCGCTCTTTCAGATAACGATTTATTCCCGCACTTACTATTACGTCTATTCTTCATTTTTAAGTTGGATTCGCGTATGTTTTATTACGTGAACACTATCTTATGGACGCACTTATTCTTTGTCTTTTAACCACATCGTATCATCCAAAGGACTACGAATGCGCATAATTGCTTTTTGACTGACGTGTGTGTAAATTTCTGTTGTCTTTGAACTTTTATGACCTAACAACTCCTGTATATACCTTAGATCTGTTCCACTCTCCAGTAGATGCGTGGCGAAGGAATGGCGCAATGTGTGTAGGCTAACTTCTTTTTTGATTTTAGCTCGATTTTTTGCACTTTCAAATATTTTTTGTACGGATCGTTCATGATGATGGATTCCTTCGGTTTCACCGGGAAAGAGCCAGTCATTTAACTTTATTGATTGAGCATACGTTCTTAATAAGTCTAAAGTGAATTGGGATAGAACTGTATAGCGGTCCTTCCTACCCTTTCCCTGCCTTACGCGGATAAGCATTCTTTCCTTGTCAATATCTGATACTCTAAGCTTTACCACCTCCCCTAATCTAACCTCACGACATTTTTATACCAATTCTCTTCCTTTCGTCAAAAACCTTCAATAATTTACAAAAAAATGAAAAAATATCACCCTTTGGTAATATGGGTGATATTCTATAATAACGTTCTATTTATTTACATTACGACTTCCCGGTTTCACTGCAGGAGTACCTTCCTTACAAAGCGGACATTCTTCAGGCTCATAGGATATAACTTCAATCGGCAGTAATGCATAAAGCGGATAGTTAAAGTCCACTTTTCCATTGCTACGATCTACGATAACGGTTACTCCGATAATATCTCCGCCAGCAGCTTCGACTACGTCGATAACTTCTTGAACGGATCCACCTGTCGTAATTACGTCTTCAACGACAAGCACTCGGCTTCCTGGTGGGATTTGGAATCCACGACGCAGTGTCATCTTGCCATTCTCTCTTTCGGCAAACAGGTTTCTTGCTCCTAGTTGACGCGCTGTTTCGTAAGCGACGATGACACCTCCGAGTGCAGGACCGATGACAATATCAATTTGTTTGTCTTGGAAAGGTGAAGCAAGAGAGGAACATATCTTATCCGCGTATTTCGGGTATTGTAATAACCACGCGCATTGCATGTATTGGGCACTATGCCGACCAGATGTAAGTAGGAAATGACCTTCCTTTAATACTTCTGTTTCTCTTAGGATTTCTAAAATTTCTTCTCTCGTTAGCATGGTTTCTGCCTCCTAAAGTCATTTTTTTAGTCAAGTATAAATGCCTTAACAATGTTGTCGTATGCTTCTTTCGGCTTCTCTGACTTTGTAATTGCTCGTCCTACTACAATATAGTCTGTGTTTAACTCACGAGCTTGCGCAGGAGTCGTTACTCTTTCCTGGTCACCTTTATCTACACCTATTGGTCGTATGCCTGGTGTAACAGTAATAAATAACGATCCACATGCTTCCTTAATCATAGGAACTTCATGCGGGGAGCATACAACACCATCTAACCCTGATTCTTTTGCTAATAACGCATAGCGGATAACAGCCTCTTCAATTGGAAGGTTAATCCCAATCTCATGCTGTAATGTCGATTCAGACGTACTTGTCAAATGGGTCACTCCAATTAATAGGGGTCTTTGTTGACCTGAATGCAGCCCTCCTTCCATTCCTTGTACCGCTGCGCTCATCATTGCCTTACCGCCGGCGACGTGGATGTTGAACATATCCACACCTAATTTAGTAACTACTCTTGAAGCGCTCTTCACTGTGTTTGGAATATCATGAAGCTTAAGATCTAAGAAGACTGAGTATCCTTTTCGTTTAAGCTGACGAATGAACTCAGGACCAGCGCTATAGTATAATTCCATTCCTACTTTTAAATAGATAGATTGATCTTGGAAGTCTTCTAGAAAGTTCCACGCTTCCTGTTCGGTTGGGAAATCTAGTGCAACAATTACGGGAACGCTATCTACTGTTGGTTCCGTCATGATTTCCACCCCGCTCCGATTAATTCTGATATATGGTCTACTCTCATCTCATCGAGTTTCTGCTCGAGTTCAGCAATGATCGTCGGGCAAGCAAATGGATCAACGAAATTGGCTGTTCCGATACCAACTGCAGTAGCGCCAGCGAGTAGGAATTCAATGACGTCATCGGCGTTTTGTATCCCACCCATACCGATAATCGGGATCGATACTTTCTGACTCACTTCCCAAATCATACGTATCGCGACTGGTTTAATGGCAGGACCAGATAAACCACCCATTTTATTAGCTAATATCGGTTTACGTGTTTTCAAGTCTATTCTAATACCTAGAAGCGTATTAATCATACTCAGACCGTCCGCTCCAGCAGCTTCTACTGCTTGGGCAATCTCTACAATGTTCGTCACGTTCGGAGAAAGCTTTACGAAGACAGGTACATCGCTATGCTTCTTCACTTCACGGGTCAAGTCTGCGGCGATAACAGGGTCTGTACCGAATGTTATTCCTCCACATTTAACATTTGGACATGAAATATTCAATTCAATCGCTGCGACATTTCGAACTTTTGATATCTGTCTTGAAACTTCAACGTAATCCTCCGTTACGGTTCCAGCAACATTGACGATAACAGGAAGATCGTATTGTTCTAGCCAAGGAATTTCTTGCTCCATCACTTGTTCTAATCCGGGATTTTGAAGCCCGATCGCATTCAACATTCCTCCCGGCGTTTCCGCTACTCGAGGAGTTGGATTTCCTAAACGCGCTTCGACAGTCGTTGCTTTAACAGCAATCGCACCAAGTATGGATAGGTCGTAGAACTGTGCGTACTCTTTCCCGAAGCCGAAGCAACCAGATGCCGGCATGATGGGGTTTTTCATCATAATTGAGCTAAGCTTTGTTGTCAGTCGGTCGGTCATCATTACTGTGCTCATATTACAACCTCCTTGTAAGGGAAAACCGGGCCATCACTACAAATCTTATAATATTTCTTTGTTGTCTCTGCCACTTCGCTAACTGCACAGACGCATGCGAGACAGGCACCAACACCGCATCCCATTCGTTGTTCTAAAGATACATATCCATCGATCGATTGATTATCAAAAGTATGTTGCAGTGCTTTCAGCATCGGTGTCGGTCCACAGCTATAAAAGGCATCCCAATCCTCTGCACTCTGCTGTTTCAGCACGTCTGTTACGAATCCCTTCGTACAGTACGAACCATCTACTGTCGTAACGTAACACGATCCGAATTCGGCAAATTCCTTATCAAAGAAAACGTGCTTTTTACTTTCAAAGCCGATGACCGTCGTTACCGTTACACCGATTGCGACAAGTTCTTTCGCTAAGAAATAGAGTGGAGGAACACCAATCCCGCCTCCTACAAGAAGGGCGTGATCACCCTTCTTTCGACCTCTGTAAGGAAATCCTTGACCTAATGGACCGAGAATATCGACTTGCTCGCCAACAATCCGTTTGCTTAAAAGTGTCGTCCCATGCCCTTCAGCACGATATATACAGGTTAATATAAAGTTTTCTTTGTCATAGTCGCAAACGGAAATCGGTCTTCTTAACAAGGGATCGATTCCGTTACCGACTCGTATGTGAACGAATTGACCAGGGACGAAACCAAGATCCTTTTCGCTTTTTAATTGAATGGAATAAATGTTGTGGGCAATACGAACGTGATCAATCACGGTCAAGTTCGTTTTAATCATGGGTTAGCACAGCCTCCCTCTTGGGAACAAAGGTTCCAAGCGCTTCCGTTGCAAAGCTAATACTTTCAATGACACGGAGGAGAACTCCGGCCGTATCGAGTGAAGTAAGACATACGATTCCATTTTCAACCGCTTCTCGACGAATTCTGAAACCATCGCGCTCTGGCTGTTTCCCTTTCGTTAACGTATTGAGGACGAAGTTGACTTCGCCTTTACGGATGAGGTCAAGAATATTCGGCGTATCTTCGGATAATTTATTAACTCTATATACCCGGATATCTTCTTGTTGAAGATATTGTGCCGTTCCACCAGTCGCATATATTTTGAACCCAAGGTCATAGAAACGGCGAAGGATATTCAACGCTTCGGGCTTATCCTTATCGGCAATCGTGACAAGAATAGATCCATGGTCTGGTACCTTAATTCCTGCAGCCAGCAATCCTTTGTAAAGAGCTTTCGAATAAGAACGATCTCGACCGATGACTTCGCCTGTTGATTTCATTTCTGGTCCGAGTGTAATGTCGACTCGACGAAGCTTGGCGAACGAGAATACCGGTACTTTCACCGATACGTTAGAATCTTCTGGCCAATATCCGCCTTTATAGTTTAACTCGCTTAATGTTTTGCCTAAAATGACGTGTGTCGCGACATTTGCCATTGGTATTCCCGTAACTTTACTTAAGAAAGGTACGGTTCTTGACGAACGTGGATTTACTTCGAGTACAAACACTTCGTTTTTGTAAATAACAAATTGAATGTTAAGCAACCCCTTAATCTGTAACCCTTTTGCCAACTTTGTCGTCATTTCAATAATCGACTCTTTTATTTCGTTGCTTAACGATTGTGGCGGATAGACGGCAATCGAGTCGCCTGAGTGAACACCCGCTCTTTCGACGTGCTCCATAATTCCTGGAATTAATACTTCATCTCCATCACAAATCGCATCGACTTCCACTTCTTTACCTAGCAAGTATCGATCAATCAAGACGGGATGCTCAGGGTTCACCTTCACTGCATGAACCATGTATTGTCTCAATTCTTCATCGCTATAGACGATTTCCATCGCCCGGCCACCGAGTACGTAGGATGGTCGTACGAGTACAGGGTATTTCAAGCTTGAAGCAGCAATGACAGCTTCTTCAATCGAAGTTACGGTCGTTCCTTGTGGTTGAGGAACATCGATGTCTCGTAATAATTTCTCGAATTTCTTCCGATCTTCTGCCTGATCGATATCTTCTAACGACGTACCTAGAATCGTATACCCTGCCGCTTCAATCGCTGCGGCAAGATTAATTGCTGTTTGTCCACCGAATTGGACGATCACGCCTATCGGTTGTTCTTGTCTTAAGATGTGAAGGACATCTTCGATAAATAAAGGCTCGAAGTATAGTCGATCAGAAATACTGAAATCGGTTGAAACGGTTTCCGGGTTGTTGTTCACAATAACCGCTTCGTATCCCGCTTCTCTTATCGCCCATACAGCGTGGACAGTCGCATAATCGAACTCAATCCCTTGGCCGATTCGGATTGGACCGGAACCTAGTACAACGACATTATCCTTGCCCGTTTTTATCACTTCATTCTCTGTTTCATACGTACCATAGTAATACGGTGTTTCAGCCTCAAATTCTGCTGCGCACGTATCGACCGTTTTATAAACCGGGAACATTTCACTTTGTTCACGAAGAGCATAGATTTCAGAAACATCCTTGTTCGAAAGCTCAGCAATTGCTTGATCGACAAATCCATTCCTTTTCCATTTCAGCAAGGTTCTAGCTTCAATCTTCTGATCACGTGAAGCGATCATTTCTTGTTCAAGCTGAACGAGTCCGTTAAATTTGTGAAGGAAGAAACGGTCTATTTTCGTTAATTCCCAAAGCTTTTCTAGCATCAATCCTCGACGGAGCCATTCCGTTACTAAGAAAATACGCTCGTGATCGGGTTTGACAAGACGGTTCACTAACTCTTCTTCAGATAGTTCGGCATCCTCTTGGCGATATAGTTGAAAAGCACCGATTTCAAGAGAACGAACCGCTTTTTGGATTGATTCTTCAAAACTACGGCCAATCGCCATTACTTCTCCGGTCGCTTTCATTTGCGTTCCTAATTTAGTGTTAGCAGAAACGAATTTATCAAATGGCCAACGCGGTATTTTAGAAACGATATAGTCAAGTGCCGGCTCAAATGCCGCGTACGTTTGTCCTGTTACAGGATTCATGAGTTCATCTAGTCCGTATCCAATCGCAATCTTCGCTGCCATCTTGGCAATCGGATATCCCGTTGCTTTGGATGCAAGCGCGCTTGATCGGCTTACTCGAGGATTTACTTCGATTACATAATATTGGTAGCTATCGGGATCGAGAGCGTATTGAACGTTACAACCGCCTTCGATTCCAAGTGCACGAATAATATCTAATGAAGAGGTGCGCAGCATTTGGTATTCACGATCTGACAACGTTTGACTTGGAGCTACGACGATGCTGTCACCTGTATGAACACCTACGGGATCGATGTTCTCCATGTTACAGACGACGATACAGTTGTTTTTACTGTCGCGCATCACTTCGTACTCGATTTCTTTCATACCCGCTATACTTTTCTCGACCAAACATTGACCGATTGGACTAAGTTTAATTCCATTTTTCACAATTTCCAGCAATTCCTCTTCATTATCGATAATTCCTCCGCCTGTACCTCCAAGCGTGTAAGCAGGTCGAACGATTAAAGGGTAGCCGATTTCTTCGGCGAATAATAGAGCTTCTTCAACGGTATGAACGATCGTACTTGCAGGAATCGGTTGATTGATTTCAAACATCAAGTTACGGAACAACTGGCGGTCTTCTGCTTTTTTAATTGCAGATAGATCCGTACCAAGTAACTCGACACCCTCTTCTTCAAGAATGCCAGATTCAGCAAGCTCAACTGCTAAGTTAAGACCTGTCTGTCCACCTAGTGTTGCTAATAGCCCGTCTGGCTTTTCCTTTCGAATAACTTGAGAGACGAATTCTAATGTCAGAGGCTCGACATACACCTTGTCCGCCATGTTAATGTCCGTCATAATCGTAGCTGGATTGCTGTTAATGAGTACGACTTCAAGCCCTTCTTCTTTTAACGCTTGGCATGCTTGGGTTCCTGCGTAGTCGAATTCCGCTGCTTGTCCGATTACAATCGGTCCTGATCCGATAACGAGGATTTTCTTAATATCTAGTCTTTTAGGCATTTGTGAGCACCCCTTTCTTTATGTTATTCATCATCGTAATAAAGTCATCAAATAAGTAAGTCGAGTCTTCTGGTCCAGGTGCTCCTTCTGGATGGTACTGGACAGAGAATGCGGGTAAGGAACGATGTTTCAATCCTTCAACAGTACCGTCATTGATAGCCCAATGGGAAATGTCAAGCTCAGTACCTTCTAACGATTCTGCTGTTACGGCATGTCCGTGATTTTGTGAAGTTAAGAATACTCTTCCTAGGTGCTCGTCACGAACAGGGTGGTTGCCTCCGCGGTGACCAAACTTTAACTTCTGCGTATCTCCACCACATGCGAGGGCGATTAATTGATGTCCGAGACAAATTCCGAAGATAGGCACTTGTCCTAGTAACTGTCGGACTGTTTCGATTGATTTAGGAACGTCTTTCGGATCGCCAGGACCGTTAGAGAGAACGACTCCATCGGGATGGAGTTTAAGAATGTCTTCTGCACTCGTATCGTAAGGAACGACGACAACGTCACATTGTCGCTTGCTTAATTCCCTCAATATACCGTGCTTTGCTCCGTAATCAATAACGACGACACGCTCTTTCGTTCCTGGACAACCGTAACTGCTTTTTGTCGATACATGGTGGACGTGATCCCTCGGAAGTGGTTGTTTTAATAGCTCTATTAACGTTGTTTCATCTGTTGTTTCTGTCGTAATGATTCCTTTCATTGTTCCCATTGTTCTAATCTTTCTCGTCAACATTCTTGTATCAATGCCTTCAATACCAACGATAGAGTTAGATAATAAGCATTCATGCAGGCTCATCTGATTACGCCAATTGCTTGCATAAGGCGCCATCTCACGAACGATAAATCCTTGAGCAAACGGTTTGATCGCCTCGTAGTCTTCACGAGTAATTCCATAGTTTCCGATCAACGGATACGTCATTGTAATAAGTTGTCCGTAGTAAGAAGGATCGGATAGCACTTCTTGGTAGCCTGTCATTCCAGTATTAAAAACGACCTCACCAAACGTTTGCCCTTTAGCCCCGATTGAATTACCAACCATGACCGTTCCGTCTTCTAATATGAGTCTTGCAATTGTTGGTGTTTGTTCGCTCAGTATGTTTTCGTTCATGAGTGTGTCCCTCCTGTTGACCAAACGATTTTGCCTTCTACCATTGTCAATTCAGACCAACCTTGGCATTCCCATCCGCTAAAAGGTGTATTTTTCCCTTTTGATAAAAATTCTTCTGGGTCTATTTTTCTACTCATCTCTAAATCTACTACCGTAATATCTGCAGGCACGCCAACTTCAATTCGACCATACGGTAGGTTGAATAACTCTGCAGGCTTTCTTGTCATTTTATCTACTAATTGACCAAGCGTTAAGATCCCTTTTTTCACAAGATGAGTGTAAAGCAGTGGGAAAGCTGTTTCTAAACCGACAATTCCGAATGGAGCTAGCTTCATCCCCCGTTCTTTCTCTTCCATCGTGTGAGGGGCATGATCGGTTGCAATAATATCAATCGTACCGTCCTGCAATCCTTCGATCAATGCTTGAAGATCTTCACGTGAACGTAACGGTGGATTCATCTTATAAAGTGGATTTTCCCCTGGAATGTCTTCGTCCGTTAAGAGAAGATGGTGCGGCGTTACTTCTGCCGTTACTTTGACACCCCTCGCTTTTGCCTCTCGTACGTAACGAACAGATTCTTTAGCACTAATGTGACAGACGTGATAGTGAGCTCCGGTTACTTCTGCTAAGAGAGAATCTCGACCGACGTGTATCGCTTCCGCTTCATTCGGTATGCCTTTCAAACCATGGCGTTTGGCATAATCGCCGTCATGGACGACCCCGCCATGGGCTAATGAGTTATCTTCACAATGCGCAACGATGGGCATTCCTAATTCCTTTGCCCTGATCATTGCGTCTTTCATCATTTGGCTCGATTGGACACCGACTCCATCATCAGAGAAAGCAACGACGCCTGCTTCTTTCATTCCTTGCATGTCTGTTAGCGTTTCGCCTAATTCTCTGATCGTAATGGCACCGATTGGAAGAACACGAATGGCTCCCTCTGTACGAGCTACACGATTTACCCATTCAATCATTTCCGGAGTATCTAGAACGGGTTTCGTGTTCGGCATGCAAGCGATCGTTGTGAAACCACCACGTGCGGCAGACATCGTTCCCGTTTCAATCGTTTCTTTCTTCTCAAAGCCTGGTTGTCTTAAGTGGACGTGCATGTCGATAAACCCAGGCAATATAACTTTACCTGTTACATCTATAACTTCATGGGAATCACCTACTATTGCACTTTCAATTGCGATGATCGCTCCTTTTTCAACTAAAATGTCTGCTCTTCTAAGTGTATCGGAGTCACTTTTTTCTAAGATGCTGCCGTTTTTCAGTAATAAACCCATCTCTATCCCACCTTTATTGTAATTGAAGTACCCATTCTAGGATGGCCATTCGTGCTGCTACACCATTTTTCTTTTGACGGAAAATAACGGAATTCGGCGCTTCAACTAATGTCGTATCGATTTCTACGCCTCTATTAAATGGTCCTGGATGCATGATGATCGCGTTCGGTTTCATCCTACGATGACGTTCGATTGTTAAGCCATAGTTGGCTAAATATTGCTCTGCAGTCCAGTCCATTTTGGTTTGATGACGTTCAAGTTGAACTCTTAAAAGCATGACAACGTCAGCCTCTTCAATACCTGCATCAAGCGGAACGTACTCCACTGTCGAATAAAGCGTATGATCCATTAAACTCTTGGGTCCGCTTACCGTGACATCCATTCCACACTTCTTCATTGCTGCTATTCCTGAATGGGCAACCCGACTGTGAATGATATCACCAACGATGAGTACCTTAAGCCCTTCAAGCTTTCCAAAATGCTGTTTAATCGTTACGAGATCAAGTAGTGTTTGACTCGGATGCTCTTCTGTACCCATACCTGCATTTACAACGGATAAATTCAGTTTAGGAACGAGCTCTGTTAGCAGATTATTGCTCGAATGACGGATAACGGCGACCCGAGTGCCCATCGACTCCAACGTTTTGACTGTGTCATACACCGTTTCACCTTTATCGACACTTGATCCTTCTGGACTAAAGGAAAGGATGTGTGCTCCTAACCTTTTTTCCGCTACTTCGAAAGAGAATCTCGTTCGTGTGCTCGATTCGAAGAATAGGTTAGCAACGATCGTCTCTTTTAACGTGTCGGTGAAAAGATGCTCATGAACAGTCCAATATAAGGAGCGATCGATTAGCTTGTTGATTTCGCTTATATCTAAGTCCTTCATACCAAGGAAATGTTTGTATGTTTTCATCGTGTTTAACAACCGGATCAGCCTCTCTCTCTTTATCAAAATCTAAAAAAAAGCACCTTACCCTAGAGACGGATAAGATGCCAAAATAACGCGCTTGACATTCTTATTCGTCTCTCGGACGAGTTTAAAGAATGATAGTTCTGCGTAGCTTAAGTTGTTTTAGTCATACTTTCAACACTCTCACCATGTGCTGCCTCTTTCCCAGGTAACACAGCGTGTAATATGATTCCCAAGAAAGTTGCCATCGCAATATTGTCGATTGTAAAGTTATTAAATCCTAATTTAAATCCGCCAATTCCTGTGACGAGTATGATTGCAGCAATCGTCATGTTTCTTTTGTGTGAGAAATCGATTTTATGCTCTACGAACATTCTAATCCCTTGTGCGGCAATAATTCCGAACAGAATAATGGTTACTCCGCCAAGGACCGGCTTCGGAATCGTCATGAGCAATGCTCCGATTTTTCCAATAAAGGCGAAGAGAATGGCGAAGATTGCTGCTAGAATGATGACCCAACGACTATACACTCGAGTGATAGCAAGTACGCCGATGTTCTCTCCATACGTCGTGTTTGGAGGGCCCCCAATGAATGCCGCTAATGAAGTAGCTAATCCATCACCTAGTAAAGTTCTGTTAAGACCTGGATTCACCATTAAGTCCCGATTCATTACACGTCCAGTAACAAGTAAGTGACCGATGTGTTCTGCTAGTGTAACGAATGCTACAGGTACGATCACCAATGCAGCGATCCAAGCTTGTGGAGTTAATATTGCTTCCCATAATGCTTCTGTTTTCATGTGATCATTGAACATACTGCTGAAAGAGATAATCCAATCTGCATTTGTTACTAAACTGAAATCAATCATATTAGGAAAACGTAACATCGTATAAACATAACCAACAATCATTCCTGTGAGGATTGGGATAACCGAGAAGAATCCACGGAATATCGTCATTCCTAAGACTGTAACGATAAGTGTTACAAAAGCAATTTCAACTGCTTTTAACGAGTAAGTCGGTCCTGCTGCAGGATCAAGAGTTGGATCGTTTAATGCCCATCCTACTGCCACTCCGGATAAGCTTAACCCAATAACAACGATAATCGCGCCGATTACGAGCGGAGGCAATACTTTATTGAGCCAGTTAACGCCAGAGAATGAAATAATAATAGCGACGATGACATATACAAGTCCGGCTAAAAAGCATCCGAGTAGTGCTGTTCCTATTCCTTGTGAAGCGGAAACCGTAATTATGGGTCCGATAAAAGCGAACGAAGAGCCAAGATAATTAGGTACTTTTCCCTTTGTTAAAAGAACGAATAGGAGTGTACCTAGACCGCTTGATAATAAGGCAGCGGAAGGATCTAACCCTGTTAAAAGAGGTACAAGTACTGTTGCTCCGAACATGGCGAATAAGTGCTGTAAGCTTAGTGGAATTAATTTGTGAATAGATGGTGTTTCGTGAACGTCTACAAAGTCCTTTGTTTCGTTTTGCATTGTTGAATACCCCCTAGTATATTTTTGTGGCATAAAAAAACTCTTTACAGGGCGTAAAGAGGACTTGTCTCTTGTAGATTTGCATCTAAAAGTGACTTTAAGTTCCTCTTTCCAGCCTCACGGGACTGCTTTTAAAAAGGGTTACGTTATTCAATTTGCATGATTTTCACTTCGTCTTGACTATCGATCTCTTGCAAGTACACAACAATTTTTTCAGACTTGGAAGTTGGTACATTCTTTCCTACATAATCTGGGCGAATCGGTAATTCGCGATGTCCACGATCAACGAGCACAGCGAGTTGAATCATCTGCGATCGTCCGATATCGACTAAAGCATCTAACGCTGCCCGAACGGTCCTACCTGTAAACAATACATCGTCGACGAGTATAATCTTTTTACCCGTAATCGAGAAAGGTATCTCACTGCCTTGAACCTTCGGTCCATCTTGCTTTTCAGTCAAATCATCCCGATAAAGCGTAATGTCTAATTCTCCTACAGGAACGTCCACCCCTTCGATTTGCTTGATTTTCTCAGAAAGGCGATTTGCAATGTAGATTCCTCTTGTTTTAATACCGACAAGCACGAGATCGGAGACACCTTTATTTTTTTCTAGTATCTCATGAGCTATGCGTGTTAAACCCCTTCGAATTGCAGCTTCATCCATCAGTGTATTCCCGACTTGCATGAAATCACCCCCCTCAACTACAACATTAAAGCAATAAAAACAGATATAAAAAAAACTTCTTGCCGATTGACAAGAAGTTGCTGTTCATCAATAAGAGGATATAGGTTACCCCTTACGATCATTCACGAACACCTTCTAGCCTCACGGGACTAAATTAAGGTTCTATTTAATTATTAACATTATGGCATGTCAAGTTAATATAGTCAACCATTTATTCCGTTGGTATTTGTTTACATATTCTTCAATTTAAAAATAATTCGTTCCATATCTTCAGGTATTGGAGCATGAAATTCCACATACTTATTCGTTCTTGGATGGTTAAATCCAAGAGTTTCTGCATGTAAGGCTTGCCCATCAATTTCAAAGGCTGATTTTGCTGATCCGTATTTCGGATCGCCTACAACAGGATGACCGATCGATTGCATATGTACTCGAATTTGGTGTGTTCGTCCTGTTTCTAGCTTCAGTTCAATTAACGTATAATCCCCAAAACGCTCTTTAACATTGAAATGAGTGACAGCATGTTTACTGTTCTGCCTAACAACGGTCATTGACTGTCGGTCCTTAGGGTCTCGACCAATCGGGGCATCAACCGTGCCTAAGTCATGGGTAATGTTTCCTTGTACGATCGCGACATACTTCCTTGTTACTGTATGGTCTTTTAATTGCTCAGCCAACGATAGGTGAGCACGATCATTTTTAGCAACGACGATAACCCCTGAAGTATCTTTATCAATTCGGTGAACAATACCAGGTCGTAACATACCATTAATACCGGAAAGATCTTTACAATGATGTAACAGCCCATTAACCAACGTTCCTGAATAATGTCCAGGAGCAGGATGAACAACTGTACCACGAGGCTTGTTTAGGACGATAACATCCTCATCTTCATAAATAACATTCAACTCGAGATTCTCTGGTTCGACCTGAATCTCTCGAAGCGGTGGAATCGTGACAACGATTTCATCATCTTCATTAAGTCGATAATTAGCTTTTACAGGTTGTTCATTAACCATTACATGTCCGTCTGCAATCCACATTTGAACTTGAGAACGTGACCAATCCTCTTGTTGAGTGGACAGAAACTTATCTATTCTGTCTCCAGCATCTTCTTGTTCAATTTTCCAATCGTACTTTTCAAAACCCATATACTTACTCCTCTATCTGCGTTACCGTAGATTTTTCTTCTTTACTATTGTCTTCTTTTTTGTTGTTAACAATTGCGTCAAGCAGAAACAAGCCAACGCCGACTACGATAGCAGAATCGGCAACGTTAAAGATAGGAAAATCAATGAGTACGAAATAGAAGAAATCTACTACTTCCCCTGTCATAGCACGATCGATGAAATTACCGATAGCCCCAGCTAAAATAAGACTTAATCCAACTGTAATTAACCTTTGATTTTGTTGATGTTTTACTTTTTGAATCGCGATGATAATTCCAATAACGACAACGATAGTAATGATAATGAAAAACCATCTTGCCCCTTCTAATATTCCAAAAGCAGCCCCCGTATTACGATGTGATTTAATAATAAAGACACCTTCAATTAATCCAATCTCTTCATACAGGTCCATGTATGTTACGACCATCCACTTCGTTACTTGGTCAATCAGTAATACAATCGCTGAAATAATGTAATAAATCAATGATACTTCCCCCTGTTGCTACCGGACTTTTTAAACTTCCTTTGTGAATTGTAGCATAGGGGTAGGTACAGCAACAACCTATTTATCCCGTTTGTTAATAAATCGTAAGTCATCTCTGTCTTCTTCAGTCACATAAGAATCATCATCCGTTAAACCGAGATTCGGTTCATTCATTTCGGCTCGATTCATATTCTCCATTCTCTCTTCCGCCTCTAGATCCGAAACATAATCTTCATAGGCATCGTTTATTACGACCTCGGCATCTTCGCCTGCTCCTCCGTCCATATCCGTTGCAATAAATCCTTCAACCCCTTGAACATATCCACGCTCTTCTCGTATATTTTCTTGATCTTCAATTGTTAGATCGTTATAACTTCTTCCTTCTCTGAAGAAATCTGGAGGATTCGAGGTTCCGTACTGCTCCACATCATGCCATGCATCTGCACCGTCGAAGATTACTTCCTCATCTCCTTTATTCGGATTCGTCCCCGAAAACGTTGGATCAAGAATTTCTTCTTCTACAGGACGTCTTTGTGAGATACTCTGCTCTTTTGAATGCTCGATACAATACGCAGTATCTGGAACGGCTAACAATCGCTCATACGGTATTTCCTCACCACATGTAAGACATTTACCGTACGTCCCATCATCCATTCGTTTTAACGCATCTTCAAGATCATCACGGTGATGTTCATCCTTGTCATTTAAAGCAAGATCCTTCTCTCTTTCAAACATTTCTGATCCGTGATCAGCCGGATGGTTATCGTAAGAGGATAATTCCCCTAATGATTCATGTACCATCGAATTCTCTAAACCGTGATGTTTATTATCCACCAGTCGGTTGTTAAGTGAAGTTAGCTCTTCTTCAAGCATCTTACGCAACGTGTTCTTTTGATCTTTATCCATCATTATTCCTCCAATTTAGTATGATCCGGAGTTCAGCTGTATTTGTACGATTCGCACGAGATCAGCGATATAGTCACCAATAATAGGTAAGTCCAATGCTCCAAGTTTCTTTAACACATAAACAATTGTTGCTGCAAAAACGGTGAATCCAAGAGCGATCCCAATCCCTCTTGCAATTCCGGAAAAAATATTAATAACAAAAAGCCTCCGTGGTCGATTTAACAGTTGTACATAGTCGGCAATTTGCACCTTCTCCATCTTTTCCCCGAGCTGATCAATCTTGGCTTCCATTTCACGGACCATATCTCTAAACTCACGCTCTTTAACCGGCATTTAAAACGATCCCTTCTTCCTACTTATTCCATAGGTTTCCCGTAACCTACAATCTTATAAACCGGAAAATTCATGTAATTCTTAAGTCACGACTAAAACAAAGAAAACCTCCTTATCCCTTATAGGATGAGGAGGTTTTCATAATAATATTACAATCTTATTAAACGGCTTCTTCTTCCTTCTCGCGAAGTTGACCCCAATCTTCACTTTCCAACATTTCCAACTGTGCTTCAACTAGCGTACGGAAACGAGTTCGATAAATAGAGGCTCTCTTCTTTAATTCTTCAATTTCTATTGCGATTTTACGCGATTTACTTAAAGAATCATTAATAATTCGATCTGCATTCTTTTCTGCTTCTTTAATAATTAATTGGGCTTCTTTCTTCGCGTTAATCTTTAGCTCTTCAGCCGTTTCTTGAGCTAGAATGATCGATTTACTTAAGCTGTCTTCCATCTTCGTATAGGTTTGAAGTCTATCTTCTACGTTCGAAAGCTTTTCCTTTAATTCTTTATTGTCACGAATAAGGATTTCATAATCTTTAATAATTTGCGCGAGAAATTCGTTAACTTGATCAATATCATAACCGCGAAGTGAACGACTAAATTCTTTATTATGTATGTCCAATGGCGTAAGCGGCATGGGACCACACCCCCTAAAGTAGTATGAATAAAGTTCGAGTGATTTAACTAAAATCAATTTTATTTATTCTATATTCGACAGAATTATCTGTTTTCCTGCATATAAATTGATAATCATTTAGGTATATCGTCCAATTTTTACCCGATGACGTCCTTTTTTGGTTGTCCCGTCCAGTTCTACTACTTTGCATCTACCAAATCCTTGAAGAGAAAGAGTATCACCCTCTTGGATTGGCATGGTTACATCGTCCGTAACGACCCAGTTTACTTTGCATTTTCCTGATCGGATAAAAGGCAATACCTTTGATCTTGACATATTATAAGATTCGCTTACTAACGCATCCAATCTAAGCGACATAACTGTGAAACTGGCTTCCTCGTATAACTGAGTTGGAATGACAATGTCTGATAAAGGAATATCCGTGATTGAAACGCTTTGTCTATGAACTTGTTGTAAGTTGTTCATAATAAATCCAGCAATCTCAGTTGCTACAATGATTTGTGCCCCTTCTGATTGCACAAGAATATCACCGAATTTATCCCTTTTGATCCCTAAATTTAATAACGCACCCATGTAATCACCATGCGTTAAAGCGTGAAAACGTTGATCTGCTTTAATAAATAATAGAGAAATGTTAACATCGCCACGATCGAACGGAATATAGGAAGGAACGATATTTACTTTTTTCCTTTCAGCGTAGGTATAACCGCCATCACTATGAAGCGATAAATCTGGAAAACGATTCACGATTGTCTGAAGAATAAAATGTTGTCTTGGATCTAAAAAATCCGTTTGGCGAGGCGTACTGGTTCGATCAACAAGTTCCACCCACTCAGCCATTCTTTCTACAAATGGTCGTTCTTCCTTACGGAAATGAACAAAAACTTCCTCTCTCATTCCTTCGTTACCTTAACGCGCCGAATAGTAGCGTGATTACGGTAACTAACCCTCTTTGGATGAAGAAGAGTGCGAATAAACCAACCATAGCAGACAAGTCCAATATCCCAATTGGTGGGATAAAACGTCGAAAGATGGAAAGATAAGGTTCAACAAATCTCCCAAGAATTTCACCAATCGTCGATTCTCTTACTTGGGGTAACCAAGACATAAGAACATAAGCAAAAATCATATAAAAATAAATTTGAAACAGCCAATTAATCCCCTGAATTATTATTAACACCAAATCACCTCATCAATTGATATCATCATTTTCATTTTGAAGCATTTCTGTTATCGTACCTGTAATTTCAACACTGTCAGGAGTACAAAGAAAAATGTTGCTTCCTAATTTTTGAATACTTCCACCAAGCGCATAAACAGTTCCGCTAAGAAAATCTACAATCCTAATCGCTTGGGCATGTCTGACACGTTGAAGATTCACAATTATCGCCTTACGATTTTTAAGATGGTCTCCCATATCTTTCGCTTCATCATAAGACCGTGGCTCCATTAAGACAACTTGGGCACTTCGTGTTTGCGTCCGAAGACTAACTACATTATTCTTACTCTTGCGTTGGTTATAACCATGATGTTCTGCTTCGTCATCGTCATGATCCATTACTTCACGAACCTCTTCTTCTTGAAGTCCGAGGAAATTCATAAACCGGTTCACAACACCCATATTTACCATCCTCTCTAAAACACGTTCTTATTCACTCGTTATAACAGAACCAAGACGAATATGTGTTGCTCCTTCTTCAATAGCCACTTCAAAATCATTCGACATTCCCATGGATAAGTAACGACATTGATCACCCAATACAGAATATCTTCGAATTTTATCCCTCCATGCTCTCAATTCTCGAAAAATAGGGCGGGTTTCCTCTGGATTATCTACTCTTGGGGCCATAGTCATTAAACCACAAACGTGTAGTTGAGGTAGGGAATGAAGTTCATTAATGAATTCAATCAATAATGGAGGCTCAATCCCAGACTTTGAATGTTCCCCAGAAATATTCACTTGAACAAAACAAGAAATCTTATGATCATCCGTACACTGTTTATGTATTGCTTGTGCTAATGAAAGGCGATCTAACGAATGTAAATAATGAAACCTTGGAATGATTTCTTTTACTTTATTCGTTTGCAAGCTTCCGATAAAATGCCATGTCACATTGAAATGATGGAGCGCTTCCCACTTAGGAAGAGCAGCTTGTACTCGATTCTCCCCAATATGCAGGCAACCTGCTTCAATAAGAGCCTTTGATTCCTCATTGCTACTATATTTCGTAACGGCAATCATCTGAACTTCGTTACGGTTCCTGTTACTCCGAATACAGGCATTGTGGATTCGATTTTCTACTCGTTTAAGCTTTTCGATATAAATCATGTTTACACCTCTTTAATCGCCATCCAAGCACAATGTCGCCCGGTTATTCCAGATTCGTTACGATACGAATAAAAGAAATGATTATGACACTTCGTACACCAATCCGAGGTTAGGATATGGGCAGGCATAATCCCATAATGAATCAAGAGCTCTCGATTCACAAGTTTTAAATTCAGATTATAATGCTCTCGGTCATTATGGACTGGAACGACCATTTCTTCATTAAGTGTAATTGGTAATTTCTTTACGGCATTAATAACCGTTCCGTTCACCTCATAACAACATCCACCAATGGCAGGTCCAATGGCCACATGGAGATGCTCCAGTGAACTATTGTGCACGAGCTGAAAGTGGTCGACCATCTTCGTTGCTATTTCTTGAACAGTACCTTTCCAGCCAGCATGGGCCAGTCCAACAATTCTATTAACGGGATCGATAAAGTAAAGGGGTACACAATCGGCATAGTAAGCAGTCAATAAAACATCCGGATGTTTTGTCACGAGTCCATCTGTGTCTTGAATGGCTTCTTCACGGTTCAAGCTGCCTTTTCCTCTATGTTTACGTTCAACTTCATAAATAGTTGCCCCGTGAATTTGTTCTGCTGATGTCCACGATTCAAATGGGATAGACAATTGTTGACAAAGTAATTGTCTGTTTAGTAGGACATCTTCAACTTGGTCTCCTACATGCAAAGCGTAATTAGCACTTCCGTAAGGATCAGTACTTACCCCGCCCATTCGCGAAGTCATCCCGCTACTTAGCCAAGGCCAACGCTCTTCCCATTGTAGTAAGTGAAATTGTAAGTCCTGCCCTTGTTGAAAAGGTTCCATAATTTTCACTTCCTTCTAAATTATATTACCACATTACCTATACCCATAAAAAGAGAGAATCCGACAAAATACGTGACAAACAAAAACACACCGCAAGGTGTGCAGATTTTTTATTTATAGGATGCTGGTCTATACATATCATCAGTTGAGCTATATCCATCACTACCTTGAAAGTAATGGCGGTTATCTTCGAGTTTAACGAGAACAACGTCAAGTCCGATTTTCACAATATGTTTCCACGGAATAATAAATTCTTGTCCGCCTCCCATCAATCCGAAAAATTTCCCAGGTCCGGGAACGACAATGGCATCGATTCTTCCAGATTTTAAATCTAATTCAAGGTCACTAACTTGACCTAGTTTTCTGCCATCAATCACATTTACAACATCTTTCGTTTGAAAGTCGGATATTTTTATCATCTTACCACCTACTATCGTATTAGAGTGCATATGATATCCTCTTATACTTTAATCTTATTTCTTATGTATATGTGATAAACGTCCATATAGATACATTAATTTCTTACTAAATTACAAAAAAAGAAAAAGCTTGATTCTAATGACAGAAATCAAGCGTTTTGTATGTACGTTATTTTACATGTTTTTGCATTTGCGAGATAGCTGCTTTTTCTAGACGAGAGACTTGGGCTTGAGAAATACCAATTTCATCCGCTACTTCCATCTGCGTTTTCCCTTCGAAAAATCTTTTCGATAGGATCATTTTTTCACGATCATTTAATTTTTGTAATGCTTCACGAAGAGCAATTTCCTCAACCCATTGAACATCCTTATTACGTTCATCACTTAACTGGTCCATCATGTAAATGGGATCCCCATCATCATGGTAAATAGGCTCAAACAAGGAAACTGGATCTTGAATCGCATCCAAGGCAAAGACAACGTCCTCCCGAGGTACATTAAGAACTTCAGAAATTTCTACAATACTTGGTTCCCTTGAATTACGATTCGTAAACGTATCTCTTGCTTGTAATGCCTTATACGCGATATCGCGTAATGACCGCGAAACACGGATTGGATTGTTATCGCGTAAATATCGTCTTATTTCACCTATAATCATTGGGACAGCATACGTTGAAAACTTAACATTTTGTCCCAAGTCAAAATTGTCAATCGCTTTCATTAAGCCGATACATCCGACCTGAAATAAATCATCGACAAATTCACCGCGGTTATTAAAACGTTGAATGACACTTAAAACAAGGCGCAAATTTCCATTAACTAACTTTTCTCGCGATTCATGCGTACCGGATTGCAGTGAAGCAAACAGCTTACGCATTTCAGCATTGGTTAATACAGGGAGTTTCGAAGTATCTACACCACAGATTTCAACTTTATTACGAGTCAACTTTCTCCCCCCTCGGAGTAACATTACTGTTAAGTATCTCCAAGAGAAGAAAAAATTATAAACGTTTCGAATAACTTTAAATCATTTTATTAAATTCTTTGCGAAGACGCTTGATAATTCTTTTTTCTAGACGTGAAATGTACGATTGCGATATCCCTAGCATGTCCGCAACGTCTTTCTGGGTTTTTTCTTCTTCTCCTCCTAGACCAAATCGAAGCTCCATTATGCTTCTCTCACGTTCCGAAAGTTTCGTTAACGCTCTTTGTAAAATTTTTCGATCAACCTGCTCTTCGATATTACGATAAATCGTATCGTTTTCTGTCCCAAGCACATCGGAAAGCAAAAGTTCATTGCCGTCCCAATCTACGTTTAGAGGTTCGTCAAAAGAAACTTCAGATCTGATTTTATTGTTCCTTCTTAAATACATCAATATCTCATTCTCAATACATCGGGAGGCATACGTCGCTAACTTAATCTTTTTTTCAGGATCGAACGTATTGACCGCTTTGATTAAACCGATCGTACCAATGGAAACTAAATCTTCTATGTTAATTCCAGTGTTTTCAAATTTACGAGCGATATACACGACTAAACGCAAATTTCGTTCGATGAGCATTGCACGTACGGCGACATCACCACCGGGAAGACGAGCAAGGAGAATTTCTTCCTCTTCACGGGTCAGTGGAGGTGGCAGAGCTTCACTACCACCGATATAAAATACTTCCTCGACTTTGGCCTTCGTAAGAAGTAAGAAACGATACCACATTAAGTAAATCGACATTTTCCACTTGGTCAACATATAATACCCCCTCGTAAACTTGCGCAAAAGTGTAGTCTAATGATTAACAATGAGTCCTGGATGAACGATAGCACGATAGGTTCCATCAGATGACAGTTGTCCACTGTCTATACCAATCAAAACTTTATTGCTCTCCGAAGTTTTTCCTTCCTGCCTTATCACGATTTTGTCAGGCTTAAGCGCCATCATAAATTGGCTATCTTTAGAGATACTTCGAAATGGGATCATGCGGAATCTTCGACCCCACTCATCATCTAAGTCATTTAATACGGCATTCCAATCGTCTTTAAATTCGTGGATACTTTGTAAAAAAGGATCAGGAACAATCCCTTTAAGAAGACGAGATTCAATAATGACGACTGGTGCCCTCGTAATGGGATCACGTAACTGGTTACCCGTATCGATCAAACCGATACAGCTTATTGTATACTTGCCAAACGTAACATCCAACTCAATAAAGTGTTTAACGACTAACGATGTTGACTGAAACGAGTGTAACGTGCCTCTAGTAAAAAACCAGACGATCGGCCATGTTAGGAGTAAAAACAGCCACGTAATCGGATGACCATACCCCTTACTTGTGCTTATTAGAATACCCCGCCAAATTTCATGCTGGGTTTGGAGCATTGAGTGGACAGCGTACATACCCCCTCCGAGTGTAAAGAAAATTAGATAAAATAACGAAAAGTGACGAAAAAAAATAGTAGGGGAATGATAGCCGAATGCAACCCACACGATAAAGATAGATGCAACTAGTTTCCCAGGTAGGGTACTTATCCATTGCAACTGCGGAAAAATGAAAATAAGGATATAGAGGGCACCAACACAAGCTCCAAGCATTAATCGCCATATTGGCGTTGCTGACTTGGTTAAAGCACGGACGAGAAACAATAACATAAAATCTATGGAGAAATTGAGAATAAATTGTAAATCAACATACAATCTACTCACCTCCCCTTCTCCACTTGCTTAAGGTGAGACTAGTATATAATAATCATATTTCGAAGTCTGTCTAAACTTGCCAGTTTTAGAACACTTTTTTCGTCGAATAGAGGCGAATGCTGAGAAAAAAACAAAAAAAACCTTCATCTTTAAAGATGAAGGCACTACTATTAATTCAAATTATTTATTGCGATTACGTAAGAAGGTTGGAATATCTAGATTGTCATTACTTGTTGAATTAAAAGGCTTTAAATCCACTTTATCACGGTTATTCGGTTTATCATTGGATTCCGTTGTTCCCGATATGTTCGGACGTGCAGTCGGTGTTTGCCTTACTTTATGTTCAAAGCCTGTCGCGATAACTGTAACGAGTATCTCTTCTTTTAAATTTTCATTAATTACAGCACCAAAAATCATATTAACTTCTGGATCCGATGCTGATGCAACGATATCAGCTGCTTCATTTACTTCATATAAACTTAAATTCGATCCACCCGTTATGTTCATGAGAACTCCGGTTGCTCCATCAATTGAAGTTTCTAGTAATGGACTACAGATCGCTTCTTTTGCTGCAATAGCAGCACGATTCTCTCCTGTAGCAATACCAATTCCCATAATTGCAGAACCGCGTTCGGTCATAATCGTTTTTACGTCAGCGAAATCAAGGTTAATTAAACCCGTTTCTTGAATTAAATCTGAGATCCCTTGTACACCTTGGCGAAGAACATTATCCGCATGACGGAACGCTTCCAACATTGGCGTATTTTTTTCCACGATCTCTAGCAGACGATCATTTGGTATTACGATTAACGTGTCTACCTTTTCTTTCAATGCCATTATTCCGCCATCTGCTTGTCCAGAACGTTTCTTACCTTCAAAGGAGAATGGACGTGTGACAACACCAACAGTTAAAGCTCCGAGTTCCTTAGCAATTCCTGCAATAACAGGCGCTGCTCCTGTTCCCGTTCCGCCACCCATACCCGCTGTAACGAATACCATATCCGCGCCACGCAATACATTCTCTAATGCTTCTCTCGTTTCTTCAGCAGCTTTCTTCCCAATTTCCGGATTCGCTCCTGCTCCCAATCCACGCGTTAACTTTTCACCGATTTTGATCTTATTCTCGGCTTTAGATTGGGCTAATGCTTGTCCATCGGTATTAACGGCGATGAATTCCACACCTTTTACACCATTCTCGATCATTCTGTTTACGGCGTTACTTCCACCGCCACCAACACCAATAACTTTTATCTGAGCGATCGCTTGTGATTCAATATCGAACTCCAACATAATATTATCCCCCTAACTAGTCAACTCACAAATGTATCAAATATTTTCGAAAAGGTATTGAAAGTAATTCTTAGATGAACTCGCTTAACCAGTTTTTCACTTTTTCCATTGCACCAGGACCTTTAACTGGCTTTCTTTTCGTTTTCGTTGTTTGTACATCTTGAGAACGACGGATTTGATTTTTATAAGCATATTGAATCATACCCACGCCACTAGTATAGGAAGGATCACGAACACCAATGAACTCCGGAGTAGCGATACGAACAGTGGAGTCCAACTGTACTTGTGCTACTTGTAGTACGCCAGGCATAGATACGACACCACCAGATAATACATATCCGCCGGCAATCTCCGGTCCGTAACCGAGTCGCAACACTTCTTGTTGAATCAAATGAATCATTTCTTGAACACGTGGTTCGATAATACTAGCAAGATCGTATTGAGAAAATTCCTTTTCAACATTACTTCCAATTCTAGGAACTTTGAATTTCACATCATCTGATGACGTTGATATAAGCGCACATCCATATTTCAATTTAATTTGCTCGGCAACACTAGTTTGTGTTCTAAGTCCTATTGAAATATCATTCGTTATGTATTCACCGCCAATCGGAAGAACAGTCGTTGCGACTAATATACCTTGCTCATAAATCGCAATCGTCGTTGCTCCCGCTCCAATATCTGCGCAAACAACACCCAAATTCTTTTCATCTTTAGATAAAGAAATATAGCTCGCTGCCAATGGCATAAGGATTAATCCATCAATGACAAGGTTTGCACGCTCTACGCAACGCAATAAATTATGGATGATTGTTTTAGCCCCAGTAACGATTGTAGCCTCTACTTCCAACCGGACGCCAATCATGCCACGCGGATCGTTAATGCCCCCTAATCCATCTACTAAAAACTGTTTTGGAACGACATCAATAATAGTTCGCTCAGGCGGTAAGGCAATTACTTTAGACGCTTGAATAACACGGTCAATATCTTCTTGTCCGATTTCTCGATCTTCACTCGAAACAGCCACAACACCATGACTTGATTGTAAAGCAATATGGTTACCTGATATACCGACATATACATGATTGACTTCAACGCCAACCATTCTTTCGGCATGATCAACTGCTTTACGAATCGACTGAACCGTCTCATCAATGTCGACGATTGCTCCTTTTTTAATTCCGGCAGAATCTGCTGAACCGACGCCAATTATATTAATTGCACCATTATTTACTTCACCTATAATGACACGAATTTTGGATGTACCGATGTCCAAGCTAACGAGTAATTCTTTGTTGTTCAATCCGTGGCACCTCCTCTAATAATCTAATCAAATTTTCAAATAATCAACATTAAATTCTTGTTTTAACCACATTCCTTATACTAATTCAACATGGTTTGCCGTTTCCCTTTTTTTTTATAGAATTTTCTACGTTTTTTTTTACCTCTATTGTTTGGACCATTTTTTCAATAGGAGACGACGTATTACGGCTATGTTATTAAACAAACGTACTCCAAAAGCAAAAATAGCAGCTAAATATAAATCTACCCCTAAATGAACACCAAGAAACGCGAGACCAGCAGCCAGTAACGTATTGAAGAAAAAACCAGACATAAAAACTCGAATATCAAAAACATTTTCCAAATTAGATCTAATTCCACCGAAAACAGTATCAAGAGCCGCGAGTACTGCGATGGAAAGATAATTACTGTAAGCGTCAGGGACACTTATTTCCGAACTTAAGCCAAAAACTATACCAATTAATAGGCCAAAAATGGGCAACCACATCTACGAGCCACCATCTTTCACAGGATTCATATATCGAGGTTTAAACATATCATCATATGCTGGTATTTGTAATAAACTTTTCTTTTCATAGACTAATTCTAAGTTCACGATTTTAAAGTACTCGTCCATTCCTGCGAGTGATGGAATAATGTTATCCGATTCGCCGAGTACTCGAACCTCTAATGGTAGATCAATGAAGTGGGTATTTACCTGAATGCGGTCTCCAATATTTCTGATTGTTGAAGTAGACACGATTCGATGCCCGTTAATGGACACAGCCTCCGCATTGTTATTGAACAACTCATTGACAAGAGTTCGAACATCTTCATCTGTTAACTCAAAACTCAAAGGTACCTCACCAAAATATTCCTCATCATACGTGGGTACTTGTGGTGTATGGTCAATCCGAATAATAAACCCTTCACCTTCAACGGGAATAAGTCCGGCAGACAATTTCACTTTTTCTAATTGTTCTAACAAAATGTCAACGGAATTCGAATCAACAGAATTTTCATATTCATATAAGAGCTGTTCTGCTTTAGAAAGATCGTTTAATATACCTTCTTTTCTCTGTCTCTCTTTTTGCAAATCTATTCGAAGCTCGATATTGTCACGAGAACCTGTCACGACTGGTTCTTTAAAGCTCGTAAACTGAATCGCTAACATAAATCCAATCGTTAGGGATACCATCGTAATCATGATATTTGGTTTAATGTTTGACCGATTCACGTTCTATACCTTCTTTCACTTCTTCGCTAACTTCTCGCCTAAATACGCTGCTATTTTCACATCTTCATGCTTAGCAATACTCACATCAAGTTGTCTATAATCCTTCAACAACTCCATAATACCACCAGGCATCTGTAGAGCAGAATCTAACGTTTCTGTTGCTCCTATTGCCGTTATTTTAAATGGGGCTGCGGATTTTATCCCGTTTACAATGACCGTTGGCCCAATGCAACGAATCGCTGAGTTACTCACCCAACGTTGACCATTAATATCAATAGCTTCTGCTCCGGCTGCTAACAGTTCATTGACTACTCTCAAAATATCTGCCTCATGTACAATGTATTTTGAGATGTCGATATCATCCTGACTCGGGATACTTTTACTGTCATTCATCGTTACGGTAATACCAGGACCTTCAACAGCTGTTAATCCCCCAAGCATTCGAACTTGTTCCAATTCATTAACGATTTCTTTAGCGTGTGACTGTTGCTCACCAATACTTCGTTCAACTTTTGTCACTTCGCGTTGGATTTCCTGTAATTTTTTTACGAGTTCACGGTTCCCCTCTTTTTCTTCGATTAATTTTTCTCGTAATAATTCTTCGTTATTTAATTGATTTTTAGCGATTTGTTCCATCGATCGTTTCTTGGTGTAGTTATATTGATAAGACAATAGAAAGCCAAGCACCATGAGAACGATCGTTAAATATACTTGGATTTTATTAATTCTGACTTTCATCTTCATTCTGTTCTTCATATTCTTCGCCTTCGCCTTCTTCTATTTGAGAATGATAGCTTTTGAAAACAGCGACATCACCAAGTAAGTAAAAAATTCCACGTTCACTTTCACGATTCATTACTTCCTGAACCATAAGATGAAATTCCGGTAGTTTTTCAGCCAGTTGATCGTATTCGATATGAATTTCATATCCTGTTCTTGTATACACGACTAATCTTTTCGGAAAGTTATCCGTTGGACTTCTTCTAATTTCTGATAACCCTGTCAATGTATAATCATCAAGTTCCTTTAACTCTAAACAAAGAAAACTGATTTCCTCTTTGTTTTCCCAGCCTGTAAGTAGTGGAGCGTCCTCTGACATTGTAGGATTAGTAGACTCTAGCATAACGTATCCACTACTTAAAACGGGGAAAATAGAGGATTTGGCGTCAGCTAAATAGGCGACAATTGGATGCTCCGTTACTGAAATGTTCGCAAGACCAGGAAAGCGCTTCTCTACAGTGACTTTTTCAATCGTAGGTATTTTTTGAATCCGTTCACTTGCCTTATTCTCACTAATACCGAAATAGAAGCTACCTTCGCTAAAGCCGGATGCTTTAATAATGTCCGTAGTCTTTACAAGCGAATTTCCAGATACGGTTATTCGCTGAATTTCACTCAAGGAAGACTGAAAAAAAACAATAATGAGGATTACAACGAAAAAAAGAAAAAGAAGGAAAAGAGCTCTCTTGTTCGTTTTATACTTCGGTTTCTGTTCAACAAACGGTGGAATCGAAGAATTCTTGTCCACTTTAAACTCACCCCTAAAATGTTTGCTTCAGCAAACATACTTCGTAAGCAATAACCCATGTTTGAGAAGCAAACACACTTCGTAAGCATATTCCCATTAAAAAACGGCATATAAGCTAATTATATGCCGTTCTCATTTCATAAACCTTATACTCATTTTCTGTAAAAAGATACAGTAATTATAACACGAGAATAGGTTATTTCAATAGCTCTTCCCCGATCACTTCAACCTCTGGGATAATCTGTATGTTGTATTCGTTATTCACTTTTTCACGGATCATCTCAATGAGATTCAAAACATCTTTAGCCTTTGCCATGTTTACATTGACGATAAAGTTAGCATGAAGGTTGGATATTTCAGCACCACCGATTCGATGTCCCTTTAAACCTAATGACTCGATTAACTGGCCTGCATATTGTGGTAGCGGATTTCGAAAAACACTACCTGCACAGGGAAGTTGAAGTGGTTGAGTCTGTCGCCTTCGGTCTTTATGCGATGCTAACGCTTCAGTAATCGATTTTCGGTCACCACGTTCGAGTTGAAAGCGAGCAGCAGTCACAATCGATTTTTGTCCTTGAAGAATCGACTTTCGATAACTGAATTGCATTTCTTCTGGTGTTAACGTGACTAACGTCCCATCCTCATGTAATACTTCACCGAATTTCAATATACGGGCAACCTCGGAACCGTGTGCTCCCGCATTCATAAAGAGAGCCCCTCCAACCGTGCCTGGAATTCCACCGGCAAACTCCAACCCAGCTAGCCCTTCTTTTCCAGCGAGTACCGCTAATTTAATGAAAGAAAAACCCGCTTCGGCATACACTTCATCGCCATCAAAATGAATATGATCCAATCCTTCTCCAATTTTAAATACGACGCCACGTATACCACCATCTCTCACGAGAAGGTTTGAACCGCGACCAATCACTGTCCAAGGAACACGATTTTCATATATGATCTTCATGCTTTTAATAAGGGCATCTTTCGATTTAGGTATTAGCATAAGATCTGCTGGACCACCAATTCGCCATGTTGTATGGTTGGAAAGAGGTTCATCTACTAGAACAACTCCGACATCCGCTTCCCTTAATTGTTCAATCATTGTTTTTATCACGTTATCCCCTCCTGCTTACCCTTTTCTATGTCATTCACCCAATATAAGAAGTATTGTACCTTTACCGCGAATAACGGGAAATATTAAGAAGGACACCTACGGCGGTCAATACAAGAGTTAAAGAAGATCCTCCATAGCTTAAAAACGGTAGAGTAATGCCTGTTACAGGAAACGTACCTGTCACAACACCGATGTTAATAATGACTTGAATCGCGATCATGCTGACGATTCCCGTTGCAAGCAAAGAACTAAATAAGTCCGGTGCTGTAATAGCCACACGCATGCCACGCCAAAGTATCATGAGGAATAAAACGAGAACGAGTGCCCCACCTATAAAGCCCAACTCTTCTGCGATAATCGCAAATATAAAATCATTTTGTGGTTCTGGCAAGTAAGAGAACTTCTGTCTGCTCATACCAAGACCGAGACCGAATAGTCCGCCTGGACCTATCGCAAAAAGCGACTGGATAATTTGATATCCGTCATCAAGCGGATCCTTCCAAGGATCAATAAAGGAATAAATACGATCCATTCGATAGGGGGCTGCAAGAATGAGAGCTACAAACCCCATTACTCCTAATAGTACTAAACCATTTAGGTGACTCATTCTTGCCCCTGAGATGAAGATCATGACCATCGCCGTCCCTATAAGCACAGTTCCTGATCCTAAGTCCGGCTGAAGCATAATCATTCCGAAAGCTGTTCCCGCAAGTAATAAAGGAGGTACTAATCCTTTGAAAAAAAGGGTGATTTTTTCTTGATGTCCTGCTAGATACCTTGCCAAGAAAGCAATCATTGCGAGCTTCATAAATTCTGACGGTTGGATACTGAATGCACCAATTCCCAACCAGCTTCTTGCACCATTCCGAAGTATTCCGATACCGGGAATGAGGACGATGATGAGAAATACAAAACAAACGATAACGCCAACTTTGGCCCACTTATGCCAAGTAAGGTAATGGATATTCATCATAACGAGCATCGAAATTACACCTAAACCGGCAAAAAGCAATTGCCTTTTCGTTAAGTAGTACCAATCCCCATAATTCTGAAAGGATAAAACTGCGCTAGCACTGTAAACCATAATGACCCCAATGCTCACTAAAAATAACGTTGAAAAGATAATGATAAAGTCGGGTTTTTTCTTGGAACTCGGCATAAACGTAACACCTCTTTAAAGAAAAGATGGGCAAGTCCTGTCTTTAAAGATTATGCACAGACTCCTTAAACATTCGTCCTCGAACTTCAAATGAAGGGTACATATCCCAGCTCGCACACGCTGGGGAGAGTAAAACAATGTCCCCGCTTTCTGCAAAGCTCTGCGCAACTTCGACTGCCTCATTTACATTATCGACCTGCCTGAGCTTAGATAACCCCGCCTTTATTCCTAATTCATAAAGAATTTCTTTCGTTTGACCATAACATACAATAGCCTTTACTCGATCTTTAACCGTAGAAAACATTTCCAGAAAGTCCGTACCACGGTTTAATCCACCAGCAATCCATACGATGGGTTGCGTAAAAGATTCAATTGAAACGATCGATGCTACAGGGTTCGTAGCTTTGGAATCATTATAATATATTACACCTTCCTTCGTTCTCACATATTCCAAGCGATGTTCTACACCTTCAAATGTCGATACTGCCCTTTCTATCGTCTTCATGTCTACTTCGCAAACGATAGCCGTACATATAGCAGCCAATACGTTTTCTAAGTTATGTTGCCCTAGTAACTTAATGTCTTTTACTTCCATTATCGACATGGTCAAACCACATTTATCGTTAAACCAAACGGTCCCTTGATCGACGTATACCCCGTATTCTACTCGTTTAAGTCTACTAAATAACATGACTTCAGAATGAATCGTTGACAACCATTTTAGACTGTCTTCATTGTCGGCATTTAAAATAGCATAATCAGACTGTTGTTGATTCGCAAAGATTTTTGCTTTCGATTCCTCATAATCTTCGATCGTTCCATGAAAATCTAAATGAGCCGGAAAAAGATTAAGTAACAGCGCGATTTTAGGATGAAAATAACGCGTACCCGCCAACTGAAAACTACTTAATTCAGCCACAACCCATTGATCTTCGGATGCCTTAAGTGCTACTTCTGACAAGGCAACCCCAATATTACCAGCGATAATAGGAGAGCGTCCTGCCTCATCTAGAATTGCGCCAATTAATGATGTTGTCGTTGTCTTCCCATTAGAGCCCGTTATCCCGACCATTGGAGCTTTCATGAACCACGATGCGACTTCCACTTCCGTATAGATGGGAATGTTTTGCACCATTGCTTTTTGTAAGGGTGCAATACGATAAGGTATGCCTGGATTTTTAATAACAAAATCAAGTCCAGTATGAATTAAATCTTCAGGGTGACCACCACAAATAACAGGAATGCCAAGTTGTAGTAGTTCCTCTGCTTCCGGACAATCTTCTATTTTTTTATTGTCGTTAACGATTATATTGGCACCGTGTTGATGCAGCAATTTAGCAACAGCAACACCACTTCGCGCAAGACCAATGATGACAACTTCCTTACCTTTTACCGTATGCAAAGGATCCATTAATTTAACACCTCAATATATAATCCAAACGCAGCAAATAGAATTCCCGCGATCCAAAACGTTGTCACAACACGCCATTCCGACCAACCTGTCAACTCAAAATGATGATGAATAGGGCTCATACGAAATATTCTCTTTCCTCTTGTTTTAAAGGAAACGACTTGTATCAACACAGATAACGTCTCAAAAACGAATACGCCTCCGATAATAACAAGTAGTAGTTCCGTTTTCGTTAAAATAGCAATGGATACGAGCGCCCCACCAAGAGCAAGTGAGCCCGTATCACCCATAAAAACTTTGGCAGGATGCGCATTAAATACAAGGAAACCGAGAATGGCACCTACCATGGCAGAAGAAAATATAGCAATATCAAAATGACTTCCAGCCCAAGCAATAATCGCATAAGCACCGAACGCAACCGCGCTCGTTCCTGCAAGTAATCCGTCCAGACCATCGGTAATATTGACAGCATTCGAAGCCCCGACGGTAATAAAAACGATAAAAGGCAAATATAACCACCCAAGTTCGATAGAAAAATCGATTCCTGGAATATGAATAACAGTGGGATGACCAATTTTTATGAGTGCAAAATATAAAACGACGCCGATAATAAGCTGTCCGAACAATTTTTGTTTTGCCGTTAATCCTAAATTTTTCTTCCGTGTAATTTTCAGATAATCATCAAGAAAACCTAAAAAACCATACCCTATTGTTACAAATAATAGCATTAAAATGTCCATTGAAGGCTCAGCAAACTTTAACACAGTTAAAACCATCGCAATGAGAATGAGTGTCCCACCCATGGTTGGTGTCCCTGCTTTTTTATAATGACCTTTAGGGCCTTCTTCACGAATACTCTGACCAAACTTCAACCTTCTTAATAAAGGAATGAATAAAGGACCTAGTAGTACAGCGATTAGAAAGGCAGCGCCAATTGTCATAAGAATTACGTTAAGCTCCATTTCGCTACTCCCTTCTCAGTTGTTCCAATTCGACTAATACTTGTTCGATTGCCATGCCACGTGAAGCTTTCATCAATAGAATAACATCCTCTGTTTTTTGTTGCAGTAACCAAGCCGCACATTGTTCTATTGATTCAAAATGTACGGTGCTGATCAAATCGTTTTTCTTATCAAGGATTCCTTTGTGAATCCAGCATCCCCGTTTACCAACGGTTATTAAGGCTGAAAGAGAAGTAGATGCCGCAAATACTCCCACTTCTCGATGGAGTTTTTCTTCATCACTTCCTAGCTCTAGAATATCACCTAGAAGTGCCCACTTTCTTTTATCAGTAGGAAGTTCGTCTAACAGTCGAAGTGAGGCTTTCATCGATGTTGGGCTTGCATTGTATGCATCGTTTAATATAATCATACCCGACTCATCATTAATCAGTTCCACACGCATCTTAGAAGCAACCATCGAAGATAAGCCTTTAACGATTTCTTCCTTCTTCACTGATAGCAAATCTCCTACAGCAATCGCAGCGAGGGCGTTGACGGTATTATGACGGCCGAGCATCGGAATATCATAAACTTCGGACTGTCCAATCACACCAAAGGACATCCCCCTTTCACCCCTCCATGAAACGTGATCAATAGCGTAATCGTTATCCTCTATTTCACCGAATGTAATAACCTTGCCATTATAGATTTCAGGAGCATGTTTAAGCAAAGGTTCGTCTCCGTTATAAACTAACGTCCCTTTTTCCGATAATCCATCAAGAATCTCTAGTTTAGCCTTTGCAATATTGTCTCGACTGCCAAAAAATTCAATATGAGAGTCACCTATATTCGTAATAATGGCGATGTTCGGTTTCGCAATAGTAGAAAGCAGTGAGATTTCCCCGAAATGATTCATTCCCATCTCTACGATACATACTTTCGTATCTCGCGGCATGCTTAAGAGGGTAAGGGGTAGCCCAAAATGATTGTTTAACGTACCGACAGTTTTGTGAACGTTATATGTAGTAGCACAAACTGCTGCTAGCATGTCTTTAGTCGTCGTCTTTCCGTTGCTACCTGTAATTCCAATAACAACAGGATCGATATCATCGCGGTAATACGTAGCTAATCTTTGCAAGGCTTCTAGCGTATCTTTCACATAAACGACCGTCAAGTCGTCCGATTCGGGAGTGAAATTCACGTTTTCCTGACAAAGGGCAACCTTTACACCGGCTTTTTCAATTGAAGAAAGAAAATCATGTCCATTATAAACGTCACCAATTAATGGTATAAACAGTTCATCTGGTTTAACTTTGCGCGAATCCGTTGAAATGCCAGAAAAAGAGGAAGTAACGTTCCCTTTTGTGAATACTCTACCTTTAACTATATTACGTAATTGATCAATGGAATAGGAGATCATATCGCATTACTCCTTAAATAGTTTCTTGCTACTTCACGATCGTCAAAATGGTGATCTACACCTTTAATCGTTTGGTAGGTTTCGTGACCCTTACCAGCAATGACCACGACATCACCAGCTTTAGCAAGGGAAAGGGCGTAATGAACAGCCTCTCGACGATCTACTATGTTTACAAATGGGTTCTGGAATTGGTTCATACCTTGAATGACATCTTCGATAATTCGTTCTGGATCTTCTGAACGTGGGTTATCTGATGTCACGATAGCAACATCAGAAAGCTTTGCCGCAATTCCTCCCATGAGTGGACGTTTCGTGCGGTCACGATCGCCCCCGCATCCAAAGACGCAATAGACTTTGCCTTTGACAAATTCTCGGACGGAGCTTAACACATTTTCGAGGCTATCCGGAGTATGAGCATAATCGACAATTACGGTAAAGGCTTGACCAACGTCTACCGTCTCAAACCGCCCACTCACACCAGGAATAGCTTCTAGCGATTTAACGATCGATTGTAATGGAAGTCCTCCATGTAAACATGTTGCAATGGCAGCAAGGGCATTGTATACATTGAATTTACCAATCATACGTAACGAAACGTCTGTATTTCCGCAAAACGTTTGGAGTTTAAAGCTTGTTCCATTCTGCCCTACGGTGACATCGATCGCTCTAACGTCAGCATCTTCTTCGATGCCATATGTAATGATTGGCGCGGCAGTAACCGATGCAAAATACGATGATGCAAAATCATCGACATTTAATATGGCAACTGGCGTAGATTCATGATCACCTTCATAAGCATTACCTAACTGTGAGAACAGTAGACCTTTTGCATGCTTATAATGATCCATCGTTCCGTGCTCATCGAGATGATCTTGAGTTAGATTAGTAAAAACAGCCGTCTTTACTCTGGAGCCCCATAATCGACCGACCTGTAATGCGCGTGAAGAAGCCTCAATTATAGCATAATCAGTATGCTCTTGTTTCATTTGGTTAAATAAGGATTGAAGGACAAGTGCATCAGGTGTCGTATTTTTAACAGGAATAACTTGATCCCCAATTCTAGCTTCGATCGTACCAATCAATCCCGTCTTCTTTCCATGGTCTTTACATATACTTTCGATTAAATTAGTCGTTGTCGTTTTTCCGTTTGTTCCCGTAACCGCAATGACGTTCAAAGAATGTGTGGGGTGACCGAAAAAACGGTCCGAAACGATAGCTAAACCACGTACTGTATCTCTTACAATGACTTGTGGAACAGAAAGAGGCAGTTGTTCTTCTACGAGAAGAGCAACCGCACCATTTTCAATCGCTAACGTAGCGAACTTATGCCCGTCTAATAGGGCCCCTCTTATACAGACGAATAGATCGCCATTCCTAACCTTGCGCGAATCAATCGAAATATTTTTTATATCAACGGCTTCAGTCTTACCGATCACTTTAGCCGTCGGAATCGAAGCAATTAATTGGTTTAGTTTCATGAAAATCCCCTTTCCTTTTGGAAATATAAATACCAAGGAGTCACCTCCCCTTAACATCACAGCCTTCTCTTCTATTCTAATCTCCGGATTGTTGTTTGTCACCTAGGTAGATACGTATTGTTGCCCCTTGGTCTACAGATGCTCCCGCTTGCGGCGTTTGGTTAACAACAAAATCGCCCGATCCTTCCCATTCTAATGGAAAACTGTATTCCGTTAGACGCACTTCGTTTATTGTCATGCCAATTAACATCGGTACTTCGACAGGTGGTCTTTCAGGGTAGATATATTTCGATTTAATAAGTCCATCCTTACGTGGTTCAACATCTAGATGAACCAAACTGTCTTGAAGAATATTTTTCGCAATAGGTGCAGCAACCACTCCACCGAATTGAATTCCCTTTGGATTGTCAATCGCTACGTAAACAACAATCTCAGGGTCATCGGCAGGAGCAAAACCCATAAACGAAACGATATGGTTGTTGACAAGGTAACCTCCGCCCGGAGCTGGTTTTTGAGCAGTACCTGTTTTTCCACCGACTCGATATCCGTCGATGTAAGCCTTCCCACCTGTACCCTTGGCGACAACCGATTCTAAGGCATCACGTACTTGTCGAGAAGTTTCTTCCGATATAACTTGGCGTTTGATTTTGGGATTGGTTACTGAAATAACTTCACCAGTAACCGGATTGTGCCACTCCTTCGCAACATAGGGAGTGACCAAATAACCACCATTAATCGCTGCAGCTACAGCAGCTACCTGCTGAATTGGTGTTACGGAAACACCTTGACCGAAGGCTGTTGTTGCCAATTCTACCGGTCCCAGCTTTTCAGGACGAAACATAATGCTGTTTCCTTCTCCTTGCATATCAATCCCTGTTTTCTCTGTAAAGCCGAAATCTTTAAGGTAGGAGAGAAGCGTATCTTTTCCTAATCGTTGTCCTAAAGTAACAAATCCAGGATTACATGAATTTTGTACAACTTCTAGGAAAGTTTCTGAACCGTGACCTAGCCGTTTCCAACAACGTAGCCTCTGACCTGCAACGGAAATAAAGCCCGGATCATAATATGAATCTGTCAACTTTACCTTTTTTTCTTCCAATGCAGCAGCTAACGTAATAATTTTAAACGTAGAGCCAGGTTCGAACGAACGCCAAATCGCTTGATTACGATTATAAATCTCACTAGGGTAGTCTTGAAAGTTACCCGGGTCAAAGGTAGGATAGCTTGCCATCCCAAGAATTTCTCCTGTTTTTGGATTCATCACAATTGCCATTGCTCCGTCAGCCTGAAATTTGGTCATTGCTTGATTCATTTCCCGTTCAACAAAAGACTGAATCATTTTATCTATTGTTAATACAAGGTCTTTCCCATCCTCTGGCGGTAAGTAGGAATATTTCTGCCCAGGCATCTCACGACCTTGATTATCGGAAAGAAAGGAAACATTACCTTGTTTTCCACTCAACATTTCGTTATGGATCAATTCAATTCCAGTAAGTCCTTGATTATCGATTCCGGCGAATCCCAATACATGAGATAAAAAACTGCCGTTCGGATAAAAACGTTTACTGTCTTCAGTCACAACGATACCTGGAAGATTTAAGTCGTACACTTTTTTCGCCAATTCTTCCGTTACTTTTCTTCCTTGGGGTGCGATATAGACCTTCAGTTCCCGCTTGGAGATAAGTTGAAACACTTTCTCTTCACGCATTTCCAAAACTTCTGCAAGAGCTTTAGCCGTTTTTACTTTATCTTCGATCTGGACTGGTATGGCCATTATTGTAGGTGCCGTAATATTGTAAGCCAATATCTTGCCATTTCGATCCAATATCTTTCCACGCTTACCTTCATACGGAATTTCCTTTGACCATTGTTCATCTGCTAACCCCGTCAACCAATTCCCTTTGATGAGTTGGATATAAGCGAGTCGAAATAGTAGGACAGAAAATAAGATAACACCGACACATAAAGCGATAAACAAACGCTTCCGGACGGTTACTTGTGAAACGCGCATAAAAAAATCCTCCTTTAATACGATGATAAGCCTGTCTTTATCAAACTTATTCGTATAAAAGAGGACATAGAACAAACGTAATTTATCCGTTATTCAAATGAAGAAGTAGCTACATTTGATGAATCGCTTGGTGTATAAACTGGAGTTGATAGCGGTTGAAGCGTCAATTCAATCGCTCCTGTTCCTACCATCTTTCCTGCTGAAATGGATTGACCTTGAACATACCCTTCACCTGACCAATTTACTTTAAGTCCTAAAGCTTGACAGAGATCCATCGCTTCTCGTAAAGCATAACCTGTTAAGTCAGGCATAAGTAGTTGATCGGTCGGTTCCGTAACAACGATAACCCTGCTTCCTTTCGTAAGTTTTGTACCTTCCGCTGGAAACATTGTTACGATTTTTTTGCCTTCACCAACTATAATTGCTTCCAGACCTGCCGCTTGTAAACGTTCAATACCTACAGAACTTGTTCTGTCGATAACATCAGGTACTTCGGTTCCATTAAATACTTCACGTTGCATATTACTTGTTGCAACGGGTACTTTGAGGTAACGAAGACTGTTTTGCATTATTTCTTTAAATATTGGTGCTGCAATCGTACTTCCGTAGTAAGGACCATCGATATTTGGAGCATCTACGGCAACATAAATGAGCAGTTCTGGTTTATTCGCAGGAGCAAATCCAACGAAAGATACGATGTTCTCGCCCTCTAAGTATTTTCCGTCATCGCCTACTTTTTGTGCCGTACCCGTCTTACCCGCTACCCTGAACTCTTCCATATAAGCTTGCGGAGCACCTCCGTTTGCCACTAAACCTTCTAGTATATCCGTTACTTGTTTTGCTGTCTCTGTTGTGACTACTTGACGAACGACTTCTGGTTCTATTTTCTTCACGACTTCGTCTGTCTCCATGTCGCGAATCTCTTTCACGATGTACGGTTTCATCAATTTCCCACCATTAGCAATAGCTGCAACAGCCGCCAGCTGCTGTATCGGAGTAACAGATACACCTTGACCGAAACTCGTCGTCGCAACTTCTGACGGTCTCGCGGTTTTTACATCGAATAAGCTCGATCCAATTTCACCAGGAAGGTCGATGCCCGTTTTTGCATTAAACCCGAACTTATCAATATAAGAAAACAATTTCTCTTTCTTTAATCGTTCGTATCCTAAATTAACAAAGGCGACGTTACTCGATTTCCATACACCTTCTAAATAGCTAATCGTTCCCCATCCACTATAATTCCAATCTCGGATTGTAGCACCCGGCACCTTAATCGAACCCGATTGAAACATCTCACTACCATCAAACATTTTCTCCTCTATGGCGGCTGCTAATGTTACAATCTTAAAGGTTGACCCTGGTTCAAATCGTGAGCCAATCGCTTGGTTCATTTGATTATTCACTTCATCTTCATCCCAATATTGATTCGGATTGTAATGAGGACGGCTACTCATCGCTAAAATTTCCATCGTATTCGGATTGGCAACAATAACAGTCATGTTTTTCGGATTGTACCTTGTTGCCGCTTCATCCATTGCTTCATCAACATAATGCTGGATCATCTCGTCAATCGTAAGGACGAGATTCTGTCCGTGCTTTGCAGGTTGTACATCCCTTTTTCCTTCAGGAAGTTCATTTCCTTGTGCGTCTCGCATGTAAGCGAGAGAGCCCGGTGTCCCACGTAGGATGTCATCGTAATAGGATTCTAGTCCACCGACAGCCTTATTATCTTTGTTCACATATCCTGTTATATGAGCTGCCAAATATTCATTAGGATAATAACGTTTTGACTCTGGAACTAGAAAAACGCCAGCCAGCTCGAGCGCTTCAATTTTATCAGCAATTTCTTTGCTCACTTTCCAGCCTTCAGGTCTTACTTCAACGTGAACTTTATCTTTTTTCGAAAACAATTCCATGAGCTTTCCAACATCTGCATCCAACAATGGGGCTATTTCCATCGCTGCTTTCGCAGGATCGTCTATCTGTTTTGGATTTACAGCAACGGTATAAGCCGGAGCATTGTTAGCCAGTTCTTTGCCGTTACGATCATAGATTGTACCGCGCTTAGGTTCTAATGGCGAAGATTTATTCCATACAGAAGAAGCTTTTTCATGCAGCTTAGATGCTTCAACAGATTGAATCCAGAATAGTCGACCGATTAGTAATAAAAAAAGGAGTGCTATTCCCACTCCCAAAAATAAGGTTCGATTATATATTCTTTTCTCTGTCATTCGCTATCCCCCGTTCACTCCATATGAAGCAATAATATTATCTTCATTTCTAACCATACCCATCTTTTGAGCAGCGCTTAGTATTCTTTCAGGTGAACTTTTTTCCGCGACTTGCAAACGCAAGTAGTTGTTGTCCTCTTGCATCACTTTCATTTCGTGTTTTAACGTTTGGACACGATAATTCGATTCTGCAATATCTGAATAGCGCCCAATGATCACGCATGAAATTGCCACACAGCTAATAACGATAAAAAGATAGAGCAACTTTTCCTTTACGGGAATGGCATGTTTAATAATTGTTTTCTCTTTTCTTCCGTACCGATTGTTTTCCTCTAGGTATCCTCGCTGTAAAGCTGTACTTCCAACTACCTTGTATCCCATCTATATCCCCTCTGTCTCATTATATTTTCTCAGCAATTCTTAATTTCGCCGATCTCGCGCGAGAATTACGTTCTAGTTCTTCGTCAGATGCTACAATTGGTTTGCGTGTTACCAATTTAATCTTTGGAGATGGATTGCAAGTACAAATCGGAAAAGAAGGAGGGCACGTACATCCTTGTGAGTTCGATTGAAAGACTTTCTTACAGATTCGATCTTCTAAAGAATGAAACGTAATAACGGCTACTCTCCCCTCAGGTTTTAAAACATCTATCGTATCTTCTAACGTTTTCTCAAACACGTTAAGTTCATCGTTTACTGCAATTCTAATTCCTTGAAAGGAACGTTTCGCTGGATGAGGACCTGTTCTTCTTGCTGCAGCTGGAATTGCATTTTTTATAAGTTCAACAAGTTGCCCTGTCGTTTCAATCGATCCTACTTCTCTTGCCTCCACTATCTTTTGAGCGATTCTTCGTGAGAACTTCTCCTCACCGTATTTAAAGAGAATTTCCATAATCTCCTTTTCATCCCACTCGTTTACTATTTCATAGGCCGTAAGAGAAGCTTGTTGATCCATTCTCATGTCTAATGGAGCATCGTGGTTATAACTAAACCCTCGTTCTGCTTCATCTAATTGTGGGGATGATACACCGAGATCGAATATAATACCATCTACAGCGGCAATGTTTAATGATATCAGCACTTCTTTTAAGTGACTAAAATTAGATTTTACAAATTTGACGTTTGTTTCAAATGAAGCCAATCGTTTTTCAGCAGCTTGAAGGGCGTGAGCATCTTGATCAACACCGATTAGTAACCCATCTTTCCCCAATTGGCTGCATATTGCTTCACTGTGACCTGCTCCACCTAACGTACAATCAACGTATATTCCATTTGGTTTGACTTGTAATCCTGCTACTGTTTCCTCTTTTAATACGGTTATATGGTGAAACACGCACGTCATCCTCTCGTTCGTTACAAGTTGAAGTCTACAATTTTCTCAGCAATTTCATTGAACGACTCTTCAGATTGCGACATATATGTCTCCCATGTCTCTTTACTCCATATCTCCACTCGGTTCGAAACACCGATAACGATGCATTCTTTTTCTAATTTTCCATATGTACGTAAATGCTGGGGTATATTCACTCTGCCTTGCTTGTCCCATTCACACTCAATCGCTCCTGAAAAGAAGAAACGTGTAAAGGCACGGGCATCGGAACGAGTGAACGGAAGCGTTTTGAGCTTTTGCTCTAATTGTCCCCATTCTTCTTGTGGGTATACAAATAAACAGTTATCAAGTCCTCGAGTCACGACAAAGGTTGTACCTAATCCATCACGAAGTTTGGCAGGGATAATCATTCGGCCTTTTTCATCGATACTATGCTGGTACTCTCCCATGAACATGACTTTCACCACCATTCATAACTTATTCCCCACTTTTCCCCACTATACACCACTTTTGTACTATTCTGCACCAAAAATAAAAATCCTGCAATACTCGCAGGATTTTTTCAAAAAAATATATATGATCTTACAAATGGATAATATAGTGCTGTTGATTACTGATCAAATCATTATCAATCAGCTCTTTTATCCATGACCTTCCATATTCATTCAAGAAATAAAAGGGGTGGAATACTCGCTCCTGTAATTTATGATTCGGTGCCTGAAGATTAGCTAACCGGTCAAAGTGACCAAGTCCGACCTCGAATTTTAGACGATTAGCGATATTCGCTTTTTTTTCAAGGTACTCTAACTCAGAGAGTACTTTCGCTAAATTCGTTTCACCTAATTCAGACATACCTTTGTTAATCTCTATTAACGTTTGCTGCAGTAAGATATATTCATCCCTTATTCGTTCTTTAACTAGCGTAAATTTATCAGATAAATGTAATTGATCCTGTTGATGATACCATTGCTCTCTCTTATCTATCACGTTATAGATGACGTCTTCATATGTCAGACTATACTTTTTCATAAGCTTTTGGCTTGTACCGTCAACGAGAGTAAAACCTATCCGAGGAATGATGACGGGTAATTCTAATCCCAATACGGACAGCATTTCTTTATATAGGCCCCAGTAGGAGACTTCACTTGTCCCGCCGATAAAGACTAACGTCGGAAATATCGATTCTTGCATGATCGAACGAAAGACGACGTTTGGACTAAGACGTGCTGGATCTGTTTTTGCAATATGCAATAGTTCATCTTTGGTAAAGCGATAATTGCCATTTTTAGAAACGAAACATTCCCTATCTCTAACGAGTAATGTGCGTTCTCCTTCAATGTAAATAAAGAGATGTGCTTGGTTTTCTTCAATCTCGATTTGTGGTGTAAATCCAGCCATTTTAAAGTGATTTTCGGTTTCCAATAAAGCATGATGAAGTTCTGCGTTACGATCTATGACATCTACGAAGTAAGGTTGTTCCAATTTTCGAAACGCATCATCTGCTGAATCAATCAGTACTAATCCATATTCACCAAAAAGGTAGACCATCGTTCGAGCAAAAAATTGAGTTAATGTCGTTGATTTTTCCGCTAGTTGATAGAGATCTTCCTTCAAACCCTCTTTATGTTCTGTTTGATTCCATGTCATTGAAACCGTATCAATAAATTGCTTTAACTCTTTTGACGAAATAGAAATATGACTAATGGAATTTCGCCCAATTGGATCATGTTGAAATTTATATTGTTTAATGGCATTATCCGACGTAAATTGGGTAACGTGGTTTACTTCATCCCAATCATGATCTTCACCTGCGATCCAATAGACAGGAATAACAGGAGTTCCGAGCCTTGTTTCTGCCTCTTTAGCCATTTTAATGATATGGATCGCCTTATAGATGGCAAGCATTGGCCCGGTAAGTACTCCGGCCTGCTGGCCACCGATAACCACTTTTGATGTTGGATCTTCAAGTTTAGCTATTTGTTTAAATGCGAAATCATGATTATCTATACTTACATTGTAAGAGGTTAACACTCTCAGCAATTCTTTCCGATTGAAACGATCATGTTGATCCAATGATGATGCGCGTTTTTCTAAACTCTCCCACTTATATGGTTCATAAGAGAAAAACGAAGCTACCTTTTCATCATGGGATATATAGCTACGTATAAAAGGATTCTGTTCTCGATATCGTAATGGTTCGATATTCATGTATAGTTTCTCCGTCCTCCGTTCAAGGCTGTCTGTTTTCTGACCATATTGTCATTGCCAAAACTTTCTCACATAGTATATCGTATTACGCTGTGATAATCACGCAATCATGATAATAACGTAACACCCAAATGAACAATAAATAGTACGACATACATGAGTACTAAACTTAAAAACCCAAGGCGCCAAACGGCTTTAGTCAGTCGTTTCCATTGTACTTCTCCCCGCTTTAATAATTGTAAATAAGCAAGTCCTCCGGTAAGTATGGCAAATAAAAGAATAACTAAAAATAAGCCCCACCCTTTAGCAGGAACACCAAATTGGTTAATGAGCACAATGTTAGCTGAGATAAGAAATACAGTCGTAATATTTAAAGCCCATCCTACAGCTTCCTTCGAATCTTTGTCTATAAAGTAATAGACAACCAAATAAATAACAATAAATGGTATGACGGGAATGGTGGCTATCGCTGCATAAACATTTGCTAATAGGGTCAACGCTCTTCCTCCTTACGAAAGCTTTTCGTCTTGCAATGTATGAAGAACGTTAGCATATCATGAAGAGGTGTTTCAATTCCGGCTTCCTCACCAGTTCTTACAATAAAACCGTTTATATAATCAATTTCAGTTATCCGCTTATGTAGGAAATCTTCTAACATAGATGATCGATTTTCTGAAGTCCGTTCTGTTACGAGTAGTATCCGCTGGATAATTTCCTCTGTATTGAGATGTATTCCTTCCGCTCTAGACACCTTCACTGCCTCTTAGACGATCTTTTTCACGAATGAAATATGTTCTTGAACAAGATTGCCAACTTGTCCATTTGTCACTTCAATGATGGTCGATAATGGATTAATAAGTGCATTTATGACAAGCTTCTCCCATTGCCGCAGTCGAATGTCTGGAGTTATTTGAAGGTGAAAGCTACGATTACTCTTGCGTCGGAGAAGTTGATCTAAAGAAGAGGATGGAGGACCTAAGTACGTTTCCCCTACTCCCGTCTCCATTACTTCGAAATCGCTCAGGCGACGTGCGCCCATCGTTGTTACACCAAATGTAATTTGCTTTTTGTCAACGTATCTTTCGATGATTGTTTCATGACCCATTCCGTTCTGGATTGCAAGAAGTTGTGTATGTGGTGTTATCGATGAACCTATTTTCATCATAATAGGTTCAACATCTTTTTGTTTAACAGCTAAAACGATCCATGTCTGTCCAGGAAAAGGCTGATTTAGGACATTGATCACCTCATCATAACAATAAGCTTGGATAAGTTGATAGGTCGTTCCCCCTGTATAGTCAGTAACTTTAATTCCTTGCTTATTAATAGATTCACATTGTGTTTTGGAACGAGTTATAAGGTTAACCTGTAAAGAGTTGTTCCACTTGGATGCCCACAACATTCCGATTGAGCCACCACCGATTACAACCATTCTTATCGTTTGCTTCATCGGTCTCCCCCTTTTAATGAAAAGGATACGTATAGGCGCAACTAAAAGTTAACATATTTTGACTAAAGCGTAAAGCGATCCCATCAAATGAAAAAGGAGCCTAGTAGGCTCCAACTAAATTTAATTGAACAATGAATTTCTTTACACTGGATATACTGCGTGTTTACGTGTCGTGAATGTCATAGACTTTTTTTGATATACGTCAAAGCGTCTAATCAATTCTTGACGGAGTTGCGAACCTTGAACAATACTGTCAACAATAAGTTCAGATGCTAGACGGTAAATATCGATGTCTTCTTTATATTCATTTCGTTTTTGGTTAATAAATTCGGTGCGCTCAGGTTCTTCGAGCTCAGCGATTTTATTACTGTATACGGCATTTACTGCGGCTTCTGGTCCCATAACTGCGATTTGAGCAGTAGGTAAGGCAATGCAACAATCAGGCTCGAATGCAGGGCCTGCCATAGCATAAAGTCCTGCTCCGTATGCTTTACGAACAACAACGGAAATCTTTGGTACGGTTGCTTGTGACATCGCAGAAATCAACTTCGCACCGTGACGAATAATTCCCGCTCTTTCTACTTTCGTTCCAATCATAAATCCTGGAACATCCGCTAAAAACAGGAGTGGAATATGAAAGGCATCACAAAGATTAATAAAGCGAGCAGCTTTATCCGCTGAATCGATAAATAATACGCCTCCTTTAACACGAGGTTGATTCGCAATAATCCCAACAGGCTTGCCGTCAATCCTCGCAAGACCCGTGATCAATTCTTGTGCGAATAGTTTTTTCACATCGAAGAAGCTTCCTTCGTCAACCAAGGAATCAATGAAATCATACATATTAAACGGTGCATTTTGATTTATAGGGACGATTTCCTCAATTGGCTTTGCATGGGATACCGGTAATCTTGCAGATTCAATCGGAGCAGCTTCCTTATAGTTTGCCGGGAAAAAGGAAAGGTATCGTCGAGCTTCCCCAATCGCTTCTTTTTCATCTGCTGCTAGAACGTCACCACAACCACTCACACTGCAATGCATTCTGGCTCCGCCCATTTCTTCAAGCGTAACTTTCTCACCGATGACCATTTCAGCCATTCTCGGAGAACCAAGGTACATACTAGCGTTTCCATCAACCATAATGACGATATCACAAAATGCGGGTATGTAAGCTCCACCTGCGGCTGAGGGTCCAAACAAAATACACACTTGAGGAATAACGCCAGATAGTTTAACTTGATTGTAAAAAATCTTACCTGCTCCTCTTCTACCAGGGAACATTTCGAGCTGATCAGTAATTCTCGCACCTGCAGAATCGACTAAATAAAGGAGTGGTACTTGCATCTTTTCGGCTGTTTCTTGAATACGAATGATTTTCTCAACTGTTCTTTCACCCCATGAACCTGCTTTAACCGTTGAGTCATTTGCCATAACACAAACGGTTTGTCCATTTACTTTACCGATGGCCGTAACGACACCGTCAGCCGGAAGATCGCCTGCCATAAAGTTTGCAAATAATCCATCTTCGACGATAAAGTCATTATCAAACAATAACGATAACCTCTCGCGTACAAATAGTTTATTTTGTTCGTTATTTTTTTCGTGATACTTTTTCGCTCCGCCTTCACTTACTTTAACTATTCTCTCTTGCAGCATTTCATCTAGTTGTTTCAACTTTTCTTCTCCTCACAATCGTATAAAAATTTTATTCTCCAATGTATTTCGGCTGTCTCTTTTCTTTAAATGCAGCAAGTCCTTCAAGTCGATCCTTTGTTGGTATACAAACCTCATAGGCTTTCGATTCCAACGACAACGCGGTTGCTAAATCGACTTCACTTCCTAAGTTAATCGCAAATTTAGCCTGAGTTATCGCAATAGGACCTTTTAACTTAATTTCATTCGCCCATTCTAATGCTAGAGGCATCAGTTCGCTCATCGAGACAATTCGATTTATGAGACCAAGACCTAACGATTCCCTGGCAGGTATACGACGAGCTAAAAAAATAAGCTCTTTTGCTCTTCCTGGTCCTATTAACCTAGCAAGTCTTTGTGTTCCACCAGCACCAGGAATAATGGCAAGAGATGTTTCAGTTAATCCGAGGACGGCTTCTTCGCTGGCGATGCGTAAATCGCAGGCGAGAGCAAGCTCTGTTCCTCCTCCTAACGCTAACCCATTTATTACGGCGATGACAGGCATTGGCAGCTTTTCAATCGCGGTAAACGTCTCTCGAATCATGTAGATGAACTTCCGCACTTCATTCTCTGACAAAGTGGCTCGTTCCTTTAAGTCAGCACCGGAGCAAAATGCTTTGTTTCCGGATCCTGTTATTAACACGACTCGGCAAGAACGATCATGATGTATTTCTTCAACACATGAACGTAAAGAACGTAGTGTCTCAAAATTTAAGGCATTGTATACTTCCGGCCTTGAGATCGTAATGGTTGCTACACCGTCGTTCAATTCATATTCAACCATTCTATTAGTTCCCCCTCTCATTGCTGGTGGAGTAGTAGGCTTGTAACACCTTAGATGGCAATGTCCTACCAAGAGCGTTTTGTATATAAACACCCGCTTCACATAGCAAATCTAAATCTACACCTGTTTTTACACCGAGACCGTTTAAGAGATAGATCACATCTTCTGTCGCAACATTCCCAGCTGCGCCGGGAGCATAAGGGCACCCGCCCAATCCTCCGCATGAGCTATCAATCGTACGAATTCCCATCTCTAAAGCGGTATAGACATTTGCAATACCGGTTCCTCGCGTGTCGTGAAAATGGACGGCGAACTTGTTCTTATCAAAAGATTGAAATAGAAAGGCTAGTCGTTCTTTCACTTGCTTCGGAGTCGCCACTCCAATCGTATCACCAAGGGAGATTTCATCGACTCCCATTTCAATAAGTGATTCGCACACTTTCATCACATTTCGTTCGTTTACTTCGCCTTCATAAGGGCATCCGAATACGGTAGAAACATACCCTCGAATTCTTTTTCTTTCTGCTCTCGCTTCGTTTACAACTTCCTCAAGTACAGGTAACGTTTGATCCATTGTCTTATTAATATTTTTTAGATTATGAGTTTCACTTGCAGACATAAACACAGCCAATTCGGGGAGCGACGTTTTCAACGCTCGTTCCAACCCTTGCCGATTCGGGACAAGGGCAGAATAAACTGTTTCTTCTGTAAAAGTTAACGATTGAAGTAATTGATCAGCGTCAGCAAGTTGAGGAATCCACTTTGGATGGACGAAAGATGTAACTTCAATTTTTTTTAAACCTGCTGCAGTCAATTTGCGAATAAATTCTATTTTAACATCGACTGGCAACGTTATTTTTTCATTTTGAAGACCATCTCTTGGTCCAACCTCAACGATCGTAACTATTTCCATCAGATTCACCTATTCCAATTCTAGAAGGAGATCTCCTTCGTTCACGAAATCACCAACCTGAACATTGATCGCTTTCACGATTCCCTTGCTTTCAACCGTTACAGGTACTTCCATTTTCATAGACTCTAATATAACTACTTCTTGACCTGCATTTACGTTATCTCCTACTTTTACTTCCATTCGAATGACCGTACCAGCCATAGATGCAACACATGATTTCATTTTATTTCCTCCATTAGTTTGTTTAGTTTAGATGTCGTGTACTACATTAATTGTTATGAACTCATCTTATTTTTTTCAAGTAATAGTGTTGTATACTTCCCTTTTCTGAAATCTTCGATCTCTAAAGTATGTAACAACGTACGAATATTCGTCTTGATTCCTTCAATCGTAACGAGTGATAAATATCGCTTACTACGTTCAAGTACTTCGTCGCGATTAGATCCACATACGATCAATTTGGCGATCATCGGATCATAGAATGGACTGATGACACTGTTCGATTCAATCGCCGTGTCCACTCTTAAACCTTCACCTTCAGGAAATGTAATTTTTGTAATGAGACCAGGGGAAGGTAAAAAAGTAATGGGGTCTTCAGCATATATTCTGAACTCCATTGCTACACCCGATGCTTTAATCTGATCTTGTTTTAACGGTAAGGCTTCTCCCCGCGCAATTCTAATTTGCCATTCAACAAGGTCTAACCCCGTTATTCCTTCCGTTACAGGATGTTCGACCTGTAAACGTGTATTCATTTCTAAAAAGTAATAATTCTGCTCATCATCCATGATGAATTCGACTGTACCAGCACCGATATAGTTGACCGATTGAACCGCTTTAATGGCATCGTAACAAAGTTTACTCCTAGTCTCCTCGCTAATAAAAGGGGATAACGATTCCTCAATTACTTTCTGATGACGTCTTTGAACAGAGCACTCTCTTTCAAATAAATGGACGACATGACCCTCTTCATCCCCCATTACCTGTACTTCAATATGATGCGGGTTTTCAATGAATTTTTCAATAAACATCGTGTCATTGCCAAAATAAGCTTTAGCACGACCCTGTAAAGAAGCGAAGGTTCGTTCACACTCTTCGTTGTTACTGACCTTTTGCATACCGATTCCGCCACCGCCCGCACTTGCTTTAATCATAACGGGATAACCTATACTCGAGGCAAGGCTAATTGCTTCCTCAGGGGAAGTAATGGCTTGTCCGACTCCTGGAACGGTCGGTACACCTGCTTCATTCATCGCGTTACGAGCATCAATCTTATCTCCCATGAGTCCAATCACATCAGCGGTCGGTCCAATAAAGATAATTCCCTCTTCTTCACAGCGACGAGCAAACGTTGCATTCTCAGATAATAAACCATATCCAGGATGGATCGCATCCGCCTTTGCTTCTTTAGCAGTAGTGATTATTCGCTCGATTTGTAAATAACTCCCCGCAACTGGGGAAGGACCGATATGAACCGCTTCATTTGCACTAGTTACATAAGGCATGTTTTGATCAGCATCAGAATAAATGACAACGGTTTCAATATTCATTAAATGGCATGTCTTCTGTATCCTTTTGACGATTTCGCCACGGTTGGCAATAAGAATCTTTCTAATCTCACGTTTCAATTCCAGTCACTATCCCTTCTTCATTCTCGCTCTCTAAATATCAATTATACATGAAAAGAGAAATTCCTTGCATACATGACAAAAAAAATCATTTTTCTGATATAATGAACGTAATCAACTATACACGATGAATGAATGGAGAGGAGCGATTACATGAATAAAGAGGTCCGGCGATTGCTTATCAATTACAAAACGCTTGAAGATTTCCAGAAATTTCGCGAGTTCGGATTAGAGGAACTTTCTATGCTCGAAGATCTTCAAACGAATATTGTTGAAAATGACAGCAATTCTCCTTTTTATGGTATTTATGAAGGCGAGACGCTCGTTGCCCGAATCAGTCTCTATAAGATTGATGGTAAGTATGATCGTTATTTTGAGCCATCACAAAGCTACTTTGAGCTTTGGAAGCTAGAAGTGTTACCAGATTATCGTGGTCAAGATTACGGAACTGCTCTAGTTAATTATGCAAAGTCTTTAGGATTACCGATTAAAACAAACTCACGTTGCCGTGCGGATGAATTTTGGACGAAAATGGGCTTTTCTCCAGTAAAATACAACTTGATGAGAGACCGTGGTGAAAACCCTTATATTTGGTTACCTGAAGGAGTTTCAGCCCAAGAGTAGTCTATAACGCTAAAAACCCTTAGCAATTGAATTTGCCAAGGGTTTTTTATCCATTTTTATAGGATTAAACTACAACGCTTCCCTTTATTTTTGTCGGTGTATTATCGTTCTACTCTCTCTAAATTACCATTTGCATCCATTTTAAACTTAGGCTTTATTTCATAATCGGCTTTTTCGGTTAACAACGTCATTTTACGTGCTCGATCCATAATTTGAAGTAATGTTTTATAATCGTCATTTACAACTTGATAATCCGTTTCAATTGAAGAAAATTGTTTTTTCAATTTGTTATTTTCTGCACGTACCTGTGATAATTCTTCAAGAGTCTGTTTATGTTCACTATCTAATTCCTTTACTCGTTTGTTTAAGTCAACATGTTGATTTTTAACATTTTTCAAATATCGAATGAGGTCGTCTAATGTAATGCTCTCATCTGAATGATTAGATAACTCTACCCCAGTAGATGGTCTTTCACTTTCACCTTCATCTACTTTTATTACATTGTTTATATTCATTCGTGGCTTCGTTCTTTTTTGACGCTGAGCCTTTGCAATTTGAATAGCTGCTTCATATTGTTTTCTCACGCTACTGTTCCAACGGAATCCGCAAGCTGCCGCTGTTCTTCCTAGCTTCTCTCCTACCTCATCAAAAGCCGCAAGTTGAGTACTACCTTCTCGTATATGACGTAAAATCACTTCTGCTAGTAGCAGATCATCATTAGGACTCCAAGCATCCTGTCTCGTTGTTGTCATACGTAATTCCCCCTTTAAACATTCAGTTAGTATAAGATATGCACATAATAGAGTGCATAGACTTCTTTACTAGATAATGTTGAATACTATTATTATTTGGTATGTCCAAATATTTATATTTTAAACGAGGGAATTACGCGTTGTTTGGTAGAATGCTAGAGCATGTTCAGCTTTTTCGTGTATCCTTCAAAAATTTCTCAACTGCATGAAGGTGATCATCTGATTCCCACAATTGGGCGCACTGCTCAATTTCTGCATTAATTAACTCATTATCCTTATTAACGGCTTCCATTCTATTGGCCATCTCAATGTAACCCTTAGTAACATTCAAGTTCCGGGAAGCAATCCGTTCTGCAAACCGCATCGTTTGATCTTCGAGATCATGCAGTGGATACAGCTCATCAATGAAACCAAGTCGGTGTGCAAGAGACGTATCGATTCGATTACCTGTTAAGAGCATAGATAACGCTTTTGAACGACCGAGTAGCTTTAGTAATCTTGTTCCTCCACCCCAACCGGTTGTTATACCGATATTGATTTGGATGAAGCCGATTTTGGTATCGACATTGGCAAATCGAAAATCACAGGCTGTAGCGATCTCACAACCACCTCCGACAGCATACCCGTTAATCATAGCAATTGTCGGTTTTCCCCAATGTTGAATCAAGTCGAGTACACTGCCCATTTTCTTAAGTAAGGGAGTGATTGTTTCTTTAGATTTAAACTGGTGAAGTTGTTCTACATCTCCACCTGAAACGAACGTATTTGAACCCGATCCTGTTAATATAAGCACTCGGACGGAATCATCATATTGCCACTGTTCTAATTGAGTATAGAGTTCACTCATCATCGTTAAATTAACTGCATTCCTCACTTCCGGTCGATGAAAGCGAATGACTCCGACACCATTTCTTATCTCTGTAACGATTGTTTCCACAACACAACTCCTCTTCGTTATATTTGTTCTCAAATTCGACAACATTTCCTCCGTTTACTTTCATCCTCTCGTAGATTATAATAAATCTATATTATGCAGAAACTATGAACAGGCAGATGTAAAAGGAGGGATATTATGGCTCGTATGTATAGAGTTCTTGCGTTTTGGACTCTTGCCATTGCTTTGATGTCGATCTGGGGTGGCTTAGCAACGATGGCTTGGCTTTTCTTAATCCAAACGGCATTATTTCTAATGATAAGTTATTTTAAATTGACTGAAAAACAGCTTATGTACATTTTTGGTGGATATATGGTTCTGTTTTTTGTCCTCTTTACGATTTACTCTTTCTTTATCTTCGAATATCCGATTCCAGGAACGGGTGGCGGACACTAAGGTGAACAAGCGTGTATAAGTTTTATGAGAGACGAGCTCATTGCTCGTCTTTTTTAATTTAAACTAGAAATTCGCTGGGTTTATGTAAGCACATTAATGGAACGTTCCCAATTCCCTTTTGTTGAATCAAAACGGAGAAAGCATCTCCCATTCCACCAGGTTGAATTAATTGTCTGATCGCGCGATTCCTTTTCACTATGGGACTTGTGAAAGGATCTTCACCAAAAGAATCCTTCAAGTAGGAAAGGATTCCACAATGTAGTAAAAAATGTGATTGTGGCATATACGCAATTTTTTCTAATCCATGCTTTTCACCGATCTCCATTAATGTTGTAAAATCGATATGGCTCGTAATATCCTGCTCTCCAACATGTTCAATCGGTGACGTATTGTTCGTATGTTTATAGTAGCTCATTATGGTTCCACTCTTGCGATAAGGAGCATACAACTCCTTACGCTCAAATCCATAGTCGATCGTGATAACATATCCCTCATTGAGCCACTGTCCCACTTCTTCCATCCAATTTAACGCTTTTAGGTTAACTTCAGCTTCCTGCCCTTCTTCTAATTCAATATTTCTAGAGATGAGATAACTTTCTAGCTCCATGGACGACAAAGGGCTATAAGTCGTAAAAAAGGCGGTTTTTTTTTCATCCCAACCAACATACATTTCCTCCAATACTCCGTCATGATAACGAATACGATGGACTGGAAAAGCATCTATCAGCTCATTTGAATAGATTATTGCTCGATTGATATTATCCATTGATTGAATCTCTGCTAACGTTGACACCCAAGTGACACGGTCAAGATGATTCTCTAAAGACTTTTTTTGTAGGGCTCTATGGTAATCGCTTGATTCAATCATGAAGATAGAAATGCTTGAATATATATGAGGATATCTGGACAACTCTTGGAGTATTTGTTGTGCAAGTGAACCATTGCCACCACCGAATTCAACTAAATTGATTTGACCGTCGATCTGGATCACGTGTTCGATCATTTCAATCATTTGATTTGCTATAACCGTACCGTATATATCTCCAACAGAAGAATTCGTGTAGAAGTCACCCTCTTTTCCGATTTTTGAACGATGCTTCATATAATATCCATCGTTTTTATCATAAAGGGCAATTGCCATAAATGTTTGAAAAGGGATCTTCTTGCTATCTGATTTATCGATCAATCGTCTTATATTTTCAATTAAACTTGATGATTCTTCCATTCTAAAACCCACCATCCTTACTGTATCATGTATAATGATCGTGGGCACTCAACAATAATTCAACTAGAAAGAAGGTGCCCAATGCATAATCGATCTATTCCTATCTTGCTTATCATTATGTTTGTTCTCTCGCTAGCTGTTATCGGTTGTACTTCTTTGCCTCACACCGAACAAGAAAAGCTGTTGGAAGTAAAGGATATCCTCGCTTTACAGAATACCACTACATCCTTTACTTTTAATGGCGAAATGACAGTTGATGCTAACTTACCTGACTATGAGCTAGTTACGATGACAACTTTGCCACTTGAACAAACAATGACATTGAATTGGGTAGGTAGAGCCCAGTTTTCCCCGTTTCGGGTTGAAGCTGAAATCAATATCGTTACGACCTTAAATGGAACGGAGCTGGATATCCCTTTCGTGTTCATTATGACCGATGAAGATATGTATTTCGCTGCCAAGGCTTTAACAGGGGAAAAATATATTCATTATAATGTTCATTCTTCTGTTCCAGTTATTCCAAGCTTTCACATGCTGACAACCAACATGAAACAATCATTCTTAAATAAGATCAACCAATTATCGACCCCTGTATCAACAACAGCGTCCCTTCAATTGGATTTAGCAAAAAAAGACCTTGATCCACTCATTCAACAAACACTCTTTTATGATTTACCACTACTTCTAGATACAGATAAGAATAACAAAGGAAATGCCAATGAGAAAGCAATAACGGAGTTCATTAGCAACCTTGGTTCACAGAGAGTTAATTATGTTGATAATAACGAAGCTTTTTTCAACTTGTTAACATTACCCACTGCAAAGTTGAAATGGATGGTCAATAAACAACAACAATTAACTGAAGTATCATGGCACGTAAATGCTATTTTTAATGATGGACAGCGTAAAGGGAGCTTTTATGTAAAAGGAGAACAGAATTATGATCTAATCAATTTACCAGTCACATTCACTTATCACATCCCAAGCAAGGATCAATTATTGCCACTAGAAGACTTCGTGAAACTAAGTAAGATGTTGGATAAATAATGATGGAGGCGCTATGGGTAGATACGGAATTATTACGTTGTTGATTTCTACATTGTTCTTTTATATCCACCATTCTGTTCATGCTACCCCTTCTGAACGAGTGCTACTACAGCAGTATTTAACGATTGTAGAAGTAGACCGTGATTTATCTCGTGTCAAGGAAGAAGAAGGGAAACTTGAGACTGAATTAAAGGTAAATCAAGACAAGCGAATTATACAAGAAGAAATTGTTAAAGAACTTAGAGCGAAAGGTGCCATAATCGTTAGAGAATATTATACGGGTGAACGCATCTCATGGGTATCGATGCTTTTTTCAATGGAATCATTTCATCATGGAATCTTGATGATTGAGTATTTGTTTGAAATCTTTGACCGTGATATGACCGAGCTTCAACAGGCTTATGAAGCCTATCAATCTCTTCTAACCCTGCAACAAGAGATGGAACAACAACATACCGATTTAATCGTGCTAATCAACCACTATGCTGCTCAAAAGAACCGGTTACAATCTTTGGAGCAATCATTGAATACTTCGCTTGAGAACATCCCTGAAAGAGAACGATTAGAGAAGTTGATGAAGCAATTAGAAGATGACTGGCTTCAAAAAGGTAGACCAACGTTTGAGCTGTTTTTTAATCAACTAGCCGTAGCGATCGAAAAGTTTCCAACGATTATAAAAAAAGACAATATAAATTTAAAAGGTCTAAATCCGAAAGTGACGATAAACGATCAAGAAATTAACGAATTTCTTTCATCTGAGAATCCATTATTTAAACAACTAACGTTTTCATTTCGTGATGATGAAATGTGGGTTCAAGGAATACATGAAGATATCGCTCTTACCATTGTAGGTAGCTATAAAAAAGTTTCTGACGAGTCATTAGCCTTTAACATTCATCAAATGACTTATGATGGATTTTTTTTACCGGATACTACCGTTGAACAGATGGAACGTTCTATTGACCTAGGGTTTTATCCTGCCTATATCCACCCCAATTTTCGAATTAAGTCTTACTCTATGAGTGACCATCAGTTACAGTTGGAATTGAAATTTGCTATTCAATAAATGGATTCGATCGTTTTTCTTGACCGATAGTAGTGCTTGGTCCATGACCGGGATAAACCGGTGTATCGTCAGGTAACACCAATAATTTTCCTTTGATGCTTTTCAGTAACTGTTTATGATCTCCACCAGGAAGATCCGTTCTTCCGATTGATCGTTGAAATAACGTATCACCTGCAAAGCAATGCTTCTCTACTACATAGGAAACACCCCCAGGAGAATGTCCAGGTGTAGCTATAACTTGAAATGTGGTTTGTAGTAACGACAGCTTTTCTCCACCTTTTAATAAATATTCGGCTGGCGTATTGATCTGCACAACACCTAATTGTGGCCATCTCGCTGAGCCATTTAATCCCGGATCTCGTAACCACTCTCTTTCAGCTTCATGAAGATAGACAGGAGCTCCTGTCTTTTTTCTTATTGCCTCTAATCCATAAATATGGTCCAAATGTGCATGAGTTAGAAGTATTGCTGCTACTTTATCGTATTTCAAGTATTTACTAAGGGCTACATCGGCGCTCGTCCCTGGATCAATGATGACTGATTCTCCTGACTCTTCATCTCTTATATAATAACAATTTGTTTCAAACATCCCTAAACTAAACGTTAATATTTCCATCTCTTGTGACACCTCAAGTCTATTTATTATTCGAACATTATACCATAAACAGGGGCATTGACTTAAACGTCAATGCCCCTGTTTTAACTCGATGAATATTTTTTAAGGGATTTACAAAAGATCCGCGGCCAACTGCGCGAGTTTAGAACGCTCACCCTTCTCCAACATCATATGTCCACTTATGGACTCAGCTTTAAATTTCTCTACTACATACGTGAGACCGTTGTTCGTTGCATCTAAATATGGGTTGTCGATTTGATCAGGATCTCCCATCAAAACAATTTTACTTGCTTCTCCTACCCTTGATACAATTGTTTTTACTTCATGTTTCGTTAAGTTTTGTGCCTCGTCAATAATAATAAACTGCCCCGGGATACTCCGGCCACGAATGTAGGTCAATGCTTCCACTTGAATACTGTTCAGTCCTGCTAATATATGATCAATGTCTCCTGGTTTTTTCGTGTTGAACAGGTATTCTAGATTATCATAAATGGGTTGCACCCACGGGCGTAACTTCTCCTCTTTCTCTCCAGGAAGAAATCCGATGTCTTTCCCAACCGGAACGATTGGACGGGCAACAAGTAACTTTTTATATTTATTTTCATCTTCAACCTTTAACAGAGCAGCTGCTAAAGAAATTAGCGTCTTTCCCGTTCCTGCCTTGCCTGTTAATGTTACTAATGGTATCTCGTCATTTAACAGGAGTTCTAAAGCCATTTTTTGTTGAACGTTTCTAGCGTTAATACCCCAAACGGGATCTCTATCGAACCTAAGCGGCTCAATTGTTCCCTTTTGTTTATGAAAACGACCGATTGCAGACTTAGAGCTTCCAAATTGATCTTTTAATATGACAAATTGATTAGGATAAAGAGAATGACCTAGTGTCTCATAACTTATCCCTTTATCTATATAGAACTGATCGATTAAATAGGGGTGCACGTTTATCGTTACGTTACCTTGATAAAAATCAGAATACTGAACGATTCGTTCAGTCAAGTAATCTTCGGCAATAAGGCCGAGTGCATCCGCCTTCACGCGCATTAAAGCATCCATACTAACGAGAACAACTGGTTGGGGCGATTCCTTTTCACCTTCTTCGGCATGAAGGTTTAAGGCAACAGAGAGAATTCGATTGTCATTATTTATTTCACCAAACATTTCGTGTAATTTCGTAATGGAACGGTGATTCAATTCAACTCGGAGTAACCCCCCGGTTTCTAACGCCACACCATCATGTAGTTTCCCTTGAAGACGTAAGCCGTCTATTAATCTTGATACATGTCGTGCATTTCTTCCAAGTTCATCCATTAACCGCTTTTTTGCATCAATTTCTTCGAGAACAACTGCTGGAATGACAACTTCGTTATCTTGAAATGAATAAATAGCTTTTGGATCTTGAAGTAATACATTCGTATCTAAGACGTATATTTTTTTCAAAAAATTGGCCTCCCAATTAATTTTCGTGGAAATTACAACTTGGTAAATATTACGTTAGCGTTACCATACATGCACTCTTTCATGCTGGTTAAACTAATACCATCATCTCCCTTGAAAGGATGTTAGACTATGAAAAAGATCATGCCGATATTGGCTTTGGTTTTGACGATAAGCGCCTGTCAACAAGCAAATAAACCACCTGTTAATGAAGCCTCACCACCACAAAACGACAGAACAGTAAGAACAAAACAAACGGCACCATCTCCCAATAATAATGCAACCGCAGAAGAAACTGCACACCGATTAGCCAAATTGGCTACGAAAATCCCTGAAGTGAACGATGCAACCGTTATCGTCTTTGGTAATTATGCCATCGTTGGAATTGATGTCGACGCAACATTGGATCGTTCAAAAACGGGTACGATCAAGTATTCTGTTGCTGAAGCGTTAAAAGAGGATCCCAATGGTGCCAGTGCACTCGTTACATCAGACCCGGATATCAACCAAAGATTAAGAGAGATGCGTACAGATATAAGAGGCGGGAGACCTTTCGCCGGTATAGCTGAAGAATTGGCCGATATTGCAGGTCGGATTATCCCATTGGCCCCGCAAGACGTACAAAGGATAGAAGAACCTGCTAATAAACAGAATCAACAAAATGTGAATCAAGACATAAATGCCAAGCCTAGAAGATTACCTTAATCATCGTGAATAATATTGGGTTTATTTTATCAATATGTAAAACAAGACCCTCTCATTCATCTTTTCATATCCTATTCAACTTATCGATAAGCTGTTAAATAACATTCATCTATTTCCAATCAAAAAATGCTAACCCGATTTAGGGTTAGCATTTTTTACACTATTTAGCTTGTAGAACTTCCTTAATTCGATCAACAGCCCAATCCAGTTCTTCTTTTGAAATAATAAGAGGAGGAGCAAATCGAATGATTGTAGCGTGTGTTTCTTTACACAATAGACCCTTTTCTTTTAATTGTTCACAATAAGGTCGAGCCTTTTCTGACAATTCAATTCCGATAAACAGACCACGTCCACGAATGTCCTTAATCATTGGATTTATTATTTCTTTAAGTCTTGTTTTAAAGTACTCACCTAATTCCAATGATCGTTGAACGAGGTTCTCTTCGTCAATGACTTGAAGTGCTGCAATTGCAACAGCACAACCTAGTGGGTTCCCTCCAAACGTTGAGCCATGAGATCCTGGTTCAAATACATTCAATATTTCTTTGTCAGCTGCGATAGCCGAAATTGGAAATACACCTCCGCCTAACGCTTTGCCCATAATGTAAATATCAGGTATAACGTTTTCCCAATCCGAAGCAAAAGGTTTACCCGTTCTGCCAAAGCCCGTTTGAATTTCATCCGCTAAGAAAAGAACTTGGTTTTGCTCACATAATTCTTTTGCAGCTTTTAAATAGCCTTCCTTCGGGATGTTTATTCCTGCTTCACCTTGAATGGGCTCCACTAGGAATGCAGCTGTATTTGGTGTAATAGCCTGTTTCAAAGCCTCAATATCACCATACGGTATTAATTTAAAGCCTGGCGTAAAGGGTCCAAACCCCCTTTTATATTCTTCATCCGAGGAAAATGAAGTAATCGTAATTGTACGACCATGAAAGTTACCTTCACAAACGATGATTTCGGCTTCGTTAGCCTGCACTTTCTTGACATCATATGCCCAACGTCGCGCCGTTTTAAGTGCTGTTTCTACAGCTTCAGCGCCTGTATTCATAGGTAATATCATTTCTTTACCAGTAAACTTAGCTAATTTTTCATAAAAATCACCTAACTGATCATTATGAAAAGCTCGCGAAGTCAATGTCACTTTATCGGCCTGATCTTTAAGTGCTTGTATTATTTTAGGATGACGGTGACCCTGATTTACAGCAGAATAAGCACTAAGCATATCCATGTATTTGTTGCCTTCAGGATCATTTACCCATACACCTTCTGCTTGCGATATGACGATTGGAAGTGGATGATAATTTTTTGCTCCATAACGTTCCGTTTTTTCAATAATAGCCGTTGACTGTTGAACGGGTGATGTATGATTCATAACAATCTTCCTTTCTTTTCAGGAAATACGAAATATACTTCTATTATGCCTGAAGATTGCTTTTAAAACAATGAGCATAGTCCATGCATTCATTATTCGGTCATTTCGGCAACATGTTTCGTTTTAACAGTAACCGTTTACCTGCCTCCACTTTGTTTTCAAAGACATGCTTCATCCATATTGTTGACATGAGGAACAATGCTGCTCCTAATAGCAAAACCACTCGAATGGAAGTAAAGCTTACTAAAAAACCTCCTAAAATAGGTCCTATCATATTCCCTAGAAAAAGAGCACTATTACTGTAACCGTATGTTGCACTTTCCTTTCCTATTGGTGCTGATTGTCTAATGAGTGCATTAACAGAAGGGAGTAAACCACCAATAGCAAGTCCAAACATAAAGCGGAAGATCAATAAGCCCCAGATTGACTGAACGAAAGCTTGAGGGATAAGAAATACGGTGGCTCCAATCATGGAATAAAACAGAACGTATTGACTCCCTTTATTATCTCCAAGCCGTCCTAACCACGGTGAAGCCAACATATTCGCAAATCCAGTGACCGCAGGGACCAGCCCTGCAAAAAAAGCAATATATTGACCAGAAGGATGAATTTCCTGTACATACAGCGACATTTGAGGCTGCGCACTCATAATGGAAAATTGAATTAAAAATCCGATCGTGAATAGTGCGGGAAGGGGCTGGGTTTGCAAAATCGTTGTCATTCCGCCCTTAAAGGAAATTTTCGTTTTATCTGTTGATTTAACAAATTGTTCTTTTACTAAAATCATTACCACTATCGTGACGATTCCAATGACGACAGATGTAATCCAAAAAACTTGGTGAAAAGTCATAAACTCTGCTAATATTCCACCTAAGAATGGTCCAAATATCGTACCGGCAACAGCCCCAGACTGTAATAACCCCATAGCATAACCGGATTTCTCCTTTGGCGTACTGGCCGCCACTAGTGAAATGGCTGCTGGCATAAAGCCAGATATCATCCCATTTACGAACCGTAGAATCATTAATTGAAACGGATTTGCAGCAAATCCCATTAAGGCAACGGTAATCATCATTCCAAATCCTGATCGAAGTAACATTAACTTACGACCGTACCGATCTGCTAGCGTTCCCCAGATCGGGGAGAAGATGAAGGCAGAAAGAAAATTCACACCAAAAATAATACCCGTCCAAATCGTAACAGCTGACATATCCGTAACACCTAGCTCCTGTATGTAAAGAGGAAGAAACGGAATGACCATGCTCATCGAAGCCATAAAGAAAAAAAGTGCAACCCACAGAATATAAAGATTTTTTCTCCATTGTTCCATAATGACTACTCCTAACGATCGCTACAAAATTACGATCCTTCGTATTACGAAATAAATGATAAAAAGAAAGGGAACCTTATGGGTTCCTTGTTATTAGTTGATATCGTTATGCCTTTTCCATTGCTGACATCACTTGTTTATCCAGATTCTCAGCAGCTGCTTTGTTGTATGTTTTTTCATACTGAGGCTCAGCAATTATTTTAGCACCGTAAAACATAATGTCTCTAACAGATTCAATGGTTAACTCAATACAGGATAAGGCAAAAGGAACACCTTCTAAAGCATCTGAAATGACCTTTCCGTTTCCAGATACAGCGTATACTGATTCATTTCCAAAAAAGGTAATTATAATAGCCTTGTTAGACTTTACATTCAATACTAACCGGGATTTAGCATCAACAGCAAACCGAACTCGATTTTCAGATGGTGCTTGAACCCATGAAATTGCACTTGAAGTTGGATTATTCGTCTCATGGTCAATTGTCGAAAGAAAGACGATTCTCTCTGTTTGCAAAAGAGCTTGTAGTTCATTTGAAAGTGAATTCATCATTTTATCAGCCATTGGGTCCTCCTTATAATAATTATAATTGATCCTTGTTTTCGTCTCCAATTCGTTCATTTATTAATATTTCACTAATTCGATCACGGTCTTCACGGTCAATTCTTGTACGTAAATACTTCGAATCCCAATAGGCATTTGTTTCTAACGTATCAACGGATTTCAGACCCTTTCGAAACGTAATTGCTAAATCTTTGACCACAGACTTATCAATGTCTGTTCGAATATGTTCACCCGCTGCATCCAAAACATTAAAAAAGTTAATGATCCCGGTAAAACTTTTAAGTTTATCGGTACTGGCTTTAACGACAGCTTGCTGACGCTCATTTCGATCATAATCGCTAGAATCAGGACCATCGTTTGATCTTCGGAATCGAACGAAATCAAGTGCCTCTTTACCAGAGAGAATCTGTTCGCCCTTATTTAAGTTGATATTCGTTCCGTCAGCATTGTCAACCCATCTCATATCACGATCGACTTCCACCTTAACGCCACCCAGTTCATCGATCACTTTTTTAAATCCATCGAAATCAAAGCGAACATAATATTCTACAGGTACGTTAAATAGCTCTCCAACAGCTTGTTTTAATAATATCGGACCATTTACTGTAACTGTTTTATCATTTCTTTCAGCCACTATTCGTTCATGCTCACCTTGAGCATAAACAGCATTCATCTTCATTTCGTGATAACCATCCATATGTATATACGTATCTCGAGGTATGGAGATTAGAGAAACAGACTTTTCATCAGAATTTACGGTTGCTAGCATCATGACATCCGTGTTTAAAGAACCTAACTCGGGACGGAAATCTACACCAACCATTAGAATCGAAAACACATTCGGCTCATTTGCCTTATCACTAGGCTCTTTATCAGTATCCTTCGGGTCATCTGATGGCCCAGCAACAGCATCTTTAGGTAAGTCATCCGTTACGATATCCAAGAAATCATTTAGCTTCCAGTAAGCATACCCAGTAGCTCCACCACCAATAACGACAATTCCAATTATAATAGTAAGTATGTATGTACGCCATTTTTTGCGCTTTTTGTTATAGGTTTTGGAACGATTTGGATATTGATCTCCTTGATTCATAAAAACCTCCAATGATAGCATTACTGCATGTTATAATGTCATTAAAAAATGAAATGAGGACTTATAAATGAAAGTGAAATGCATGCTTTGTGACCAATTTGATACTTTAGATGAAAATACATTGTTTGCGAAAAAAATAAGGAATAGACCCCTAACTTCTTATTTATGTTCTAATTGCAACATGAGAGTTAGTGAAAAATCAAAAGTTAGATTTATGAAGAATACGGATACACAAGAAGAAGTAAATACCTAATGTATGGTTTATTTTATCCCTCGGTGTATATATTTATCAACGTTATGTGTTGTAGCGTGGTTCTGACTCGATGTCATGTAACAATTTTTCAACTGAATCAATGTCGTACATTTGCGTTTTCGTCTTCCCATCTACGTCATAACGGATTCGATACATCGTTTCATCCTTTTCCACTTTTAGTTCAGTAACCTTATGATTTTCAGATAATATATCAGCAAAAAAATCTGTTGTGCTTTTAGCTGCTGTATCATCAGGACGAGCTTCAGAAACAATTTTTATTTGAAGCCAATTAAATAATGCATCTAGTAAGTTCATAAGCTGTCTCCTTTACTTGTCGTTAAATGACGAATTCTGTTTAAAAAACGTTGTTTGCATTATACTATATTTAGACAACTTTTTGTACTTTTTCTACCTCTTTGAGTATAAATCATCATTTTTGAACATATACAATTTATCGAAATAGGTGGAGGATTATGGGCAATTATCAAAAAAGAATATTGTTTTCTGAGGAACAAATTCATGAACGAGTAACAGAGCTGGGGAATGTTATATCAAACGAGTATAAAGATAAAAAACTTTTTATTATTTCACTGTTAAAAGGAAGTTTCATTTTTACAGCCGATCTCGTCAGAGCGATTAACATCCCTGTCATTATTGACTTCATGACCACTTCAAGCTATGGACACGGGGAAGTTTCGACCGGACGAGTGCAAATCGTATATGATGTCCGCGGAGATTTAACTGATTATGACGTTCTCATTGTTGATGATATATTGGACACGGGATATACTATGCAGGCTGTAATTACTCATCTGCAAACAAAAAACCCGAATTCGATCAAGTCTTGTACATTTTTAGATAAACCTTCCCGACGTAAAGTTGATGTTCAACCTGATTATACAGGTCACGTCATAGAAGATCTTTTTGTCGTTGGCTACGGGCTCAACTATGGTAATTATCACCGTAACATCCCTTATATCTACGTAAATGAACCCTCACGATAATGTGAGGGTTTTTTTAACGATATAAGAGCTAGTTTAAAATGGAGGACAAACCGGACTTTTTAAACATCCTCTATTATATTAATCCGCCATTTTGAAGGGACTCGGCTAGTAATATAGCCCCTTTCGCCGCTCCAACCTTTGTATTATGAGAAACGAGTACATATTTCACTCCACCGAGTACCGGCTCTTCTTCGACCCTTCCTACTACTGTCGTCATCCCATCATTTACATCACGGTCTAAACGAGGTTGTGGACGGTATGGATCTTCCGTTACTTGAATAAGTTGAGGTGCTGCGGAATACAAGCCCAGTTCTTTTAACGGGTTATAGTTAGAGAACACTGCCTTTACATCTGTGACCGATGCCAACTCATTTAATCCTACAAAAACCGCCTCTGTATGACCATCGAGAACAGCTACACGTGTGCATATCGCATTTAGAGTGATATTCGCAAGTTCTACTCTTGACGTATCTTCGTTGTAGTTACCTAATATTTTAGGAACCTCGACAACGATTTTTTGCTCTTCTTTTGGAATATAAGGGATAACATTATCAATTACATCAAGTGCTCTAACGCCAGGAGATCTTCCTGCACCCGATACGGCTTGTAATGTTACGAGCAAAACGCTCTTCACACCAAAAGCTTCGTGTAACGGTTTTAGTGTAGTTGCAAGACCGGTCGCAGAACAATTCGGAATGGGAGCAACGAAACCTTTCCAACCACGGTTATTCTGCTGTTTTCGTAACAAATACATATGATTGTCATTCACTCCAGGAATGATTAACGGCGTATCTTCTTCATACCGAAAACCAGCTGCTGTACTTACGACAGGTGTCGTTTTGGCAAAGCGATGCTCAAGTACCTTTGATAAATCTGATTCAATAGCACTGAAAATAAGATCTACAGACTCTGGATCGAAATCATCACTAGAAAGGACAGGGATCTTGGCCATGCTATCCGGAATCGGAGCACTTAAAGACCACCGTGACGCACCTGTACTTTCTCGGAGTGCTTCTTCATATGTGGGAACGTTTCTAGACGTTACCATTACCGTAACTTCAAAATCCGGATGATTGTCAAGACCTAGTACGAATTGTTGACCAGCCATGCCGGTTGCACCTACAATAGCCACTCTCTTTTTCATATGTCACCTCTTATTTTAATCAAAATGTTTATCAGCTTATTAATATTACTCTTAGTGTATGTTACGATTTTCGTTCTGAGGAACGGTTGTCGATATACATTTTTATTCTAAAGACGACAATGAGTGTTAACGCAATGATAAGGGCTGGAATAATTGACAGTCCTAACCCGTGAAGTACGGTAAACAGGATACAACCTAGACCAAGAACGATATAGATAATGATTGTTTTTAAGATTGGTAATCTTCTTGCAAATGTCAATTGATAAATGATAGCCGTAAAAAAATAAATAATAAAGAAAGAGATTTCGGGGTTAGCTAACCAACTATTTATCCACTCCAAACGTCCCACTCCTTCGACTTAAATAATCTTATTACATATTCCATAGGCCCCCGCATTTGCGGAGGCCCGGAGCTTTTATGATCTAATTATACTTGTGCCAATTTACGGTTTTTCTCATTACGTTCACGCTCGGATTTCACTAAATATTTTTTGCGTAAACGAGTCGCTTCTGGAGTTACTTCACAATATTCGTCATCATTCAAATACTCAAGTGCTTGTTCCAAGCTAAGTGCACGAGGAACCTTAAGCTTGACCGTTTCTTCCTTATTAGCAGATCGAATATTGGTTGCGTGTTTTTCACGGCAAACGTTAACGACAATATCATTATCACGGGAGTGTTCACCGACAATCATACCTTCATACACTTCTGTTCCAGGTCCGATAAACATAATGCCACGTTCTTCGGCAGATAGAAGTCCATACGTTGAAGCTTTGCCTGTTTCATGAGAGATAAGTACACCCGCACGACGTCCACCGACGTTTCCTGCAACTACAGGCTTATAGCTATCAAATGAATGATTAAGAATACCGTAACCGCGTGTTTGTGTAAGGAACTCTGTTCTGTAACCGATTAATCCCCTTGCCGGGATAAGGAATTCAAGACGCACTTGTCCAGTTCCGTTGTTAATCATGTTAGACATTTCTGCTTTCCGTGTTCCAAGGCTTTCCATTACAGCACCCGTATACTCTTCCGGCACATCGACGATAAGCATTTCGATCGGCTCGCATCTTTTTCCATCGATTTCACGAATGATAACTTCAGGCTTGGAAACTTGAAGCTCATACCCTTCACGACGCATCGTTTCTATGAGGATGGAGAGATGCAATTCTCCGCGACCAGATACGATAAATGCGTCTGGACTTTCCGTATCATCTACTCTTAAACTAACATCCGTCTCCAATTCTTCAAACAGTCTCTCCTTTAATTTACGGGACGTAACATGCTTACCTTCACGACCGGCAAATGGACTGTTATTAACGAGAAAAGTCATTTGTAACGTTGGCTCATCAATTTTAATAAGTGGTAGTGCTACCGGATTATTGAGATCACAAATGGTTTCGCCTACGTTGATCTCCTCAAGACCGGCAACAGCAACAATATCACCAACTTGAGCTTCTTCGATCTCAATACGCTTTAATCCCATAAAACCGAATAATTTACTAATCCTTAATTGCTTTTGCGTACCATCACGCTTCATGACAACTACTGGGCTATTTAGAGAAATTCTTCCTTGTTGAACGCGTCCTATTCCAATACGACCAAGATAGTCATTGTAGTCAAGTAATGTTACCTGAAGCTGTAAAGGTGCATCAATGTCACCAACCGGAGCAGGGATTTTCTCAATGACTGTTTCGTATATCGCTTCCATGTTGTCCTTGAGATCATCTGGATCATAACCCGCTACACCGTTAAGAGCAGAAGCATAGACAACAGGGAAATCCAACTGGTCTTCGGTTGCTTCAAGTTCAATAAAGAGATCTAGCACTTCATCGATGACTTCAGCCGGTCTTGCATTCGGACGGTCGACTTTATTAACGACAACAATAGGTGTTAAATTCTGTTCTAATGCTTTACGAAGTACGAATTTAGTCTGTGGCATACACCCTTCGAAGGCATCAACTACAAGGCATACCCCATCAACCATTTGCAAAATCCGCTCTACTTCCCCACCGAAATCGGCATGTCCAGGCGTATCTAGAATGTTGATCGTGAATTCCTTGTATTGAATAGCTGTGTTTTTTGCAAGGATCGTAATCCCGCGTTCACGTTCCAAATCATTAGAATCCATAACTCGTTCAGCTACGTGCTCGTTACTTCTAAACGTTCCAGCCTGTTGCAGCAATTTATCTACCAACGTAGTCTTACCATGGTCAACGTGGGCAATAATAGCGATATTTCGTAAGTGTTGTTGTTTACTCACTGTGTTCTCTCCTTTTTATCTCAAAAAAAAGACCTAAGATAGGCCGTTGTAACAACCTTCATCTCTTAGGTTTGCTTTCAATGGTCATTTTCATAAAAAAAACGTCAATTTCTATTTTATACTTAAAATTATTTTTACGCAACTAATTCAATTTCATAATCGTTATGAAATCATTTATTTCCGTTTAAATAAGATCAAGATTCCGATCCCGATACTAAGAACAGCAATCATATAGATGAAATTCGTTTGAACCAAGTTGAAAAATAAGAAGGTAATTCCAACAGCGCTCAAAATAAAGACAGGAATGAGTAGACCTGGATTTCTTCCTTCAAATAAATATAATTCTAACAAACCAACAGCTACACCAATAATGAAAAATGGCCACAGCGTCGCCATCCAATGATAGCCGAACAAACCACAAAAAAAGAACAACAATCCGTATGTTGTTAAAATACCGCCTGGCACAAGAATTCCTGCATTACGAATTCGTCCCGAGAAAAAAGCATAATGAAACATAAGACCGGGACCTAAAAGAACGATCGGCCATACGAGGTCCCACGAAAATATCGCCCATCCAAGCTTTGCTAGTAGCGCGAATATGCCGATCGCAATAAGAATTAATCCAATCATGTACCTGCTATTGTTACGCAATCCAATCCTCTCCCTAAACACACTATATTATTTATGATCTTTTTTACTCTTGTTTAATTTCATGATTTGACAGTGTTTTTCCTTCTGGTATAGTGAATTATTTTAAAAATATTACTCGTTCAACATTTGTATTAGCCTATCAGGAACATTCGTAATGATGGCATCGACTCCATCATTGATCATTTTTCTTAAATCGTTCGAATCATCAACCGTAAACGGACGTACTTCGAAATCCGCTTCATGGGCTCCAGACACGACTTCTTTATAACATGCTCGAAAATAAGGATGTAACGAACTAGCTCCAATCCGACTCGCATATTCCCATGGCCGATATAGCCCTTCCATATACAGAATAGCTGTTTCCATATAAGGAGCTAACTTATGAAAGTGAACAAGACTGTAATGATTAAAGCTGGATATGATGACTCGATCCTCCATTTTACTCTCCTTAGTCAACGCTAACAGCTTCTCCTCTAATCCTGCATAGGGAACGAACGTGTTCTTTAGTTCAATGTTTAATACGATCGAAGAATGTTTCACGAGGTTGAAAAGCATCTCTAAAGTAGGAATTTTTTCATCTTTATACTGTGGATTGAACCAAGAACCGGCATCAAAGCCCATTAGTTCATCGTATGTATAGTCCTTTATCAAACCGTATCCGTTCGTTGTACGCATCAACGTTTCGTCATGACAGATAATAATTTGACCATCCCGAGATAACTGAACATCTAACTCGATTCCATCCGCTCCCATTTGAATTGCTTTTTCAAAAGCAGCCATCGTGTTTTCAGGTGCATAGGCTGAAGCACCTCGATGGGCAAAAACAAGTGGTTTATTCATGAATTGAATCCCTCCTCTTAACGATAACTTTGGCATCACTCTCGACTGGCTTTATTGCTGCAGCAATATCTTCTTTGCCAAAGCCTTGTGTCTGGGCTCGTCCGATCATCTTTGTAGATTCAATTCCTAACGGAATAGGGACATTAAGTTCTTCTGCTAATTTTTGCGCAAGTTCCATATCTTTATAGAGTAAATCGATACTAAAACGTTGTTTGAAATCTCGATCTTGAATGAGATCGATACAACGATCAATCATCTTACTATGACCCGTACTTACTTTCAAAACTTGATGCAGTAATGCCGGATCAACATTTGCTTTCTGACCCATAACGAAGGCTTCGGACAAGGCTGACGTGTGAACGCCTACTAGCATGTTGTTAATTAACTTCACAACGCTTCCACTTCCAATAGGCCCCATGTAAAAAACATTGCTTCCCATCGCTTCGAAGGCGGGTAATACTCGTTCATAAATTTCTGCCTCTCCGCCAACCATAATAGCCAACGTTCCTGCCTCAGCTCCCATTGGTCCTCCGCTTATAGGAGCATCAAGATACTGCGTGCCTTTAGTCTGAAGTGCATCCGCAACAAGACGATTTAAAGCCGGAGAAACAGTACTATGATCAACGGCGATTAGACCCGGTTTAGCACCTTCGAGAATCCCATTCACACCCAAATACACGTCTTCAATCACATCAGGCATTGGTAAACACGTGAAAACGATTTCTACTTTGGAAGCTAAATCAGCAGGGTGTTGTGCCTCTTTTGCACCCCAAGAAAGAGCTTGTTCAATCGGTCCGCGACTACGACTAACGACAAATACTTCGTAACCGAAGTCGAGTAGTCTTTTCATCATCGGTAATCCCATCGTTCCTAATCCAATAAATCCTAATTTCATATAGTCAACCTCCATTTCAGATCTTCGATCAAGTAAGTTAACCCCATTATAACAAATCCAAAAAAAAATACGCACCTCCTCTAGAGGTACGTATTAATCCGTAGTAGTTATGCTTCTAATATCAACATCTCTTTTCTAAGTTCATTTAATTTCGCTTTACATTGATCTATTTTATGAGTGTTGTTTTCATTCATTTCTTCATAGAGCAAGGCTAGTTCATAATCCACTTCAAGACGCAACACTGGGATTCTCTTCTCAACATCTCTTCGTTTTAACGCCTTGATGACTTCCTCAACCATCTCCTTCGCCTCCTCTTCTCATTTAAAGATTAAATATTCTGAATTCTGGTGGTTTTGTTATATATTAATATGCTGAAAGGAGATGTACAATACCAAATCATTGGTAAATTGGGCAGTCTATATCAATTTATTCACTTATTAGTCGTATAATAGGGCACCATAAAAGAAAATAATACTTGTGTTTTAGTCCACATTTGATATACTCATTTTTGTTTTCTTAAGATGAAGTTAAAAAAGTCCGGTAAACATTAGTACTATTAATAGAAAGAGGCGATGCCCAATGGCTAATCAAGAAAAGACTCCTTTATTTACGGGAATACTTGAGCACGCCCAAAGAAACCCGATTCAGTTCCATATCCCCGGTCACAAAAAAGGGGAAGGGATGGATAGAGAATTCAGGGATTTTATTGGTAAAAATGCATTATCCATCGATTTAATTAATATTGCACCATTGGACGATCTCCATCACCCTCATGGGATGATTAAAGAAGCACAAGAACTGGCAGCTCAAGCTTTCGGTGCTGATTATACTTTTTTCTCTGTACAAGGAACAAGTGGAGCCATTATGACCATGGTGATGTCTGTTTGTGGACCTGGCGATAAAATTATCGTCCCACGTAATGTTCATAAATCAATCATGTCTGCTATCATCTTTTCTGGTGCGGAACCGATCTTTATCCATCCCGTCTTAGACAAACGAATAGGCATACATCACGGAATTACGGTTGAAGATGTACGTAAAACCCTCACCAATCATCCTGATGTAAAAGGATTGTTGGTTATTAACCCAACTTATTTCGGGATCGCGGCTAATTTAAGCGAGATAGTTGAAATATGCCATAGTTACAATGTACCCGTTTTAGTGGATGAGGCCCATGGTGTTCATATTCATTTTCATGACGAAATGCCTTTATCAGCGATGCAGGCGGGGGCCGATATGGCTGCGACAAGCGTGCATAAGCTTGGGGGTTCTTTAACTCAAAGCTCAGTCTTAAACGTAAGGGAAGGATTAGTAAATCCTCACCGAGTTCAGTCGATTATTAGCATGCTAACGACCACTTCAACTTCTTATATTCTTCTCGCATCCCTTGATACGGCAAGAAGAAATTTAGTGATGAATGGGAAAGTGATGGTTGATCAATCCATACGATTGGCTACCCACGCTCGAAAAACAATTAATACTATCCCAGGTCTTTATTGTGTAGGAAATGAAATTCTTGGAACGGAAGCTACATATGATTTCGATCCGACAAAGCTCATTATCCACGTTAAAGATTTAGGTATTACAGGACACGACGTAGAAAAGTGGCTTCGTAATAGCTACAATATTGAAGTTGAATTAAGTGATCTCTACAATATTTTATGTTTGGTAACTCCCGGTGATAATGATGGAACGATAGGAATATTGGTCAATGCACTGCAGGAACTGTCCAAAATTTTCTATAGAAAGAATGAAGTTAGAGAAGTCATCGTGCACATTCCTGAAATTCCTGTGCTCGCGATGTCACCACGAGAGGCGTTTTACGCAGAAACAGAAACCGTACCTTTTTATGAATCGGTCGGTCGAATTATTGCTGAATTTATTATGGTTTATCCTCCGGGTATACCGATCCTTATTCCAGGCGAGCTCATTTCAGAGGATAATCTTACCTACATTCAAGAACATATGGACGTAGATCTTCCTGTACAAGGTCCAGAAGATGAATCCCTTGCTACATTAAAAGTAGTTAAAAACAATTAAAAATCAACATAAAGAATCCCCTAATTGGTAAGTCCAATTCAGGGGATTTATTTTATTTAATGAGCAAAAGAGATAATTAAGTTGTTTCTTGTTCCTGTTTATCACATTGTTCACTACATATTCCATAAAGAGTACCGTTTTTATCACTTTCTTGGTAATCAATAACTTGATTACATGATTGACATACAATCGCAACCATCATTGACACCTCCTTAGCGCCATGAAAGCGCTTTAATTAATACACTATATTTATAATAATAGTATATCACATTGATGTCAATATGGCATATGTTGTATACCAATAAAAAAAGAAGAGTACCTTAGGTTAACTCTTCTCTTTCCAATGAATATAGAAGGTCACTCTTCACTACTTCACTACTTTCGAGTATTAATATTGGATCTGTGTTTGTTGAGTTGGCAAATGATATCGCAAAAAAACGCTTAAGTGCTCAGCTTCAACTTCGTTACTTACTCGAAACGTTTTTTGCAAATAGGCAATATCATCTAAATCCTCATAACTAATGAGTGTAGACCTATTCGTTTGCATACAGATGACAAGTGGTTTTCCAAAAAACATATTCGTATACACAATGCCAAAATCAAAACGTGCATTCTCCGTTGTAAAACCAATAAACCTTACCTTTGCTCTTTCAGATTCATCGTACAGGCGATCATAAAGATTCATGAATTACCCTCCTTTGAATGTGTAGCTACATCACCTCTTTAATATCCTCGGACGTCTTGTCAGAATTATTAGAATTTACAGTATTTACTTTTATTTATTATAGCACATCACGTAATATGTGTCTTATTATGAAAACACTTTCTTTCATTTCATTCGTCTGTTCTATCATGTATGATAGAGAAAATGAATCACCTTCACTTTTATGGAAAGGAAATAAAGATGCAAAACTCAATTCAATATTGTAATGCTAACGAACTAGCTTCTCACAAATTGTTCTTTGAAGAATTAAGAGCTAAATACCCTAATGTCAGCATTGTTGACATTAATTGTTTAGGCTACTGTGGCCTTTGTGCACGGTATCCTTATGTGATCCTTAACAAGCAAAGATTAACTGCTGAGACAATGAATGAACTTCAACACCTAATAGAACAAAAACTAAAGATATTGACGAATCTCTAGTATTTCATATAGTAGACAGGCAGTAACGTGGATGCTACACTATAATTTAGAAAATACAACTAAAAGGTTTTGGTGATAGGAGTGTTTACGTGGGTAAAAGTGCGTATATAAAATTAGTAGAAGCGTCTGCTTTACAACAAATAACTTTAGATGATATAAAAAATAAGTTTCAACACTATATCTCAATGACTTCAAATACAGGTAAACAACTCGATTGGCAGTACGCAGAAGCAGCCTTTCCTTATACAATCGTTGATAAACCTGAATCTAAAGGTCAATGGTTCTACTTAAAAGGTAACGACCCGAAGATGTATAAGTATATCGTTATCGGAGTTGGTTCCGAAGAGGTTGAAGCCGGTGACGAAACGAAGCAACGTTACTTCTGCCAAATCGTCTTACCTGAAGGTTGTACACACGGCGATAAATCCAAAGCTAATGAATATTGCAAGTTTTTATCAAAAGAATGGAAAGCAGAATTGCATATGTTCAATGGCCGTGTTATGTATTTCTATCCAAGAAAATAATCTGCGTTTTACCTCTAGAATCACAATCAGTAATTGTGATTCTTTTTTTTGTCCTTTTTAATCAAATTTCGAGTTTTTTCGTAAGTTCTTATCTAATATTATCATATATTGTAAGAATATATTTAATATTTACAATATTGTATTTTGATGACATAATGGTCTCAATTAATTGGGCATTTTTCCCTACTAATTTCCATAAAATCTATCATATTCAATCTTTTTAAAAAAGGAGTGATATATTGTCAAATGCAGAAGCGGTTTTACGAATCGAGCAGCTTAAAACTCACTTTTTTACAGATGATGGAATCGTGCCAGCTGTAGACGGTATAGACTTTCATATCAATGAATCAGAAGTATTAGCTATCGTAGGTGAATCCGGATGCGGTAAAAGTGTAACGTCACTCTCCATTATGAGATTGATTCCACGACCACCAGGAAAAATTGTGTCTGGAAAAATTAATTTTAACGGCAAGGATCTTGTCTCTATAAGTGATAAAGAGATGAGGAAAATTAGAGGTAATAAAATAGCGATGATTTTCCAGGAGCCTATGACATCTTTAAACCCCGTTTTCACAATTGGAAATCAATTGATAGAAGTAATCCAGCTACATTTAGGTTATAACAAGGCAAAATCGAAGGTGTATGCAATTGAAATGCTAGAAAAAGTAGGGATTGCAAGAGCAGATAAAGTCGTGGATGAATATCCTCATCAGCTATCAGGAGGGATGAGACAGCGTGTCATGATCGCGATGGCAATGGCTTGTAACCCGAGTCTCCTTATTGCTGATGAACCAACTACCGCATTAGATGTCACGATCCAAGCGCAAATACTTGAATTAATGCGAACCTTGAATCATAACTTTAAAACATCAATCTTACTCATTACCCACGATTTAGGCGTTGTAGCAGAAATTGCCCACCGGGTAGTCGTTATGTATGCAGGCAAAATTGTTGAAGAAGCAGAAGTAAATACGATCTTTAAAAATCATAAACATCCCTACACCAAAGGATTGATTCAATCCATCCCGAAGATGGTAGGTGACAGGGATAGGTTATATGCAATTCCAGGAAACGTTCCTTTTCCCGGAAAAATGAATCAAGGATGCGCTTTTGCCCCTCGATGTTCTCACGCATTTGACAGGTGTCACGAAGAAATGCCAGCGCTATTTTCCATTTCAGAGGGGCACAAAGTTAGGTGCTGGCTTCATGCTGAATAAGTGTATTGGTTCTTACAGGAGGGTTAAATGAGCGAACTGTTATCCATTAAGGAATTAACAAAATATTATCCAATACAACGAGGCGTTTTTTCGAGAACTGTCGGTTATATAAAAGCAGTCGATGACATTTCTTTTACTATCAAGGCAGGCGAAACGTTAGGCTTAGTTGGTGAGAGTGGGTGTGGAAAATCTACGACAGGAAAATCCATTTTACGCTTAACTGAACCAACAACCGGAAGTATCTTATTCAATGGTGTAGATATTACCCATTTAGATGATCAACAAATGAGGAACAAGCGAAAAGACATGCAGATGATTTTCCAAGATCCATATGCTTCATTGAATCCTCGCAAATCGATTGAACAGATTATAGAGGAACCCCTTATTATTCATGATTTAGGATCCAAGACAGTACGTAAGCGTAGAGTTAGAGAACTTCTTAGCCTTGTTGGTCTAAGTGCAGAGTATGGAAAGAGGTACCCCCACCAATTCAGCGGTGGTCAACGACAACGAATCGGAATCGCAAGAGCACTTGCTGTTCAACCAAAGCTAATCATTGCTGACGAGCCTGTATCAGCGTTAGATGTCTCCATTCAATCTCAAGTGCTTAATTTACTTAAGGATTTACAAGTACAATTTAACCTTACTTATCTATTTATTGCCCATGACTTAAGTGTCGTTCGTCATATCAGTGATCGTGTAGGCGTAATGTATTTAGGAAGGGTAGTAGAATTGGCGGATACAGATGCGTTATACCGAAACCCGAAGCATCCATATACACAAGCCTTATTATCAGCCGTTCCAATTCCAGACCCCGAAGCGAAGCGAAATCGCATCTTATTAGTAGGAGATATCCCAAGCCCTGCTAATCCTCCTTCGGGTTGCTCCTTTCATACTCGCTGTATACATGCAATGGAACAATGTAAGACAGATACACCTGAGTTAAAACAACAGGATGTTGGACACCATGTTGCTTGCCACCTTTATTAAAATAGCCTTTTCATTATTTCCATAAGGGGGGATTATGAGAGCTGGATAATTACATAGTTAAACCATGTATTAAAGAGTTGTTCATACACGTTGTTACTAAAACGAGGGGGATTTGATATGAAGAAAACGCTTTCTACTGTTCTCGCACTTGTCTTTGTACTTTCGGTTTTTGTAGTAGGTTGTAGTGGAGCCGCGTCAACCGGACCAGACGGAGGAACATTTATATTCGGTCGAGGAGCAGATTCTGTTTCACTTGACCCTGCAAATGTTACGGATGGTGAATCTTTCAAAGTAACGAAAAATGTTTTTGATACTTTAGTTAACTATGAGGATGACAGTACAGCAATCGTTCCTGGACTGGCTACAGAATGGAAAGGTTCAGAAGATGGATTGACTTGGACGTTCACATTGCGTAAGGGGGTCAAGTTCCATGACGGTACTGACCTGACTGCAGATTCTGTTGTATTCAACTTCAATCGTTGGATGGATAAGGAACATGAATTCCATCAAGGAGACTTTCCTTACTACGGATATATGTTCGGAGGATATAAAGGTGATGATGGTCAAGTCATTAAGGAAGTAAAAGCAGTAAATGAAACGACCGTTGAGTTTCATTTATACTTCCCTCAAGCACCATTCTTAAGCAATATTGCCATGTCGCCTTTTGGTATTGCATCACCTGAAGCGATTAAGAAATACGGGGAGAAATTCGGAGAAAACCCTGTTGGTTCAGGACCGTTTAAATTTGTTGAATGGAAGAAAAGTGACAGTATTACAATAGAAAAAAATGCTGATTATTGGCAAGAAGGGTTACCTAAACTAGATAAGGTCGTCTTCAGATCCATCCCAGATAACACTGCTCGTTTCACGGCTCTAAAAGCAGGTGAAATCGATTTAATGGATGGACTAAATCCAGAAGATGCCGAATCTGTCAAAAACGATTCTAAACTACAATTAACCCTTCGTCCAAGTATGAACGTTGGTTATCTCGCATTTAATACAGAAAAAGAACCGTTTAATGATAAGAGAGTTCGCCAAGCATTAAACATGGTTGTTGATAAACAAAAAATCATTGATGCGTTTTTTGGAGGTCTTGCAGAGCCTGCGAAAAATCCACTTCCACCATCTTTATGGGGATACAACGATAGTATTAAGGACTATGAGTTAGACATTGAAAAGGCAAAGAAGCTTCTTGCAGATGCAGGTTATCCGAATGGTTTTGAGACAGAGTTATGGGCAATGCCAGTGCCTAGACCTTATATGCCGAATGGACAAAAAGTAGCCGAAGTTATGCAAGCAGACTTTGCAAAAATCGGTGTCAACGTAGAAATAGTCTCTCATGAATGGGCAACATATCTTGAGAAAACAGGGAATGGCGAACATACGATGGCAATGCTTGGATGGACGGGTGACAATGGAGATCCAGATAACTTCATTTATGTCCTCTTAGATAAAGACAACACGCGTACGCCTGACGCAGGAAATATCGCTTTTTATAAGAGTGATCCATTACACGACTTGTTAATCAAAGCACAACGCTCATCAGATGTTAAAGAACGAACGAAACTGTATGAGGAGGCACAGGCACTTATTCACGACGATGCACCTTGGATTCCACTCGTCCACTCCACTCCTCCAATAGCATCAAGTAAGTCTATTAAAGGATATGTTCCACATCCGACTGGATCGGATCGATTAGATAAAGTAACGATTAGTAAATAAGGGAAAATTATGCTTTAAAAAGAGATTATGCTTTCGATGTAACTTTCTTACGAAAGTTTTTAGGAGGTGGCGTTGCTGCTACCTCCTTCTTTTCTAAAGAAAACTTTGCTGCCTTGAGGTGATGTTTCATGCTAACCTACACTATTCGACGATTAATTATGTTAATCCCTGTACTACTGGGAATGACGATTATTATATTTGGAATTATTCATCTCATTCCGGGGGACCCTGCTCGTGTCATCTTGGGCGAAAGAGCTAGCGCTGTGGCGCTTGAACAATTACGTGAAGACTTAGGACTAAACGATCCTTTAATTATACAATACGGGCGCTTTGTAGGAGACATTTTAACCGGTGATCTCGGAAGTTCGTTGCGAACAAAGGTACCCATCGTAGAGGAAATAGGTCCTTATTTAGCAGGAACGATTGAATTAACGATCTTCAGCATGTTGTTTGCCGTCTTTATCGGTGTAAACGCGGGTATTATATCCGCTTGGAAACAGAATTCATGGTTCGATTTCAGCTCAATGCTGATCGCTCTCGTCGGAGTATCGATGCCGATATTCTGGTTAGGATTAATGGAGCAGTGGTTATTTGCACAAGAGCTTGGCTGGCTTCCCTCTGGAGCTCGTTACAATCATAGGGACCCGATTCAATCGATTACCTACTTTTATGTACTAGATGCGATTATCGCTGGTAACTTCAAAGGTCTATATGATGTGATCCTTCATCTAATACTACCCGGGATAGCGTTAGGAACGATTCCTATGGCTATTATTGCAAGGATTACGCGTTCTAGTGTATTGGAAGTACTTCGGTCAGACTATATCCGTACAGCACAAGCAAAAGGATTAATAAACTTTAAAGTTGTCTATAAACATGCATTAAAAAATGCTTTCATTCCCGTTTTAACCGTTGTTGGAATTCAATCAGGTACATTACTGGGAGGCGCCGTGTTGACCGAAACGATATTTGGATGGCCTGGTGTTGGAAGATACCTTTATGATGCCATTCTAAATCGAGATTACACGGTTATACAATCTGGAATTCTTATCATAGCCACCATATTCGTATTTATAAATTTAATCGTCGACTTGCTTTATGCCTTTCTTGATCCTAGAATTCGATACCGGTAAGGAGTGAGAACGTGAATACACAATTAAATACACATAAGTCTTCTGTTAATCCCACCGTAAAAAAAGACAATCTCGCCTACTCCCCTTGGATCGAAAGCTGGTACCAATTCAAGAAGCAAAGGCTTGCCGTCATCGGTGGACTTATCGTAATTTTCTTTATTACACTAGCTATTCTTGCGCCTGTTATAGCTCCTGAGGGAAACAATGATCAAAAGCTGGAGGATCGTTTACAACCACCTAATGCAAAACATTGGTTTGGAACAGATGATTTCGGAAGGGATATTCTTTCTCGAATCATTTACGGGGCTCGAATATCGATATGGGTTGGTTTTGTATCCGTTATTGGATCGGTCATTATTGGGACATGTCTAGGGTTAGTGGCAGGGTACTACGGAAAAAGAATCGATATGCTCATTAGCCGCTCCTTTGATATTATGTTAGCCTTCCCAGCTATACTTCTTGCTATCGCTATTGTCGCTATTTTGGGTCCGGGTTTAATGAATGCGTTAATCGCTGTTTCCATTATTAACATCCCTACTTACGGTCGTCTTGTTCGGTCGAGAGTATTAAGTTTAAAAGAGGAAGAGTACATCACTGCTGCAAGGTCGTTAGGAATGAAAAACTCTAGAATCATCTTTCATCACATATTACCAAATAGTCTAGCACCCATTATTGTTCAAGGAACGATGGGGATTGGCACAGCTGTATTAGAAACGGCAGCACTAGGATTTCTTAGTTTAGGTGCCCAACCCCCTATTCCGGAATGGGGGAAAATGCTCGCTGATGCCAAAAATTATATTCAACTTGCTCCATGGACGATGATTTTTCCTGGATTGGCCATTATGTTGACTGTACTTGGATATAATCTGTTAGGTGACGGTTTGCGAGACGCATTGGATCCAAAAATGAAAAATTAAATAATACACATAGAAAAGAGACATCACACTGTAACGTGGGATGTCTCTTCCATGTTGGTATTATTCTTTATTCTTGATTGTTCTCGTCATCTGCAATTAGTGTTTCATAAGCTGCTACAACTCGGCCCCACTCTTCTTCGTCTTCAATATCAACGAGGTATTCTTCTTCCCCATCAACTTCAACTCGCATGATGACCCCGTCACCTTCTTCGTCATCCTTCGGAAGCAACACCGCGTATTCTTTGCTTTCAGCTTCGAATACATAAAGTACAACGAATTCGTGGTCATTCCCATTCTCGTCAGTTAATACAACAATTTCTTCTTCAAGCTCATCTACTTGATCTTGTTGATCATGTTGATTATCACTCATCATATAACCCCCTATTCGTTATCATTATGTACCTATGCGGGATAATCTTACCATTCCCCTTTAGTGTCGTCAACGACCGTAATAATATATTTCCCATATTATACGTGTTCAAACGATAATTTCATTTTTCCCAGTCAATCGGAAAACGATTCCTTTACTGCAATAACAAACGATAAACCTCAGCCAATGACAAGGTTTATCGTTAATGTTAATAAGCACTGATCGTTTTTTCTCCAACGGAAACAAAGCTGTCTTTTGTTCCTGCTCTTTTCATCATAATTTTAATTTTATATGTACCCTTTTCTTTAAAGGAAAAATCATTAACTGTTTTTTTGAATATAAATGAAGATAAAACAGAATGGTTAATATTATTTGATTTCTCATCACTGTCAATAAGAACCGTTCCTTCTGAATTTTCCAATACTACTTTTACTTGATATTCTTTTTTAGGAAGGTTATCAATCTCTGTATAAATAACAAAGCTATATGTAGAACCGCTTCGAACGAGACTAAATGGTTTAAACATCGGTATTCCTTCTACCTCTTTAAATTCACTCGTTTGAGATAATAATATATGTACATTAGGCTTAACAATATTTGCAGTATATGTATCCGTGTCCCATTCAACCATTGCATTTAACGTTTCTCCAACTTCCTTCAATGGCAAAACTGTCTTTGCGTCATTTTTGTCAGCAATCATAAAAGCTGGAACATCATCGAACTTAACCATCATGCCGTTAACTTCAATGAGTACTTTCGTAAATCCTTTAAATAATCCGTTGGGATTTGCAGCATATGCAGTCACCATCCCTAGACATAGGATAAAGATCAAGCAAGCCACAACCATTCGTTTCATCATTTAAGCCCCTCCATCATCGTATGTAAGTCATAAGATTATACTTCTCAACATTCAAAAAGTTGTTCTTATTTTAAAGAAAAACAAAAAAAATCTTGGTTACACATAACCAAGATTTCATCTACGTATTATCCTTTAACACAAAGGAATTAAGTCGCGTTCTAGCATCTTCAATATTCATTTCAATACTCGTAAGAATATTCATCGTGTTGTTATCTCTAAGCCTTCTCATAATTGAAAATATGAGGGGCTTCTCATGCTTTAAAACAGTAATAATCTCTACAGTAGGTAGTGTTTCTCCCTCTGTCTTGCTTTGTAAAAATCGTCTAATATATTGAGTGTAGATCGTTAAAAATTTTGGGTGATCCGGATACTTTTCTATTAAGTAGTAAAACTCATCTATGACCATAACCATGTTTTTTGATTTTAAAGACACGATAATCCCCCCGGAAACTGGCTGGCATTGTTTATTAAACAGTAGCCCCTATAGTTTTGCGTCCTTATTTTTCAATAAGTTTGCCTTTGTCAGAATAGACTCATATATCTTTTATCGGCATAAGTTATATATTTCTTTAACGGTAGAAAGTAACTTTAATATCGCTTCTAAAATAGATGTACACATTCATTGATATTTTTTTAAAATATTGTTTCATAGCCGACACATTATGACAACATTTTACACATTCGATGTTTTATAATACGTTTGTTGTGTATTTTTAGCGAAGGGGCTATGAACGAATGAGTGAACTAGAATTAAGCCATGTTATTGAAAAATTGCGACATCAAATGATAAGGCTTGCTGCTGAAAAAGGGAGTTTAACAGATGAAAATGTTGTTGTTGTAAGTCAACAATTAGACATATTTTTACTTAAATTTCAGTATTTGAAACGATTAAAGCACACTAAGTTTAGAAAAGTAATATAGATCAAATAGTTATTACTTATTCTCCATTGTACTATAGCCCTATTTCCATTATCACTTGATCCTTGCTACTAAGGTTTGTATTTTAGATGCTAAATTGTGTAATGATATCGATATACAATTACTTAATGGGGTGTTCAATAATGCACGGTATGAAAGTAAGATACGAAATTAAAGATATGGACCTTAAAATCAGTAATGTCACGATACGTGATGCTGAAACTAGTTATGTCCTTGTTAGAGCTTTTGACGAAGTAGGGAATGAGATTGCAATTGCTCTCTCACATGCACAATCGGAATATCTCGAAAACGAACTGTATGAGGCGAATCGTCGCCGGAAAGAAAACGTCGGCACATCCACCCAATATGTTCCTGATGAGTTCAATGAGGATTTGTTTTCTTTAAAGGATGATTATGATGCAACATAAAGAATTGTTCATCTCCTAATAAAGAGGATTCGGAAATATTTCGTTTCGAAGAAAAGAGCTAGTGATCAAGTAAACCAATACGTTATTTCCGTATTGGTTCACGATTCATCCCCATCAACTCAACAAAGTCAAACCGTAATAATCATTTTCCGGTATGAAAATTTTGTCTATTTGTAAATATTATCCGCATTATCTGCGCGAAGCTTTTCAGACTTGACGTTTTCAACATTTGTTGTTTCTTCTTTGTATTCCTTAGTTAAATCTTGAGCCTTTATGGTTTTTTCTAAATTTTCCAACCCTTTTTTTGTAGTTTCATCCACACAAATCACCTCCTTATTTAAAATAGTTTTCCAAAATAGAGCCTAAGTATGTCTCGTCCTCCTCCCTATTATTTTCGCCCCGACCATTGTTGCATTTCCCATGGTAAGAACTTTGCTCAGAATCGTTTTGATGAATAATTTTCCATTATTCCATCCACCCTACAATTAAAGGTGGTGAACATATTGTCTAAAGATAGAAAGAATGAACTAACTATTTCTCCTGGTATGAATAAACACGATGATATTGAGGAAAGAGTGTCTTCAGATGAAGATTCCAGATCAGTTACTCGAGCATTATTAGGTACTCATGTGGATGAACTAGCTGATGAAGATAAATTAGTTGACGAGACTTAATATCATTTGCGGAGATAATATCCATGAAAAGGAGTAGTGTTATGAAAAAGTCAACCGAACAAGAATCAAAAGAGAGTGGTCTCACCGAGTTGCTACAGGTTATAAACAATCCTCAGCATGAACTAGATATCGAACTGCCGAGAAAGGACCCTACTGAAGAAATACACACTGAAGGTAATCAGAACCGTTAATTGAAAGATGAAGCTAGTGAGGCGATTACCGCGCTCTATAAAGAGCCTGATGTATGGCGGCTTTATTTTCTCGGGGCTATGCTTGGGGCGGTTTTCGTAGAGGGGAAAATCTGAGCAATGAGTTGCCTAAAATCCAAAATCGGTCCCCAGTCAGTCCCCAAGTAATAATTTCGAATGATTCCACAATATTATATTAGTTCCGAATAAATAAAAAAATCCCTTTTGTATCAAGGGATTTTATCAGTATGTACATGGTGGGCAGTAGAAGGATAGAACTTCCGACCTCCTCCGTGTCAGGGATGAGTGTAGCCTCCGTAATGTTTATTAGAAGTACGTAAGCATGCGTAGTTACTAGCTTTTTCATGTTCGCATATCCGTTCTTATCCGCATTTTTGGGGAGGCGATTCAAACAATCGCCTCCCATTTCCCTCCCAACTCCTACTCCATTTTAATTACGACATACATACCATCTTTAAAACCGCTTCTATATGCCGTTTCTACAATTTCCTTTACCGCTTCTTTAAGAATGTCAATTGAATCAGGTGCGGTTATTATTAATCTCTCTATCAGTTCGCTTAGTACTTTATTTTTCCTGTTATTCCTACCACACACAACCACAACTTCTGAAACACGTTTTTCAATTGTAGGCTCAAGCATTTTTAACATGTGCAACAACTCCCTCTTAAGCAGTATCATGTTTTTTTAATGCCGTTTCTTTGTTTACTTGTTTCATATTAAAAGTGTATAATCTTTCCATACAATAATTATGAGGTGGACGATGGAATTCTCCCGTGGGAGATGCCTATTAACCCCACTCATGGATGAGCGAGGATGGTCGCAAGCGGAATTGTCGCGCAGGACTGGATTCAAACACGGCATGAAGAAAGGATATTCTCCGCGAATGATTTCCCACTTTGCCAATTATGATGGCGTTGGTAACGGGAAACCGATGTCGCCGGAAGCTATGTATACGGTATCCCGTCTCCTTGACTTACCTCGCATGGAAGCCCTTTATGAGTGGATAGAAATAGGCGAAGCAGAGTGATTTTCTGCTCTCCCCCGAATATAAATGGAACCTATGGGTTCTCAAATGATCGTCATCAAATCACCTCATCTTCGGTAACTGGCTAGCTTATCCCCACGGACTTAGCCCCTTAGTTTTGCGTCCCTCAGTTTCCCGAGGTTTGCCTTTATCGGTTTCGGTAAAAATTTCCTGCTTATTTGAGTATTGTAATCCCTTTCACCTGTCACATGTTGTCATATTTTGTCGAAATGAATAAAGGTAAAGTTTAACAATTAACTATTCAAACGCACGTCCATGTACTCACTCAATCTTCTTTCGAGCTCAGGCTTAACAAAACTCCATAACATCGAAAAAGTATTATGGTATCCCCGGCATAAAAAGTTAACTCTTACAGTAAGACTCGTTCGTTCTTCCTCATACACTTTAAGTCCACATCTCTTCATCTGGGATCTAACTTTATATAAGCTTTTGGTGATTTCATCTTGCGCACGAATCAAAGCCTTAATATAGACAAGCGACATTTTTAGCGAGGAAGCCTCCATTATTTTAATATCTCTTTCTAAAACATCGAGTAGGACTGGGAGCAGCATGAATTCTTTAACTAATTCTGTTTCTTCATCTGTAATCAGAGGCGGTAGTTTCTTGTTCACCCTGCTCTCTTCCCTACTGGAGACATCGCAAGGATGCTATCCTTCTTGAACACGCGGTACGCCTTTCGATCATGACAGAACACGCTTATCGAATTACCTCTAATGCTGCGTACCCTTACCCGGCGTTGCGTAATCTTGTTATTGCGATCCAAGTAGATGATTTCAACGGTGTGGCCAATGTACTTTTCGAGCCTATGTGTCATAAACTCATCCTCCATTATAGGAACGTTTGTTCTTATTATATGCTAACACATGAGAACGTGCAAATAAGAAAATGTTCATACAATAAAAAATGTTATAATAGGGGAAAATTTCAGAAAGGATTGAAGCCTTTGTATAATCAAAAATTATATAACCAACTACTCTTAGGCATTGCTATTATCATTTTTTTCATAATGTGGTTAGTTCGCGGAGGTCATATCGATGCTAGTGTCTTCACTGTTATGTTATCAGCTACAGGTTTGACTTTAGCCGTGGATAAACTATTATTTAAAATGTTGATTTGGAAGAGATATCCGGATCTGTTTTATAGGTGGTTATCAAACATTCCTTATTTAGGCGGTTGTTGGGAAGGTTTCATTTATTCCAGTTATGTGTTTCCAGACACAGGTGAAGTTGGTCCCCCAATAATGGCCAAACTAGAGATTACACACGAATTTGACAGCATACATATTAAAATGGAGACGAATAAATCATACAGTACTAGTTATCTTAGTGGCACCTTTATCGATGAGGGAAAGCAAAAGTATCTTTGTTACCTATATGGCAATGATGCAGATCAAGATAGACACATAAACCCCAAACACGATGGATCCACCAAGCTTAGAATAAAACACGATGGCGAATTAAAATTAGAAGGACACTATTGGACGGGAAGGGCTACTACCGGGAAAATGGAGTTCGTGCGAGTATCGAAAAAAAACTCCCGTGCATAGGGAGTTTTTTCATGAGAACAAATATTTATTTGCTTGTACCAAAAAATTGTACGTTTCCAGTCTTGTAAATTTCCTGAACGGGCGAAATAAATATAAGAGTTCTGACACTTCTCCCCACTCTTTACATTTATCATCTGTAGAAGTACTGAGGATTAAGTACGCTAAACAATTTCTTGCATCTTCAGTAAGCGTAGCATTGTTAAAAAGCCGATCAGGTACATTCCATACTAAAGACTCAATTAGAAAAGATGAAATCGAATCAAATGCATACCCCTCGTCCTGCATTTTATATTTAAGACGTTTTAGGATTCGTACAACTTTTTTATATCTTCTTGCGGTATTTTCATTTTTTTTAACGCCATTTGTATAATGTTGTTCTGGATAATTTTGGACTCTCTCACCAGTATGTCTCGTTAAAAACTCAGTACCTTTAATAAATGAACCGTTGTTCGAATACCGTCTGTGTTCGAAGCATGGCACAACATCCGCATCGACTCGATATGAATTTGATGTGATCTCGATTGCTTTATTTCCTAAATCCACATTATCTGCACCGAATTTATCAATCATAGCTTGATCTACGTCACGGCGATATTGTTCAAACGAGTAGGATGAATCAACGTTACCAAAATCATTTTTAGTTTTATCATCTGGGTATTGGGCCCAAAAATAATTGGTTAATCGAACAGCAATGTCCACATCGCTAGTTAAACGGACATTAGTATTGTTGTGATACGATCCTTTAGGTATCAATTCAATTGTATATTTAGATAAAACTGGTGATTTATTCAACGCCTCTCTAATCATGCGTAAGGCGTTTTCACACTTATCCTCTTCAGAATCGCTAGCAGGTTTAGCCCAGTTCTGAAGATTAGTTTCCAATGCCGCTGCCGTTTGGGTCATGGTCTCTCCCCCTTCTATTATTGTAGTGGCTACCATTCTACTAAAATAATGTTACTAAAATCAATAGATTACTTCAAATAGAGACAAATTAAAAAAAAATCCCCCAACCATGAGACCAAGGTCAGCAACCTGACATTGTTTATTAATTTTTTTTAATTTCTAATTTCGATGTCTGCATAAGGTGAACCGTTGAAGTAATGAGAATAACCCCAAGCTATTTGAATTTCTTTCAATGACACATTTAATTTTTGGGCCTGTATTTCATAGTGCTGAAATATTTCGGGTTCTTCACGCAACAGCATGAATATCATTGCCATTGTGGTAAAAGGTCTGAATAAATCATTTTCATTACCAATTATGCGATACGATCCAGATGCAATTTTTCCTATCGCTTTAAGAGTTAGCAAACGCTTCAGTTTTTTACTAACTCCGGATGGTGAAATCCCCAAAGCAATTGCAGCTTCTTTCAGAGTGAATATAGAAATTCCATCTACTCCTTGTTTGGCGTGCAAAAAAGCCCAAAACTCTTTGTAAGAGTCTATCACCGCTTGTGCCTTTGGATCTACGGCTAGTTCCATCTCCATCAAGATCTCTCCTCAAAACATATTTAATATTAATGCAATTCTCTGATATCTCCATATTTCTACTTTAATAGTACTATATTTATCAGTGAGATTACTAGAATTGAATTGGTTAGAGTTGGGATATTGTAAACAAAAAATACACCAACCTCGTGAAGGGATAGGAGTCGAAATGGAGAATGAATACATGAGTTGAAGGAGGTAGAGGAATGAGCGGATTCTTTATTTACATTGGGTTGTTTATCATACTTACTTTTACGATCGTGCTAATCATTGATGAAGTGGTTGGGAGGATAAAGTATAAGAACAAAGAGGATCGCCAAGAGGCACAGCGGCCGTTTAATAAGAGGATAGCGAATTGGGTGTTTCTTGTATGCTTTTGTACGATGATGCTCGTGTTTCTGACGAAATAATAAGCCTAGTCATAGGAGACTAGGCTTTTCCACTCTACACTCTTTTTCTATCAAGCGAAAGTAGTATTCTTTGCTTTCCACTTTTCCATTGCTATGTACAACCAGAACGAGTAAATACCTAAAGTAATTACTGTAAGCAGAAACCATTTAATCCAATTACCGAATAATCCTACTGCTGACCCAATAAACTTAAGTCTTCTTCCATCAACAACCGTGTGATTGATTTTCCAACCATAAACCATACATAATGCCCAAGGATAACAAATCCCAAATGTAATTCCCGTTATGAGTATTCCTAGTAAAGACCATCCGATAAGTTGTAAAAGTCCGCCATCAAAATATGAAGTAGATCCTGCAGGTCGAGCATCGATGTTAATCGTCACATTATTATTAATTGATGTTGATTCCAAATTTTTCACCCCCTTTATCGACTTTATTCTACATAAATATGGTAAATCCTTCATACTCCTATAAAACAAAAAAGCCTACCACCCGAAGGCACTAGGCTTAAATTGCGTAACGGTTAATAAGAAGTATCAATTTGGAATTTAATTGTTTTATAACCTGTATAATCGTCCATTGCTAGAAAACTTACTGTTTTTGTTCCGCCAGCAACAAGATCGGATACGGTACCTTGTGCTGTTCCGATACGTTTATTATCCCCATCATAGAACGTAACTGTGAAGATCATTCCCTCTACGTCTTTCCCGCTATCGTTTTTAAGTTCAGCTGCGACATCCCAACCATATTCCCCATTTTCCACCGTAACGTCGTAGAATGTCATTCCGCTAACCTTATATGTGCCATCTGTAGGAATTGTAGCAGTAGCATCGTTCGTTAGTTTAATTGTTCTCGTGGAGTCCACATATTCAACTTCGAAACCTAACATCGAAGCTACAGATGCTACAGGTAAGTAAGAGCGACCATCTACTACGATAGGACTTTGATCACCTAATAATTTCGCTTCTCCATTGACTTCGAAATTGAAACTAGCGAAAACGGCTGACAAACTTCCATTTGCAAATGCGACTGTTGAGATTGCAAGAACCAATCCCATAATTAGACCTGATACAAATTTTTTCATAATACCCTCCTAATATTGGTTTGGAATTCGTTACCATTCTATAAGACTATGAAAATATTGGCAAGCATTACCTAATACGAGTTTGGTTATTAATTGGTTTCAGAAACAAAAAAAAGTCCCCCGACCGGCGCCGAGGGATAGAGTGAGAGGTGATTTTACTATTGCCTCTCTTTTGTTTGTTTATACACATAAAATTTATTCTGAAATGTATATTATTTAAATCTCAAAAAAAAGCCTACCACCCGAAGGAGTAGGCTTACGATTACTTCACTACAACAGTATTTGTTTTATCATCCCAGTTAATCGATCTATATTCTTCAGTAGCATAGTCTTTCACTTTCATGTAGCTGGAACCCTCGTATAATATCCCTGTGACCTTTTCACCACTTGGTAAGACTACTATGCAATGATTAACCTTTTCTTCCACTCTTACATCCTCCTTGCTGAAATCAGTCAAATACTGCGTAGGCTCGAAGCAATTGTTTGCGCGATCTGCAACCCAACCATAAGACGGCGAACAAGTTTTACGGACCTCATAATGTAGATGCGACCCAGTACTCTTACCTGTATTACCTTGGCGACCGATCATCTGACCCTTTTCAACTCTAGCGCCAACTTTCAATACAATGCTATCCAAATGAGCGTAAACGTGTAGATGTCCGTTCTTGTCTTTGATAGCAACGACATTTCCATAACCACCAAAACCAGTACCTGCTAGACCTTCGGAGGCGAACAATACCTCGCCCTCGACGAAAGCATATATAGGTGACTGATGCCCTATAACTAAATCAATACCCGTGTGAAACGCTCGTTCTTTACTGATCGGATGGTTTCTCCAACCGAATGGGCTTGTGACCCTATAACCTTCAAATGGATTCATGTTTGATCACCTTTCAACACGGCTATAACTTTTTTAAGAGGGCCAATTGGAACGCCTAGTTTCCCACCGTTCTCAACGATACTTAAGAATTCAAGTACAATATATGCCACTACAATCCCATCGCCTACTACACCTTGAGACTTTATAACGGACGTTTCAACCATATACACCGCACCGATTAATAATATAATGTATGTCTTTTTCATGAGACCAGTTACACCTACACGGCTGCTTAACGCTTTTTTAACAACCCCAACCATGAGACCGGTAAAGTAATCGATCGCCATGAGTCCAAGGAGAATAACGAGTGCTAATCCTAGACCTCCAACCATCCAAGAAACAATACCCCCGATTATGCCAATTACTGCCTTGAAAAACAAATCTACTCTTTCCAAATCGATCACCCTTTCAAATTAATTAAAATAGCCCCGCGTGTGCGGAGCTCACATTACCTTTCCTTGCACAACAAAACCGTGACCGATAATAGCCACCAGCACTCTATCATTTGCTGTTGGTATGTAGCTTGATAGATAAGGATAAGTCCTGGTACTTGCTACCGTCTCTCCATCGAATAGCACTTTAGGACGACCGCTAACGTGATCTGAAGGAATAGTACCCAATCGAAAAGCTGTTGAATCTTTCGACTTTCCTCTAACGATCCCCAAAAACTTTTCAGCATTCAAATGGATACCACCCTTCTGATTTGGTGTTTCATTCTAGCCCCTGCTTTTAGATCGAAGCTCCATGAGGATTCGCTATACTTAGCACTGATTCCTAGCTTCGTGTATTCGAGTGTAAAGACATCACTATGCGAGTGAAAAGGCATGATAGCTGTTTCAAATTGAACTTGTTCAAAGACTTGAGAAGCTTCATACGCCAATCTTTGAGCCTTGGCATCTAATGAAGCCTGGTCAGCCGCTTCCTGTTGTTCGCGATAATCGACAATTGTTCGCCCTCGACTTATAGTTGATGTTTGACTGTCTGGATTAACGTTCGTGTACACACTAATAAGAGGACTCCGATCAGGCTCACTCACCACAAGCACCCACTCGTTAGGAACATTGAACAAGTCAAGACCTTGTTCCATTTCCGGGAAAATTACTGACTCATCATCGTCGCTGTAAGTGTATTCGCTTGGTCTTTGCTCCGGAGAAACATAAGGTTGAGCAACAGAAACACCGTTTTCGTCCATGAAAAGAGAGCGATAGTTAATCGCTCCCAGTAGATCGTTTATTATTTGCAGTTTTGTTGTTCCAGGTGCCCAATCACGTGCAGTAGGCAATGTTTTATCTGTGGCGGTTAAGTTCTGCATCGTTAATCCAGAACTGTCTAGCAAGGTTTTAATGGCGATGATATAGTTTGTACCGGCAGTTACCGTGTAACGATCCTTAACCTTTTCATCGATAAGAACCTGGAGTAGATCATAGGCTTCAATATCTCTTGTTACAGTACCCAACTTGTCCGTTCTCCGTGGTGGAGTACTCAATATAAAAACGCCTAATGGCCACTTTACCCAACCGCCAAGAGGCATTTTTAAATGCGCCCACGGTTTAATGCGATCGCTCAAAAAGTTGATTGTGTCATCATCTCTCAAAGTGAATCGAGCAATCCGTTTAATGTCAGCTAGTGCATTGTTTGCCACACTAGCTGACAGGACGTTATAGAGAGTGGAGATAAGCTGATTTTGATTGTTGAGCAAATCGTAACTGAATTTGATTGTTCGATTAGAAGAGTGAAGTGCCTTTTTAACTTCATCTGATGCATAACCGTCTCTTTCTAGAGATTGCATCAGACCACCTCGCTATATGCGGTCTCAATGACCTCAATAGTTTTTGTATATCCAAACGTTTCATCTCTCTCTGGAAGTGAAAGCACGACACCGAACATCTTACGACCTCGTCCGTCTCGATAGCAAAGAGTTGACTTGCTCTTAATTAATGTTTGGAGTTTGGAGTAATCTAAATCGCTTCTAAGCATTTGGAGTTGCACAGATATTCTACCTTCTTCTGATTCTCCAAATTCAGCTACTGGACGTGTACGCCCTGCAAACTGCATCATCGTTGCTTCTGGTTGCCAACTCGCATCTCTTCCACTACCGTCATACTTAAATCGATGAACGGTCCCTACAGGATCCTTAACGTCATGAAGATAAACAGCAGTAAGTATTAAGCTTGAACTGCCAACCGCACTATCTGAGTAAGTACCATTGTCACCGTTTGCTCTCACTTTGTACTCGTAAGTGATTTCTGAGGCTACCGCATAATCACTGTATGAACCATTAAGAGCAATACCCATTTGAATACGAATCCACTCAGTTTGTCCTAGTACCCGTCGGTAGATGTCGTTAGTGCTTACGATTGGTTCTGTACCCGACGGCACTGGGTTCGTTACAGCTATATTCAGATAACCATCGTTGCTAGTCACATCTATTGTCGGTACTGCTGGAGGTGTGAATGATACGGTGAAGTCTGTCATCGTTGGATCACTGTATAACCCATCTGCATTTTTTATCGTCAGTTCGTTAATGTATGACTTATTGTTTTCAAGGTCTAAACCGACTGTTATAGCTTTGTTCGCACTGATTTTTTCACCGCTGTCCCAATGTATTGTACTGTCTAGAGCGTTTTTAACCTTTAACTGATATGCTGTTTGCCCTGAACTCGACCATTCAACTGATGGTTTCGAGAGTGCAACAGTCGAACTATCAGCAGGAGATGTAATAGTTGCAGAAGCAGGCTTATCTCCAGCGAAAAATGTACCCTGTGCTGAATATGGACCCGATAGATCGGCTTGGTCATACGTTCTCACTTGCCACTCGATATTGCCTCGAGGGAAGGTGTTAGCCGGTGCATCCCAGTATTGGTTCAACGTTACTTGTGTTACTGTATTCCAAGTGCCGGTTCCAACTGGTCTCCACTGCAAGTCGAACTTAGACTGTGGATCTCCGTTCCCGTCGTTGTGCTGCCATGACAACCGATTCACTTGTGCTCTATCTATTGCGATACCGCCTACTGGAGATAGATTTGTAGGTGCTGTTGGAGCTTGATTGTGCTGGATGGTGAATACTCCGTTTGATTCGTCGTATGGTCCATAGATTGCGCCATCATAAGCACGGATTCGTATTTTTGCGGTCGATGATTCTGCTTCGTTGATAAAATCAAACGGATACGATGTTGCCCCTACTGATGTTAATGCAACAAGTGTTTTCCATGCCCCGCCATCGTCAGTGGTTAATTCGATGTTGTATTGAAGGTTTGCGGGACTACTATAATATAAGTAGAATGCAAAATCTTCTGTCGAACGGGCAGTCCACGCTCCACTAGGTAGCGGTTTATACGACCTGAACTGATTTGTTCTACTAGCCAATCCAGTTGTTAATCCTAGGTTAAACGCTGAACTGCCTATACTTTCCACAACAATCGCATATCTCGTATTTGCTGATAATGCAACACCACTACCCCAATCTAGTATCATTTCTCCCAGTAAAACCGTTGCATTAAGTGTACTGTAGAGATAGTCACCAGTTGGAAATCCATTGGCATCGACCGCAAATAATTTAACATTCATGTTCCCATTAGTACTCAAAGTTGTTACTTTGAATTTTAACTTTGTTAATTTTAGACCTGTTGTATTTGGTGTGGTGAATGTCTGTGCTAACGCTTGTGTGCTATTTGCCGCATCACCACTACCGTTAGTGGAAAAACTTATATTTTGTTCCACAGATTCTGGATCCGTTGCCGCATTCCACGTTATCGTATGCAAGCTATTAAGCGTTTCCCCGCCATTTGGATATGTGACTACTGGCGCAGTTGGCGGTGTGTTGTAGGTTATGGTTAGTTTTGGTCTATTTGCAACTGTTATATTTTCAGATGATGAAAACCTCTTATAAGTATTAACGACCCCTTCAGCGCCACGCAAACTGTAACCGTTATTCACAACCGCCCCTGATACCCAATTTGCAATACCGTTCGTCACCGCAAAGTTAACAGTTCCCAATGCTGAGATCACTCTTGTTACTTCGTTTAAACCTACACTTGGCTGATTTGCATAAGTGACAGTTGGTGCACTCCAAGCACTTGTTACTACATACAAATCAACCTCTCTTTCTGTAGTATCATACTGGGCATCTACATATAAATCTAATCCAGCACTCTGAATATAAGCGTTTGAAGGTATATTGGATAAGTCAAACTTTATAAAACTTCTATATGTTTGACCTCCATCTCTGCCTGCCCAAAAGTTTTCTTGAGCGCTATAATTTTGCGTTGAAGAACTATAAACGTACGTGTCAGTTGGGCTTTGATTTGTAACAGTTGGGTCAATCTCGATCGGATATGCCAACCCTGTAACATCCGCAACTAAATCGATGTAAACCTTGCCATTCTCACGAATAACCGTTTGAGCAACGTCACGTTTCGTCCCTTGTGCATCCTGCAACCAAGCGTTTTCGAGTAGCATTTCTCCTGCAGTTAAATCGTCTGCCAATGGCCCAACTACCTCAAAAGTAAACTTAGACGGTGCTCGATCGGTCTTTAGAATTATCGTCTCTTTAATCCCTCGATCGGTAACTTCCAGGAATACATCTGAGTCATTCCAAGCATCTTGATATTCTATTTTGTTTCTTTGTTCTGTAACTACCTGACCAATCGAAGCTGATGCTCCAACGGGTTTAAAAATCAGTTTATTTTCACCTTTTCCTATGCTGTAACCCTTCTTAAAATTGCGGGGAACAACCGAAGCAAATGGAACTTTGAGAGCATAGAAATCATACAAGTTTCGGTCAAGTACTCGCTTTTCCTTAGCAGCCTTAACTAATGCTTTACGAGAATGGAATATGTCCTTTTGGTGCCTACCTACAGGGAAATCCATAACATCAAAGTCAGCTTCGTCGTAGAGATCGGTGTCGATGTTCTGTAGGTTATCATGCTCATCGGTGTAATGCTGGTCATGCATGGTGATGATAGCTTGATAGGATCCGTCAGACATAGGGAAGTGCTTACTGTTTTTTGTCCGTTTTCGTGTATCTTCACCGAGAATAAATGCTTGTGTTGGCATCGTGTCACCCCCCTGCTCTTGCGGCTTGCGGTAATTGATTGAAGAGACTTATGACATCAGACATTTGCTTTAAGTCGTCTGCTTGAACGGTGATGTGGATCGGGCCGGTAATCGTGGTACCAATAGAGCCTAGCATTTTTTCTGTTCTATCATTCGGTGTTACTTGCGATCCACGAGGAAGGTTAACAAGTTCTGGTCCGCGCTCACCAACTAGTGCGATCCCACCAGGTGCAAAATCCGTGCCGTCTGCGAAGCCTGGTATTTTGGATGCGAAATTAGAAATCTTATCTTTTGCCCCTGAAACAAACCCACCAACGGCATCTTTTGCTTTGTTATATGCTCCTAAGACGGAATCGATCGCGCCTTTTATCTTGTTGACAGCGCCCATAATTGTACTAACAACCCCATCCCAAACGCCCGTTACAAAACTCTCGATGTTTCCGAATACGATTTTCATGTTGTCCCACAGTTCACCTGCTTTGACCTTAACGGTGTCCCAGTTCTTCCACAGTAATACGCCAACAGCAATCACAGCCCCTATAGCCAATGCTACAACCCCTAATGGATTGGCGTTCAACGCCGCATTGAGAAGCCATTGCATTGTCGTCTGTGTTGCCGTGGCTAATTTCCATGCATCCATCAATTTTGTGATTGTACCTATAATCGCTTGTGCCGCAATTGCACCAGTAAGTCCTACTATCACTGGAATTAAGATATCTGCATTGTCTTTAACGAATTGAATAGCATCTCCAAATTTATCAAATACGGCCTTTGCAGTATCAATTGAGTCGCTTATTGTTTCCTTAATCTCAGGAATGTGAGCCATGACCCAATCCATCATCGATTGGAAAGTGGGCATCAAATCCACGCCAATGCCCGCCACGACACCGCCTATTGTTGCTTTTATAGCATCTAGTGAATCTCCGAACTGATCACCTGCAGAAATGGCATCTTCTGACAATACAAGCCCTAAATCATTAGCTTGTTTAGCGAATGCGTCAATACCTTCACCACCAGCCGAGAGCAATGGGGCAAGTTCTAGCGCGCCTTTACCAAAGAGATCCATTGCAAGAGCATTACGTTCGGTTTCATTTTCCATTCCTGCTAGACTCTTGATGACTTCCGGAAACATCTCGTCCATCTTACGCATGTTTCCTTCTGAATCCACGGTACTAATGCCGAGCTTATCGAAAGCCAACTGTGCGGCTTCTGTTCCTTCTCCTGCGTCACCCATTGTCTTGGTTAATCTGCCTACTGCACCGGTGATAGACTCGAAGTTTACGCCTACTTGACCGGTAGCAAACTTCATTTCTTGGAGTGTTTTAGTTGAAAGTCCGGTTCTAACGCTCATATCGTTTATTTCGCTAGCTGTGTCACTTATTTTAGAAGCTAAGGCGAACACTCCTGCACCAGCGGCGGCTGCTCCTGCTGCAAGAGCTGCTCCCCATTTAGCGGCTGTACCAATCATCTTGCCGAATTTACCGCCTACATCATCAGCTTGTCCGTCCATGCGACTAAGACTATTCCGCGCCTCATTATCATCAATTAACACCGAACCGAACAGTCTAAAAATTTCCACGTTTTCACCGCCTTCCTCAAACAAAAAAGCCTATCCTGATTGCGGATTGGCTCTCTTCCTTATTTCTTCAACCTCTTTCAGAATATCTTCGGTGGAACGTTCACTCACTTTAACGGAAGTCGCTTTTTGATAAAATTGACTAAATGGAACGAATGTTTTCTTGTTCATGTGCCGGTACTGTACAAGCCACATATCCCATGCTTTCCGTTCTTCCCTTTTCTCGAACCCTTTATTTAATAAGCGAGTAATGCTTTTAATAGGCAATTTTACAATATAACTAAAGTCGTAAAAGCTATGCAGTAGATGTAAGGTTTCCTCATATCCTCCTACTGCATAGCTTGTTTGAAAAAATCCATCATTTCTTTGTCTGAAAAAATATTTTTAATGGTTGCAATAGTCTTTACGATGGATTGTTTTTTCACTTCTTCAAGTGGTTTCCCTTCTACGGTTGCAACAATATTAAAAAATTCTTCCTTCACTTTAATAGAGTTTTTTAATACGTACTTAAAAACCATGATCCCCACTTCGGTTTTATCTACTTCTTTGCCCTTAAAGCTTGCATTTAGTTCTTTTCTATAGGCATTAAGATCTAATTTATCGTATATATCAGTAACATGAGGCAACATATCAAATACCTGTTCACTAGTTATCATGATTCATCCTACTTTCGTTATGAGTATAAGGGTGCGCCGTAGCACACCCAATGAATTAAACTGCGTTTATAAATTCGACCTTCCAAGGCTCTGTTGTTCTTGCTGTATCTAAATATGTTGCAGTAAACGTAAGTGCTGGAACAACTTCGTCTTTATCTATTAGCGACCAATCAAGATTTTCAAGGTTGATCGCATTTTCTACCGTAATGATGACGCTACGACCGCCTTTTGTCTTGCCTGTAAACGTCACTGTGGCGTTGTAATCAGCATCTGCAATGTCTGCCTTTGCTGTAAGTGTATCTTTTACAGGAGGTCCTACAACGTTAGTTAATGTTGTTGCTGGGTACATTTTCGGCAAGTTAGCAGGGAGTAATTCCAATGCGTTCACCGTTAATTTAGCGACGCTACCCTCCTTCACAATACGACCTTTTACAGGACCACGATCTCCATCTGCTGCAATATTTCTGTACTCTCTTTCGACAACGAATTTCCCACCGCCACGAGCAAGACCAATGTCTACACCGCCGATACTAAATACGCCATAACCTAAAACAATATCTCCTGCTGGCATGTTAGTCCTCCTTATTGATGTGTCCTGACTTGGTACACATATTTTCTTCGTCTTATGCGTGAATCATCGTCTAGTAAAGACAATCGATTTTCTCTATAGAAGGTCAAAGACAATTCCGTTCCCACCATGACCGTTTTACGATGCAACCCTGAGTCTGTGCTATCCATAAGCGTTTCAATTGCTGTAGTGTCTCCGTTTAAAGGAGTGTCCCAACCGTCTAAGTCTAATATAAACCGTTCCATCGACCCATCATCAACAGAGTTTGACAAGTTATAAACGAGGTAAGGAAATACGGCATCATCGGGAGATCTTTCGTAATGCACTCTCGATTTACTTACTCCATTCACTGATACGTTAGGATGAATGGACTTCAAATAGCTGTTAATGACTTTACGCAACTCAATAACTTTAATCATTGATCTTCATCCTCACTTGGATAGATAGCGTTACCATCCTCGTCAATCAATCCTCGCGCTCTGTTTTCGTCCTCAATCGCACTTAAATATTGTCCCTGTATTCTCCTGATATCATCGATATTATCAAATACAGTGTCACGTAATATCCCTCTTGCTGGTTGTTGGCTTGTCCCCATCTCGCTCTCAGCACCATACCAAGAATCGTGCTTAAACCCTATTTGTAAGTCCGACTCTCTTCGCCTAATCCAATATTGCGTACTTGTATAGATACGTTTTGACCTCTTCATACCAGGTAACTTTTTAAGCTTTTCAATCATCCGTTTACGAATGAGTTTACCCGTATCTCTTAACGCTGCCCTTTGAAGTTCGGCAAGTAGGAACAACGTTCTGTCAACGTTTGAAGTAAGTTCTACTCCATTTCTATTAATTCTGTTTGCGGATCTAGGTAACGGCATATTACACCAACCCCGAACATATTAACTCTATCATTTCATCATTCTTGGTGTATGTCCGTATGATTTGATAGGTTATGTCGTTGTACTTTAACTTTTGTTCTTTGTTATAGTCAGAGTACCGAACCTCGAACATTAACTCAGGTTTCAATCCAGTTTGTGCCGCTTGGTAAAATTCACTTTGACGAATGGATTTTTTGTTAGCGAACACTTGTTTAAGTGCCTCAGTTTCAATCGGATCGCCCATATCATTTTCGCCACTGGTGACAGTTATAAGATCCACAATGTCCTTATATAACATCAGACACCGTATATTCTGTTGATAGAGCTAAATGCATTTTAAGCATGTCATAAGACTTTATAAGCCTATCACTATCAGGATTATCCCACCCGAAATAAGCTTTAACATAAACGAAAACCGCCCTCCGAATGAGAGGGTCGGTAACGACTATTTTAGAGGATGAGACACCCGATAATGAAAGGTCTGATTCAGCCGCATTAATAAGGTCTTGAACCTCTGTATCGAATGCAGTATTGCTAATTCTTAGAAGTTTCTTTGCATCAACAAGCATATCGAGCATCGGTTATCACTCCTTTGTTACTCGGTTGAGTTAGCTTGGTCGAGTGCCTTTTGAGCCTCGATAGCCTCGTCTTTCCCTGTAACTTTTTCTCCATTGGAAAGTTCAAAGTTACGTCCACTAATCCATTTTGGCCATACATCTTCTTTTGGATCAGATACCTTTCCATCGTTTAAATAACCCAATTTCTCCAACTCATTAATCCGCTTTGGATCATCTGATACATATGTGCTACCCACAGAATGATAATCACCAGTTAACTTGTCTCGAAAGGCTTGAGATACAATATTTTTTTCGCTCATTTTACCGTTTCCTCCTTGGTTAAATCAAAGCACTCAACCGATTTGGCTAAGTGCTTTGATTATTTTATATACTAGACTGCTGCAACCTTCTTCACACGCAAGAATCCATTCTTAGAAACAACATTACCACCTGTAAAGATAGAACCTCTGTGAGCGATCATTCCTGTGCTGAACTTGAAATCTGTGGAACGCTGAACATCTAAATCAGAGAAGACAGTCATTTCGTAGTTAGACAAAGGACCGTAAGCCATAGCATACGTGCCTACTGCATTCGCCGCATCTGATATCGCCAGACATGCGCTGTTGATGATGTAAGGAACACCGTCAATAGATCCAGTGTTGCCGTTGTTGACAACGGTATAAGTTTTCTTTCCGTCAGAATTTCTAAGCGTTGAGAATTTCTTGAGGTCCTTTTTGTGTAGGATTAACACAGCAGTATCCTCAACATCTTCATCTCCACCGTAAGAGTAAATGATTTCATCAAGTGTTTTATCATCGATAGCAGATACACCCAAGTCAGTAGCGGCATTAATTGCAGTAGCGGCCGCAGAGAAGATACCAGCCATTGTATTTGCTGCACCGGTTCCAATGAGAATTTGTTTAGTTATTTTCTTGCGGACCGCTTTAGAAATACCACTCATTACTGCACCATCATAATCTGCTGCAGTAAGTTTGACGATTTCTTCTGAATCCTCAGAGTAAGCCGTGACTTTCGCTTTGCTGATAGTCACTTTCCCGAAAGTAGGATCTGCATTTGCGTATGCTGCACCCTCTGCTGTGTAATCCCCTTCACCGTGGCCAGTTTCATACGGTCTTTCGTATGATTCGCCACCTGGTATCGGGACCACGGATACTCGATCAATTAGGCTCGACACCTCGTTGAATGTTGGTTTAATGTCTGTTGCGGAATGTTTTGGAAGAACGATGTTAGACGCACCAACAGTTACCGAACGTAGTTCCTTCAGATCTTTACCGCGCTTTTCTGCAGCCGCAATCTTCGCTGCTCTTTCATCGACTTTCAAAGGGTCTCCAAGTGTTGCAACTGGTGTTGCTGGAACTGTTCCTGCAGTAATTCCTGCAGCGATAGAAGCTCGTTTTTCGATATTTGTTTTCTCTACTTCCAATGTGCGAAGTTCAGTTTCCAACTCTTCAAGATTTACTTCTTGTCCACTTTCTAACAATGTGCGAATGGCTAGCTTTCTAGCTTCGATTTCTTGTAAACGGTTCATCGTGTACCTCCAAAGTTTTTTATAGTAATGTTTGCAGTATCAATTTCTTTCGCAGTTCAGCACTAACCAGTGCCTTACGCTCCTCTTCGGCAACCGCCTCCAAGAAACTCCTTGCAGAAATTGAAGTAGTATCATAAGCGGGAATATCCACCGCGGACACATCATAAAGCTTCTTAACTTTGCGAACAGTGAATAGATGGTTTGCTTTGTCGTAACTTTCTTCCTGTATGGTAAATTGGAAGCTCATCCTATCAATGTAGCCCCCACGAATTTCTTCATACAACTTGCGCCCTTCTTCGGTCCCGTGTAATCTCGCGCGAATGAACAAACCTTTTTCATCCTTTGTGAGCGTTAACGTGTTGTTCCTTGTTCTAGCCATGACTTTACCACTATGGTTGTAATTGAAAATAACATCCGTCATATTGGCATCATCAAAAGCTCTAGCATCAATCTGTTCTTTATACTCGATTCCACCCATCTCAAAGAGAACGGTAGGCTGATCAAAAGTAACGGCATAACCCTCGACAAATAACTCTTGGACATCTCCGATTTGTTCAGCACGATATTCAAACTCGAACTTCCTGATTTCTAACTGTGTGCGCTTTTCATTAATCTTCTCCGGCAATCTCATCATCCTCCTTCGGTTCTACCTTTGGCTGTGCGCCTAGCTGATACTCATTGGCTTTATCTGATTGGACATAGTTGAGAGACACGTAATATTTATCTCCATCAGGAATAGGACCCATGTTGAATATCTCTCTAATTTCATTTCTGTTTAATACACCACGGTCAAACAATGTTTCAGCAGTATCAAGCTTCGTTGATGTGCTGGCATACTGTAACCGATTCGCTTCGAATATGAGTTCATTACCGTGTCCTTTTTCGCGATCCGTGAACAACTTAGAAGTAAACTCAAGGCTCATTTGAATGGCTAGAGGTTCAACTATGGATTCATAAAAAGCGTTCCATTCATCCTCTGTGTAATTGCTCATAATGATCTTTTCATTGACGTTGAAGAACTTGTATACCTTCTTCTCAATTAGATCCATTTGCTTACTGTCTACCATTTTAGGATCATTCTTTAGTTCGGTATAATCAGCTTTATTATCAATCGCCGCTATTCCACCGTTGTTAGAAACATCCATGTAGTCAGTAACAAAGTCGTCACGTTGCTTTTTTAAATCCTCTGGCTTCAACATCGTGGTGAACTTTAAAAGCCCTCGCAAGAATGCAGAGGACTTAATCGCATTTATGATTCCTTCGTTAGTTGTGTTGATGAGCTCCAGTGTTGGCAAAAGCGGAATGTCTATTGAATCTCCGAACATATCATCTCGATTGAAATACCTTCGTAGGTGAACAACTTGGTCATATGGAACGGTTAGCATCTTACCGCTACTAAATGTAAATTTGATGTACAGAACATCATCGTTTTCTAGCATTTCAGCAGTTGAACAGTTGATAGGGTAAAACCCCTTTAAATTAAAACCTTCGTATTGAATCAGTATAAAAGCATTTGATCTTAAATAAAGCTGTGTCGCGATCTTATAATAAAAATCATAGGCGTTCATGTGCGGATTGGGACGAACGGACAACAACTTCTCAATTAAGCTGTATTGATTATTAATCTTGCCATTCTTTCGCATGATGTGTTTAGGTTTAAGCTTGGCAACATTAACTGCTATTGCATGAATGGTTGAACGAACCACATCAGAGGCATAGGCATTATTGCCGAAGGACGAAAACGTTGGAGTGAATCCGTTCATCAGCCTAAACCGTTGAAAGTTTGCTGTTGTTTTCTGTATGAGGCCGCCGAATATTTTTTGAAATATGCTACGCTTCTCCAATCCATCACCACCTTATTAAAAGCTTGTATTTCTTTATCTCGTTTCGTATCTAACAGTTAGATACCCAATGTTTCCTAGCGTTCCACTAGCTGCCAATGAGACTTCTAATGCTGTTGCATCCGTTATTTTTAATGGCTTTACTCTGCCTTCGTTGTAGGAGTTTACGACAATGATGTTTTCTTTTGTAGCAACGCCATCTTTAACGGTTAGGAGTTTGGTTGCTGCTGCACTAAATCCTGCTGAAATGCCATGTAAGTAATGTGCTTGCCCTACTGGAGGGACAGCTAATGTGATTGTTGCTGCTAGATTATCGGCTGTGATTGTCGCCGATTGAATGCTACCCGTTAATTGAGCGGCTACTTTTATCATCACTTTTCCATTTTCATCTAACGCCATTGCATTGTTGCCATACGAATCTAAATCAATTGGCATGTTTCATCCTCCTTAGATTAGTGCTTTATAGTCACTGTATTTGTTAAACAATATTGTATAAGCAATCAATAAAGAAACAGCGCCATCGATGCGCTGCCTCTGAACTTTACCTTTAATTGGTCTGATATTGTCGTTCTCATCCCGCTTAATCGATGTGTTAGTTAAGCACCACTTGAGAACAGGATTATTATTATAGTTAATCCTTTTGGCGCATAAGTCAGCACCCATTTCCTTCATCGGCTGGCTAAGTGTCTGAGATCCTTGTCTGACCACTTCCATCTCAAATCCTGTATCCTTCATTTCCTGCACCCAATATTGGCTATTCCAAGGATCATAACCGCCCCACAAAATATGAATACCGTAGTCATGGTACATCTTTAGATACCATGCGGTAACATCTGAATAGACCACTTTGTTACCTTCGCATAAGGTAAGTAGACCGCGTTCAGCCCATTTGTCGTAGGGAATCTTATCTTCCTTAGTGCGCTGTTCTACTAAATCTTTAGGTAAGAAGTACATTTGATGTACATATTTCTTATCGCTACTAGGCTTCATTATGATAAGAGTCGCACATGATAAGTCAGTGGTTGATGATAGATCCGTTCCTCCAACTGCGTAACAGTTTCTAATATCGTCCATCGTGAAAGTTTCTTGGTTGTTTATCTGATCGAATGTTAACCACGTACCGGCTACAGTATCCCGAATGTTGAAGTCTTTAGTTAATACAGTAGGTAGGAAATCAGGGTCATTCTTTGCTCGTTCAACATTGGCCGCAAGCTCATCATAACTCTTGATGGTTCCTAGGCCGGGGTTTGCTTTCTCCCACATGCGAAAGTCTGTCCATTCTGAACGATCGTCAAGTTCGTAGATGAATGATAGAATTCTTTCGTCTTGGACTAAGCCATCGAGAACGTTACATGCGTAATCATATATCGAATCGAAAATGCACTCACGAACGAACCCTGCTGTAGTAATCATATCTAAAAGAGCCTGTTCTCGAGCAGACATAGCTTGTTTGATTACGTCGTAAAGATTACGATCTTTAATCGCGTGCAACTCGTCCATGATTGCATTATGAACGTTCAGACCATCTAAGCTGTTAGAGTCACTTGCTAGTGGCTCGAACTTTGAGAAGGTAACAGGAAAGTATAAGTCTGTTTTACGTTTCTTAATGTGTTTGGAGAGTGCGGGAGACTGAGCGATCATGTTAACAGCTTCACTAAAAACAATTCGCGCCTGGTCTTTTTTCGTTGCAACGCTGTAAACTTCCGCGCCACCTTCGCCATCCCCAACAAGCATGTAGTTTCCAGTAGCTGCTTTCTCTGTTGACTTGCCATTCTTACGAGCAACTAAAGTAAATACTTCACGGCAACGTCGGAGAAAAGTTTCTCTATGAATAAAGCCATATACGGCTTGAATTTTTGCCTTTTGAAATAGTTCAAGTGTAACTGGCTTACCAATCCACTTCCCTTTTGAGTGTTTGCAGAACCTTTCAATGAATTCGATAGGTTGAGTTGCTTTATCTATATCGAACATCCATTTGTCTTTCGGATGTTTTAATTCCTCCAACAGCTTCGAATACTGCTGCCACAATCTTTTACAAGCCACAATGTCCCCGGACTCTATTTTGCTCGTATACTCGGTAATGTAATTCATCTCTTCGTTCTCTTCACGAAGTCCATTAATTCATCTGAAGCTGTATTTGTTTTATCTCCATCAGGCAATAAATCAAATAATTGTTTGCAAGCTGCAGTATAGTTCTTAATCATAGCGTTATAGATTCTTGTTTCTGGACGTTCACGGATATACTCAATATCTTTGGTTTGGCTAAACGTTTCAACTGTGCCGTGTTTGTTAATGTCCTCTTCCAAATTTTCAAGAGTGATTTGCATGAACGACATCCGCTTGATCACTCCATCAGCAGCGTTCAATTTTTCTTTTGGGATATTCTTCAATAGACGTTTAAGTCTACCAATTTCTTTTTTAATTCTAGTTTCCTTCGATGCCGTCATGTTCATCAACTCCTTTCAGGGGGAGGGGGTCACGTGCGAACCCTTCCGAGGTTTACGAAACTCCCCCCTACGGTCCCTGAGACTTAGAAATCGGCTTTAAGACCGGGGGGGATACTATCTCGTTGCAGGATTACCATTAAAGTTTAGTAGTCGGTTAAGATACAGCACTCGTCTTATCAGGTGGTGTCGTTGCTTTTCTGTCTTCATTACCTCAGTTAAAGTCCCTGCCCGTAATTTCGGAAGTCTTACGTTCAGAATGGTATCGCGCTCTTCCGTAAGCTTTTCTACTCCTATTTGCGTAAGCCAACAGGTATACCGTTTATCCATAACTAATCACCCTCTCTATCAAGTTACCTTCACTATCAAACATCAATCCCTCTTCTGTTGCCGACTCTTCAAAGTGTTCTTGGTTATGACAAGTGGCGCATAACAATTCCAGAAGATCATGATTCAATGTAATGCTTGGATCGTTTATATTATCTGGAGTTAGATAAACCGTGTGATGCACAATTTTCCCTGGTTCGATACATCTCTCGCATAACCCATGCATCAAAATAAAATAAGCCTGACGACATAACCGCCACGCTTTAGACTTATAAAATGATTTAGCCCAAGGCTTCATTACACTTGAACCACATTCTCAAGATTAATCCTATCGTTCTGCCTAGCTGCCCATCCTAACGCTTTCGGCATATCCATTTCCGTTCGTCCATAGCAGGTGATGAAGTCTATATTTTCACCTTCAATCACATATACCCACCAAACGCCCGATAGATGAATGAATCCGTTTTTACGGTATGTGTATTCACGTTGGTTAAGTTGTTCTTGGCATATTCCGTTGAGCTCAATGTAACTTATTTCTACCACTCTTTCGCAAAATTGCTCATGTCCATGTTTTGTTATCTTTACTGTTAAGCATTCACATTTTGTCATACTCCCTTCCTCCTTTTGTATTTGTGCATAGAAAAAAGCACCCTAAGGTGCCTTCCGCTTATTTTTTACTCATTGCTTGAAGTTCTTCCGACGTTACTTCTAATACGTTTTGTAGTTCTTCGTCCATATCGCGATCAAATACTTGTTGGAATTTATCATTGATTTCTTCTTCAGTAAAAATTCCTTTTTCAATAAATAGTTCTTTAAACGCTTTAATTTTTATAGTATTCCGCATTGTCTCTACGCCCATTTTCACAATTACTTCTGTGTCTTTCATATTGCTTCCACCTCCCCTCCTGCCTATCTATTCTGCAAAAGGGAGTTATTTCCTTCTCTAACTATATTCCAATGCATCAATCTTCTCTTCATACTTCGCACACAGACTCATATGCGTTTCGAATAACTCATCGTCTTCATCTACAAAGCTACACGCCATGTTGTGATGATAATTAGCCATTCCATTCCACCAGAATATTTTTAGACGTTTAATGAAGTTCATCCCTGCACCAACCTTTTCAACTCGTCCTCGTATCCCTTTACTCCGTATTTCTTGCAGAAGTCCCTTGTAAACTTATCTATGTCTGTTGGTTTATTTATCCTGTGTAGGTCTATGTATGATTGTTTTACGTCTATCATTGCGTATTTCATTCGTCATCACCTAATAACGCTAATAGTATCAATCCTGTAATGATCATAATTATTGCCGGAACATATTCCATACGCTCACCTTCCTTACGTGCTATAAACTAGATATGAAACTTCACTACTAATACTTTATTTCGCTCCACATTTGTACCGACTGACAATGTGTCGGCTTTCATATCCAGTTGATAACCCATAAGGGCTATCTATTAATTTGGTTGGCTGGAGTAAAATCAACATAGTATTCTTTCCCAACTTCTAATTGTTTAGCGGCTTCCGGATTCATCACGCCGATTTCGAGTTTTCCAGAAGGAGATGCGCTGAAAAATTTCTTATTTTCCTCGCTTCCGCCTGTCACCGGATAAAACTCGAAACTTTCATACACCGGATTCTCTGTTTGCGCTGGGTGCGGTTGATTTGATCTCTGAATCTTAGTTGCACAATAAAACTTTGCTCGTACCATTTACTTCACGTCGCTTTCTTTAAATTAATAGACCGCCCATTACAGACGGTCATTAGAGGGAGGAGAACCATAGCGAAGATATTAGGCTCTCGTTACTAGGTGGTTATCGTAAGGCAAAATGCTAGTTTCGTATAATCTTCGCACTGTACATTAAGCTACTTTTCGTAATCTAAAATGAGTTTTACGATTTTCAACTTTCCATTCCAACCAATCGCTATTCCATTCGGCTTTTAACGTTTGCATTAAAGATGGTTTGGGATTGCTGTAATAAGTTTGAATGTCCTCTAAAATTTGATCAATAGTAACCCAATCTTTTCTTTTCAAAAATAGTTTAATTGCATCAATCATTTCACTGTATTTAGTAATGCCTTCGCCAGATTTAACACCTGCTACAGTACGTGTATGAAATTCAGAGTCTATAAGTGTCTTTATATCATAGGATTTATTCCTAACACGTTTACCCCAAAATTCAACGGTTGATCCATTTATGCGACTGTCATATTTTAACGACTCGTCTGTTGTATAGATTAACCCTATTCCTTCTTGTTTTAACAAATTGAGTGCAATTCTTAGGTGTTGTTGTTTAGGTTTAGGTACAGCTATAAAGATGTAATCAGCACAATGTTTTGCTCTAATGGCTTGTTCTATTACTTTGAAATTAAGTTGTTTTTTCATTTCAACAATAATTGAAATACTACTTTTAACAGCAACAACATCAATACTACCAACTTCTGCATAGACGTTATCACATTTTATTTTCTCTAAAAGAATGCGTTTAACATGTGGATACATTTCCGATTCCTTCATATGTTCACCCTCCTTTACTTCACAGTTTGTATTAACTACATCTACAACATCGCTAACTGCAATTCTCCGCTATTCTGAACCTCTATCTTTTCCTCCGCACGTTTAACGTAGCATTGTACCGTTCCTTTGCTACATCCCATCAACGTAGCGGTTTCTTCATAGCTGAAACCCTCACCCTTTACCAACCTAAACGCCTCTCTCTCTGATTTAGAGAGTAATGCTAGATAACTATTGATGGTGATCACGTCCTCTGCTGATACAACGATTGTCTTAGGCTCTCTAAGGTCTATGGTTCGTGCGCGGTCGATATCGTCATAGAGGATTTCGCGTTGGTATCCTGCGCGGTTCTCGATACCTCTGCGACTGTTTGGTCTGCGTGCAGTAGCCATCCACTCGATTGAATACTCTAAGTTGCCTATGTAGCTGTTGAGAGTGGATATACGCTCCTTTAAGAGTGTTTTATCCCATTCGGTTATATTGCCTTGTAACTCCTTCTCTAGCTCTCTTACACCACGTTTTACGGTCGCTAGAGATAGTTTGTATTCTTCGATTAGGTGGTGCATATACAGTCACCTTCTTTCGATTACTCTTGTACTCCCATTGGTCTAACTACTTCCCTACTCTTCATCTCACCTAATAAGGCATATCCTGCAATATCTTTATACGCACTTTCTCCGTCACCTTGATTACCGTTCGCCACTCTCATTAACTTGTCGAATATCCGTACCAACGTGAGCAGATGCGTGTAATCTTCCGGTTGCACTCCGTTGGGATATAGTAACTCCAGGAACCTACTACACTTGCTGAAACTGTCACCGTATTGCTTTTGTTTTACGTCAACGAGTGCGCCTATTTCCTGTCCTAGCTGCTCGTATTTCATCATCTAACCTCCTACACAGTAATAAAATCGGTACTGCCACAATGAGGACAGCATTTTGTTGTCACTGTTTCTAAAAATCCTTCTGGATCTCGCCATTCATCTGTAATGGATTTGAATTTGTAAAAAGTTTTAAAACATTTCGCACATTGTTTTCTCTTGAGTTTTAACATGTTCATCCTCCATTACGAAGCATCCGCAACCGCCTATATCGAATAGGTCTATTTGACCGTAATCATTCGCTTCATATTCTAGCCTTAACTGTTCTAAAGAAAGATTTTCTGTAAATCCGTTCTTTGTTCTTTTTAATATTGTTACTTCTTTTCCTAGGTACCCCTGCATTTCTTTTTCGTAATTTTCTAGCCATTCATAACGCTCAGGAAAGGTTTTTAATAAATGAACGAAGTGTCCCTGACCACCCCTTACACACATCCCAGAACAGTTATTATGAGAAAATCCGAGTTCGTAAAGTTTAGGAGTTTTAATCCCTATATTATTCAATTCTCGCAACATATCCGATTTTGATAAGAATGGCTGTTCAGTCATTGGAAACTCGACTTTATAAGGCAACCAATTACGTTTAGGTGATTCAGTCCGGTGGTATTCTGACCAATCAATACCGAGATACAAAATACATTCGTCTGGTGAAAAGTTTTCTTTAATCCACTTTCCTGCTGTTTCCTGCTTTAGAAGATGGCTACATTGCGCTAATTTAGAATTACCAAGCCACCTTACGTCTTTAAATACTTGCCACGGTGTCCGTCCATCTGCAATTCTTATAAACTCACAATCTAATTCTTTAACAGTTTCGTCTATAAAGCGGTATAAATCTTCGTCCTCAATTAACGTGTCAGTGAATAGGAGAACAACATTTTCTTTACCGTGTTTAAAAATTACTCTCTTAGTGGTTGCCCAACTTCCGATTCCTCCAGAGAAGAAAACGATATGTTTCACGACTTCACCCCACCGTCCTTATATCAACTTCTGCTCGTTCCTCTGTTTTGCCACATTGAAACTTTTCAACTACTAATCTCTGAATCTGCCGATCGTCTTTGTATATGATTTGATTACAGGCATCTGTCAGGCTCTTTGCATAATTGTCTAGGTCGCCTTGATTCCCTCCGCATAAGTAAAGTCGTATCTCTACTTCTACAGGGATGAGTAGTTGCACATTACATTGTGTCTTTGCTATCCATGCTACAGTTTGCTTGTAGGAGAGATACCGTTGAGCGTAGGGATTAGCGAACTTGCTTTTCTGTGTCATTCTTACAGCAGGTATGGGTCGTCCTGGAATGATGAGTTTGATCATACAACGTCACCGTACCTTCTGCCTTTTACTACCGTCTCTACTGACCCAGTTGACATTTCCAGTTCATCCGCTATCTTTTGGTAACTGAGCCCTTTTTCTCTTAATCTTCTAATCTCTCTAACCTCATCAGGTGTAAGCCTTTTACGATGAGCAAGATTAACACGGTAGAGCTCAAACACCTTTATGTGTGACTCGATTCTGCATATTGTACGGACGATTCCTTTTGTGCTCGTTATTTGCTTGATGATTTCCAATACTCTAAGCTCGGCGTTATTGAAGCCTACTGAGACTATCTCACCTACGTTTGCGTTGCCTCTTACAGCTACCGTTGCCGTAGGGCGTTCTGTTGGATCGACACAATTTTGAACGTGAGCGATTAGATGCTTTGATGTGATGTGGCGTTGGCATTTCGGGCATTCGTTCATTTGGCGTTCCCCCATCGATCTAACATATTGCGTTTATAGTAGTCGTCTAACTCTGTTGTGGGGATATGTTCAATGTCCTTGCCTGCTATACGGTCGATTCCTTTGTCGCGGAATTTTTCTATTAGGTTTAGTCTGTAGTGGTCTACTGTCCTATCCATTGATATCCTCCACCCTTCCCTACGTTTACGATTGGTACATAAGCCGCACTTATCACTTCAAGGTCTCTATATATCGTTCGTTCGGTTACTTCTAGCTTTTGGGAGAGTTCTCTAGCGGTTAAACCCTTTGATGATTGCACTAGCATTACAAGTCTGACTAAGCGAATGATTCTATCCTTGGCGTTGTTTCGTCTGTTCATATCGATTCCTCCCTCACCCCATGTTCTTCGTATAATCTTTGGAATGTTACTAAGCTGCATGTTACTTTCCGGTTTCCGAACGATGGTTTCAAGTAGGTTACAGAGTTCTTCGTGACTTCAATTACAGGACGTTCAAAAATATCACCATCTTTATAAGGTTTAAAAAAGTATGTTTTCCCTGCTTCAATCTTCGGATATAGCAGTTCTTTGATTGTTTGGTCAATTTGTTGGTGAGTGGATGGTTTAAATTTCATTTCAATTCCTCCGCTTCTTTTCGTTTCATCTCAACTTGTCCGCATAAATTCTCGTATAGCTGCATACCTTTTACTAATCAATCTCACCAAGGGCTCTAAGTAACTCTTGCGCACGTTCCTCTTTTATAGCTAACTCTTCATCACTCATTGACTTTTGGTGATTGCCGTTTAGTTGATTTTGAACGGATGATGGGAGTTTCTCTCTACGATCATTTTTTTTAAATGGTGGCAAAGTTTTCTTTGTGACTCTCTCGTTGTTCCTTTCGTCCTTTTGCGTTTTGTTGTAGTGAAGTTCTCTTATGACTGTCTCACAATAGCCGAATGATCGAATCTTATCTCCGGGGTATTTAGGCTTGTGATTATCAAAAGCTGAATCAATTCCGTTAATGATCGAATCTACCGGCACTCCTTCTTCCACTAGATTCATGATTTTTTTATAGTCATCAGCATTAACCATCGTTCCGCTTGCTCGTTTGGTAATGTAGTGATCTTCGATAGCTTGTACTGCATTTTGTAGAGCAAGTGAAATTTCATGAACGGTATCATCGGTAATGAGTATCCCGTCACTTGATACAGCAGTTTCTAACTGACTATCATTTTTATCATTATTAACATTCTTTACATTCTTGTTTGTGCTCACTTGTTGCTCACTTGTTGCTCGTTTGTTGCTCACTTGTTGCTCATTTAGGTGCTCATCACTTTGATAAATATCCCAATTTACTATGGTAACTATGGAGAATTTGGTGCTCGAATTGATGCTCACAAAACCGCCTTTTTCTAACGTAAGTAGCCATCTCCAAACGGTATATTCTGAAACTTGATCTTTCTTTTTCAACCCCTTGTTATACATTTCGTGGAGATCAAACCTCCCAGTAGGAAACTGTCCTGATTCTATTCGTACAATCTGCTTACCGAGTGGTTTGTCCATTGGTCTGTGGTATGCTTCCGTCAAACAAATCACCCATAAGCGAAACAATTGAAGGTCATTAAAGATTCCGTTTTCTCTGATCTTGCGGTGAAGTCTTATCCAACCTCGCACCCCTCTCTCACCTTCTTCCTTTTGTGGATGCTAGATTCATAGATTTGAGATTAAAAAAAATTACAACTTCTTCTGAAAATCCAACATCCATTCTCTTCCTTCTTTCGTTGAATCGAACCACGAATGACAAACGATACACCCATGTATTAAGTCCTTCTCCGTTGTTTTAGTTAGCTTCCATCTACGCTCGATGTGGCACATGTGGACTGCTCTATTTCCGCATCTCTCACAACTGCCCTGTGACCTCTCAGCTACCTTTTTACGTGTAGAGGGGCTAATATTGCCCCTCATCTTTGCAGTAGGCTTATTTCGCTTATGAGATGGTTTAGGGCATGGATTGTGTTCTGTTACTCGATAACCCATTACTCTACCGCCTTTAGTGCTGCTAGACATATCGCTAACGGTGCTGTTTCCGCATCAGCAGAAGAAATATCATAAGTGAAATCTTTAATGGTGCAATACGACCTGACTTTTGTTTCGAGTATTTCTACCGCGTAACCATGTTCTATTTTTATTTTTTCAACAACTTGCCATGCAACTGATATGTTTGTTGAAGGTCGAAAGTCATTAACCGAATATGGACTGTAATCGTTCTCGTCATTCCAGTATTCTTTGCCGCTATATTCACCTGTAGTTATATGCCAACGCATTACCTTTTCAGCGATAAAATTATCTAACTCGCTCCCTGCTTTCATCATTAAGCCCCTCTCGATTGAATATTTCCATCCGCAAAGTCCACTCTCAACTTCATCTTTAATGTATTAATTTCATTAATCAGGCTATCAAAAGCATTCCGCCATCTGCTCATATCCTCATAGGCTTGTGCTTCATCTAGTCGTAACTGTCGTGTGGCGATCTCTGCGCTTGCTTCTCTATGTGATGTAGCTTCTGTGTAGGCTTTGGCTTGCTCATATTTCCGATTAGCGTATATCCGTTTATACTCGCCATCCATAAAGGCTGATACCTTTCCAACGTTTAGATAACATTGGGAAAGTAACTCTATTTTCTCCATTAGCACGGAAGGGTCATGATCTGTTAATAGGTCTGATGCTTTGCGTAGGGATGTAATTTCTTGTATGGTTTTTGTTATATCCATGCTTTCATCCCCTTAGAAAGGTAGTCCATCGTCTGCGATATCTTTAGACTTATAATCTAATGGTGGTTCTTCATTCGGTTCTGTAGGCTGTTCTGATTTCTTAGAGTCAAGAAAACGGACATTATCAGCTATAATTTCAGTCACGTAAACTTTTCGTCCGTCCTTCTCATAGTTACGAGTAGATATGCGACCATGCAGTCCAATAAGCGAACCTTTTTTCGTGTAATTAGCAACGCTTTCTGCAAGCCCTTTCCATGTTACGCAAGGAACGAAATCAGCAGGCTTATCTTTAACTGGATTATCTAAAGCTAAAGTGAATGATGTTGTTGCGGTTCCTGAACTCGTGTATCTGAGCTCAGGATCGCGCACCAATCTACCTACGAGTGTTACTGAATTAATCATGTGTTATGCTCCTTTTTGTTCTTTATTTTCAATGCGTTTGATCAGTGCGTCATACTCCGTTTTAGTTAAGTCCTCAACCTGTGCCTTTTTGTAATCTTTCATGATAACTGTCTTTACATCTGTAGTTGAGATTCCGTTTGATTTAGCAATAGCGTACAATCTATTAACTTGCCCCTCTGACAGTTTGCTGACTGATGGCTTAGTGGTTGTAGTAGTTGTTGGCTTTGTGGTTTCTAATCCGTTAGCGTCATCATCATCTTCACTAGCGATTCCTGTGATAGAAGAGAAGGAATACCTGCGACCGTATGTAATGGCTATTCCTGCTCCTTGTGGAGTTATTTTTTCTGCTTTGAGAGTAAGAGGATCAAACTCAATCCACTCACCCGATTCATGCACTAACATTGTGTTAATGGTGATCATCTCTCCATCACCTGATGGGCTCTGTATGACGCCTAATCCATGTTTGGATAGTAATGGTCTAGCCGTGGTTAGAATGTCGTTAAGTGGAGCATATTTCGATTTGTAGAAAGGATTATCTGCTGTATTCTTTGGGTTTTGTACTTCTGCTTGAAACTTGATTAAGGCGATAGATAAGTTTTTGATACTCTCACTTTTATTCATATTTACACCTCTACTTTTATGACGAGTTTCACAGGTTGAGCAACGACTTTAACCCCTGCTAATTCCTCACCATTAGGAGTGTAAACCATGCCATCATCATTGACGCTAGCTAACTTTTTCAACTCGTCTTTTTTAGGTTCTTCTTTAATTCTGATTAGATCGTTCATTCCTGCAGATTTAAGCGATTCAACGAGTTTATCTTCTTCATACTCCCACTTATCCGCTTGAGCCCTAAACGATATGGAGCCGTATGGAGTCTTAGCTTTAAATTTAGGGTCTTTATCCCTCTCAGACATTCCATATTGCGCTAGGAGAGATTCAAAGAAGGAACGGTTACTATCAAGTAGGCTTTGCTCTCTTTGCTCGAAATCAGCGATACGTTGACGTTCTGCATCGGCTAGTGATTTAATCTCAGCTTTCTTTGCATCGATAGCAGCCATTTTGCGGAATGCCCATGTTGCTTGTTCGAGGCTAGTTATCTTAAATGTTTCAAATGCGTTAGGTACATCGACTACAATTTCCGTTTCGTCTAGGTCATTACGTTGTAATGCGTTCATTTTCGATTCCCTCCGTTTTATCACCAAGTATGATCACACGATCACCTGTTTGATTGCCCGTTACCATAAACCCAACAACCTCGATAACTCCACGTATAAGTGTTATATGTTCAGATCCGTTTGTTTTAATTCTCTTAGCTAAATCTCCGAGCATCTTCGCGTCTATCTGGACTACTTTGTAACCACCGTCTTTTATCATTACTGTTATTTTGAACATGGCTTTCATCCTTTCATGTTTGCTTCGAGACGACCGTATCACCTAACGTAGTGGCAGCCGTATATGGTTGATTTATTTAGAGCACATATGGTATGATTCGATTAAGTGTTTTCATACGCGCTCTACCTTAGTCCCTCTGCAAAGGGGCTATTTCTTTTCGTAGAACAAAACCACGTTACAATCGTTATCCGCATGTGCCTCTGTCCAAGCTGTGTTACCATTTGCCGAACCGCCGAATGATACATTTAACTCTGATTCAAACTGTTCAGTAACTGTTGATACTTGGGATTCTTTCAAATCGTAAGCGGTAATTCTAAGTTTGAATTCTGCACCGAAACGATCAGATAAGTAAGTTTGAAGCTCCGCAATCTTTCCTTGTAATTCTGTTGTCTTTGTCATCGTTGACACTCTCCTTTTAGATAACATCCCTAAAGTATTGGTCGTTCTGTCTTACTGATTCGATGCGGTTTTCTTCGCGTTCTTCTTCACAAGTAGTACAGATGAACCCTGCGCTTGTGTATGTCATCATTTCCGAGTCGTCTTTATCACCACATTCAGCACATTCTTCGTGTTCCTCGTCTACGATGCTGTCTCTCATATTGCGGATAATGTCTGATAGTTCCAGTTCCATGTGTTCTACTACTCCATCTACCGATACTTTGCCTAAGTCAACCTTTAATTGCTCTACTGCTTGAGTTACGACTTGCTCTATTAATGCTTTCATGTTGTCACTCTCCTTTTAATAGTCTGTTTCTCTTTCGAGAACTTTCTTTTCTGCTTCAATCTTGCGTTTAATCATTTGGATATTTTCCCAATGGTACCCACTCATACCCAGGTTACTATCAACCATATCTAAGGTGAAAATCAGTTCTTCCAACTTCTTTATTCTTTCGGCCGTGTTTAGCATTTCCGCTCCCCCTCTCATATTTGATACCAAGCAACAACAACGATCACAGCGTAGAATATTGCGATACTCCATGTTGTGCGGTCTTTAAGGGCTTTCATGCTGACACCTCATTAACAAGTGTCTTTCTAATGAAGTCCAATCCTTTTTGATACACTAAAGTCTTAATATTTATGCTGATACTTCCATCCGGCTTCGTGTACTTCTGCTCGATTACTCGGAAGTACCCTGCATCTATGTAGCGTTGATATGGTTGATTGTTGGACATAAGAATGTCAGAGTTACGAAGGAAATCGAATAAGTTGTTTCGTCCAAACCCTTTGATTTTCAGAACCTTAGCTGCGGTTGCAAAGTCGATTGCGGTTTTGCTTTCGGCTACTGCATCGAAAAATTCTGCTTTCGGTTGCATGATGGCGATTTGTACATCTTTATGTTCGATGATCTTTTGTGCTTCAACCAAGGCTAGAGCGATTAGTTGTTGGGGGTTATCTATGCTATATGAGCCTGTTTTGCGAATCGCCGGAAGGACTTCATGTGTTATCCAACGTTTAAACGCTTTAGCCTCTAGCTTTCTACTTGATAAGACCAAACTGTACAGTCCACTTTCATTTACATGCGCCATTTCTTGGCTTCCAGAAGGGGTATCATTTGAAATGAGGTCCTTCTCATCTTCATCCAGACGAACCAATGCTTGCGAAGTGTTCCCGACTTCTAAAATGTCACACACATCTTTTGCAACAAACCATACTTCATCGTTTTTTAAAGCGGTCCGAATTTTATTCCCATGAAAGTTAAATACCTTTTGTAACTGGTTCAATGTTTACTACCTCCCCTGATATAAATTAGCTACCTATTAAGGCTCGTCCACTAGGAAACTATTATTCTGTTTCCTACTAGCCGCTATGCTTCTACTAATTTAACTAGATTTTTTGTAATCAACTCTATCAATTGGTGTTTATCTTCTTTGGACTTCTGTGGAAGATTAACAACGTTTGACTTTAGAACGAATCCTTCCTGAGCGTCCAACCATGCGTCAAGCGATTCCTTCCGAAAAATGTATTGAGTGCCTATTCTGCTGTGTGGGATTCGCAATGAATTTCCTTCGGGTAGCTTACATTGCTTTCGTATTACATCATCAGAGATTCCTAGATAGATTGAAGCTTGATCAATCTTCATCGTGGAGCATTGCGCGTTCAACTTATGTACCTCTTCAGAGACGATCTCTCTCACGCGATTTTCATCCACTTAAATCACCTTCCTTTCATGAATGATACGTTCTCGTATCACATCTTCTAAAAAAAAGAAGTCTTCGAATTTACCACCAAAGAATCCTAAAACACCTGCAATAAAATTCGGGCCCGGTGCGTTGTACTGTGGGTCTGTTTTAGGTAGTTTTGCACGATACATCTGTGTCCTAGAAACGCCAATTGCTTCGGCTAATTGCGTGTCGCTTGGGATATCCTTTTCAATAGACGCTTTAAGTAACTCTTTCACTTTTAGACGAATGGCGTAGTAATTGTTCGCTTTACTCACCTTGTTCACTCCTCTACGAGTCTATTTATGATGCGTCCTCGTATCACTAATATATAACACATTGATTCGATGTTGCAACGGTTTTATTTTAGTTTTAATAATTTTGTTGCGTAAACGTATCAATATAGATATAATTAAATCCCGGAGGCGGTAATAATGAAAAGTAATGATTTCGGGCAGTTTATTGAGTCAAAAAGACTTGAAAAAGGTTATAAGAGTCAACGTAAATTTGCGGAGAAAACGGGTATATCCTCCGCAACACTATCGAGGATTGAAAACAACATTCAAACTCCTACACCAGAAACATTGAAAACTCTTTCCGAGCATTTGAATGTAGGTTATGCCGATCTATTAGAAAAAGCGGAATACTTTAAAGGATTGTCTTCAGACCAAAAAGAGCACATGAAAAATTTCTTCACCATGCACTATGAACTTGATAACTCAATTGAATTGCTAATAAGCACATTTGAAAAAGAAGGTTTATTTACAAATGAAAATCTTATGTTTCTCCTTAAAGCATTAGAAACGACTACTGGAGTAAAGTTAGAATGCTCTGCAGAAGGGTTTAGAAAATATCTTAAAGAGGAAGACCCTGATATTGAAATTAAGAAAGACATTATAAATGACCTTTATAATTTCTCGACTCAATTTAAAGGAACTTTAGGCGCGACCAACGTAGCGGAAGAACGAGCCTCGTATGGTACAGTTCCCCATAACCCTTCAACAATGGTTAGAACTCCTATATTGGGATCAATTGCTGCTGGACAACCTATTAATCGAATTGAGCACATTGAGGGTTATGAATTTGTATCACCAGAGTTGGTACGCGGTCGAGAGGCTTTTTGTCTTAAAGTACGAGGGGACAGCATGAGTGGAGATCATATCTACGATGGAGATATTGTAATTGCAGTTGTTCAGAATGAGGTAACATCTTCTGACATAGCCGTAGTCGCAATTAATGGCGATTACGCAACATTGAAGCGTGTTAAGTGTAATGAAAATATATGTATGCTTATTCCATCTAACCCACAAATGGAACCAATTTTAGTAGAAGCTGAACAAGTTAAGGTTATAGGAAAAATAATCGAAGTTAGACGCAAACTTAGTTAGAAAGGAGACATTGCTATGGGTTATTATGAGAAACGCGGGAAAAAATCTTATCGTTTAAATGTAGAACTCGGAATCGATGCCAAAGGAAAGAAGATATACGAACGTAAAACCATTCAAATAAATGAATCATTATTAAAAACTACCCGCAAGCTTCAAGATTATCTAAACATGGAGTTAGCGAAATTTCAAATTGAAATCGAATCAAGTAATTACATTTCACCCGAAAAGATGCTGTTCAAGAATTTCATAAGTGAGTGGGTAGAAAAATATATAGATCCTAAAATAGAAGAAGGAAAATTTTCACTTGGATCTAAGAAAGATTATTTACGACAACTCAAGAACCATATTCTTCCTGAGTTTGGAGATATGAGATTAGATCAAATACGTACTATCCACATTGTGAACTTCTTTGTACAACTAAGAAAGCCCGAAGCTCGCAAAGATGGCAGTGGAACTAAATTATCTGTTGGTAGTTTCGAGTACATTTATCGAGTATTAAAAAATGTTTTAGATCGAGCAGTAGAATGGCAATTGATAAAAGAAAACCCTATGAAAGGCGTGGACAAGCCTTCTCCTGAAGAGGTGGAAATGAATTACTATGATGAAGATGAAGCTCGTGAGGCTATAACCGCACTCTATAAAGAGCCTGATGTCTGGCGACTTTATTTTCTTGGGGCTATGCTTGGTGGTTTCCGTAGAGGGGAAATTTTGGGTCTTGAATTGACTGACGTTAACTTTGAGAATAATACTCTTAATATCACTAAAAGCATTTCAGACACAGAAAACGGCGAAGCTATAGTAGGTAAAACAAAGACAAAAAAATCTAAAGCAGCTGTAGTGATGCCTGATTGGTATATGCAGGAGTTAAAATTGTTCTTGCATCAGTGGAAACAGGACAGGTTAGATCTTGGGGAGCAATGGAAAGGTGGGGACCGTAAGTATATATTCCATAGTGGCTTCGGCAAACCATTTTATTACACAACACCAACTTCTAGATGGAAAAAGTTTTTGAAACGTTACAACCTTAAATTTATTCGTCTACATGATTTGCGTCACACTGCTGCAACTCTCTTGATCGAAGCAGGAGCGGATCTAAGAGCAGTCCAGGAACGATTACGTCACTCAAAGTACAAAACTACAGAAAGATATGCACATGTCACAAAAAAACTTAATAAGGAAACTGCGGAGAGATTGAACAAGTTTGATCCACGAATTAAAAGCGCTAAATAAGCGATTCCCTCCCAACTCCCTCCCAAGTACAGTTTTAAGCCAATTTTCATGCCGTATGCAAAAATAAGTGAAACAAAAAAACCCTTATATATCAAGGGTTTAAAGGTATGTACATGGTGGGCAGTAGAAGGATCGAACTTCCGACCTCCTCCGTGTCAGGGATGAGTGTAGCCTCCGTAATGTTTATTAGAAGTACGTAAGCATG
>FWWL01000369.1_pt1 | contig 126296 bp, 111 predicted proteins | sample 2228331 | NCBI WGS metagenome assembly FWWL01 (sample SAMEA103939775, study PRJEB20133) | metagenome | reverse complement strand
CACACCTTGCCATAGGGCCTTGACAGGGCTGCTATGTCATGGTATGCTGACTGCCGATGTTAATCTAAATTAATAGCAATATGCTAGGTGGGAGGGAGGACATGGCTCGCGTTCCGAAGGCTTTTGGGGCAGCATTGCTGGCAGGAGCCCTCTTGTTGGCGGCGTGTTCGCAGGCGCCCGGGAACGTCCCGTCGCCTGCGGCGGCAACGGCGGGGCCGATGCCAAGTAAAATAGTGATCGCGGTGCAGCCGACCAGCACTCCGGAGAAGCTGTCGTCCGATGCCGAGGAGCTCAAAAAGTTCCTGCAGGCGGAGGTGGGGGTTCCTGTGGAGCTCGTCTTTCCAACCACCTACGCCGGGGTTATCGAGGCGCTCAAGTTCGGGCATGCCCAGGCAGCCTTCATGAGCGCGTGGCCGATGTCCCTAGCCACCAAGCACGCTTCTGCGGAGGTGGTGCTCGCTGAGGTACGCGAGGTCGTCATTGACGGGAAGAAGGTTGAGGCACCCTATTACTACTCCTACTGGGTGGTGCCGAAGGAAAGCTCGGTGTCGTCCCTTTCGGAGCTGAAGGGATCGAAAGTCTGCTTCCCTAGCCCTCTGTCCACTAGCGGATACGTGGCCCCGGTCGGGAGGCTTATCGAGCTAGGGCTCTTGAGCGCATCGCCATCTGCAGACCCCAAGGCCTTCTTTGGAAGCGTAACCTTTGCCGGCGGATATGCCCAGTGCTGGGAGGCCCTCAAGAAGGGGCAGGTTGATGTCACGGTCATTGCCGGCGATGTGCCTGAGGCGCTCTACCGTGAGGTCCTTGCAGCGACCAAGGTTATTGAACAACAGGGCCCGGTCCCGTCCCACGGGGTCGTGTATGCGCGCAATCTGAACGAACCCCTCCGCACGCGACTTACGCAAGGCCTGCTGAAGCTGGGCGAGGAGAGCTATCGGCCACTGATGCGAAAGTTCATCTCCGGCATCTTCGTGCGGTTCCAGCCCACCACGGCCGATCAGCACCTTAGCACCCTGAACCGGTACCTGCAGGCCACGGGCTTGGCCTACAGTGAAACACTGCGGTGATCGGGACTAAAGGTAACGTGTCCGCAGAGGAGGCCCAACGCCTGATCGGACGGCCTTATAGGGTGTTGGAGTTTGACGGTGTCACCTTCGAATACAGGTCGGGCGAGCCGGTTCTGAAGGACGTGTCGCTGGAATTAGGCCCGGGGGAGCTAGTGATGGTCCTGGGTCGTAGCGGGAGTGGAAAGACTACGCTCCTAAAGCTGGCCAAGGGCTTTCTGCGTCCAACTGCAGGGCGGGTTCTGGTGGGTGGAGAGCGTTCCATGGAGCCATCCAGCCGACATCGGCCAGATGTGGCCTACATCCCCCAGCATCTGGGGCTCGTGCGGGGAAGCTCGGTGCTCACTAACGTGCTACTGGGCTGTCTGGCGCGGGTTGGGGGCCTGGCGAGCCTGTTTGGCCGATTTCCCAAGGAGGAGGTTACCAAGGCCTACGGCCTTATGGAGGAACTGGGGATCGCCCAAAAGGCCCACGAGAGAGTCTGGGTCCTAAGCGGCGGCGAGCGTCAGCGGGTGGCGATAGCCAGGGCCCTCATGCAGGAACCTAGGCTGATCCTGGCAGACGAGTTCGTGAGCCAACTGGACGCCCTGACCGCCAACGCTATCATGCAGATCACCAGGGCCATCACAGCGAGGGGGGTGACTGTTCTAATGGCCACCCACGATTTCGATCTTGTGGGAGCCTACGCCGACCGCGTGCTGGTCCTAAGGCACGGTAGCTTGGTGGCGGAGGCGAGCCCCTCCGAGGCGTTGCCGGAAAGGCTGGAGGAGTGGATCAGGGGATGAGGTCGAGGGCGTGGCTGCGCATCTTCGTGGTCCTCGTGGGGGCGCTGTTCCTCTCGGCCATGGCCCATATGGGGTTGTTCGATCTTGCTGTTATCCTCCGGGGAGCGGGAAATCTGCTGGGCTTCGTGGGCGGCATGTTCCCACCCGACCTAGCGGTGCTTCCCACACTGGCCTGGGCCGCACTGGAGACCCTGGAGATCGCCCTGGTGGGTACCCTTTTGGGCTTTATCGCGGCGATGCCCCTCTCCCTGCTGGCCACTCCAACGGTCTTCGGTCCGCGGGTTGCAGCCCCCTTGCGCCTAGTGCTCGCTGCGGTGCGCACAGTGCCCTCGTTGCTATGGGCGGTGGTCTTCGTTGTGGCTGTGGGCCTGGGTCCTGCAGCTGGCGCTCTCGGGATTGCCCTGTACTCCCTTGGCTACATGGGGAAGCTTTTCTGCGAGCTGTTCGAGGGCGTGGACCCGGAAGTCCTCGAGGCCGTGAGGGGCGTCGGGTGCGGCCCTTGGCAGCTCGCGCGCTTCGTCATTCTCCCCGAAGCCGCAAACGGGGTCCTTGCGCAGTTGCTCTTCATGTTCGAGTACAATGTGCGGGCGTCCAGCATAATGGGCTTCGTGGGGGCGGGTGGGATTGGGTTCTATATGCTGGGCTACATCCAGATGCTGCGCTACGACCAGCTTATGACGGCACTGGCCGTGACGTTGGTTTTGGTCCTAGCCATAGAGTGGTTAAGCAGCAAACTTAGGGCCGCAGTGCTCTGGGAGCCGTCAACGGCCGCGCCAGCCAGCACGGCCTAGCCCTGGCGAAGCTTTGGCAGGACTTCCCGCGCGATGAGCTCCAGCTGCTCCATCTGGTACCGATAGGGTATGAGGATGATCCGGTCCACTCCCGTGTCGAGGTGGGCCTGGAGCTGTTCGGCGCAGTCGTCCGGACTGCCCATGATGGCGTGCTCGATGGTCGATTCGCTCCAGCTGGCCGTGTCCCACTCGGTGGAGAGCCAGTGCCTCATGGGCCCCTCAACCTCTTCCCTGGACCTTCCCACGTAGATGGCTAGTTGGTTGGTGGAGGCAAGCGTGGACGGGTCCCGCCCGAACTCCTCGGCGTAGCGCAGGATCTTGTCCCAGTTGCGCTTGAAGCTTTCGGGCGTATAGAAGTACGTGATCCACCCATCGCCCAACCGCGCCACCCGACGAAGGACGGCCTCCGCATATCCGCCGATAAGCACTGGAGGGCGCGGTTTCTGGTAGGGTTTGGGCTCCATTACTGCGTCCCTCAGGTTAAACTCGTCTACCTGGAGTGTAACCCTGTCCTCCGTCCACAGGCGCAGCATGATGCCGAGATTGCGCTCGAAGATCCTGCCGCGACCCCTGAAGGGCACTCCCACTGCATCGAACTCTCGAGCATACCAACCCGCAGCCAGGCCGAGCACGAGCCTACCCTTGGATGCCTGGTCCAGACTCGACAGCTCCTTAGCCAGCACCACGGGATTCCTGAGGGGCAGGACTAGGATGCCTGTGCCCAGACGTATGCGGCTGGTGTGGGCGGCCAGGGTCGTTAGGGTCACTAAGGAATCGAGTATGGGGAAGAAAGGGCGAACCCCAAGGATAATGTGGTCCCAGGCCCAGAGGGACTCGAAGCCCAACTGCTCGGCCCTGCGGGCGTAACCGATTATGGCGTCGATATCGGGCTGTTCCTCCGGGCCTACAAAGTTGCGGACTGCCAGGCCAAAGGTAGTAGCCATCTACAGGAACCTCCGTTCGGGATCGAAACTGCGCAGTACTTCTAGCTCGTGCTCCGTGGGCGGGTCGGTGACGGGCACCCTTTCCGGCACTATCAGGTCGAAGCCCGTGTTCTCCAACACCTGCTCCACGGTTATTCCAGGGTGCAGGGCCTCCAGCCGCATGGCCCTGGTATCCTCATCGAAGCCAAACAGCCCGAGGTTGGTTATCACGCGGGATACTCCCCCGAAGATCAGGCCGGACTTCTGCCTCGAGTCCTTGCCCTGAAGATATCCTGGACTGGTGATGAAATCGACCTTAGGGACGAACCGCCGCTTCTCGTGCATGGTGACGATGACCGTCTCGCGGCAGAGTGAGATCATGTCGTTAGCACCGCCGCTGCCCGGCAGACGTACTTTCGGACGGTCCGGAGTGCCAATCAGGCTGGTGTTGACGTTGCCATATCTATCGATCTGGGCAGCACCCATGAACCCAACGTCGATGAAGCCGCGCTGGGCGAAGAGAAGTGTGTCGGTGATTCCCGGCAGCATCATGGCTCGATGGGCGAGCCGCATCTCGTTGGTGGAGATGGGCAATCGGCCCGGCACCACTTCCGAACCGATAACCCCGCCCTCCACGATCATGGTGAGCCTGGGCGCGTGGGTGCGCTTGGCCAGTGCTACTGCCAAAAGGGGGAGGCCGACCCCTGCAAAGACCGAGATGTCGTCCCTAAGCGTCCTCGAGGCCATCACGCAGAGGAGTTCAGTGTCGGTGTACTTCATCCTTCACCCACCAGTTCCTTGGCTGAGCGTTGCTGGCGCGCCAGCGTTGCGGCATCGAAGAGGGCCAGATATTCTTCGTGGGTCGCCGGCCCGTGGACGTAGCGGTCCATGTACTCTCGGAGCCCGTCCAAACCTTTGCGGTTGATCAGGTCCACGTACATATCGAAGTGGGAAAAGTCGGTCTCGTAGAGGCCGTAGCATTCGCCCGGAAAGGCCCCGAAGGGGGCTTCGATCACAGCGTCCACGGCCATGGCGGGGATGGTGGTTCGATCGGGCCTCCGGCGGATATCCTCCTCGTCGACGATGCGTTCGGCGGTGACGATCACCGTGGTGGCTGCGCAGGCGATGTCAGCATCCATGTGCGGATAGCCGTCGATCTGACAGTTGCCGTATCTATCTGCCCTATGGACGTGCAGTATTGCTACGTCTGGGAACAGGGCCGGAACTATGCACACCGTGTGGCCGGTGTAGGGGTCCTGCATGGTGCGCGCCTCATTGACCCCCATAAGGTCTGACCCGAGCATGGAGAGTGTGGGCAAGAAGGGCACGCCCATGGCTCCCGCCCTGTACCGGAGGCCCAGCCCCAAGTGGCTCCACTCCTGGAGCTTGACCGTCCCTGTCTCCACGAAGTGCCGGAGCACCTTGGATACGCCCCACGGTATTCCTAGAGCCATCCAGCTGGTGACCACCATATCGACACACCCGGCCACCATCATCATCTCGCCCTCGAAGCCCATCAGGTTGCGGGAGAGCGTCAGGTGCTTCTTGCCCTGCCGAATTATCTCTCGGACAAGGAGTATCGGCGTACGGGAGAAAAGACATCCACCTATGGCCACATGGTCTCCGTCCCTGATGAGCTTAACGGCTTCGCGGGCGGAAGTCACCTTATCTCGGAGGGCCTTCGACTTGGCCTCCCTGAGCCTCCTGGCTTCTACGAAGTCGGGTACCGGCATAGATCCACCGTGCTTCAAGCTTTTCTCTAGTTTACCCTCTCGCCAGGCCTGGGCGGCCCTACGGATTGTCCTAATAGGCCGGTGCCCTTTGCTACATTTTAAGGAAGGGGCGATCTACGACTTGCTGGAGCGGAAACGGCAAAGGCGGCGTGCCGGCCTCAGCTAGGCCGGCACGGTTGGAGACGTTCTCGGGCGGAAGAGTAGGTACACCCGCCCTTCTTGGGTATCGGCCCAGTGGTAGGGAGCCTATGTTCGCAGCCGCTTCCTCGCACGACATTGCTTCAGCGGGTGGCAGGCTGCGGGAAAACCGATAGGGCCTGGCACACTTCGTCCCGGGGAAAGGATCACCTGGTGTAAGCCGTGACCGGCTCCGTTACGGAGGACACTCCACCAGCCCTATGCGAAGGGGTTGGTAGGTAACCTTAGACCTGCTCTGGGTATGTCCCTCAAAGGGAGAGAAGGCTTCGGCCTTCGCCGGGGGGTGCGGGCCGTGGGACTTCGCTACTCGTACCGCTCTTTCGAAGCACGAGCATCTTTACGATTACACAGGGGGTGCGGTTGGCCCATCATGGTCCGCAAGAGACGGCGCAACGCTAAGGAGATCAACGCCATCCCCGTAGGCAGCAGGCACAGGACAAAGGTTTCACGGCCGGTCTCTCCGACGGTTATGGCTCTTCCAGTCGCCGATCAGAGCTGCTAGCTCGGCGCATGGTTGGTGCAGGCCTTGACACGCGCCACTCTCGGGCGGCGGTCCCCTGTGTATGACGAGCAGGGGCACGAATTTGACCGGCTGGATGCGCCATGTGGTTCCGCGTCCAGCCGGAGAATTTCCAGCGATCCGTGCCCGTGTGGCTGTCGCTAGCGCGAAGGGAAAAGTTCGTAGAAAGGTGGAAATGTATCGATCAGACCCAACGCCAGTGGAAGCAAGGTTGCGGTCCACACCGGGCCGAAGCGGGCCTCTCTGCTCCTCCATATGGTGTCCAGGATCGCCCAGGCAACTAGCCATACCACGACGGCGACAGTCGTCTTGCCTGAGAGCGGTCCCACAGGGGCGTAAAACGTCAGGATGCCAGCGATCGCCTTCCTGGCCTGAGCGAGGGTCGTAAGCAGACCGAGCACAAACGCCCCGATCCCGCTGGCCAGGATCGCCGCTGCTGCCGGCCCGTTGGGTACCTGCGTCTGCTCGGGGATTGGGCGTTCCACTTCCTCTCTGACAGGCTCTATGTGTTCCGACAAGGGTGTGCTCATCTGGTCCCTACTTCCTTATGCCTTGTTGCCCCAGGCGTCATACGGGCCGACGTCAAAGGATCGGCACTACCTTGTTGAGAAAGGCGCCAAAGAGGCCGGCCACCCCAGCGGCCACGAACGCGACAGTCAAGAGGACAATGAGCACGTTGCGCACCTTTGGCTCATGCGCCAGACGCGGCCCGTAGTAGAAGTCTACAAAGACCACCGTGGTTGCCAAGATGGGCGCGAGCCATCCTACGTTCTCCTTCCACTCCATCCCAAACGTGTGCCACAGCCGGGTGGCCTCGTTGGCGAGTAGTTTTGACCGCGGGCTGTCGGGAGCCGGCGCCCGATACCAAGGATAGACAATCCAGATGCCGGTGATCACTGTCAGCCATGCTACGACGGCCATGACCAGCGTGCCAATCTCGAGACGTGGCATGGGTTCGCGGAGCCCACCCGGTGTAAGGAACTCTGGGCGCAGACTCCACAGTCCAGCTAACCCGCCGGCGTAGGCGAGTAGGAAGATCGCCCCAAGGATCATGCCGTGAATAACTGTCCACTCTTCCTTAACGGTTAGTGGCATGGTGCACCTCCACTGTTTCAACCTTGGGCCTTCAACAACGTCCTCGCCTGTCGTGAGGGAGATGGTGCGAGTCGAAGGTCTTGACCGAGCCGGGCTCCTACGGCGTGACAATTGGCCGCATGCCCTTCGGATGAATGTTCCTCGGGTCGGGTGACCGCGTAAGCCAACCTGCACGCTTTACCGGGGTCCAAGGATGAGCCGAGCGGCGATGTAGCAGTCTGCCTGAGACGACTTGGGAGGAAGCGTGCACTGACCTGCCCCTTGCATTGGCTGAGCCCTGGGGCCAAAGGCCGGCCACTCCCCCAATTTGCTCCCGATCATGCGACCAACAGGCACCGCCGCCGTGGGCGGCTCCAGCCTCTTCGTACGTACCTGTCGCATTTTCATTGTAGGTTGCTCGCCCAGACAAGGTGGTGGTTGCCACCGACGGAACAGTATGGTGGGGAATGGAAGGGGGACCTCCAAAAGCTCAGGGTAGCGGCTACTATGCCGGTCCTAGGGCTCTAGGCCCTAGGAGACCGTATGCTTCTCGCCCAAACTGGTGGACAGCTCTGGATCGCCCTAGACACCCGTGGACGCTTGGAGACGGATATTTAATAGCACTTCGCTCGCCCCAGCGGTGGCCATAGTCCTGCGCCGCCCGTATCGGTCGGCTACTGAGGCGCGGGAGACCGTCGGGACCGTCGGGCCTGCAACGGTGCTGCTCACAATGAGGCCGGTCTGGGCGGGCTCCAGTCCCAACGCGTCGAAATAGAGCGCCAAAACGACGGCCAGTGGCCGCGGCCGAACGAGCGCAGGGCTCGGGCGCGCAGGAGTTTCCTCCCATCTGTGCCCAGCCAAGCTATAAACCGGCGGTTACCGCTGAAGGATTGAACCACCGCTTCGATCTCCACCTGCGGCCGCTGTGGCTCAATGTCGGCATTGATCCTATCGATTGGCTGGCCTCCGGATTCGTGGCGGCAAAGGAGGGACACATCCCGTTGCAGCTCGTACGCTGGACTTCGCTCGCGTCGACATTCTGCTGTGTTGTACGGCCGAGGGCTGTCTAACGGACCATTGGGGGAGGGCGGCGATGGGGCCGCACGGCAGGTGGCGGTTTCGTGGGTCGTCCCTTTTCCGACGCGCCTCACTCTCCCGCGCTTCGTAGAGCATGCCGCGCCGACCTGGTTGGTTTGAGAACGCGTCTTTTTCCTGTGCAAGTCCCCGGGTGCGGACTGTCGCTTTGTGGCTGCCACAGCTGCCGCGATTAGGGGACCTTGGTCCTACGCGTTGCGTATTGCTGGCCCTGGGGAGGCTCAGGGAGCTTCAGGGCCACTGGCGAGACGGCCACGCTCCAGCTGCCATAGGGGTTTCCCAGGAAGGTAGGATGGCGCTCGACACGGGGCTCCTTAACAACTCCGTGTCTGGCATTCCCACTGCAGTGGAGGTTGCCAACTGCGCGGGCGGAGTCACCTGCCCCGAGGAGGCAGCATTGAACTGGGGTGGATGGTCGACACCACGGGGCCTCATAGGTAGAAAGCAGTACGTGCTAGGCCGGCTAGACTGCCCCCGTGGGGCCCACCTAGGACCAAGAACCACGGGCCGGAAAGAGGAAAACCCGGGGCGGGCAAGCTCCGCGCCCACTATGAATGCGCGTCTAAATCGAGAGGCTCCGCGAGCAGGATTCGAACCTGCAACCCGCCGGTTAACAGCCGGCCGCTCTACCGTTGAGCTATCGCGGAATGGCTCCGGCTAATATGATAGCAGAATGGCCTCGGGGTCGCAACTGGACCTATGCAGGCTCTGCTCCCGGTTCTCTCGACTTCTAAGGGTGCCCGCGGCCGGCCTGGATTCGACGGCCGGGCCATGGTCTGCAGAAAGCTAGGAAAGGTAGACAACCAACCGCACGATCCGCCGGCGGTACCATATCCCGGAGGCTCGCGTTGTCGCCTGACAACTCTGCGCACCCCACACGATCCACCTCGGCGGCTCCTTGGACCGACGTGGTCCTCTTGTGCATCTAGGAGCCCCTTTGGCCTGGGGGGCTAGGCTATGCCCAGGTACACGCGGCGGACCTGCTCGTTTCTGGCTAGGTTCTGAGCAGTGTCGGCGAGCACGATCTCGCCCGTCTGTAGCACGTAACCCCTGTCAGCTACCAAGAGGGCCATCCTAGCGTTCTGCTCCACGAGCAAAATGGTGGTGCCCGCCTGGTGCAGTTGGTCGATGGTAGCGAAGATGCTGTCCACGATCACAGGGGCGAGCCCCATGGAGGGCTCGTCCATGAGGAGCACCTTAGGTTCGGCCATTAGCGCCCTACCTATGGCCAACATCTGCTGTTCGCCCCCGCTCAGGGTGCCAGCCACCTGGTTGCGCCTCTCCTCAAGTCTCGGGAAGAGGCCGAAGACAAACTTGAGCCTCTCACGGACCCTCTGCCTGTCCTTGATGGCCACGGCCCCCATCTCGAGGTTTTCGATGACGGTGAGCTGATTGAAAATACGCCGGCCCTCGGGGACGTGCACGACGCCTCGGGCGACTATCCTGTGCGGGGGATCGCGAGTGATGTCCTCGCCGAACAGCGTTACATGGCCCCTAGCTGCCCTCACCAGGCCCGAGATGGTGCGCAAGGTCGTTGTCTTCCCGGCCCCGTTGGCCCCGATGAGGGTGACGACCTCCCCTTCCCCCACGGTTATAGAGATGCCTTTGAGCACATGGATGTTGCCGTAGTAGGTGTGAACGCTGTCCAGTTCGAGCACCGTGGGTCCTGGGGTCCTGGCCCTGGGTGCCGCGGCCACGACTTCTGCTCCTGTGGCCGCACCCCTTCCCAGGTATGCCTCGATGACCTTGGGATCCTCCTGCACCTGTTTCGGGGCACCCTCGGAGATCTTCTCCCCGAAGTCGAGCACTGTAACCCTGTCAGAAATGCTCATCACGACGCGCATCTCGTGCTCTATAAGCACGATGGTGAGCCCCAGCTCGTCCCTCAACCTCCGGATGAACCCCATCATGTCCGCCTTTTCGGCGGGGTTCATGCCGGCGGTTGGCTCGTCCAGCAGCAGGAGGCGAGGTCCCATGGCTAGCGCCCTGGCTATCTCCAACTTCCGCTGTTCGCCGTAGGGCAGATTCTTTGCAAGGTAGTCTCCGCGCCCCATTAAACCCACGAAGCGAAGGAGCCGATGGGCCTCCTCCAGAGCCATGCGTTCCTCCCGGACCGTGAAGGGAGGCCTAAGGATAGCGCCCGGCAGGCCCGAGTGCAGCCGGATGTGCCGGCCCACTAGTATGTTCTCCAGAACGGTCATATTGTTAAAGAGCCGAATGTTTTGATAGGTGCGGGCTATGCCCAGGGCAGCGATCCGGTCCGGAGTGAGGCCCACCAGGGAGTGGCCATTGAACAGGATCTCTCCCTCGTCAGGCTTGTAGAAACCTACGATGCAGTTGAAAAGGGTGGTCTTGCCGGCCCCGTTGGGACCTATGATGCTGTGTATGCTGTTCTCCTCGACCTCAACGTCAAGGTCTCTCAGGGCAATGAGCCCGCCAAAGCGCTTCGTGACGCCCTTCACCGAGAGGATAGCCATCTCATGAGCCTCCGCTGGTCATCTCGGCGGGCTGAACTGCCTCGGTCACCTCCTCCGCCTCGTGGAGCTCCCGTTTCCTGGTGGCCTCGGGCCACAGCCCTTCGGGCCGCTTCAGCATCATGAAGACCAAGGCTGCGCCGTAGACTAGCAGGCGGTATTCGGCAAATTCCCTCAGGAGCTCCGGAAGTCCCACCAGGGCCAAGGCCCCCACAATTACGCCCGGTATGCTTCCCATGCCGCCCACGATTATCAGGGAAAGGACGTTGATGGACACCAGGACACTGAAGCTGTGAGGATAGGCCGAGGTGAGCTTGGCCGCAAATATGGCTCCGCTCAGGCCCGAAAAAGAAGCGCCCATGGCAAAGGCCAGCAGTTTGCCACGAACAAGGTTTATGCCTGTAGCCTGCGCCACGTCCTCGTCCTCCCGCATCGCCATCCACGCGCGGCCCAGACGCGAGTCCTTCAACCTGAGGCTTATGAAGGTCGCTATGAGCACCGAGGCTAAGATCAGGTAGTAGAGAGTCTGCGGGCTGCTGAGCTCGATGCCGCCGACGGTGGCCCTGGCTATCCTTTGGATGCCCTGTGCCCCACCAGTGAAGGGTCTTAGCCAGTCAGATATCGCCAGTATCCTGATGATCTCTCCGAAACCAAGGGTCACTATGGCAAGGTAGTCCCCTCTCATCTTCAGCACGGGGATGCCCAGTATCACCCCGGCAAGCACGGCAACGCCCACGGCGATGGGCAGCGCCTCCCAGAAGGTCAGGTTGAAGAGCCCCCTCTCCGGGGACGTGAGGATGCCCATGGTGTAGGCTCCGATGGCGAAGAAGGCCACATAGCCTAGGTCCAGCATGCCGGCGAAGCCCACCACTATATTCAAGCCGAGCCCCATCAGTACGTACAGCCCAACGGTGTTAAAGACCTCACTCGGATAGGACCCCACGATCTGGGGAAGAAATACCACGAGGACGCCGGCCAGCAGGAGCGAGCCAAGCCGCAACGTCGTCCTCCCCTGCGGGGGAAGACGCAGGACGTATTCGGCGACCTGCCTACGATGGAGACTCCACACGTAGGAACCCACCCCAGCTACGAGCCACACTACGACGGCGCCCTGCTGCTTAAGACCGCTGTGGGCAAAGAGGAGGTCGTTGATGGCGCTGAGTGGTCCCCAGGCCGAGAACATGATAGTGAGTAGATCCCTGAGGATGCCAAAGAGCGTCATCCAGACGAATCCCATGACAACGCCTTTCCGCAATGCATCGGGCAGCAATGTGACCAAAGCCCCGAGCAGGGACACTGCAAGGCTCAGGAAAGCAAGGTAGACCAGACCCTCCAACCCCGGCCGTCCGAAGGTGAGGAGGCCGAAAAGGGTCGGCGAGGCATTGGTAAAGACCGGCCTCAGGTTCACTGAGGTTCCAGCCACCACGAAGGCCAGGACGACCACTCCCGCAGCAAGGCCGGCTCCGAGGCCCCGGGCTGTGCGGGCGAGCCGACCCCTCCGTAGGTCGCCCGACCCTGCAGCGTAGCCTGCGATGAGCATGGGGCTGAGTGCCAGAAACTGACCCAACGTGAAGACACCGCTGACTACGTAGCGCTGGCCAAAGGCCTCCACCATGCCGATCAGCGAGACCAGCACCGCAGCTAGTCCGGCTATCAGTCCGATCTTCAGAAACTTCAGGTCCATTCTTGTAGTTCCTATGCCTTCTTGGCCGCTAGACGTTCGCCCAAAATGCCTGTCGGGCGGAATATCAGCACCAGCACCAGCATGGTGAAGGCTATGGCGTCCTTAAGCTGGTAGGAGGCCGGTATACCAAGTCCCTCCAGGAACAGCGACGGGCCGAGGGACTCTATAATGCCCAGAAAGAGCCCACCCAACATGGCGCCGGGGATGTTGCCTATGCCGCCGAGCACGGCGGCTGTAAAGGCCTTGATGCCGGGTATGAAGCCCATGAAGAAGTGCACCTGCCTGAAGGTCAAGGCGTACAGGACGCCGGCGAAGCCCGCCAATGCCCCTCCCACCGCGAAGGTGGTGACGATGACCCTGTTCACGTCGGTGCCCATCAGCGCTGCGGCCTCCCGGTCTTCGGCCACAGCGCGCATGGCTCGCCCCGTGGCTGTCCACTGCACGAAGGCCCACAGCACGGCCATCATGATGGCCGCTGCCACTATGACCACCAGTTGGATCTTGATAATCCGTATGTCCCCCAGGAAGACATCGCCCCGAAGGATATCTACGTCGGGATAAGCCTTGATGCCCGAGCCGTAGAGGCCCCGGAAGGTGTACTGAAGGAAAAAGGAAGCTCCAATGGCAGTTATGAGCGGCACAAGCCGGGGCGCGTTCCTAAGCGGCCGGTAGGCTATTCGTTCCAGGAGCACGGCTACAGCCGTGGAAACAGCCATGGACACGAGGAAGACCAATGCCAGCGCCGGCAGGGGATTACTGTTAAGGAAGCCAGATTTCGACATGGCATCAGCAACGAAGTAGGCCGTGAACGGCCCACTCATGAACACTTCACTGTGGGCGAAGTTGATCATCTTCAGTATGCCGTAGACCATAGTGTAGCCAAGGGCTATGAGTGCGTAGATACTGCCCTGGGCCACTCCGAAGATGACGAGCTCTGCCCACTGTTTGCCCGTGTACCGAGCCATCATTAGGCTCGACACACTACCCCCCACGGCACCTGTCAAAATGGCCAGCCCGATAAGCCACATCACGAGGTCCGTAGGGGTTATCCGTTCCCTGAGCCGCTGAAACATCCCTCCCCCTATCCCCGATGGGGGATGGCCGGCAGATCTGCCGGCCATCCCTTAGCTACGGCTTGTACGACGACTTACATTCCAGGACGCCATATGGGCGCGCTGGGCAGCTCACCCTTGGTCACGTTCTCCTCGGTGATCTGGTACACACCGATGTGAGGATCTGCACAGTCACCGTACTGATCGCAGGTGAGGTTGCCGGTAAGGCCCTTGAAGTCCTTGGTGGCATAGAGCTGGTCGCGCAGGGCCTTTCTCGGGATGTGGAGCGTGCCGTCGGCGTCCTTCACGGCCACCTTCTCTATGGCGGCGAAGAGCATGGCCGCGGCGTCGTAGGCATGGGCATGGTAGACGCTTATGGGCTTTTCACCGTACTTCTTCTGGTACTTGTCAACGAAGTCCTTGTACCCTGCCGGGAACGCCGTGAAGTCGGGGCTGGACAGGTATACGCCCACCACATCCTTGCCGACCTTAAGGAAGTCAGTGCTGAACAGCCCGTCGGCGCTCATCAGCTTGACGTTTTCAAGCCCGCTGACCTGGCGGGCCTGCTGGGTTATGTAACCGCCCTCGGGCATGAAGATGGGGTAGTAGATGATCTCGGGCTTCCCAGCGGCTATCTTAGTGAGCACAGGGCGCATGTCGGTGTCGCCCTTTTGCACGGCCTCCTGGGAAGTCACCGTGCCTCCGAGCTTCTTGAACTCCTGCGCAAAGATCTGCTGGAGTTGGTCAGCATAGATGCTGCCGTCGTGGATGGTGGCTGCGGACTTCACCTTGAGCTGGTTGTAGGCGAACTCGGCAGCCACGCGCCCCTGCACCTTGTCGTTATGGGCTGTGCGTAGGTAAACCGGCAAGTGCTTAGCTGGATCTGTCAGGTCAGGAGCCGTGTTGGAGGGCGATATCATTACAAGGCCCGCCTTGTCAAGTATGGGCGCCGCAGCCCTGGCTTCGCTGGAACACGTGGTGCCTACTATGCCCACTATGGTCTTGTCGGCGGCCACTTTCTGAGCGGCCGTCTGCCCACCTTCCGCGCTGCAGCCCGTATCCTCGCCGGTGAGCTGGATCGGATGGTCGAGCAGTTTGCCCCCCCGGTCGTCGATGGCTATCTCGATGCCACGTTTCTCATCGATTCCCAGAGTGGCGTTCTCCCCTGACACCACCAGCATGTAGGCTATATGGATGGGCTGGCCCGGGGCAATGTCGACACAGCCGAGGGGGTCCTTACACTCGAACTTGGCTGCCGGAGAAGCTGCTGGAGTGGCCGCTGGCGAAGCCGCAGGAGGCTGTGTCGGTGCTGGAGTGGGCGTTGCGGCAGGAGCACAGGCCGCTATCAGCATGGCAAAGACGGCAACTAATGCCAAGAACACTTTCACCTTAGGTTGAGCCATTGACGTTCACCTCCTGTCCCTCTCCTCTCTGCGGAAGAAGCCTCGAAGGACGATCCCGTAGCAGTCTCTTCTGATCAAATCACCTCCTTTTCCGAACATTGGGCCCTGGGTTGCCGTTTCTGAGAACCAATATTAAACGGCCGGCTATAATTAGTCAACCCAGCTACACGGGAGGCTCTGGGCCCATGGAGGACATCGAGCACGCTGTTCAGGCCGCCAGGGAGCGCTACCTGGGATTGTCCGTCGTTGCGAAGGGATATCAGGTCCATGAGGAGGACATTCGGGCATACTGCTATGCGCTCGGCCATGAGCGATGGCTGGAGCTTGCCGGAAGGGATCCACAGGGCATGACGGCCCCACCGTCCTTTGTGTCGATACCTTTCGCCAGGGAAGTGGGCCTTCGAGAGCACAGGGAGGACGGCACGCTGCCCACCTTCGATGGCCTCCCGATCCCTGACCTTCCTCTGAAGCGGCGGATGGCCGGAGGGGTGGACGCCACATACTACCTTCCAGTGCGGGTCGGGGACACCCTTACCGCCGTGGCCAGATACACGGATCTATACTGGAAGCAGGGTAGGGGCGGACCCATAATTTTCCTGATCCGTAGGGTCGAGTACTTTAACCAGAGGGGCGAAAAGGTCGCCGAGGAAATCTACACACACATCTTCAGGTAGGGAGTGCTGACCATGCGTCTGCCCGAACTCTCAGACCGCAGGCTCACCCCTTCAACCCTGCAGCTCTTCCTTTTCAGCAGCGTCACCCGCAACCCGCACAGGATCCATTACGATCTAACCTACGCCCAGTCGGAAGGGTATCCCAACGTGTTGGTGCACGGCCCATTGCAATGGGCCGTGGTCGCCCTCACTGTAGCCGAGTGGTTCTGGGGTTACGGGAAGCTCAGAAGGTTGTCTCTGAAGTCCGTTGCTCCGGCCTATGTGGGCGAGGGGCTTGCAGTGCGCGGCCAAATCGCGGAAGTTTCGGACACGACGTGTCGGCTCGAGGTGTGGATCGAGAAGGACGGCGGTGAGAGGACCACCGTAGGCACCGCCGAAGTGGAGCTTCAGGCGGAGGAGAACCTTTGAAACTGGACGCGCTCCTCCACGGGGACGATCTGGCCCAGGTGCCGCGCCTGGCCGCGGAGGCTGAAGAGGTGGGCATCGACGGCCTTTGGACCAACGAGACTGCCCACGACCCCTTTCTTCCGCTGGCTGTGGCAGCGACAGCGACCCGGAAGGTAGAGCTAGGCACGGCCGTCACTGTGGCCTTCGCCCGAAGCCCCGCTGCACTGGCCTACACAGCGTGGGATCTGGCCAGGACCAGCCGCGGCAGGTTCATCCTCGGGCTCGGGACGCAGGTGAGGGCCCATGTAGTAAGGCGGTTTGGGGCCCTGTGGGACCGTCCAGTGCCCCAGCTCAGGGAATGGATAAAGGCCATCCGCTCCTTCTGGCAGTGCTGGCAGGAACGGCAGCCCCTTCAGTTTCGGGGCAGATACTTCAAGTTGGACCTGATGACGCCCTTCTTCGACCCCGGACCGATACTGTGGCCCCACATCCCCATAGCCGTGGCAGGGGTAAACAGGGGCCTGTGCAGACTAGCCGGAGAGCTGGGAGAGCTGTTCGTGGTCCATCCCCTCCATACGGTACGGTACCTGAGGGAGGTCGTCGTCCCGGCTCTTCGGGAGGGTGCGGAGCGGTCCGGGAGGAGAGACGGCGTCAGGCTGTTTGTGAGCGCGTTCGTGGTTACAGGCCGTGACGAACGAGAGCTCATGCGGGCTGCGGACGAAGTTAGAAGGCAGATCGCCTTCTACGCCTCCACTCCCAGCTATCGGTCTGTGCTCGAACTGCACGGGCGGGGCGAGGTGTCGACAGCGCTCCACCGCATGGCCGCGGAGGGACAGTGGGATGCCATGGCCCAGCTTATCGACGACGAGTTGTTGGCCGAGGTAGCCATAGTGGGCGAACCGGATGCCCTTCCCGAAGCCTTTGTGAAACGCTACCGTGGCTTGGCCTACCGTGTGGCTCCCTATGTAGCCTTTAGTAGTACGGAATCCGTAATCCCCTGGGGACCACTCGTGGCTGCCGCGCATTCGGCAGAGGGATGAACCGGCAAGTGGTCCTTTAGCTTCCTGCCGCGCCGTGCCCGGTCAGAAGACAACAAGGAGGGGGTGGGGGACAATCCCCCCACCCCCTCAACCCAGCCTAGAGCTACTTCTCAGGTAGCGCCTCTGGAATCTTGCCTGCCTTTACGTCCTCCAAAATCTTGTGGAACCTGTCCTTTACCTCCTGGGAGAGCTTGGTCTCGAAGCCGTGGAACGGCGCAAAGGAGAGGCCACCCTCCTTGAACCCAGTCACCAGGGCCTTCGGCTCGAACTTCTTCTGGGCAACCTGCTGGATGAAGATCTCCATGACTTTGCCCTGGTCCCAAATTAGGCTGCTCACGATTGTGTCAGGAGCTCGGTCGTTGATATCGCGGCCGAACCCTATGGCCAGCACCCCCTTCTCCTGAGCCGCCTGGATGGCTCCCAGCTGGACGATGTCGGCGTTGCACAGGATCACGTCGGCCCCCTGCGAGATGTGGGCCAGGGCCGTCTCGCGGCCCTTCTGGACATCCTCCCAGGTGCCCAGCACCACTTGAAGCACCTTGGCGTTCGGGTCGATGTACTTAGCTCCCTTCTCCTGGTACTTCATGGGTATGGTAACTACTGGAATATCTTGGCCGCCCATGGAACTGATGATCTTCGTCTTGCTCACCAGCGCGGCCAGCACGCCCACCATGAAGCCCTGCTCCTCTAGAGCGAAGCTGTGGGAGGCCAGGTTAGGCTCCTGGGTGATGTTCGAGCTGTTGTTGACGAAGTAGACGTTCGGGAACTCCTTGGCCACCTTCTTCATGGCGTCGCCGAACTCGAAGCCGTGGGCGAAGATGATGTTGTAGCCGCGGCTGGCATAGTCTCGAATGGCTGTCTCTTGATCCTTCTCCGTAACCTTCTCCTGATAGCTGGCCACAATGTCAGGATATTTTTGCCTTATGTAAACAAGGCCCTCGTAAGCAGATTGGTTCCAGCCACCGTCGTTGATGGCACCAGGCAAAATGAGGGCAAACTTCAGGGCGCCTACTTGCACTGCACCTCCAGGGGCGGTGGGCTGTGGTGCGGGGGTGGGGGAAGCGGCTGGCGCACAGGCACTTGCCACAAGCACCAGGGCTAGCAAGAAGCCAAGGGGTCGAAACACCTTCCGAAGACCTCTCATGGGGCTCCTCCTCGATTGGTTTGTCCCCGAAATCCGCGGGGAGTGAACTTGCTTCTATAGTATAGAAGTCCTAGGAGCTTGTCAATGCCCTTCCTGTAAGAGGTCTTACAATACCCACCACCCTTTACGAGGGGTTAACCGAGGTTCACCCGGCCGTTAACGGGCGTGACCTAAACTTCTGTTAGATAGCCTTGGTGGGAGGCCCATATGCAGAAACTGATGCTGACCCTCGATGGCTCGGAGCTCTCCGAGCTGGCCGTTCCCCTTGCCCGGGGTTTGGCCCGTGCGACCCAGGCAGAGATAGTGCTCTTCCGCGCCGCGGCTGCCCAGGTGGTTCCCGGCCTCGACCCAAGCTACATGCAGGTCCAGGTGGTCGCGGAAGCCCAGCAGTATCTCGAGGCATGGGAGGATAGGCTTCGTTCAGCCGGCTTCAACGTTACCTCAGTGGTAAGCTACGGTCCCGCGGCCGAGCAGATCGTGGACATGGCAGAATTTCTCGGGGTGGACCTCATAGTGATGTCAACACATGGACGTTCCGGGCTTGGCCGCTGGGTATATGGGAGCGTGGCTGACAAGGTGCTCCGGGCTTCCAACGTGCCTGTGCTGCTGGTGAGGGCCCGCGACTATCAGCCCCAGGCCGAGGAGGTGATGCCATCCCGGCTACTGGTGCCTCTAGACGGTTCGAAACTGGCCGAGGCCATACTGCCCTACGTGGCCGAGCTTGCGTCTAAGCTGGAGGCCTCTGTGGTCCTGTTCCAGGCCTTGCCGCCAGTTGAGGAGGCTTTGATGGAGGAGGGACGCGTTGTCGCCTACGTGGACGAGCTGATGGCCCAGAGGGCCACTGCGGCCAAGAAGTACCTCGAAGAAGTGGGCGCGCGCCTTACCGTGGATGGGGTTTCCTCGGAGGTGAGGGTTGCCTTCGGCAGTGCCCCTGAGGAGATAATCCAGAACGCCCACCAGCTGGGAGTGGACATGATCGCCATGTCCACCCATGGGCGGAGCGGCGTCAGCAGATGGGTTTACGGTAGCGTGGCGGACAGAGTTCTCAGGGGCTCGGGCCTTCCCGTGCTTCTCTTCAGGCCAAGGGGCTTGCTCGAACATGTGGTGCCGTCTTTCTTTGCGGCAGTATAGCGGCCCGCAGTCCTCGGGACCTGTGAGCTTCGCTTATACTTTAGGCTGCTAACGCCAGGCGTGCAGGACACGGAGACGAGGCCGCGGTGAGGGAGGTCTCCGAGGCGGAACTGAGGTCCCAGCGCGAGAGCACCACCCTCTTGACCCTCAGAAAGGTCAGGAAGGTGCTTACATGGGTCCTTGTAGCCAACTTGGCGGTTGCAGCGGCCAAAATAGCTTTAGGCAGGCTTTCGGGCGCGATCTCCGTGGAGGCCGACGGCTATCACTCCTTGGTAGATGCCTCTTCCAGCGTTGTGGGGCTGGTGGGCATCGCCACGGCGGCGCGGCCGCCCGATGCTAACCATCCCTACGGCCATCACCGCTTCGAACTGTTTGCGGCCCTGGCCATCGGCATGTTCCTCATGCTGGCCTGCTATGAGATCTTGGTGACTGTCTATCACCGCATTGTGATGGGTTTCGCACCGGAGGTCTCCTGGGTCAGCTTCGCCGTCATGCTGGCCACCCTGGCTGTCAACGCCGTCGTGACCGCCGTGGAGCGCCGACAGGGGGTACGCCTCAGGAGCGAGGTCCTCATCGCCGATGCCTTTCACACGTCCTCGGACATTCTGGTATCCCTCTCCGTCATCGCCGGCCTGGTAGCCGTGCGCCTGGGTGCCCCCTGGGTCGACCCCTTGGTTGCCGTGGCCATAGCTGGGGTCATCGCCTACGCAGCCTTCACAGTCATCCGGCGGTCGGGCCTGGCGCTCTCGGACATGGCGGTTTTAGTCTCCGAGGAGGTCGAAGACCTGGTCCTGAACGTTGAGGGCGTTGTGAGCTGCCACGCAATCCGAAGCCGGGGTTGGGGTTCCAACATCTACGTGGATCTGCATGTGCAGGTCGATCCCGGCCTATCGATAGCCGAGGCGCACGAGATCGGGCACCGCGTGAAGCGGGAGATCGTGGACCGTTTCGGCGCGGCCGATGTGGTGGTCCACGTGGAGCCTGCCAAGGGAGGGTAGAGTGTTATGGATCTGGGACTGGCGAGGGAGCCCCTCGAACGGGAGCGGCGTGTCGGGCTGACGCCCTCGGGGGTGCGCGCCCTGGTCGAGGCTGGCCACCGCGTGTTCGTGGAGAGCGGCGCAGGCCATGGAGCCGGTTTCTCCGATCAGGAGTACGTTGACGCGGGAGGCCAGTTAGTATATTCCCGCGACGAACTCCTTGGCCGATGTGAGATGGTAGTGAAGGTGTCTCCGCTCGGCCTACCCGAAGCCCAAAGCTTCAGAGAGGGCCAGGTAGTGCTGGCCTTTCATCATCTGGCCGTGGCCGACCCGGCGACCGTTAGGACTCTGCTTTCAAAGAGGGTTGCTCTGGTAGCCTACGAGGCCATGGTGCGGCCCGACGGCGTCAGGCCGGTGCTGGTGCCCATGAGCCAGGTGGCTGGTCGACTTGCGGCCCAAGTAGCGGCCCACTTCCTGGAGGCCACTTCGGGCGGGAGGGGTGTCCTGCTGAGCGGCTTGCCAGGCGTTGCACCTGGAAATGTCACCATTATCGGTGCCGGCGTGGTGGGCCGCAATGCCGTGGCCGCGTTCCTGGGGATGGGGGCTCAGGTGACGGTCCTCGACATAGATGTTAACAAATTGGCGAGGGTTATAGAACAATTCCCGACAGGCGTCAACACTTTAATAGCAAGTGTCCACAACATTGGCCGCACCGTAGAGTTTGCGGATGCGGTGGTGGGTGCAGTCCTCGTGCCGGGAGCCAGGGCGCCCATTGTGGTCACCGAGGCCATGGTGAAGCGAATGAGGCCTCGAGCCGTGATAGTCGACGTGTCCATAGACCAGGGGGGCTGTGTGGAGACTAGCCGGCCCACCACTTACCACGACCCTGTTTTTGTGGAGCATAACGTGATCCATTACTGTGTGCCCAACATGCCTGGCCTGGTGCCCAGAACTTCAACTCACGCCCTGAACAATGCCTTAGTGCCCTACGTCAAGCTGATAGCAGACCACGGCTTGGGACAGGCCATACGTCTCGACCCGGTCGTGGCCTCGGGAGTGGTAGCTTGGAACGGTTACGTGTCTGATCCAACGGTAGCGGCCTATTTCGGGGTCGAGGCGCGCAGTCCTCTCGATGCCCTTTCGGGAGGCGCCTAGTGGACTGGTTTCGCGAGTACCGGTCGAAGCTCACCACGCCCGAAAGAGCCATCGCCGAGATCGGGTCGGGCCAACGGGTGTTTCTTCAGGGTGGCGCTGCCAACCCCATCCCTCTGGTCGAGGCCCTCGTGAAGCGGGCGTCGGAGCTTGAAAATGTGGAGATCGTGCACCTTCACACCGAGGGACCCGCTCCCCACGTGGACCCCAGTATGGAAGGGCATCTTAGGCTGAACGCCCTGTTCGTGGGCGCCAATGTCCGCCAGGCCGTGAACGAAGGGAGGGCGGACGCTGTGCCAGTGCACCTCTCGGAGATCCCCGACCTCTTTCGCAAGGGCATCCTTCCCGTCGACGTAGCCCTGGTCCAGGTATCTCCCCCTGACGAACACGGCTTCTGCAGCCTCGGCGTGTCGGTGGACTGCGCCAAACCTGCCGCGGATGCTGCAAAGGTTGTCATCGCCGAGGTGAACCGCCGAATGCCGCGTACCCTCGGCGATAGCTTTCTGCACGTGAGCCGGTTCCGGTGGGTGGTCGAGACCGACCGTCCTCTTCCTGAAATACAGCGAGCGACCGGGGGTGAGGTCGTTGCTCGGATAGGCCGACAAGTAGCTGAGCTGATCGAGGACGGATCTACCCTGCAGATGGGCATTGGCGCGATACCCGATGCCGTGCTCTCCTTTCTCACGGGCCACAGGCACCTCGGTGTCCACACAGAGATGTTCTCCGACGGGGTTATGGAGCTGGTGGAGCGCGGCGTGATAACCAACGAGCGGAAGAGCATCCACAGGGGCAAGATAGTCGCCGCGTTCATTTTGGGGACTCAGCGCCTCTATGAATTCGTTCACAACAACCCGATGATCGAGCTCCACAGCATCGACTACACCAACGACCCCTTCATTATCAGCCGCAACGACCGCATGGTAGCCATTAACTCGGCCATACAGGTCGATTTCACCGGGCAGGTATGCGCCGACTCGATAGGCTACAGGATCTATAGTGGCTTTGGAGGACAGGTGGATTTCATCCGCGGGGCGGCACGCTCCAACGGGGGCAAGCCCATCATCGCCTTGCCCTCCACTGCTAAAGACGACACCATCTCCAGGATCGTGGCGCGCTTGGATGAGGGCGCTGGCGTGGTTACCACGAGGGCCGACGTACACTATGTGGTGACGGAGTACGGCGTGGCCTACCTACACGGAAAGAATATAAGGCAACGCGTTCGCGCTCTCATAGACATCGCCCATCCGAAGTTTCGGGAAGAGCTCGAGCGCCGCGCTCGCGAGGTCCGCTACCTTCCCCGGGTCTTTCCAGGGGTCACCCTTCGGACGGATAAGGAGTAACGTCAGGCCCACACCCCGGCCACTGGGGAGCCGCATTCCGGGCACCGTCCATCTACCAACCGGTTTTCCAGTACCCGATACCCTGACCGCCTGATCAGGCTGGACCGGCACTTCGGACAGAAGGTGTCCTCTTGGTCGCCGCCAGGCATATTGCCGATGTACACGTGCTTGAGACCCGCGTCGAAGCCGATCCCTCGGGCTCTGTGGAGCGTTTCCGCAGGTGTTGGCCACCACTCGTCCATCTTGTACGCCGGAAAGAAGCGGCTGATGTGCCATGGGGTTTCGGCTCCCAGCCTGTCCGCAATGAACTCGGCAGCCTTGCGCAGCTCATCCTCCCCATCGTTGAGGGATGGTATCACCAAGGTTGTTACCTCAACCCAGATGCCTTTGCTCTTCATGTAGACTAAGGCCTCGAGAACAGGTTCTAGCCGCGCACCAACTATCTTCCGGTAGAATTTGTCGGAGAATGCCTTCAGATCCACATTGGCGGCATCGAGGTACGGAGCGATGACATCGATGCACTCCGGCGTCTGATATCCGTTGGTGACGAAGATGTTCCTGAGCCCATGCTGTCGGGCCAGCTTGGCTGTGTCATAGGCATATTCGAAGAATATGGTAGGCTCAGTGTATGTGTAGGCTATGCTGCTGGCTCTCTGAGTCAAGGCCCGTCTGACTATGTCCTCGGGGGGCGAGTGGGAGCCTATGGCCAGGGCTTGAGCTTCGTTAAGCTCCCTGAGCGCCTGCGAGATCTGCCAGTTTTGGCAGAAGCGGCACCGGAAGTTGCATCCGACTGTGGCGATAGAATAAGCGTAAGTTCCGGGCAGAAAGTGGAATAGGGGCTTCTTCTCTACAGGATCTAAGTTTTCGGCGACCGTTCGTCCGTAGACCAGGGTGTAGAGTTTGCCGTCGATGTTCTTACGAACCAGGCAGATGCCGCTCCTGCGGGGCCGAATGAGGCAGCGGTGGGCGCACAGGTCGCATCTCACGTCGCCGTTCAGCCTGCGGTAGAGCACGGCTTCCTTGATCATTGCCGTCACCTCTCGGGAGGTTACTGTAGATGCGAAAGATAGTGGCAGAGGTGTACAGATCTCCTAGACCGTCGCAACAGACTGTCGAGGTGGTAGAGCGGAAAGGAAAGGGACACCCGGATTCCATCTGCGACTCCGTGGCGGAAGCGGTTTCCCAGGCCCTATCGATGGAGTACCTGGACCGCTTCGGCCGCATACTACATCATAACGTGGACAAGGGAATGCTCATTGCCGGCCAGGTTCAGCACGCCTTCGGCGGCGGCAGGGTTCTGAAGCCCATGAGGCTCATAATAGGCGACCGGGCCACCGAGGAGTTCAAGGGCGAGCGGATCGACGTGCACGGCATAGCTGTCGAGGCCGCGGCACGTTGGATCAGGTCAAATTTCAGGTTTCTGGATCCTGAAAGGCATATGGTCATAGAGAGCGGCCTCGCACCCGGCTCGCCCGAGCTGTCGAGGGCATACTTCGAGGCATTGGGCCCCCTGCCGGCCAACGATACCTCTGCGGCGGTGGGTTACTTCCCCCCCTCCGACACGGAGCGCGTGGTCGCCTTGGTGGAAGAGTTTCTGAGCTCGGCCGATTTCAAGAAGGAGTTCCCCGACACCGGCGAAGACATAAAGGTCATGGGATTCCGGGTCGAGGACAAGCTCGACATCACCGTGGCCATGCCGCTCATGGAGGCCATGATCCCCGACGAAGCAACCTACTTTGCCCGGAAGGAGCAGATCCTGCAGCGTCTCACTGAATACCTCTGGACGGGCATCGGCTCGAGCCTGGGCATGATCCGCCACGTGGAGGTATCCCTCAATACTCTGGATGAGCCTGGCAAGGGCATCGCTGGCGTGTACCTCAGCCTGCTCGGGACCTCGGCGGAGGATGCCGACTCGGGCCAGGTCGGGCGCGGGAACAGGGTGAACGGCATCATCGCCCTGGCCCGGCCCTCCAGCGCCGAGGCCGCGGCCGGAAAGAACCCCGTGGGCCACGTGGGAAAGATCTACAACGTGCTGGCCTTCAAGCTGGCCGAGCGCATATATCGTGAGGTCCAAGGTATGGAGGAAGTGTGGGTCTGGTTGTGCAGTCGCATAGGTCAGCCCGTGGATCAGCCCTCCATAGTTGCGGTACAGTTCGTGCCCAGCGATGGCGCCGATGTGGCGAGCCTACAGCGCCAGGCCATCGACCTCGTCCACGCCGAGCTGGATACCATCCAGCAGCTGTGCTGGGACCTGGCCCTCGGCAGATACCCTCTTATCTGAACCCGGATCGGCCCTTCAGGCGGGGCAACCTACCACCGGATGCGTGCACGCCAGGCCTGCAGGATAGTTCTTGGCCCCTTCTGTTAGGGGCCGGCGGACCGACACCGGCGGCTACTTCCCGGGGCTGGAGTACCGCCAGCGGTAATAGTGCTGGCCCACGTTCCCCATCTCCACTCTCCAGTCCGGGGGGTTGTCCGGAGTGAAAGTGAGCGACCGACGTTCGAAGAGCTGTATGAGTACCCACCGCGGCTGGGCCGCCACCGTCACCTGGACCCAATAAGGCTCGGTAATGGGAAACCCGGTAGCGTAGAAGGTTGGGTAGAAGAGGTTGGCTGTCCTCAGGGTGCCTTCTTCGAGCACCGTATTCCTTGTCTGCAAGAACTCCCAGAATACGTCGGCCACGTTGTGGCCCGTTTCAGGGACAAAGTAAGAGTAGCTGGCCATCCGGCCCAGTTCCGGGGCGGAGCTCACCCTGCCCTGCCTGTCCAGAACTTCGATCACCGGCCCAGACCTGGGCGCGACAGGCCTCAGCAAGTGGGCAAAGGAGGCATAGGTGGGAGCGCTTGCGTCGGAGGGATCGCCCGCCGCAGGAATGTCTGCCGGCTGGCGCGGCTCAAAGGCGCTTTCCCCCACCTGCATCTGGCCAGTGACCATTTCCCAGGTCAAGCGCCCATTGGTTACAAACCAGGGAGAGCTGCGGTCAGCACCAGGGTCGGTGACCTCCATCCGACTCTTGTCGAAGTACTGCACAAGCCGTTGTCCGTTCGGAGCCTCACGGTAGGGTTCGTACCTCCCGGAGCCCAGAGGGAAGCCCCATACCCAGCTCCTGGCGACCAGGAACTGGCGAAGCGGCTCGTCGGTGCGCCGCCAGACCGAGGCGAAGTTCGGATCGGCTATCCCTCCGTCCGAAAGGTGGTATTCCCGGGACTTTTCGCGGGTTATGTCGAGATACAGGGATCCGTAAGAGATGCTGGGCTCGATCTGACTGCCCTCCTTCCACTCGTTCCAGCTCGTGATGATGATGGCCTGAGGCCGGTAGCCCATGGCCGCGTCCCAGGTGGCCCTGTAGTAGTTTCCGCCCTCCCTGTCCCTTCGGTGTCCCTTGCTTCCCCGGATGCCGGTGTCGTCGTATCCCGGCATGACCGTGGCCACCATCGGTCTGCTGCTGCCCCCTCCGTTGAAGGTCGACAGGCGTCGGGCGTAGGAGGCCATGCCCGCCCCGGGATAGCGTTCCCAGCTTATGTCGAAATACTGGATGGCATCGAAGACCTCGAGATAGGCGAAGTTATCTCCTCCCCCCAGCCAGAACTGCTGGGCCTGGGGATCTACGGCGTCTCTCAGCCGCCGAAACGCTGCCACGCTGCTGTCCCCAGGCAAGATGCCGCTGTTCCAGAACACAAGGATCGGCCTTCCGTCCGTCCATCTCAGGTACGCCGGGTGGGCCATGAGGGGCTGCACCTGACGGATAGCGTTCGCGACGTCTTCGAAGGTGGGCATGGTGGTGGCCACAGGGTCTATGCTGATGGCTATCCCAAAGTCGCCGTAGCTGGCGGCCACATCCATCAGTTGCCTGCAGTTGTACTGCCAGGTGCAGATGAATCCGTCTATGCCGGCCGATCTGGCCTGCTCTATCTGGCGCCTCATGGTGTCGTTGGAATAGCTGCTGTACAGCTCCGGCGGTCGATCGGCAATGCCCTGCCAGTCCCTCGGCAGGTCGTACCACCCGTAATACCAGGCCAGGACAGGCCGCACAGGGGTGTAGGCCTCGGCGCTGTGCCAGCTCCCCAGCGAGAGCAGTGCGCCGGCCGCGACGAGCAGGATCCAACGCCAAGCACAGAGCAGCAAGGACTTACAAGACATTTACCACGCCAGGACCACCGACTCGGAGTCAGCCGATTTCATGGCCACAGGCAGCATCCACCTTCCCTGTTTAGAAGGAGTGACGGGCCTCCTGTACGTTTATCGGCTATACCCAGTGGCTCTGAATAGGGGTCCTGACGCAGTACCCCAGCCCGTTGCGATGGCCAGCCCATTCCTAGGCAGGTCGCCAAAGTTGGAACGCTCCGCCCGTGGTTGTCCCCGGGGCGACGTGCTGCCACCTCGGCCTTGGCGGCACCCACCACGGAACGCGTCAGATCAGGGTCTGCCGGCCACTGCCCCCTGCTTAGAGCCGTAGGGCAGCCGAGCGCCGCATCGTTTGGCATCCTTCCGTGCTCCCAGGCCGGAAACCGGGATTGCCCCGAAGCTTGGCGGCTGGAGGTCACTTCGGGCTTCCTACTAGATCTGCCGAGGCTTATGGAGCACTGCGCGCTCACGGTAAAGACCCCTGGCGGCAGGAGATGTTCGGACGGGACTGCCCGGCCGGCGCCCCATCTCTAACCATAAGCATACTTTTCAGCCACTTCGGGGGCCGCACGGCGAAGGCCGAACGTTGGGTAACTCGGCTTCCCGTGGCTGTACAGGTCTTGTGAAGGAGTTGGGCCGTCCGTCTGTGGACAGTTGGACTCATCCCGCCGCCCGGCTGCGTAAGGCCCTACAGGGTCCTAGCGCCTGCGCGTGGATGCATCAGACACGGAGGGCCGTGGACTTCCAGATTCGTGAGGGGCCGAGGGTTTCCCGCTCGGCGAGCCTCGTTCGCGGGGGATCGCTGGTGGCACGAGCGGCTGCTTAATGCCCGGCGTTCGCCCGACAGGATACTGCCTGAGGTTGGCGTAGCAGGACAGAGCTGGAGGTCGTGCCAACTCGTCAGGGCCACACAGGTGGCGGCACCAGCATCGTGGTGCCAAACCACGGTTCGGAATATCTTATGGCACAGCAGGGAGAATCGTCCAGCGGGAATGCCGCTATTACAATATAGCCTTCGTCCACCTCCTCAGGGGCGACAGCGTAATTGAGGCTCAGCTCCCTCGCTTCTCCTTCCGGCGAGACGAGGCGTATAGGACGAAGGACCGATCTTTCATGGCCCCACCGTGCCGACAGGGCCGGGCAGCCGCCCTCGCAGAGCTCGTGACCCTCAGTGTCGTGACAGCGGATGGTCTCGTAACAGTGTTTACCCACTATACCCTGTGCTACCCACCCTGTCAGCTGTTCAAAGGATCGATTGATCTTGACGACCCGGAGGTCCGGGTCTAGTAGAAGGAGTCCTTCAGGGCTGTGGGCGAACATGGTGTCCAGGTAGGTTTTGGGCTGATCGTCGGCGTGAGTGCGCTCGCTCATACCCTCACCTCCCCATCAACACTCGGTTGGCGACCTGCCGTCAGAAAAGGGGCCCTTGCAACAGCAGGGAACAGGCACCACTGTCTACAGATACGCCGCTCCGTGCTCACACTGGGAACGGCTGCACGCTTCGGTTTTGAAGGAGCCTCGGCTACATTATAGGTTCCATGCCCGGCCACCGCAACGCCACTTATCCACATTTGTGGATAACTTCGCCTCTGGCCTGAGCGGGTTGCGCAGGGGTATGATGGTCAGCGGGCCAGCAGGGAACGATTGGGCCGGCACGTCGTAAGTGCGAGCAACCGCGGGCCCCCGCTCCGGGTCCACTTTGGGCAGGACCTGGAGAATCCTTTTTTGGCTTCTTGGCTTCTCCATCGGTTGGGTGGGTGCGGGGGCAGTCCCCGCCGTCACAGGTCGAAATGGGGGAGTTCGGAAAGCACGTGCCAACGGATCTCCCGTGGAGTGGGTATATCTGTCACCACCTGGCCTTTGCTGGTGATGGGCTTCAAAAGCCCTTCCAGCCTGCCGCCGCAGTGGCACGCCTCCGGATCCGTCCCCAGCGGCAACACCCGGTCGGAGCGGCACTCCGCGCAACGCCATACCTGCTTCCGGCCAGAGGCCTTGCCCCTCTTAGCTACCGGCCTCCCCTCGACCTCCACGATGTCGAGGGCCAGGTCCACCACCGGGGCGTTGGCTATGGATGTGCCCACGCCGTAGGCGTCGACGAGGGGATTCAGCGTGCGGATGTGTTCCTCGTCGATACCGCCGCTGATGAAGATCTTGACGTCCTTGAAGCCGCGTAGGTCAAGTTCCCAGCGCACCTCTTCGATGATCCTGTAGAAGTTGCCGCGCCTAGAGCCAGGGGTGTCGAGGCGGACGGCGTACAGGGCCGAACCCATGGCTTGTGCCACGTTGACGGCCTCGAACTTCTCGTCGTTAAAGGTGTCTATAAGGGCGACCCGGCGAATGTGGGGCTCTATCACCTCATGGAAGGCCCGAACGGCCTCGACCGTGGAACCCATAACCAGTATCAGGGCATGGGGCATGGTGCCTGCCGCTTCCAGCCCAAGCATCTCTGCTGCCATGACAACGGAGGTGCCGTCAGCACCGCCGATGTACGCGCTCCGCTCGATCATGGGGCTGACAGCCGGGTGCATCCGCCTAGCCCCAAAGCTCACCATAGTTCTGTGGCCAGCTAGTTTTCTCAGACGGGCAGTCTTGGTAGCCACCCCTGAGGCCTGGCATAGGAAACCCAGGAGGGCCGTCTCGAAGATGGCGAACTCCGCATACGGCCCGCATATCTCCATCACGGGCTGGTAGGGACGGAATATGGTGCCTTCGGGCATCGACCTTACGGAACTGTTCTTGAACTCCTTTAGAAGATCCAAGGCCTCCTCCACGCCGGCCAACACGCCCCAAGGCCACCCGTGCGGCAGGTCCTTGGCCATAATCTCGGCGCACACAAACTTGTCGATGCCTTTGGCCTTGAGAACCTTCAACGTGCGAAGAAAATAGACATCTGTGGTGCGCCCGGAGCGCACATCGTCCCAGCTGGCTGTAAACATGCCTCAGTCTCCTGCGATGTGGGGTTCTTCCGTTGCTGTCCGCGTCACTGTGGGATCCCTGTAGAGCAGTTCCACCAGCTTCTGGGCGTCTTCGTGTACCCTTTCCACTCCCTCCATGGATGCTTGTGCCAGGACAATAGCTTTCGCTAAGTAGCCCAGGCCATCGTAGAGCCTGTTCAGGGCGTCGCCCACCCTGCCGTCGGCCGCCGCGGCAGCGGCTTCGGACGCGACGTTGGAGAGCATGAAGAGGTTGGTGGCTACGAAATAATTGACGCCCTTCTCTTGGTACATGTGGGCACCTCCGATGGTGTGCGCATTTTAATACATCATAGCATTTGTGGCCAGTCGAGACCCTGCCCCGGAGCCTCCGTTCAACCGTCGGCCGTCGTGGCCTGGGGCGGTAAATGAGTTCCCGCGAGTTCGACCTCAACCGTTCGTTCTTACTGGCGATCCGGATGGGAACCGGATAAACCCCTCGCACAGCATCCGGCACCGGGCATAGTCTAACCACGGACCCGGCGGGGTGCCCTGCGGCCTCACCTCGACATGACGGGGCCAGACATGGCGGCTGCGCGCCCAGCTCCCCGGCTCGGATGTGAAGGGTGACACGCTTTTCCCCATGGCCCCATGCATGTTCTCTACTCGGAGCAGGCTGCTAGAGTTCGCACAAGAGTATTCTGGAACTTTCCCCTAGCTAGTGGATCTGAGGGCGAGCCCTGTTTGACGGCCGCGCTTTGCGCACATATATTTGCTTTAAGCCGCCTTTCGAAAAATCTTCTCGGAGCGCAGCGTATGTCGAGCCATCCCTTGGAGATCCCGCCTGACCAGCTTGTCAACCGGTGCAACCCTGACGAGCTCGGTTTCGAGACCACGGCCGATGTAGAGCCGCTCTCGGAGGTAGTAGGTCAAGACAGGGCCATCGCGGCCATACGGTTCGGTTTGGATGTGGATGGGGACGGTTATAACCTGTATGTAGCCGGCCCGCCAGGTACGGGCCGCAACACCGTAGTGCGGTCCCACGCGGAACGCATGGCCGCCGAACGGCCGGTGCCTCCTGACATCTGCTACGTGCACAACTTCAAGGAACGTGCCAAGCCCTTGGCCCTGATGCTTCCTGCAGGCCTCGGCAAGCGGCTGGCCGCTGACATGGACCGCTTCATTGAGGGCGTGCTCCAGGAGTTGCCGCGAGCCTTCGAGAGCGAACGCTACGAGCAGATGAGGTCAAAGATTCTGATCGATGTTCAACAGAAGAAGGAGGCCCTGTTCCAGCAGCTGCAGAAGGTAGCTCGGGATATGGGCTTCTCCATAGAGATGACGCCTACGGGGATCGTCACGATACCTGTGGTTGAGGGTCGACCCATAAGCCGCGAAGCCTACGATCTGCTCCCTGACGAGATGAGGCGCTCGATCCAGCAGAGGGCCGAGGCCCTACAGCTGGAGATCGGTCAGGCTCTTAGGAGAGCCCGCCAACTGGATGCCGAAGCTATTGAGGCCATAAGGAAGCTGGACCAGGAGGTGGCCCTCGGCGTGGTGTCCGGCCCCGTCGAGGCACTGAAGGAGGTGTACCGGGATTATCCCAAGGTGCTCGACTACTTGGATGCGGTGCAGCAGGATATAGTGGAAAACCTGGAGGACTTTCGTCCCCAGCCGGGCGAGGGACGAGGGGCCGACAGGGCGGAGCGGCTGAACCGGTTCAAGGTGAACGTGCTGGTGGATAACAGCAGCCTTAGGGGCGCACCCGTGGTGGTGGAGCACAACCCTAGCTATTACAACCTCTTCGGGCGGGTGGACTACAGGGCCATCATGGGGGCGTTGGTCACGGACCACACACTGATCCGATCTGGCGCTGTGCACCGGGCCAACGGGGGATACCTGGTCGTGCAGGCCAAGGACCTCTTTCTAAACTTCATGGCCTGGGAGGGGCTGAAGCGTACCCTGAGGTCAGGCCAGCTGCGCATCGAGAACCTAGCAGAACAGCTTTCGCCCTATCCAGGGGTCACCTTACAGCCGGAGCCGGTGCCCATCGACGTGAAGGTCATTATGGTGGGCCCCATGTCTCTGTATCAGCTGCTCTATGCCGTGGAGGACGATTTCCGAAAGTACTTCAAGGTGAAGGCCGACTTTGTCTGGGAAATGAAGCGCGATACTGACCAGGTGAAGTGGTATGCCTCGTTCGTGGCCAGCCGCCAAAGGGAACTAGGTCTCAGGCCTTTCCACAAGGGCGCCGTGGCCCGCATTGTCGACTACGGGTCCAGAATGTTGGAGCATAAAGGAAAACTTTCCACCCGATTTTCAGACATTGCCGACCTAGTGACAGAGGCCGACTACTGGGCGCGCAAGGATGGATCCGATGTGGTGATGGAGGGGCACGTGATCAGGGCGATAGAGGCCCGGACCTACCGCTCGAACCTCCTCGAGGAGAAGATCCAGGAGCTGATCCGTGAGAACACCATAATGATCCGCACCGAGGGGGCGGTGGTTGGGCAGGTCAATGGGCTGTCCATCCTCGACCTAGGCGACTATTACTTCGGCAAACCCACAAGGATCTCGGCCCGAACCTATCTCGGTTCTGAAGGCATCGTGAACATCGAACGCGAGATAGAGATGAGCGGCCGGATCCACAGCAAAGGGGTCATGATCCTCTCCAATTTCGTGTCAGCCAGGTATGCCCAGGACTTCCCCATCTCCCTGTCGGCCAGCATCACCTTTGAGCAGACCTACGACGAGGTGGAGGGGGACTCGGCGTCCAGCACCGAGCTCTACGCCCTGCTATCGAGCCTGGCCGAGCTCCCCATAAGGCAGAACCTGGCGGTAACGGGAGCCGTGGACCAGTACGGAGAGGTACAGCCCGTGGGCGGCGTCACCCGCAAGATCGAGGGCTTCTTCGATGTCTGCAAACAGCGGGGCCTAACTGGAGATCAAGGTGTGATCATCCCAAGGCGAAACATCGCCAACCTCATGCTCCGCGACGATGTGGTGGAGGCTGTCCGGGAGGGCAAGTTCCACATCTATGCGGTCGACCATGTGGACCAGGGGATCGAGCTCCTCACGGGCATGCCTGCTGGGGAGAGGCGGCCCGATGGTACCTGGCCCGAGGGCACGGTGAACTATCTGGTGGATAAGAAGCTGCGTGAGTATGCAGCACGCATGAAAGAGTTCGGTAAGAGTTCGGAAGATGGATCCGCCGGCTAGTCCCTTGCCTTTATAACTTTGAACCTCTCTAGTCGCGCAGGTACTCGGCCAGCTGCCTGGAGACCTCCGACCTGCGTAGTTTCAGCAGGGCCTCACGTTCGAGCTGCCGCACTCGCTCCCTGCTCACTTTGAGCCGTTCTGCGATTTCATCGAGGCTTAACTTTATGTGCCCTCCCAGTCCGTATCGCCATATCAGGACAAGCCTGAGCCTCTCTGGAAGCACCGTTAGGGCCTGGTTGATCTGGTCCTTTAGCGCTTCCTCATCAGGCTCTCCGAAGACCCGCTGCCATGCCTCGTCAGCTATGGCGTCGGCTAGGCCGACGTCGTCTGCATTGGGCATGGGAGCGTCCAGGGAGATCGTGGTTGTGACCGTGCTCAGGATCTGGCGAATGCGTTCTGCTGGGTGCCCCGTCGCCTCTGCCAGCTCGTCCGGGCCCGGCTCCCGCCCCAGCTCCTGAGTAAGCTGTCGAGTTGCTTTCGATAGGGCCGACATCAAACCGATCTGGTGGGCCGGGAGCCTTATCAGGCGGGCTTTGTCGGCGATCGCCTTGGATATGGACTCCCTTATCCACCAGTGGGCATAGGTGCTGAACCTGTATCCCAGCGTAGGATCGAACCTCTCAGCCGCCTTGGTGAGGCCGATGTTTCCCTCTTGTATCAGGTCCAAAATCGAAAGCCCATAGCCGGTGTACCGCTTGGCGATGCTGACCACAAGGAGCAGGTTAGCTTCTATTAGCCGCCTTCGGGCTTGTTCGCCAGCCCTTATGAGTTCCAGGAGCTCAGCTTTCTCCGCAGGGTCGAGGGCTGGCTCCGTCTCCAGACGGCGTTGGGCAGCTATGGCTTCGGCTATTGCCCCGTTGATCTCTCCTTCGGAACCCCTGGCCGCTTCGTAGGCTCTGTGCGCTTCCTGCAAGTACAGGTTTAAGATGGTTTGGGCCACGCCCCCTTGGGCCGGAAGCTCTTCCTGGCTGAGGCCTGAGTGGCCGACTTCTGCGTGGACTGCCACTGCCATCAATCCCGCCTCCGAGCATGGTTGTTCCGTGGCTACCGTACCGCCCGAGGGTTAAGGCGTGGGTGGAATTTGGTGAATAAGAGGTAAAAAAACCATGCGTTCTACGAACACGGTGCCCCCGCGGGGCCCTTGCAAGGTACACGGACGGCCGGGGTCCTCCGGTGCCAGACGCGACGGGACAAGCAAGGTCGCAACTGGGGGCGAAACCCATCCCTCACGGTCCCGGCCCAGCTGCGGGCTGAGCCGTACCTATGGGTCTCCAAGGAGGACTGCGGCCTTTCAGCTCTTCGAGGCTTCGGTGGCCGCCCTGCCGGGCGCCTGAAGGGCCAGTATCCGGAAGGTCAGCACGCCAGCGGGCACCGAGACCTGCACCTGGTCACCCACCTTCTTGCCCAAAAGGGCCTTCCCCACCGGCGAATCGTAGCTGATGCCATCGGGTCGGATATCGCCAGGTCCGACTATGGTGAGGGTCTCTACCGTGTTCTCCTCGAGGTTTAAGAGGGTGACCTGGGACCCGATGCCCACCACACCGGCCTCACCGGCTTCCACTTCGATGATCTCGGCGTCCTTCAGCCTTGACTCAATGTCTGCCAGCTCGCGCTCGAGGGCCTGGATCTGTTCCCACACGGCCTCGTACTCAGAGCGCTCGTACCAGTCGGCCCCCAGCTCCGTCATTTCCTCGCGGAGCTGCTCTCGCAGCTTGGGGAGCAACTCCTTCTCGATGCGTTCCTTCCTGGCCAGAAGCCGGTTGTAGCCGTCTCGGGTTATGATGTTTCTCGAAGCCATAGCCTCCCCCGAAAGCATCACTTAGCCGGACTACGCGCGAGATAATAATAATCTTACCGGTTCAGGTTCAGCTGCACCGTGGGGACGACCCTGGTGTTCCGGATGCTGATCTGAGCGGCCAACTGTTCTGCCACTTGCCCAATGGCCTGAGCCTGGGCCAAGTCAGGGTGTTGAACGACGATCGGTATGCCGGCGTCGCCCGTCTGCCGTATCTCCTCAGCCAGAGGTATCTCTCCAAGGAAGGGCACCTTGAGGCGCTGGGCCGCAGCCGCGGCACCCCCATGGCCGAATATATAGGCCTTGTGTCCGCACTCCGGACAGACGTAGTAGCTCATGTTCTCGACGATGCCCAGGATGTGGACGTGCAAGTGCCGAAACATCGCCAAGGCCTTCGTGGCTATGTTTAGGGCCACATCCTGGGGTGTGGTTACTATTATAGCGCCCGTGAGCGGCACCGTCTGGATAAGGGTGAGAGGAGCATCCCCCGTGCCCGGGGGCAGATCGATAATCAGGTAGTCCAGCTCGCCCCAGTCCACATCGGTTAGCATCTGCCTCACGGCCCCTCCCACCAGGGGACCTCTCCATATTACAGGGGTATCCGACTCGGTGAGAAGCCCCAACGACATCATCTTGATGCCGTAGGCCTCCAACGGTATCAGCTTCTCGCCCGTGTATCGCGGCTTGGAGCGTGTCCCCATCATGGCGGGGATGGTCGGCCCGTAGATGTCGGCGTCGAGGAGGCCCACCTTTGCTCCCCTTTGGCCTAGCGCCACAGCCAGGTTCGCGGCCACCGTGGACTTTCCTACTCCGCCCTTGCCGGAGCCGACAGCCACGATGTTCTTGACCCCCGGCACGGGGTCCGCCTGTGGCTGCCTCATGCTGGATCTGACGGACGCGGCCATTTTAAGATCGACGCGTTTCACCCCCGGCAAGGCCTGGACGACGCCCCTTGCCATGCTCTCTAGCTGATTCCTCACGGGGCAAGCTGGAGTGGTGAGCTCAAAGGTGAAGCTGACCACGGCGCCGTCGGAATCGTTTTCCACTCTGAGGTCCTTGATCATCCCAAGGGACACTATGTCCTTTCGCAGGTCGGGATCCTGCACCTTTCTGAGGGCGCTGAGTACCGCTTCTGGGGTTACGCCAGCGTTTCCATCACCGGGCGTGTTGGCTATCGCCACCCTTTCCTCCTGCCATAGTAGTCTCGAGTATTTTACAACGGTTATCGCCGCGCTGGATACAGGTTTGAACCATGGCTGCTAGGCTGATAGACTTAATAGACTAGGAAGGTAAGGAGGAGAGGGGCCTTGTCACCTAAGCTCGCTGACCGAACGGCTGAATTTGAGCGGTCCGGCATCAGGCAAATCATGGATCTAGCGTTGGCCTATCCGGACGTTATCCACCTCGAGATTGGTGAACCGAACTTCGTCACCCCTAGCCACATCCTCGAGGCGGTACATGTGGCTTTAAAGGATGCCGACCGGCTGAAGACGACGAAGTATTCCCCGAGCGCGGGGTTGCCGGCTCTCAGGGATGCCGCGGCGGAGAGGGTATCATCCCTCTACGGCGTGGAGGCTGGCCGCGACAACATCCTTGTGACCCAGGGCTCCACCGCTGGCCTCACCCTGGCCGTGGCGTCGGTGGTGGACCCCGGCTCGGATGTCATGATCCCGGATCCAGGTTGGGCTAGCTATGTGGCTATAGTCAGGGCCCAAGGGGCACGGGAGGTGCGGTACCGAACCAGACAGGAGCTGGGCTTCGTGCCTTCCCTCGAGGACCTCGAGTCCGCCGTGACACCGCGCACCCGGGCGATCATTGTCAACAGCCCCAACAACCCTACGGGGGCTGTGTATCCCCGGGAGGCTGTGGAGGCCATCTACCAGTTCGCCCGCCGGCACGATCTGTGGATCATCTCCGACGAAAGTTACGAGCAACTGGTGTTTGACGGAACTCACGTGAGTCCCCTCTCTCTGGACACCGACGGCCGCGTGATTCAGCTGTACAGCTTCTCTAAGGGCTACGCCATGACAGGCTTCCGTATTGGCTACAACTATGCGCCGGAGCCCGTCCTGGCTGCCATGGCCAAGTTTCAGGAACCCTACGCCCTTTGCCCGAACACGGTATCCCAGTATGCGGCACTGGCGGCCCTCAAGGGCCCGCAGCAGTGCGTGTCCGATATGGCCGCCTCCTATCGGCGCAGGCGCGATGTGGCTCTGGGCGTCCTGCGAGAGTACGGACTGTACCGCTACACGCCTGCGGGAGCTTTCTACCTGCTGGTCGATGTATCGAGTCTCGAGGAGGATGGCTACCAGCTGGCGCGCCGTCTGATCGCTGAAAGGCGCGTGGCTGTCTCCCCCGGCGAGGCCTTTGGCCCTTCTGGAAAGGGCTTCGTGCGGGTCTCGTTAGCTACGGCCGAGGATCAGCTGGTCGAGGGGCTCAGAAGGATAGCTTTGGAGGTGACGCGGAAGGCCGCCTAATTGGCTCAGGACCCGGCCTTTCTAAGCCCCCAAGTAGAACTGCCTGACGCGGTCGTCCCTGAGGAGATCGGAGGCTTTGGCTTCGGCCACCACACGGCCGTTCCTCATCAGGTAGCCGCGGTCCGCCAGGGATAGGGCCATGTGGGCGTTCTGCTCCACCAGGAGGACCGTGGTCCCCGCTTCGCGAATGTCCATTATGGACCTGGCCACTGTGTCGACCATCACGGGCGACAGGCCCGTGGAGGGCTCGTCCATGCATATCAGCTCAGGGTCTGCCATGAGGGCTCGCCCGATGGCCAGCATCTGCTGTTCGCCTCCGCTGAGGGTACCGGCCAGCTGGTTGCGCCGCTCAGCGAGGCGCGGAAAGAGCGCAAACACCCGGTCCATGTGCTCACGGACCTCCTGAGGGCTCAAGCTGTAGCCCGCTAGCTCCAGGTTTTCTAACACAGTAAGCCTGCCGAAGACCCGGCGGCCCTCTGGAACCACGCCGATGCCCATCCGCACTATCTGCGAGGTGGGCAGACCGTCTATCCTGGATCCCCCGTAGATCACACTTCCGCTACGGGCAGGCACCGTCCCCAAGATAGCCTTAAGGGTTGTTGACTTGCCTGCAGCGTTGGGTCCGAGCAGGCAGACTATTTCGCCCTTCTTCACCTCGAGCGACACATCCCAGAGCACCTGGACAGGTCCGTAGCCTGCCGACAGGTTGCAGACCTGAAGCAGAGGCTGACCAGGACGTAGCTCGCGTTCCCTCGCGTTGGCCGCGGCAAGGCGCTCCTGACGCCCTAGGTAGGCCTCTATCACGGCCGGGTTGGTCTGCACCTCGTCCGGCTTCCCCTCGGCGATCTTCCGCCCGTAGTCGAGGACGATGATCCTATCGGATATGTCCATAACCACGCCCATGTGATGCTCTACCAGGAGGATGGTGTAGCCCGCATTTCGGAGGCGCCTGATCAACTCCGTCAGCTCCTCTGCCTCCGCCGAGTTCATGCCTGCTGCGGGTTCGTCGAGGAGCAACAGGTCGGGCTCTGCCGCCAGAGCCCGGGCTATTTCGACTCGCCGCCTGTCGGCGTAATTGAGGGTAATCGCCAGGTCGTGCCTGCGAGCCAGCAGCTCGTGCCCAAAGAACCTAAGGAGCTCAGTCGCCCGGCGGACGGTCTCCGCTTCTTTGGCATGGAAACTGGGCAACCTGAAGAGGGCCTCAACTAAGTTAGGCCTTATGATGTGGTGGCGGCCTATCATGACGTTTTCGAGGACCGTCATATTGGGGAATACGCGGCTTATCTGGAAGGTCCTGGCGATCCCTTTCTGGGTGATGCGGAAGGATGGCAGGCCCGTGATGTCTTCTCCCTTGAAGACCACCGAGCCAGACGAGGGTCGGTAGATCCCAGTGATGAGATTGAAGAGTGTAGTCTTGCCGGCACCGTTGGGACCGATGATGCTGACTATCTCGCCGCGGTCCACGCTGAAGCTCACGTCGGCGACCGCCTTCAGCCCCCCGAATTCCTTGCCCAGACAGCTCACTTCCAGCAACGCCACTGTTACCGCCTCTCTATTTCCTGGGGCACCGTGTCCTGCTGTTGGCGTGCCAACGGGTCGGAAAGTTTGAGTTCCCGTTTGCGTTGGGGGCTCCCCAGAAGCCCCTGGGGCCTGAAGCGCATCATCAGCACTAACATGACTCCATACACGATCCAGCGGTAGATGCTGTAGTCGCGGAGAAGTTCGGGAACAACCACCAGGGCCGCGGCCCCAGCAATGACGCCCCTGATGCTGCCGAGGCCTCCCAGAACAATCATGGCAAAGACGTTGACGGTCTCTACGGCGGTGAAGGAGTTTGGGAAGGCCGCACCACGCCAGGCGGCGAAGGTGGCACCGGCGGCCCCTGCCATAAAGGCTCCTATAGCGAAGGCCAGCAGCTTGTAGCGCACTGTGGGTATGCCCATGGTGCGCGCGGCCAGCTCATCCTCCCTGATGGCGGTCCATGCCCTGCCTATAGCCGATCGGCTCAGGAAGCTGGAAGCGATTATGAATACCACTGCCAGTACAAAGATCAGGTAGTAGTACTCCCTCGACGTCTCCAGCCTTAGGCCCAGCAAGGGGATGGTGACTGGGTCCAGCCCTACGATGCCGTTGGGACCGTTGGTAACGTTTACGGGAAAATTTCGTCCGTCCATATTGTTGAAGAAAATCCTGATGATCTCACCAAACCCGAGGGTGACAATGGCCAGATAGTCGCCCCGTAGCCTGAGCACGGGCGCACCAAGGAGCACGCCGGATAAAGCCGTCAGCCCCGCGGCCACCGGCAGCACCAGCCAGTAGCTGAGATGGACGTCGAACTGGTGCGACGCTAAGAGGGCGTAGGTGTATGCCCCTATACCGTAGAAGGCAACGTAGCCGAGATCGAGCAAGCCAGCATAGCCCGCCACCACGTTGAGTCCCAGGGCCAGGATGATGTACAGGCCCACGGTGGCCATGACACCGATCACGTACAGGTTGTCCACCAACGTCGGTATGGCGAGCAGGGCCGCTGCAAGCAGGCCCAACGCTGCCCGTTGAACGTTGGGCCCTAGCGCGTCCAGAGACGCCACTAACGTGTCGACTATCGGGACGCCCCTGCGAGTCTCCGTGCCCTTCACCTCAGACTTTTTCCGGCAGAGAAGCTCCCAGGAGTCCCTGGGGCCTGAAGATCAGGAGGAGGATGAGTATGGCGAAGGCGATCACGTCACGATAGGATGATGAGATAAACGCTACTCCGAAGCTTTCCACCAACCCTAGCAAAATGCCGCCCAGCATCGCTCCACGGATGTTGCCTATGCCCCCCAACACCGCTGCCGTAAAGGCCTTGAGGCCAGCGGTCCAGCCCATCACGAAGTCGATCTGGGTGTAGAAGAGGCCCACCAGCACACCGCCTGCCCCTGCGAGGATTGCACCGATCAGAAAGGTGGCAGATATTATTCGGTTGGTGTCGATGCCCATGTACTCGGCTGCCTCCCGATCCTGAGCGGTGGCCCTCATCGCCCGACCCAGCCTCGTGGAAACGACGATCCGGTCGAGGAGGATCATGAGAGCCAACGAGATCGCGACGATGACGCCCCTCAGGAAGGAGATGTTGACGCCGGCTACCTGCACTTGCCATGAGGAGGGTATTAACGGTTCCACCAGGATCACCTTGGGCTTGGTGCCCAAGATGACCGCCACCGCGTACTCCAGAATGAGGGACACGCCGAGGGCGGCCAGCAACGGCGCGAGGCGCGGTGCATTTCTGAGGGGTCGATAGGCCAGGTACTCCATACCCACACCGATGAGCCCACAAACTGCCATGGCCGCCAGAAGCATCAGGGCGAATACGATGGCCCCTGGCAGGGCTAGGACCGTTCCCACCAGCAGGGCCGAGAGCACACCCCAGCCTACATACGCCCCGATCATGAAGACATCGCCATGGGCGAAGTTGAGTATCTCAAGAATGCCGTAGACCATGCTATAGCCCAGTGCGATCAGGCCGTAGATACAGCCTAGGGTGATGCCGTTGACCAGCTGTTGAGGAATCTGCTCGGCTATGCTCTCCATGGCATCAGTTGCCCTACCCTTCGTATCACGGTTCCCTGGATACATGTAGTGTAGCGCAGGCTCTCGTAACACGGGCTGCCCGCCGAAGGAACGGAAGCCCACTTGTGGGTGGAAAGGCTCCGGGGCAGGCATTGCAGCCTGCCCCGGATGAGCCGCTTACCGTGCTCCGACGGACACGCTCTTAACCTGAACGAACCTATCCCCCTTCACCTGGAAGATGAAGATGGTGCCACCGGCCAAGTTTCCTTCCTGAGTGAAGGTTATGGGTATGCCGAGGATGCTCTTGTAGTCCTTGGTGGCATGGACCGCGTCGAGAACGGCCTTGCGGTCTATCTTGCCGTCCTTCACGCCCGCCTTCTTAACGCCCTCGAGCAGGATGTTCACCGACACGTAGGTCTGGGCTGCAAAGGTGCCCGGATCCGATCCGAACCTTGACTTGTAGTTGTTTACGAAGTCCTTTGCCTCGGGAACAGACTGAATGTCGGGCCCAATGAAGGAGACGTACGCCCCTTCGGTGGCGCCCTCAGCCCCTTGGATGAACCCGCGCACGTCGTAAAGCCCGTCGCCGCCTACCTGGGTCGCCCGGATTCCGAAGCTCCGCTTCTGCTTGGCGAGGGCAGCTGCCTGGTCCGAGGACGTTATAAAGGTGAAGAGAATGTCGGGATCGTCAGCCTTCACCTTGGTGAGCACGGCCGAGAAGTCCTTGTCCTCAGGCGTGATGCTATACCGTTGGATCTTCGTGATGCCCAGCTCCTTGAGCGTCTTCTCGACCTGATCCCCCAGGCCGACTGCATAAGTGCTCTTGTCGTCAATTATGTCCACAGCCTTTGCGCCGAGATCCTTTACCACGAAGTTGGCCAGGGCTGGCCCCTGATCAGCGTCCGTGGGGCACACTCGGTGGAAGGTCTTGAAGCCCTTCTTGGCCAAGTCGGGATTCGTGGCCGATGGTGTGATGAGCACTAGGTTGGCTCGTTCCACGATCGGCAGGGCGCTGTTCACGGTTCCGGAGGTCAAGGGGCCGACCACGCCCACCACGGCTGGGTCGGAGACAAACTTCTCGGCCACGCGAGCTGCCTGGGCTGGGTCAGCCTGATCGTCCCCCTCCACTATCTCTATCTGGGCACCAAAGAGCCCGCCCTGCTTATTCCACTCATCCACGGCAAGCTTTGCGGCGTTGAGCACGTCCTGGCCGTAGGTTGCCAGCTGCCCGGAGAAAGGCCCCTGGATGCCGATCTTTATTGGGCCGGACACCTTGGCAGCCGCCGTTGGGCTTGCCTGGCCCGTAGCCGGTGTGGCGGCAGGAGCCGATGTTGGTGCGGAGGTCGGCGAGGCCGCTGGGGAACAAGCAGCCACCAAAAACGATATGGCGGTCGCCAGCACTACAAGAAAATTCGCTCTTCTAGCTTTCACGGGCGCCTCCTATCTCGTGTGGGTTTAAGCATGGGAACGCCACTGTGGTCGACCTATCGACGCGTATATCACCTCCTCACGGGAACCAGGGTGTGACCATTATAGCAGTGGGTTCGAGAGAACGCAACAGGGTATGAATAATTCAAACAAGTCGCCGTTCCAGCAGGTGCTCGTCTCGTTCAAGGGCCTCGATGGTCCTCGTTACGTCGTCCAAATTGTTGTAGACGTGGAAGGAGAGCCTTACGCCGTTGTCCCGCCAGGACGTCACGATCCCTTGTGCCCGGAGGCGTCCTACGAGCTGTGCAGGGTCTTTGGACGCAATTACCAGTAATGGACTGTGGCCTATGCTAGACAGTGGAGTCTTTAATAGCCAGTGGTTCTTCAGAGCCAGTTCAGCCATTACCTGGGTGAGCTGTTGGATACGTGCGTAGACGGTGGTCCCGAGCTCCAAGAGCAGGCTGATGGAGGCATCGGCCGCAAAGGCGGATGCGATGGAGGGCGTGCCGGCCTCGAAACGTCGAGCATCGTCGGCATATTCGAAGCCGAAAAGGTCGAAGGCGGCTGCATCTCCCCGCATGCGGAGTCTACCGTCAACTTCGTCGAAGCCAGTGATCAACTTCCTGTGGGCGAACCAACCTATGTCGATAGGTTCTAACCGCGGTATGAGGTCTTCCCGCACGTACAGGAATGCTATGCCCTGAGACCCCAGTAAGTACTTAAGAGCCCCGGTGACCAATGCATCTACGCCGAGGGCCTTTACGTCCAAGGGCACTGCCCCGCACGCCTGGTAGTCGTCGAGAAAGACCAGTGCGCCGCGTTGGTGGGCCAGATGGACGATCTCTTCCACGGGCGTGAGGTAGCCGGTCCTGTAGCATACCCTGGTAAGCTGTACTGCCAGGGTCCTGTCGTCGATGGCCTGCTCCAGTTGCTCGAGGTCCAGGGCTCCATCGGACCTTGACGGCACGAACTGGACCCGCGCCCCGCGCCTGGACTGTGCCTGCCATATGAAGGCGACAGTGGGGAATTCTAGATCGGTGACCACAGCCTTATCGCGGCCCTTGCTGTAATCGAGTGCCGACAGCAGAGCGTGTAGCCCGTTGGACACCGACGGGACCACGGCTACCTCCTTGGGCGAGGCACCGATCAATCGAGCGAAACCGCGGCGGGCCTGCTCCACCTTGCCTATCCAGAGGTCCTCCCACGGGGAGCCCAGAGAGTTCCACGTGTCTAGGTACTCATGGAAGGCCCGTTGGACCTGCAGACTGAGGGCGCCCTGGGAGCAGCTGTTGAGGTATGTGAGCCGCTCGAATATCGGAAACTGTCGACGCACGGCCTTTAACAGATCGTCCATAAACCTCCCCTGTGACCCAAGTCGACGTAGCATAATAACATAGGCGCCGCAAGCATCGTTGGGAGGGCAGGGAATGGGAAAAGCGTTGGTATGCGGCGGTGGTGCCCTTGGAAGCCTCTTCGCCTACTATCTTTCGGCCGGAGGGCATACGGTCTGGGTTCTCGAAAGGTATCCCCGGCGCCTTGAACAGCTTCGTCAGGGCCGCGTCCTTTGCAGGACCTTGGAGGGTGGCGTGCTCTCTGCGCCTGTGGCGGTGGTGCAGGCCACCGGTACCCTGGGTGTCGATGTCGTGTTCGTGACCGTTAAGTATTACCATACGGCCGACCTGGTCGAGGTGCTCCGCCCCTTGGCCGAGCGTGGAGTACCGTTGGTCTCCCTTCAGAATGGTTTCGCAGGCCTCGATCTGCTGCGCACGGCCCTCCCGCAGGGCCGTTTCGTACAGGGTGCCACGGAGATGGGCGCCCGGCTGATGGACGATGGCGTCGTTATCGAGGAGGCTCGAGGCATTACTCACCTCTGCGGCCACGATGCCGACGTGCGGGCCGTGACCACTCTCCTGCAGTCTACGGCCTTAGCCGTGTCCTCCCCCGACGGATGTACAGCGATATGGAAAAAGTTTGCCCTGATATGCGGTTTAGCCACCGTCTCCGCATTGCTCAGCCTGGATGTGGGTGACGTTGTGGCCAACCCAGAGGCGAGGGAGCTGGCCCTCGAGATGGCGCGTGAGGCGGCCCGGCTGGCCCGGGCTTTAGGGGTCGATCTGCGGGATGAGGAAGTGCGGCACTACGTGCTAGCCGTTGCCGATACCGCTGGCGGGCACATTCCCTCACTCCTAGCCGATGTGTTGGCAGGACGTCCCACCGAGGCACCCGCCCTCTGTGGGTACGTGGCTCGAAAGTCTGAGGAGCTGGGCATAGAGGCCTGCCTTTCCAGCGCCGCCTATCGGATCCTTACAGCCCTGGAGCATAGCTACCACAGACGCATCATCCCCGCCGTAGGTAGGCAACTGTCGCTTTTCTGACGGTCAAAAAAATATTGACAAACGCTATGGACGCCGTGTTATAATGGGCCCACAGCTGAACACGGGTCAGCTGTAGGGTACACAGCAGCCCTTCTCGGAGCGTACGTCCACAGAAGCTCAAAATGAGGGGAGGTATAGTTCCATGGAGACCGACAATAAGCTGTCACGCCGCAAGTTCCTGAAAGACGTGGCTCGTGCAGGGCTTGGCCTTGCTGCCGGCGTCGTGGCCGCCGATGTGTTGGCGGCCTGCGCTCCAGCGGCCTCGCCGACGCCGGCCCCTACAGCTGCTCCTGCCGCCACCAGTGCGCCAACTGCGGCCCCTACCGTGATCTCGACGCCGAAGGCGGCTCTGAAGGTCCGCATGGCCATTGTCCCGGGCTCGCAGACGCTCTGGCGGTACCTGGCCGGGAAGAGCGAGGAACTGTTCAAGCCCCTGGGCTACGACGTAGAGTTCATCAACATGACGGACGAGGCCGCGCAGCGCACGGCTTTCCTGAGCGGCCAGATCGATGTGATGACCGCCAATGTTCCTGTCGTTCCATCGCTAAAAGAGCAGGCGGGCCCAGTGCAGTTCTTCCTTCCCTTCGCCTGGGCACAGGAGGGCTACCTCTGGTTCGTCAAGAAGGACTCGCCCATCAAAACTGTGGAGGACATGAAGGGGAAGAAGGTAGCCATCTTCGACCTTAACCATCCTGGGCAGGCGTATTGGCGGGCCCTCCTGCTCGAGAACTATGGGCTGCGTCTGGAGAAGGACTTCGAGACCATCGTGTCCAACAATCCCGGGCAGGCGGTGGACGTTGGGCAGGCTGATGTGGGTCTTACGGCCTCGTGGGACTGGGCCAAGCGCAAGGAGACCGGCAACTATCGGGCCATCTCCACTGTGGCCGATGAGTGGAAGAAGGTGGCGAAGGACGATGTCCAGATCATCCTCGGCGGTGCCCTTGCACGTACGGAGTGGATCCAGAAGAACAAGAAGTTTGTGGATGACTACATCAAGATAGGCTACGAGGCCCTTAAACTTTACAAGTCCAACAAAGAGGCCTTCATGAAGGTGGTCGTGGAGTATACGGGCAACGGCACAGCGCCTAAGTATGCCCCTGGCCAGGCCGAATTCATCGCGTGGTACCTGGGTCTGGATGCCAATCCGCCTGAAAGGGTTTACCTGAGCCAGCGGGACGTGGAGGACCATAAGAAGCTGTTCCCCATGCTCTACCGTTGTGGCTACCTGAAGTCGGAACCATCGCCGCAGGACATCGAGGCGATGTTCTACCTATCCAGCCCTAAAGCCTGAGGGGGAGGGTCAAACGTGGCCAACTTAAAGGCCACGACGAAGGAGGCTGAGGGCGGGGTGGGAACCTTGCCCTCAGCCAAACCTCGCTTCGAATGGGACAGGCTGTTGCCCTTCCTACCCCTGGTGGGGATACTGGTCCTTTGGTATATAGGGGGTCTGTTCTACGAGGTCTACGTCCTTCCGGATCCCTTTGAGACCCTCGGGGCACTGTCCTCCCTGGTGCGCGCCGGCATCTTCGGGGCCACCCTAGCGGCTACCTTTTACCACGTCCTGTCGAGCTTTGCACTTTCGGCGGTGGTGGGCGTTGCCCTGGGGATACTCATGGGCCGAGTGCGCCTGGCGGAGCTGTCGCTGAAGAACCTGATGCCAGTGCTTCAGACGGTGCCCGGCCTCGTGTTGGTGACGGTGGCCATAATCATCTTCAAATTCACTGACAGCGGGATCATCTTCGTGGGCTTCGTCTTCGGGCTTCCCAACATGGTCATCGGTGTCTGGCAAGGAGCCAAGAACGTCGATGCCAACCTCATCGAGATGGCTAGGGTGTATGGTCACCAGGAAAGGTCCATAATGCGTCGTGTGATCCTGCCCAGCGTCCTCCCCGACGTCATCAGCGCTATGCGTGTCACCATGGGCATACTTTGGCACGTGGTGCTCTTCGCAGAGTTCATCATGGGCCAGAGCGGGTTTGGGCGGCAGATAGCCAACTCCCTGGCCATGTTCGAGTATCCGGACATCTTTGCCTGGGGTTTGGCGGTGGTGGTTATTATGGTGCTGTTGGAGTACGGCTTCTTCCGGCCCATCGAGTGGCGGCTCATGGCTTGGAAGAAGCGCGCGGCCATGGTGTGAGGGCGGCCTTGTCTCAAGTTGTGCTCGAGGTGCAGAACGTAAGAAAGGTCTTCCAGCTGAAGGGTGGGCAAGAGCTGGAAGCCGTCGCCGACGTAAGTTTCCAGGTTGCCAAAGGCGAGATAGTCAGCATCATCGGCCCCTCTGGCTGTGGGAAATCGACGCTCCTGAACATGCTGGCCCGACTCCTCTCTCCCACTTCCGGCCAGATACTCTACAACGCCCAAGACGGCGACTTCCGCATAGGCTACGTGTTCCAGGAGAGCCGCCTCCTCCCTTGGCTAACCGTTCTCGGCAACGTGGTCTTCGGGCTCGACGGCTGCTTTCCCGGTATGTCTCGGGGGGACAAAGAGAGGGTTGCGCGCGAATACATCGAGCTGGTCGGCCTAAAGGGTTTCGAGGACAAATACCCATATCAGATATCTGGCGGCATGCAGCAGAGGGTGGCCGTAGCGAGGGCGTTGGCCATCAACCCCGGCATCCTCCTTTTGGATGAACCTTTCGGAGCCCTGGATGCTCTTACCCGGGCCTACCTACAGGAGGAGCTGGTGGCTATAGTCAGCAGAGCCCAGAAGACAGTCGTGCTGATAACCCACGACATCGACGAGGCCTGTCTCCTCGGAGACAGAGTGTTAGTCATGACGCACAGGCCCGGCCGGATCCGCGAGAGCATTCAGCTCCACTTTCCAAGGCCGCGGAAGCTCGCCGAGCTTGCCCTCCTCGACGAATACCATCAGGTCAAGCATCATCTGTTGTCCCTTCTTAGGGGAGAAGTCACCGAGGCCCTGGCGGGTTAGCTTCCCTTCTCTTTCCGGTGATAAACTGTTTAGAGCAATGACCTGAGGGCCGGCAGTGGACGCATGGTTGGTGACGAGCCTCGAGAGGATAGTGGGTCGTGGAAACGTCCTCACCGATGCAGCATCCAGGCTGGCCTATGAGTTCGACGGCGGATTTGACAGACATGCTCCGGACATTGTAGTTCTCCCCACGTCAGCCGACCAAGTGCCAAAGGTGGTAAAACTCGCTTACGATGCCCGAGTGCCGCTCGTGCCGCGAGGGGCGGGCACGGGGCTGGCTGGGGGCGCCGTGGCCGTTGCTGGCGGCATCGTCCTGGTGCTCACTCGCCTCAACCGCATCCTTCACATGGACCTGGAGAACGGTCGTGCCCTGGTTGAGCCCGGCGTCGTGAACCTTCAGCTCAATCTGGCGGTCCTGCCTCATGGCTACTTCTATGCACCCGACCCATCGAGCCAACGGGCCTGCACCATAGGGGGAAACATAGCGAACAACTCCGGAGGCCTCCACTGCCTGGCCTACGGCGTCACCACGAACCACGTGCTAGGCCTGGAGGTCGTGCTGCCCGACGGGACGGTTGTGTGGACGGGCGATGACATCGGGGGCTTCAGTGGATACGACCTAACCGGAGTGCTGGTGGGCTCGGAAGGCACCATGGGCGTCGTCACCCGGGCATGGGTGAGGCTCACGCGGCTGCCGGAGACGGCCCGCCTCATGCTGGCACTCTTCCCTGACCCCACTTTGGCTTCGTCTGCCATATCTGCCATTGTGGCCGCAGGCATGGTGCCCGCAGCGTTGGAGTTCATGGATGGCCTCACCTGTAGAGCTGTCGACGCGGCCTTCAGGCTGGCCTTCCCCGAGAACGTTGGGGCCGCAGTGCTTATAGAGCTCGACGGCATGTCGGAAGCCGCCGACGAGCAGGTCGAGTTGGCCGGACACATATGTCAGGACCATCAGGCCCTTCAGGTCCGAACCGCGACCAGCGAGCAGGAAAAGCAGCTCCTTTGGTCGGCCCGGAAGGGCGCCCTGGGTGCCATGGGCAGGATAGCGCCCAACTACTACCTGATAGATACGGTTGTGCCCCGCAGCAAGCTCACTTCTGCCCTCAGCGCTACATATGACATAGCGCGCGAATACGACATACCCATAACCAACGTAGCTCACGCGGGCGACGGCAACTTGCATCCCCTTGTCCTCTTCGACCAACGCGCTAAGGACCAGCTGGAACGAACCCTTGGAGCCTCCAGGGAGATCGTGAGAGCATGCGTGGACCTGGGAGGGACGCTGACGGGAGAACACGGCGTAGGTTTTGAGAAGCGGGACTTTATGCCGATGGTTTTCTCCCCTGATGACCTGGTGGCCATGGCCAGGGTGAGGCGCTGCTTCGATCCACTGGAGCTGTTGAATCCGCAGAAGGTCTTCCCTACGGGCTTCTCCTGTGGGGAGGTGAGGGAACTACAGAGGAACGACCTACAGGTGGTGTGAACCTGGCATGGACGCCAATGCCCCTACATCGGTCTCAGTAGTTGGCGTAGCTCCGGCTCGGGTGCTTCGTCCTCAGGGACTTGCCGGGCTGAGGGAGGCCGTTGCAGAGTGCGTACAAGCTGGGCTGTCCTTCGCTCCGCTGGGGGGCGGGACGGTGCTGGCCGTGGGCTTTCCGCCAGAACGGCTGGACGCCGCCATAAGCATGCACGAGGTCCGGGGCGTCCTAGAGCATAACCCGCCCGACTTCACCGTGTCCGTGGCCTGCGGTACCACCCTCTCCGAGCTGGAGGCCGTGTTGCTGGCCCATGGCCAGATGTTGCCGCTGGATGCCCCTTTCCCGGAACGGGCTACTGTGGGGGGAACGCTGGCCGTCGGGTGGATAGGCCACAGGGCGGGCCGGTATGGTACCTTGCGTGACCTATGCATTGGGTTGAAGGCTATCCTGGGCACAGGGGAGGAAGTTAAATCCGGTGGCATGGTGGTTAAGAACGTTACCGGATACGACCTAACCAAGCTCCACATTGGCGCGCTGGGCACACTGGGTGTTATCGCTACGGCAAACTTCCGGCTGCTACCCCTGCCGCCGAGACAGGTCAGCATGGTGTGCCGGTTTGCTGGCCGAACGCAGGCCTTCGAGGCTGCGTTGGAGCTGGCAAGATCTGTTGCCCGTTTTTCGGCTCTGGCGGTGACCACACCGGGCGTGTATGGCGGCCCATCCGAAGAAGGCTGGGCTGTGATGGTCCTATGGGAAGGAAGCCCCAGGGCCGCCGACAGGGCGGTTGACATGGTGGCGGCCGCGGCATCGCGGCTGCAGGGGCAGTGCGAACAACTGGAAGGTGGAGCTTCGCAGCGCCTTTGGGGGAGTGTCCGCGACTGGCCGCTGGAAGCGCCAAGCGCATCTCCCTGGGCCGCGGTACGGGTGCGCTTCAGGCCCTCCGAGGCTGAAATCGTGCTGGATCGGTTGAGCCGAACGGCCGCGGAACATGGCCTACAACTTGACGGGGTAGCGCATGTGTTGGCCGGTACCGCCTACATGAAGGTTCGCTGGGTGGGCCAGCCCGGCGAGCAGGCCGAGCGGTCAGTGGTGGGGCTGCTGACATCCATGGCAAGGGCAGGCCTGAGGATGCTGGTGCTGGACTGGGCGCCCAGGAGCATGGGGCCTGTCCCCGTTTGGGGGCAAGATCCGCCTGGCCTGGAGCTCATGCGTCGCATCAAGACATCCTTTGACCCCAAAGGGCTGATCAACCCCGGTCGCTTCGTAGGTAGGCTGTGACGTCGAAGGTTCTGAGGTCTGAAAGGTCCGACATGCTTCCCCTGAGCATCATTGACACCTGCGTACACTGTGGCCTGTGCCATCCGGTGTGCCCAACGTACCGGGAGACGTATTTGGAGGCATCGTCGCCAAGGGGGCGCATAGCCCTCATGAAGGCCGTGGCTGAGGGCCGTATCACTGCGGACGATCCGGTCTTCTCTTACCAGATGCAGGAGTGCCTGGCGTGCAGGGCTTGCGAGGCGGCCTGCCCAGGCGGCGTCCAGTATGGGGTGCTGATCGAGACGGCTAGGCATCAGCTTGTTCGCCTAGGTGGCGGGAGGTTCCGGCGCAGGTGGCTTGAGCGCCTGGCGTACAACGTCCTCCTGGTGTCGCCCACCGCGCTACGGTTGGCCTCTGGCCTTGCGAGGTTCTACGTCGGTTCCGGCCTGCAGGGGCCCGTCAGGCGCTTGGGGCTTCTAGGCCCGCTGGGACTCCGCCATGCAGATGAGCTGCTGCCGGGGCGGCTAGGCCCGGCCCTGCAAGCCAGGGGCCAGCTCTGGCCGGCTGTGGGCCAGGAACGCGGCCGCGTTGCCCTGCTGGTGGGCTGTCTCATGGGGGCGGCTTTTGGCCACATCCATCGGGCGACCGTCGCCGTGCTGAACACCAATGGCATCGCTGTGGAGGCGCCACAAGGACAGGTATGCTGTGGAGCCCTTCATGCCCATGCAGGCTATCTGGAAACCGCCCAGAGGTTGGCCAAGATCAACATCGGGGCACTGGGAAGTTACGATGCAGTAGTGGTAAATGCCTCCGGCTGTGCGGCCCATATGGGCGAGTACGGGAAGCTCTTGGCCGGCGACCCGGCGTACGAGGCCAGGGCCCGTGAGTTCTCATCGAAGGTGTTCGACCTGGCCGAGTACCTTGTGGCCGTGGGGCCCAAGCCTGCTCCTAAGAAGTTGGAAGTCGCTGTGGCATACCAGGATCCCTGCCACCTGTTGAACGTAAGGCGAGTGAGCTGGCAGCCTCGGCAGCTGCTGACCCAGGTGGCCGGCGCTACGCTGTCAGAGCCCTCAGAGAACAGCCTCTGCTGCGGTAGTGCAGGGGTATACAACCTGCTCCAACCCAAGATGGCCAGGGCTCTCGGCGACCGGAAGGTCGCTGACCTGGCCTCCACCGGGGCAAGCGTCGTAGTTAGCTCCAACGTAGGATGCATCCTGCAGATTCAAGCGGCCGCGAGACGCAAGGGAATGGAGCTGAAGGTCGTCCATCTTGCGGAAGCGCTGGACGCGGCCTACTCGGGCGCTGACCTCTAGCGCCAGCCTTCCAATCGTTCTCATGCGAGTTTAGTGCCATTTCCCATATTGAATGTGTGAGATATACCCGGAGGTGTGCCATGTTCGAGACGATCCTGGTGCCCCTGGACGGGTCGAAGCTGGCCGAGGCCATTCTGCCGTACGTCAAGGAGCTGGCGGCACGTCTGCAGTCCCGCGTGATCCTCCTCACTGCCGTCGAGCCCCAGTATTTCGCCCATCCCCAGGCCCCTGCCGTGGCCGACGAGCCGGCCACGAGGGCAGCGATGGTCGATGCTGAACGCTACCTGCGTGGCGTGGCGGAGGGCCTGAGGGGCTCGGTGCGCGAGGTCGAGACGGCAGTGGAGATAGGCGATGCAGCCTCTGTAATCGTGGACTTTGCCAAGGAGAGAGGTTGCTCCATGATAGCGATGTCGACGCACGGCCGCAGTGGTGTCGGGCGATGGCTCCTCGGCAGTGTGGCCGACAAGGTGGTGCATTGGGCGTCTGTGCCTGTGCTGGTCTTCAGATCTCCCACAGGCTCCCAACAGGCTTGACTCCCACTGCCTTTTGATCTAGCTGAGACATAGCCCCTCTGCCAGGGACGCTGATCGGTCACCCCCGGCGCTGGGCCGGGCTCTGCGAGTGGCCGGCCGACGTCAGGAATGCTACGTCCTGCGGACAGATGATACTCGGGGCACGTACCCGTGAAAGCACCGATGCCGAGGGAAACCACCGGTGCTCCTCATCGCTAATTGGGTCCTACGGAGCCAGGTGCGCTAAAAGTGGAAAGTGTTGCCTAATCAAGATAGGTGCCGGAGGGGCCGAACTGTGCTATGCTAGGGAGGGAAGCACGCCCAAGGAGGTGCTCGCGTGGCTACCTTTGTAATGCTCACCCGAATCTCTCCCGAGGCTGTCCGTAACTTCGCAGATTACCAGGCCCTCGAACGGCAGGTGGCAGACAAGCTGAGGGATCAGGTACCCGAGGCCAAGTGGATCGGCAGTTATGCCATCCTGGGTCCCTGCGACTACCTGGACATTTTCGAGGCCCCCGATGAGTTGGCCGCCACCAAGGTAGCGCTGATCGTGAGATCCCTGGGCCATGCCACCACGGAAACGTGGATGGCCACTCCCTGGGACAGGTTCGTGGATGTCACGCGGGAGCTGAAGTAGCCGACGCCCGTATCTGAGATACTCTTGGCCGTAGGTCGGCCCATGGCCTCCCAAATTAGGTGAAGGCGGCAGGCATGGTTATCGACGGATATGCAGCCGCCTTGATCCGGGCGGCATCACCTTTCGAAGTCCTCGCGCTGATGATGAGGCAGGCCAAGGCGGTCGCCCGGACACAGGCGCTTTACCTCGTTGCCTCGTTGCCCGAAGGCCGAGGCTGGACCTTCCTTCCTTTCGTTGGCGCTGACCTGCTGGTTGCAGTGGGCAGACGTAGTCTGAGCAGGGACGTGCGGCAACGCATGGACAAGGTCCTCGAGTTGGCAGGCCTGGCGTTGCAACGTCTCGATACTGGCGCACTCCTCCCAGAGGAGGGCAACTGCCTTGAAGGTCTGGCGATCTGCCTGCAGGAAACATGTGGCTGGCCGTGTGCCATCGTGGCCAGGGACGGCTCGACGGTTGCTGCCAGTCCCGACTGGAACGTGGGAGGGGATAACGGGGAGGCGCGTCGACTGGGCCCTCAGTTCTCCTGGGGAGGGCGCCAGCTTCAGGTTGTGTTTGGCTCGGGCCCCGATGTCCTGGCCCAGGAGCGGCTGGATGCCGCTGCCCGGATAGTGGAGCGCTGGGGCAGCGATACCCGTGAAACAACGCAGTTGCCCAGATGGAAGACCACCAGCATCGTCGGCTCGAGGGCTGGTTTCCCAGAGTACTTTGAAAGCCTTGAGGCGGCTGTGAACGCCGCCATGAGTGTCCTGGGGGTGGATGCGGCGGCCGTAGTTGCTCGCCGTCCGGAAGGCTTGAGGGTAGAGGTTTCTGCAGGTGCAGAGGGCGAGAGCTTGGCCCGTTTTTTGGTGTCCGGCAGCGAGACTGGATGGTTGTACCGTCCGGCCCTGGTGCAGGCTGCCGAGCTGAACCATCAGAACTACACCCTTCACATCAGGCCGTTAATGGTGGGGGAGAGGAGCCTGGGCCTTTTTGCGGTCGCGACCCGCCACGGACCCCTCAAGGGACGGGGCCTGGAAATGTTGGACACCTTCGATGCTCTGCTGTCGCTCCTGATGATAAGCAGGCTTCTGGAGGAGGAGCTCGCCAGGCGCATCGATGAAACGGACCTGCTGTGGGAAGCCACGGAGAACGTCGTCCAGCTGAAGAGGCCTGAGCATACCTTGGCAGAGCTGGCCGAGACCTGGAGGAGATTGGCTCGCGCTGACCTTCTGGCCGTGTTTCTCAGCTCAGACGATGGCCGCCTTATCCCCAAGGTGCTGCACGGTGTGCCATGCGATGTCGCCATAGACCCGCTAACGACGGCCTCCGTGGAGGCGTTGGTGCGGGGTGCCATGGTGGTGTCGTATCCACGGGGCGCGGGCAGGGCCTACAGCTTGCCGGGCAACCTGGCCGACCTAGCGCAAGCTTACCATCTGGCGCTGTTCTACCTCAGAGTCGACGTGCCCGTAGCCGCTGTGCTGCTGGCCAGAAAAGGCCCTGCTTTCACGGGTCGGGAGCTTCGGACTATGGCCATCGTGTTCCGACAGGTCGCTGTCGCGTTGAGAAACGCGCAGCTCTACTACAGTGCCGACTATGAGAGGTCCCTCCTGCGCACCCTATTCGACCAGGCCTCCGACGGGCTGATGCTGGTCGACAACCATCTACGCGTCGTTGGCTTCAACAAAGCTATGGAAAACATAACAGGATGGAAAGCCAACGAGCTGATCGGACGCGAGTGCCGGGAATTCTTTGCATGCCAGGACCCGCAGGGCGGACCCATGTGCGCCGACGGATGTCCGGCCTTGCAGGCCATTTGGAGCCACGGTCAGCTTCCCTACGTGGAACTCAGGGTTGTCGACCGCAACGGCAGGCCCAAAGACCTAGCAGTGAGCTTCTCATTCGTCGCCTCCCCGCTGCATCCCGATGCAGCGTATAGTTTGGCCATAGTTCGCGACGTGACGGAGGTGAAGGCTGCCGAAAGGGTGAGGAACCAACTGGTCTCGGCTGTGTCCCACGAGCTAAGGACACCTCTGTCGGCCCTTAAGGCGTCGATATCCCTCTTGAGGGCCGCTCTGCCGGAGACGTCTGCGCAAGGGCAGGACCCGATTGCTAGGCTGGTGGATAACGCCGAGAGGGCCGTGGATAGGCTAACCAAGATCGTTGAGGATGCCCTTGACTTGGCACGCGCACAAGCTGGCAAACTGGTTTTGAGGCAAGAATCTGTTGACCTGTCGAACCTCGTAAGCGGGGTTGTCACCGCCCTTCAGCCCTTGGCGGCCAGTCGAGACCAGCGAATCGTGGCCATAGGGACCGAAAGGCCCATATGGCTGGTCGGTGACAGGAGCCGGCTCGAACAGGTATTGACAAACCTGGTCTCCAATGCCTTGAAGTACAGCCCGGAGGGGACGCAGGTCGATGTTGAGGTGCAGGCGAGCGGCGGGGTGGTGCGGCTGGTGATAGGCGATCGGGGACCTGGTGTCCCTCTGGAAGAGCAGAGGGCAATCTTCGAGCCCTTCTACAGGGGAGAGCGCACCCGGGGCAACACTGTGGGGTCTGGCCTCGGCCTGGCTGTGGCCCGGTCCCTGGTGGAGCTGCATGGCGGACGCATTTCGGTCAGGAACCGGCCGGGCGGTGGGGCTCTTTTCAGCGTAGAGCTTCCCGTCAGCGCGCCTACGGAAAGTGAAGCTACAACGGTGGATCACTTGGCTCAATGAAGGTCCTGATAGTAGACGACGATCGCGACATCCTAGAGAGTTTGGCGCTTAGCTTCCAGCTACAGTGGCACGGGGCACATGTGTACACTGCCACCGACGGCGAGCAGGCGCTCGATGCCTTCTACCGCTTTAACCCAGATGTGGTTCTGCTGGATGTCCTTCTCCCCAAAATGAGCGGTTATGAAGTGCTGAAACGGCTCCGGCAGATCTCGGATGTCCCGGTGATCATGCTGACAGCTAAAGACGAGGAGATCGACAAAGTGAAGGGCTTGGAGCTGGGTGCGGACGACTACATTACCAAGCCCTTCGGGTACCTGGAACTTTTCGCGCGCATCAGGGCCGTACTTCGCCGCTCTGGGCTGGTTCCCAAAGGCGAAAGGGAGATGCGCCTCGATTTCGGGGACATCACCATCGACCCGGCCAGCAGGGAAGTGTACCTGCGGGGAACGCGCGTGGACCTGACCCCGATAGAGTACAGGCTGCTGTACCTGTTGGTGCGCAATGCCGGCCACACGATCCCTGCGGAGACCCTCCTGGCCCGGATCTGGGGAGAGCCCTACAGGGACAAGACCGACTACCTGAAGGTTTACATCAACCGGCTTCGAGCCAAGCTGGGCGACGATCCCGACCACCCCAAGTATATTGCCACCGAAAGGGGTGTGGGATACCGGTTCCTGCAGAGCGGCCACTCCTGAACGTTTCCCCAGCTGTCGGGCCGGCGTCCGCACGACCGCAGGTGCTAGGCACCGATGAGCCTTCTGGCCATCACCGAGCTCGGCTTCGGACGGGCGATCTGCTGGAAAATGCAAGCCATACTCCGTTATAATCTATTTAAGTGTCATGGCACCAACGGCGGTGCCGAGCCACAACGCTGTAGGAGACTGATTATGGCCATCAAAGTTCCAACCTCAGGGCTCGGTTTGGATTCCCACGGCCTCGACGACGAATCCCTTCGAAGGTTCCTACGCACCATGATGCTGATCCGGCGGTTCGAGGAGAGAGCGGCTGAGATGTACCTCAGGGCCAAGATCGCCGGCTACCTGCACCTGAACATCGGCGAGGAGGCCAGTGTCGTGGGCATTGTGGCTGGCCTCAGGGACAGCGATTACATATTCGACGGCTACCGTGACCATGGCTACGTCCTTGCTCGGGGCACCGATCCCAAACTGGTCATGGCGGAGCTCTTCGGGAGGGTCGGCGGGCTGGTCCGGGGCAGAGGCGGGTCCATGCACCTGTTCGACCCGGATAAGAGGTTCATGGGCGGCTATGCCATTGTTGGAGGGTCCATGCCGTTGGCAGTTGGTGCCGCGCTAGCCCTCAAATACCAGGGCAGGACGGAGATCGTCGCCAACGTCTTCGGAGACGGCAGCACCAATATAGGAGCCTTCCACGAGTCTCTGAACGTCGCTGCTCTGTGGAAGCTGCCGGTGGTCTTCATCATCGTCAACAACCAGTACGGCATGGGCACTGCTGTTGCTAGGGCCTCGGCAGTGAAGGAGCTCTACCGCAAGGCCTCGGCTTACGATATGCCTTCGGCCCAGGTAGATGGAATGGACCTCCTGACTGTTATCCGAGCCGTCAAGGAGGCGGCCGAACGGGCCAGGAACGAGAACATACCTACCTTGCTCGAGCTGATCACCTACAGGTACCGCGGCCATTCCATGGCCGACCCCGGCAGATACAGGACTGAAGAGGAGCTCCGGGCCTGGATGGAGCGGGACCCCATTGAACGGTACAAGTCCCAGCTCATATCGGCCGGCCTTGTGGACCAGGTCGCTGTGGAGGCCTATGAGGCAGAGGTGCAACAGGAGGTCGACGAGGCGGTACAGTTCGCTGACGCTAGCCCCGAGCCTGGGCCTGAAGAACTCCTGAAGTACGTCTACGGGGAGCCCTGAGGAGGACTCCGATGCCAGCAATTACCTACCGAGAGGCCCTGAATCACGCCCTTAGGGAGGAGATGCAGCGTGACCCCAACGTCATATTGATGGGAGAGGACATCGGCCTCTTCGAGGGACCCTACAAGGTCACGGCTGGGCTTTACAAGGAGTTCGGCGAGAAGAGGGTAATTGACACGCCCATTGCAGAAGAGGTCATCGTTGGGGCAGGAATAGGCGCGGCCATGCTTGGGCTGAAGCCGGTCATCGAGATCATGACCGTCAACTTTATCCTCCTCGCTCTTGACCAGGTCATTAACAACGCTGCCAAGATCCGCGATATGTTTGCGGGCCTGGCTGAGGCGCCCGTGGTTATCAGAACGCCCCAGGGGGCGGGCCAGCAGCTGGCTGCCCAGCACTCCCAGTCCTTCGATGTCCTATTTGCCCACATCCCAGGCCTTAAGGTGGTGGCCCCGGCTTTTCCGGATGATGCCAAGGGGCTCCTGAAGTCCGCCATCAGGGCGAGGGATCCCATAATCTTTTTGGAGCATCTGGGCCTATACAACACCCGTGGCGAGGTGCCGGAAGGGGATTACCTGGTCCCTATCGGGCCTGCCCGACGCGTGCGCTCCGGCAGCCACGTGACCATCGTGGCCCACTCCCGCATGACCCTCCTGGCCCTCGAGGCGGCGGAGAGATTGAGCGAGCTAGGGATCGAGGCAGAGGTGATCGACCTGAGGTGCCTTCGACCCCTGGACAAAGAGACCTTTCTGGAATCGGTGCGCCGGACCAACCGGGCCGTGGTAGTGGAAGAGAATTGGCGATCCTTCGGCGTGGGAGCCGAGGTAGCAGCTACCATCCAGGAAGAAGCCTTTGACTACCTGGATGCTCCGGTAATCCGTGTTGCCACTAAGGAAGTCCCTATGCCCTACGCGAAGAGTCTCGAGCAGCTGGCGCTGCCCCAGGTGCAGGATATAATCGATGCCGCCCTGAGAACCCTTGGAAAGCCGGTGAGGAGCTTGGCGCGACATGCCTGAAGAGATCGTCATGCCACGACTCAGCGACACCATGCAGCAAGGGACCATAGTGCGCTGGCTGAAGCGGGAGGGGGATGCTGTCGAGAAGGACGAGGTGCTCGCCGAGGTGGAGACGGACAAGGCGATTATGGAGCTGCCGTCCTACGTGAGTGGCGTCATCGAGAGGATACTCGTGCCCGAGGGCGGGTCGGCGCCCATAGGCTCCCCGATAGCGATCGTGAGGCTTCCCGGCGAGGCACCATCGGAGCTACCTGCACAAGCTACTGTCCCTGGTACCACGGCCCAGGGTAAGGCTCCGCGTGTAGGCCCTGTAGAGGCTGAGCGGCCAGCTGTCGCCGAGGGAAGGGTGAAGGCCTCTCCCTTGGCTCGGCGTATAGCGGAGGAGCTGGGCATAGACCTCGCGAAGGTGGTTGGCACAGGCGAGGGAGGCCGGATCACTAAGGAGGACGTTCTGGGCTATGCAGAAGGGCTGAAGGCGGAAAGGGCTGCGCCGGCACCGGCCGCACCCGAGGTTGCCACCGCGTCCCTCACCGAGCCCACGGAAAAGCCCTTAGGACACCTGCAGAAGGTGATCGCGAGGCGGATGGTGGAGAGCAAGACCACTGTCCCCCATTTCTACGCCACCATGGAAGTGGATATGGGCGAGGCCATGCGCCTGCGCGGTGAACTGAACGAGGTCCTACGCGCGGAAGGCGTGGAGGTAACGGTAAACGATCTGGTGGTCAAAGCGGTAGCCCTCGCCCTTCGAGCTCTGCCCGAGGTCAACGCCAGCTTCGCGGGCGACAAGCTGCTCCTGCATGGTCGTGTGAATGTGGGGATAGCAGTGGGCACGGATGACCTGCTCCTGGTTCCGGTCATCAAGGACTGCGATAAGAAGAGCCTCAAGGATATAGCTGCCGAGGCGCGGAGACTGGCGGAGAAGGCCCGCACCGGCCGGCTCTCCCTGGAGGACGTAGAGGGTGGGACTTTCACGGTCTCCAACCTGGGCATGTTCGCGGTGGACGAGTTCAGTGCTATAGTTAACCCGCCCCAGGCGGCTATCCTGGCCGTGGGGGCGGTTCAGGAGAAGCCGGTGGTCCGAAACGGGCAGATAACCGTGGCCCAACGGATGCGTATCACGCTCTCGGCCGATCACAGGGTCTTCTACGGGGTCACTGGTGCTAAGTTCCTCGGCAAAGTCCGAGAGCTGCTGGAAAGGCCGCTCCTCCTGCTCCTCTGAACTCTGGTATTATCGTCCTGTATGGCTAACTTCTCGCCTGGAGGCCGGTACCGTGTACGAGCCCCCGTCTGTATGGCTGAACGAACTGACTTGGCAGGAAGTGGCCGAGTACCTTAGGCACCGCAGGACCATCATTGTGCCGGTTGGCAGCACCGAGCAGCACGGGCCCGCTGGCCCCCTGGGGCTGGACACCTACGTAGCCGTAGCCTTGGCGGAGGACACGGCCCGACAGTCTGGATGTTTGGTCACTCCGCCCCTCTGGTTCGGAGATGCGGTGCACCACATGGCTTTCCCGGGCACCATATCCCTCCAGACCACGACCCTCATCGAGGTAGTAAAGGACATCTGCCGAAGCCTATCGCGCCACGGCTTTACGCGGCAGATAATAGTGAACGGCCACAAGATGACGAACCTGGCAGGCCTTCAGGCGGCAGTGCGATGGCTCCGTGAGCACGAGTTGAAGGAGACCATTATAGCCATCGTCGATCCCATGTATCTGGCAAGGGGCATAGCCGGGGAGGTAAAGGAGGCTCCGGAGCACCATGCTGGCGAGCTCGAAATATCGCACGTATGGTACAAGTTCCCCGAACTGATCAGAGCGGAACGCCTAACCCACGAGAACGTCGATCTGAAAGGTCTGATCTCGCCGTTCGCCCTTTCCGACCTTTTCGGGCCCTCCGGAGATACGGTGGATATCACATGGAACAGTTACGAACAGAGGGTCATAGCCCCCACAGGCTCCTTCAGCGCCTCTGCCCGGGCAAGCCGGGAGAAGGGCCGCCAATACCACGATTACATGGTGCGCAACCTGGTACGCCTTGTTGAATGGCTGGAGGCTTACAGCGGCCCTCTGGGTTCCGTGCCCAACTAGTATATGGTCCCTCCAAAGCGGGGAGGGACCATATATGCCTCACTGTTACTGTTATATGAGTCACCGTGACGTCACAGGCGCGGCCATTCTGCGCAGTTGTCGGCTAGCAAGATGGCCGTTTCTGTTCGCCAAGCCTCGGGCCATCCTACGCGTTGGCGCCCCTGCTCATGCCGCTGTACTGGCCTGCTAGAAAGTGCAGGAACAGGCTGGCCGCCAGGTTCGAGGTCATGCTCTGGGTATCGTAGAAGGGAGACACTTCCATAACATCGAAACCTTTGACCTTCGGGTGCCTCCCGATGAGGTAGGTTAACTCGAGAGCCTGATAGCTGGAGAGACCGCCCACGTTAGTGGCGTTTGTGCCCATAGCGCAGTACACGTCCATGCCATCGATGTCGATGGAGAAGTAGATCCAGTCGGTGCCGTCTCCCGCCAGTTGTAGGGCCTCGGCCGCGACGTCCTCCAACGTCCGACGGTGCACTTCCCTCGCGGTGATCACCCGAATGCCTTGCTCCCTGCACCAGTCGGCGTAGTATCGGCTGGCATGCCAGCCATTGATGCCGATCTGTACCATATTTCGGCCCCGCACCCGGCCATCCAAGTCCTCAATCATCCGCCGGAAGGGGACACCCGACGAAACCTCGCCATGGTGCGACACACGGACATCGTAATGGGCATCGATCATTATCACTCCGATCTGCCCGGGCAGGCTGCGGGCCATGCCGCGAACCACTGGAAAGGAGTTTCCGTGATCACCGCCTATCACCAGGGGGACAACACCTGCCCGCGCTATCTCGTAACATACCCTGTCGATGCGGTTCCAGGTCTCCTCGACCTCTGTCTGAAGCACATCTATGTCGCCGAAGTCTACCAAGCCTCGAAGCCCGGAGAGGTCTATGCCGAGGCCAGGCTCGTAGCAGGTGCAGCCGGCCAGGGCATCCCTCACCGCCCTGGGGCCGAACTTCGATCCGCGCCGCACGATGGTGGTTGTGTCGAAGGGTATGCCGAGGAAGCCCCAGCGCGGGTTGGGCTCCTCATGCCAAGGTCTGATGACGTTCCCGATGGGGATGTCATAATCGTCCGACACGAAAGGAGCTAGCCTTGGGGCGGGGACAAGGAGCCTGCGGACATCGGAGGACAGTTCCACTTCAATCACCTCGCACAGTCATGATGTGTTGTTGCGACACAATGGAGGGGGCAGTGCGGGGGAAACTGAATCGGTACTCACCATACCTTGCCAGCCACGCTGGGTATCATATCAAGGATGCCCAGCACCTCGCTGGCCACGTCATCGAAGTCGGTGTAGACCCTGTCGGGGATCAGGCTCACCGCCTCCACCAAATACTCGGAAGCATTGCCAGATACCAAGGCGGCCTCCACGTGCGCTTTAGTGGCCGGAAACTTCAAAGTATAGAGGAAGTCGGCGAGCCTGCTCTTGAACACTGGGTCGGAGCCCAACGACCTCACTTGGACTGCCTCTTGGCGAGCTTGGCCAGCCGCTTTCGCTCGGCCCTACGCGCCTTGGCGCGTAGCAACTGGCTCTTGCTCACATACGCCTGGTGACGCTTGTACTCGCTGATAATGCCGTCGCGCACAACGGCAGCGCGGAACCGCTTGAGCAACTGCTCGAAGGTCTCGCCTTCGCGCAGCACCACCTGCATCCAGCCTTTCACCTCCTCCCCATCCAAATTTGGCATGGTGCCGAACGGCCCCAGGGTGCCAACAATCTCAATTATACCTTGGGCTGCCGCTGATCTTCCACGGGAAACCTTTCCGCGAACTGCTCTAGGGCCCGTTGGAGCTGGTGTTGCTTCCAGGCGACGGTCAGCTCGCCTCGAGTCCGCTCCATGATGCTCCGCACCATGTCGGTGGTGCGCCTCAGGCCACCGGTTATGGCCTCGGGATAGTCGAAAGTGATGAGCATACTGTAAATCTCGTCCATCCGACCCAGCAGGTCCTCCGCCCTCTCGATCTCTCCCCTTCTCACTAGGTCCAGGACCTGCCGGCGGAGCTCGCCAACGGCCTCGCCCATGCCGTTCAGGTAGGCTGCGTCCTCCACCATCAGATCCTCGGGCCCTGGGATGGGCCTGCCGCTCACTACGGAGTAGGTGATGCAGGCCTCGGCGTACTCTTTCTGCGCGTCCTGGACGTAACCCGACCAGTAGATGTCTGGGAAGCGAGCCAGATCCGACCGGCACGCAATCAATATCAACCCCGCCTCCTCGAGGAGCTTCGCGGCGGCCTCCATTTCGCCCCTGTGCACTGCCCTAATGGCGTTGGCCGAGGTACGGACGAGGTGACGGCTGTCGGCTAGCGCCTTCTCTCGGATGGCGTTGCGCTCTCCCATCCGCGCCTCTAGGCGCTCCCAGATGCCCTGAAGGCCCGAGCTCACCGGGAGCCTCCACCGACAAAGTGGACTATCTCCACCTCATCGCCAGGTTGGAAGCAGTACTTGTCGTACTCTTCCCTTGGCAGGATGCGCCTGTTGACCTCCACCACTACCCGGCCGGGGTTGATGCCCTTTTGTGTCAGGTACTCCTGCACCGTCTCCTGAGGCCTCACTATCTCCGGTTGGCCGCATACGGTTATCGTGTAATGCGTGTCGGAGACTGTCATGCTGAAGCCCACCTCCTAATCGCTGTGTGAAGTAACTGCCCTCTGAAGCGCCGACGCAGCAGCGGAGGGATCGGGTTGCGCCAGCACTGCGCGAACCACGGCGACACCATAGGCTCCGGCCCTCACCGCCAGGGGAGCCGTCTGAAGGTCTATGCCCCCGATGGCGAATACGGGTGTCCTCACAGACCGGACCACGGCTTCGAGGAACGGCAGGCCGGCTGGTCGGACGCCTGGCTTGCTCTCCGTCTCAAAGATGGTGCCCACTACGACGGCGTCAGCTCCGGCCTGTGCGGCTTCGACCGCCGTTTCCACCGAGTGAGCCGCGCAGGTCACCAGCGAACCGCGGGGCAGCAGCTTCCGTGCTTCGGGCGCGGGCAGACTAGCCTCTCCCAGGTGCACCCCGTCCGCCCGGCTGAGGAGCGCTACATCGACGCGATCGTTCACCAGCAAAATGGCGTTCCACTTCAGGGTAAGCTCCCTCAAGACTCGGGCGAGCTCCAGGAGTTCACGGGCTGGCAGGTCCCGCTCGCGCAGCTGAACGAGGCGTATGCCGCCCTGCAGCGCCCTTTCGACAGTCCATACCAGGTCGGCGCAGACCCTCCTGTCTGTAACCAGCATCACTCGGGGCAGGACCACCTACCTGACCACACCCTCCAACGGCGAACTTGCAGAGGCATAGGGCCTCTTCGGTATGCGCCCGGCCAGGTACGCCTTACGGCCGGCCTCTACGCCAAGCCTGAAGGCCTCGGCCATCAACGCGGGGTTGCCTGCCTGGGCGATAGCGGTGTTGACCAGCACGGCGTCGCATCCGATCTCCATGGCCTGGGCGGCATCCGAGGGCACGCCGAGGCCTGCATCCACGACCACGGGCACCGAGCACTGCTCCACGATGATCTTTATCTGCTCGAAGTTGACCATGCCCTGGCCTGTGCCGATGGGGGCGGCCAACGGCATGACTGTGGCGCAGCCTATTTCCTCCAGGCGCTTCGCTAGCACCGGATCGTCGTTGATATAGGGTAGAACCACAAAACCCTCGTCCACGAGGATGCGCGCGGCCTCCAGGGTACCAATGGGATCAGGAAGCAGGTATTTGGGGTCCGGTATCACTTCCAGCTTGACCCAATTGGACAGGCCCATGGCTCGTGCCAGCCTCGCCACTCTCACTGCCTCTTCGGCCGTCCGACACCCGGCAGTGTTAGGCAGGATGTGGTATTTGGACCAGTCGATGTCGTCCAGGATGCTCCTGTGGGGGCTGTTGAGGTCGATCCTTCTCAGTGCCACGGTTATGATCTCGCATCCGGATGCCTCGATGGCGGCCAGCATCTCCTCAGTGCTTCGATATTTGCCCGTGCCCAGCATCAAACGGGAGCTGAACTCTTTGCCTGCAATGACCAACGGTTCGTCCTTCATGTCACACCTCGCTCGATCTGTTCTCCCTGGCCCAGAAGTGGTTGACAGGTGAGTGGCCGCGCCCCACGGAGTAAGAGTGCCTCAAAGCCTCCGTTATATAGTGCTTTGCCTCCCTAATGGCCTGCAGGGGCTCGAGGCCCTTGGCCAGGCCAGCCGCTATGGCTGAGGAGAAAGTGCATCCCGTACCGTGAGTGTTGGGGGTTTCGACACGGGGTGCCCATAGCTCGAGGAACTCGCGGCCGTCAAACACGAGGTCAGTGGCATCTCCCCTCAGGTGGCCGCCCTTCACCACTACTATTTTCGGACCGAGGTCGTGAATGAGTCGGGCCGCAGCTCTGGCATCGTCGGCCGTCTCCACGGGCCGTCCGCACAGGACCTCTGCCTCCCTGGCATTGGGTGTGATTACCATGGCCAAAGGGAGCAGTTTCCCCCTCAGGGCTTCCACCGCCTCGGGACGCAGGAGCGGGTCTCCGCTCTTAGCCACCATCACTGGATCTACCACTAGCCTTTCGATCCTGTGCTCGACCACCTTTTCGGCCACAGTTCGGATGATGGCCGCATTGGCCAGCATGCCGGTCTTAGCAGCATCGGCCCCGATGTCCGACATTATGGCGTCGATCTGGGCCGCCACCAGTTCGGGGGGCAGCTCCAGCACTGCAGTGACGCCCAGGGTGTTCTGGGCGGTGATGGCCGTTATGGCGGAAGTCCCGTAGACCCCCAAGGCGGCAAAGGTCTTCAGATCGGCTTGAATGCCGGCTCCGCCTCCAGAGTCCGACCCCGCTATGGTCATCGCCTTGTAGACCCATGCTCCCACGACTAACCCTCCTCGCGAAAGTGATCGTGGCCGAAGGCCTCCAGCGGTATTCGGTTCCCATGCCCCCGCTCCAGAACCAAGCCTTGGTCCCGGGGCAGGATCTCGCCGATGACGGTGCACCGAACTCCGGTTCTGTCTCGAAGCAACTGTATGGCCTCGTCGGCCCTGTCCGGCGGCACTGTGAAGAGCAGTTCGTAGTCCTCGCCTCCGTGCAGCGCCCACCAGTAAGGGTCTTCTCCCAAAAGGGCCGATGCCTCCAGGGCCGAGCTCGATACAGGCAAGCTTGGGAGGAAGAGACAGGCGCCCACGCGGCTTGCCTCGGCCACATGCCGAAGGTCCCCGGCCAGGCCGTCGCTGACGTCGATCATGGCCGTCACCAGCCCTGCCTCGGCCAGTGACCCGCCTTCTACCTGGCGCGGCACAGGATCCCTATGAGCTTGGACGAGCGCTCCGAACTCCGGAGCCCGCTCGGGGCGACGTTCCAACAGCATGAGCCCGCCGTAAGCGTCGCCCAGGGTACCTGTGACGAGGATGAGGTCGCCTGGCCTAGCTCCAGAGCGCGTGATAACAGCCTGCCTGCGAACGAACCCGGTCAAGGTGACGTCGATGAAGTCTCTTTCGGCCCTGCTGACGTTGCCACCTACTACCGATACTCCAAAGGCCTCGGCCATGCTTGCAATTCCACCGTAGAGCCGGTCCACCGTTTCTAGGGATGTGCTCGGTTTTAGGCCCAGGCTGATGAGGGCATAGGCGGGCCATCCGCCCATGGCCCCCACGTCGCTGATGTTGATGGCCAGGCACCTGCGGCCCAACAGGAAAGGGTCGGCGGTTTTCCAGCGAAAGTGAACGTCCTCCACCTGGACATCGCACGTCATTACCAGGTAGTGCTCGGCGCCTACGTCCAGGACAGCAGCGTCGTCCCCAACGTCGACCACAACGCTGCGTGGCCTAGGTGGAAGTACCGAGACCAATCGGTCTATTAGGCCGAACTCCCCGATTTCTGAGACAGTCATGATCTCGCTTCCAGGGCCCTGTCGACGGCGGTCCGGAGGGCTCTGGCAGCCCTCTCCATGTCCTCCGCCCGCGATATGGCCGTGATCACGGCCACGCCGTTGGCTCCTGCTGCTACAGCCTGGGCCGCGTTCTCCACCGTTATACCGCCGATGGCCACGATGGGCAGGGCTGTCACAGTGCGCACCTTACGGATGAAGGCCGGACCAAGGGGTTGGCCGGCGTCCGGCTTGGTGGCCGTGGCGTAGATGGGCCCTACGCCCAAGTAGGCCGGTTTGAGCTCGATGGCCCTTTCAACCTCTTCCATCGACGACACCGAAAGCCCGATGGGCACATCTGTACCCAACAGGGTTCTGGCAAGTTCTACGGGCATGTCTTCCCACCCGAGGTGGACAGCGTCGGATCGCAGGGCCCAGGCCACGTCCACGCGATCGTTGACCACGAAGGATGCTCCGCGTTCACGGCAGTGCTCTTGTATGGCTCGACCTTGCTCCAGCATGAGGCGCGTGGCCGTATGCTTGCACCTGAGCTGAACGACGGTAGCGCCGCCCCTCAGGGCTGCAGCTGCCTGTTCCTGCGGAGACCTTCCCAGGGGGTTGTCCTCGTCTGTTATAAAGTACAGCCTCAGATCCATGGCAGGTCCAGCATATCGCAAAAAAGCGCCGCAGCCGGGGCTACAGCGCTAACCAGTCTCCTTAGCGATGTGCTTCCCTTCGCTGGCATTACCCAGATCAGGTTCTAAGGGTCAGTGGTCGAACCACACTCTCAGCGCCGAAGCGCACCCCTAGCACCCAAACTCTTCACTTTTCTTCTGAATTATACAACCTCTACCGAGAAGGTTAGCTCCGGCCCGCCTGCCTGACCTGACCATAGCCTGTCCTCATGAACCAGGCCCACGATCAGCTGGTAGCGTCCGGGCTGCTGCGGCGCCGCGATGACATCCTGCCACTCGGCTCGGCCGCCGGGCGGCAGGGGACCAGGCAGGAAGCATCGCCCTTCCAACACCCCTCGGGATCCTGCACACCATCTGTAGCCCACGTTCACCGGCCAGGCATGAATGGAGGCGTCCGGCCAGAGGTCGTTGCCCAGGTTTGCAAGCTCGAACGTTACTCTCGCGACGGCTCCCGCCGCGAGCTGGCCAGGTATCCCATCGACCTTCAGCTGCCCCTTGAGGTCCAGGACATCTCTGCTCGGCCCTCTGAACCTGTGCCACAGCCTGTTTCTGGCATGGAGGCTACTGCTGACCCTTTCGAGATAGTTGCCGACAATGGAGCCTATCCGGTGCCGTAGCTCCGCTAGTTCCCGGCTCCGGGCCACGGCCACCGCCCAGCCCTCATCTATCGGCTTAGGTGTCCAGCCGCGATCGACGACCTGACGGTACACCTCAGCTACCTGCCTGGCGGTCTGTGCCCAGGTGAACCTATGCACTCTCTGCCGCATGGATCTTCGATCCTGCCTGGCCTTGAGTGCTTGGATTAGAGCCTGGCGAAGGCTCTCCACGGACGACGGGTCACAGATCCAGCACTGGCCCTCCAAGTATTCGTCGACGGCCCCGTAGGGGGACGTAACTACGGCGCAGCCACCGGCTGCCGCCTCCAAGCACACCAGGGGGGCTGGATCCAACCAGCTGGGCAGAGCGAAGGCTTCAGCTGCGGCATAAGCGTCAGCCAGCTCTTCCGGCCGCATGCGCGGCAGGAAAAGGACCCGACCCTGGCCCTCATGTAGGCACTGCTGGTAATAGTCCACCTGGTGTAGAGGGCTTCCCACGATGACTAACGGCAGATCCAGACCGCGTGCCGCGCGGATCAGGCTGAGCTGGTTCTTCCGGTCCTCGATGCGCCCCACCGACAGGATGAAGCGGCATAGATGGTGCTGTTGGGAGAACCTTTCCGGATCGCCCCCGAAGAACAGTTCATCGATGCCATTGTAAGCTACCGCCGTCAGGACACTGCTGGGGGGCTGGAACTGGTCACGGAGGATGGCAAGCTCCTTCTGGGAAAGCGCCACGACAGCGTCGACACACTGTAGCGCTATCCTCCTGAGGTCTGTATCTGCCTCGAGGGACAGTTCTTCAGCCTGCAGCACCATGCGGCCGAGGGGGTCGGCTTCGGAGGGCCGCTTCCACTGGCCGTGGAGGCGATAGGGTCGGTCGTCCCAGTAGACGGATGAGAGGACAACCGGCCGACGTGCCGATGCCGCCAGCGTCAGCGGCTCCAGCAGGTCGGTGGCTCGGAGCAGGTTGAAGACGTGGAGGAGATCGTAGCCATCTAGGTCCTTTGGCAGGGTGTGCAAGACCTCCACGCGGGCCAGCCCGAGGGCGTGTAGCGCTTCTACAGTGCGTTGCACCTGGATCCAGTCGCCGCCGCCCACACGCTTCTGAGCCTCAGGGAAGTAGACGGCGACCCGAAGCATCCCGCTACCGGAGGGGATAGAAGTACGTACGGCCCCCGTTGGTAAGCTCCGCCACAGCCTGGACAGCCAGCCCAGCGAATATCTCGGCCCCACCGAAGAATGGGTTCCCGAGGGAAGAGCTGGCGGCGACAGCGTACCGTAGGCTCCTCAGGGGCCTCACAGGAGCGAGCTGCTTCCGAATCACGAAGGAGCCACTGTCGAGGAGGACATCGAAGGACACGGATGTGGCTGTCGGGTTCATATTGAAGGCCCTGAAGACCGTGGTCCAGCCGTACCAATTCTTTAGCACGGACGGGCTGTGGAAAGATCGAAGCTGCACCGAAGGGCCCAAGACTCCCACCTGGCGCTTGGCGCTCTTCAGCATCACGTTGAAGGCATATATTGGTTCGTCGGAGGTTACCGAGACAGTTCCCTCCCACCCGACGGGCAGCCTGGCGCGTCCGCTGTCGGCTACGGCGAAGCCCTTGGGGGGCACAGTTGCCGCCAGGCGGCGGACGGTCCGTCCTCCGCCCTGGAAGCGAAGGATCACCTGGGCAGGCGTTGCGTTAGGATTCATAAGCCATATCTGTGACACCCAGCCCTCGACGCCTCGGCGCACCGCTGGCAGGCGCTGATCGGTGGCACTGTTCGCTGCTGGAAAGTATACAGGGGTACCCAAACTACGCCGCCAGTATCCATAAGCCGCCACTGGTGCGGACGAACTCACGTGCAGCCAGGCCCACCCGGGCACCAGCAGGCCCAGGTCCGAATCTGCCAATTGCCTGGCCTCCCGAGCGGATAGGTTGAGCGAGACGCCGTGCACGGGCTGTCCGAGAGTGTTGAAGACAGATATGGCCACTTGGTTGTCGGCATCCGAAGCGTTTATGAGGTACAGGCCTCCACCGAAGCCGCTGCCAATCCTGATGGGAAGACCTGCCTCTGTCCCGGCCCCAGCGGGAGGCACGACACCCGGTGCGTCGGCGCCAGCGGCTTCGAGGAGCACCGGGTTGGTGCACGAGCCCGTGGTGAGCTTAACGTAGCCGGAGAACCCCGCCGGCCAGTCGGAAAAGTCCTGGATCCGGGCGCCGCTGACAGTCAGATTGCCGTTGGGCACGCCCGAGGCGGAATAGAGTTGGGCAGTGCTCGCCGACCCTGCCCAGGAGTAGAGGCGAGGGCTCCAGGCTGCGTCGACTGGACCGAGGTAGTAAGTGGTGGATTGGTTAAGGCACGCCAGGCTCTCTGCCGCTTCCGCTGCATCTATGCGGCCGTAACCGAACTGCTCGTCCCACCCCGGAGGGCCCAGGTCCACGGCTGTGCCCTCGAGCACAACCCTCACTTCGTCGGCGGTGAGCTGGGGCTGTAGCGACCAGATCAGGGCCGCCAGCCCGGCGGCCAAGGGCGTGGCCATCGATGTACCGCTCTTGGTGCCGTAGCCGTTGGGGCAGTTTGGATCGTCACCCGGCCACGGCAGCGTGCTCAGAACCCCTTCGCCAGGTGCCGTGATGCTGAGGCCCGGGCCGTAGCTCGAGAAGTAGCTCTTGGTGTCAGAGGAAGACGTGGAGCCCACGGCCACCACGCCCGGAATCGCCGCGGGGTAGAACAGGCCTCGCGTGCCCATGTTGCCGGCTGCGGCGAAGACCAGGCTACCGTGGGCACGGGCATAGTTGACGGCTTCGGTGAGGAGCTGTGACGGCGACCGCCCTCCAAGGCTCAGGTTCAACACCTTGGCCCCCGCATCCACTGCCAGCACCATGGCATCGGCTATGTCAGAGTAGTAGCCGGTTCCATCGTCGCTTAGGGCCTTGATGGGCATGACCTTGGCCCCGAAGGCCATCCCAGCCACCCCTATGCCGTTGTTGGCTGCCGCGGCCACAATGCCGGCCACGTGCGTGCCGTGGCCGTTGCGGTCAGCCGGATCTGTATCTGTGAGGACGGTGGTGGGCGTCACTATCTGGGAGGCCAGGTCGGGATGGGACGCGTCTATACCGGTGTCGATGACCGCCACCACTGTACCCGTCCCAGAGCCTTGGTCCCACGCCTCCGGAGCACGTACCTTGTGGAGGTTCCACTGGTCGTCGAAACACGGATCATTGGGTGTAAACTGCACCTGGACCCTGTGGTCGGGCTCGACAAACTCCACCTCCGGGAGTTTCTCGAGAGCTTCGACGTACTCCTTCTCCCTGCCTGGAGGCACCTGAAGCACCTTCACGCCGAGCTTTTCCAGGGCTCGCTTGGCTTTGACGGTCCTCGCGCCCAGGGCGCCTATCTCCTCTTCGGCGAGCTGACGGGCGCCGGGCTTGAACTTCACCACCACACGCCCCGGGGCGATCTCGCTCGCTCCAAGATCGTCCGACCCTTGCCTCGCCCCGTACACCTGGGCCGCGGGGACGATGGAGACGAGGGTCAGTACGACCGTGACAGCGAGCAGGAGACGGCGCCACACCTGCGGGCTCAAGGCTCGACCACCACGCCTGCGATCTGGATGCCAAGCCTGCGGCCATCGTGGCTGAGCCCCAGACTGGACATGGTAAATGTGGGCGAAGACAGGCTTAGGATGTATTGGGCGCTGCCCTGGGACGGCCCGCCTCCCCCAGCCTGCAGCTCTGTGGGGACCTCCACGGAGTACCAGCGGAAACCGCCCTTTGAGACGTCCAATGTCGACACCTGCTTGCCGTTGAGCGCCACCAGGACCTCCACCTTACCGGGCCGCTCGGGGGGGCCGGCCGACAAGAGCAACTTCAGCCGCTTGGGCTGAAAGCCAGGGTCGAGCCTGAGGAGGGCCTTGCCTGCTGTCCAACGGAAAACCTGCCCGTTCTGTTCCTCACGGTCGTAGAAGCCGCTCACGAGGCGATCGTACTCCATTCTCCCCATGATCACTTCGGCCAGCTGGCTGCGCTGGCTCTCTGGCGCTACCTTGTAGATACCCATGTCGAAGGGCACTGTATAGACATTCAATGGCTTCTGATCGAAGAGCTGTTCAAATTCTTTAACGTCCAGATGCCACTCGCCTAACGGCTGAAGGGAGTAGTTGGGCAAGCTAAGCTTTCCTCCGTTGGTGCCAAGGAGAGCATACACCGGCCTGCCCTCCCGGGTCCACCGATCCACCTGGGTGGCTATGAGGCCGAGATCGGGCTCATCCCTCACGAGCACGTAGGTCTCCAACCCGTACAGGCTCCACAGAGGTGTGGCCACGGTCTGGGGCGGATCGCGGCCGTCGCTAAGCAATATGACCGCGTTGGGTGGGAAGTAGGTCGCCAGTTCCTGAAGCTTCTCAGAAAACCCTCCCCACTCCCAGTGAGCAAGAATGGCGCGGTCCGTGAAAGCAAAAAACGTCAGCATGAGTACGGCCAGTGCCACTGAAAATGCCTTCGCGAGCCTTTGGGCCAAGGCTGACAGCCGGGAGCGCCACAGACCCGTGATGCCGAAGGCTATGAGCACAATAAAGCTCGGAAACACGATGGGCACGTACCGCCGCATGGTGTAAATGTAATGGCTCTTGGCGTAAGTCTCCTCAAGGAAAATCAGGCTGTATAGCACGAAGAAGCCCAGCCAGAACCATCGGTCCCACCGAGGACGTTGAGCCACCATGACAGGAAAGGCCGCTAGGGCTGTCAATACACCAAGGGGCGATAGGTACCAACCGAAACGAACGAAGGTGGTTGCGGGCCCGGCATCGACCGGAGCGCCCACGTAGCCCCAAAGGACCTGCCACTCTCCTCGAAGGGCGTCCTCAAGGATTCCAGGTCGCAGCATATAGGCGTACAGACCCAATCCGGCCAGGAGACAGCCCGTGCCCAAGAAAAGATAGCGCACCGCCTGTTGCTGCCTGGCGGCAAGCCCTAGCAGAGACGGCATGGCCCGATCAGCCACCAGCACCGCAAGGATCCCGGTTAGACCAAGGGCCGACACTAGGGCCCAGTTGGCCCGCCCTGCTTTGATAATGTGGTAGTAAAGATCTCCAACATACGGATATGCGAAGACCCCGATGTAGCCTGCCAGCGCCACGGCAAATAGCCCCGTCGTGCCGAAGAACCACCAGTGCCACGCCCTCCATGATCGGGTGAGCCTAAGGCCTACTCCATAGCAAATGAGTACCGGAAGCAGAAAGGGAAAATCGGGGTGGAGGAGGAGCATCTCGCCCATAGCAGCGCCGCCCACGACACCGAGGGCGGCCTGAGCCCTTGGAGGCTGGGTCTGATGGGCAGAGGCTACGGCCCAAAGGGCGACAAAGAAGAGAAGCTGCCCGGTTATCTCGGTGGTGGTGTAGCGGCTGAACCAGATCTCCACGGCACTTATGGCCAGCATGGATGCCGCGAGAAGCGCCGTGGCGGCGTCGAACACCCTGCGGGCCGCCAAGAAGTACGCCGCCACCGCCAGGGCGCCGATAAGTGCATTGAGCTTGAGGCCTACAGGGGTCCCCGAGACTGAGACGGCCAGACCGAGCAGAGCAGGGTAGAAATGGAAGAGCTGAGGCAACACCAGCCCCCTGGCCCCATCGAGCACGTAGAAGCCAGCGAACCGCATGTGGTGAAGGAGATACCTGTCTGGGTGCAGCTTGAGGAAGAACTCGTTGTGCAGGTCGCTCGGCAAGGACAAGAGTCCGGCGTCCCTAACTACGATTCCCCCAGACCGGCCTAGGATGGCTGCAGCGTTGACATATACCCCGGCGTCGAGGCCGCCTCTGGCCATGTCGGCGACCGGCCAATACAGGACGATGAGGGCCGCAAGGGCAGCGACGGCCAGCAAAAGCCTGCCACCGAGCCCCCTTAGCGGCAGCCTCCGAGCAGTTAAGAGAGCCAAGATCGACCCTGTGAGCAGGACAACAGCCGGGGCCAGCCTGTACAGGCCGAACGCAGCCAGGGAGAATGCCAGCGCCGCTGCCAACATGAGGCCGACCATTGGGGTGATCAACACCGTCTCGAGAGGGTCGAGCCCCTTTCCGAGGTCCGCGAGCCTGTACAGGCGACGCACCACGAAGGCGCCCATCCCGGCGATAGCCAGCACTATCAGGGCGAGCCACAGGTAGGCCATGTCAGCCTGCCGCCACTGATTGTAGGGTCTCCAAGAGCCGCGTGCCTACGACATGCCAACTGTACTTGCTGCGCACCAGCTCCCTGCCATTCCTGCCCATGGCGGCGCGCAGCTCGGGATCGTCGCGTAGAACCGCTAGTGCCTGGGCGAGCTGTTCCGTAGACCCTGGATCCACCAGGAATCCCGTGCGGCCCGGGATCACCTTATCGGGCAACCCACCGGTACGGGCCGCCACCACGGGCAGGCCGTGGGCCATGGCCTCGAGCACCGCTATGGAACTGCCCTCGTACAGGGAAGGTTGGCAGTAGATGTCAGCCGACAGATACAGGGCGGTCATCTCCAGGTCAGTGAGGTTGCCCGCGAGGCTGACCCTCCCTCGTAGCCCCAGCTTGGAAATGAGCGATGCGAGGGCCGATCGTTGGCTTCCGTCGCCTACCAGGATCAGCTCCGTGTCTGGTAAACCGGCCACCGCTCTCACCAGAACTGCCTGCCCCTTGTTGCGTTCCAGCCGGCCCGTGCACACGATCCTGGTTATCCCGTGTCGATGCCTGTGGCTAGGACCGCAGGCAGCGATCCTGACATCTATGGATTCCAGGTCCACGGCATTGGGCACCACGGCGATCCTCTCCTGTTTCACTATCAGACAACGGCTCACGACGGGCAGGAGGGCCTCATCCGTCGCAATTACGGCTCCGCACCTGGGCGCGTAGGCCCGTTCGAGCATCCGACTGGGCCAGTATGCCAGGCGCTTCGCGGCCCCGGGTGTCCTGAATTCCTCCAGACCGTGAGGGTTCAGGCACGTCAATGCGCCCAACCGGCCCGATGCCAGGGGGCCGGCGATCCCAGCCAGCCCGTGGCCGTAGATCACGTCCAGATGGCGACTGGGCTCTAGTTCTCGCAGGATCCTGGCCAGAGACCAAACCCACAGTAAGTAGTTAGTGTTTCGGTCCAAGAGGGTGCCTGGCCGAAACGGAAACCTGGCATAAGGAACGTGCACTTCATGCTGGGCCGCGGTACGCGCACCCCCCACGGTGGGTGGCCTGGTCAGAAGGGTAACTTCGGTGCCCCTGTTCTTCAAAAACTCGATGGCCTGGCCCACATGACGCTCCAATCCTCCGTAGCCATGCAAGGGGTAGGCCGATCGGCTCACCACCAGCACTCTCATGCCGAGGCCTCGGAGGTATGCCCGTAGACGCGTAGCAGGTTGGGCAGCACTGCTTCGTCTGAGAACCGGCTCCGGGCAAGCTGCACAGCCCCCTCGGAGAGCCGCCGCCGCAGGCCGTGGTCGACAGCGATCCGGGCTGCTCTCTCTGCCATTTCGTCTGCAGAGCCGACGAGGTAGCCGCTGAGGTCGTCGACGATGGCTTCGGGGTTGCCGCCCACGGGGAACGCTACCGAAGGCAGGCCGGCCGCGGAGGCCTCCAGGAGCGTACGGCTCAGGGGCTCCGGCCATAGGGAGGGGAGGACCAACACCGAACACCTCCGCATCAACTCGGTAACGTGTTCCTTCGGCGTCCAACCCAGGAGCCGCAGGTTATCCATACCCTGTCTGGCGAGCGTCTGCAGAAGCCGGCCGTCACCTGCAACGATCAGGTCCATACCCCTCGGCAGAGACCTGGCTATCTGGGCCAATAAGTGTGCGCCCTTGTTGGGTTCCAACTTGCCCACAAAGAGGGCATGGGGGAGCCGTTCTATGGCAGGTCCAACTTCGGCCACGTCGACGATGTTATGCACTACAGAGAGACGAGCCGTCGGAAGAAGGGCCCCAAGTTTGGCTGCCACGAACCGACTCACAGCGATCACGGCATCCATGCGCCTCAGGGCCTCCTGCCGTCTCCTTCTAGCCGAGGCCATCACTGGAAGGATGGGCAGCGCGTAGCGCAGGACAGGGTACCGCTGGCCAATGCACCGGCCTATCCTGACTCCCGTGCACCCGTCGCACGGGCGCCCATCGGCATAAAGTTGGCCCGTGTCACACAGGGGCCAGTAGTCTCTCACCGTTGCCACCAGCATGCCGGAACGATCTCCCAAATAACCCAGCGCCAGGGTGCTTATCCTGTGCTGGGCATGCACGACGTCGGCGCCGAAATCCTCGCGGAGCGTGGCAACGGTCCGACCCAACCTCACTGCCTCCAGAATCTCCTGGGCCACCAGTCGCGCTCCGGGAGGCACGCCCTCTATTCTTTTGAGCTCCCATACGGGTATGCCCTCAAGGTTGTAGGTGGCGTGCCGGCGACCCAGGTATGCTACCAGCACCGAATGACCCCTGCCAACCAGGGCTTTGGCCAGCTGGTGGGCTGACCAGCCACTGCCGCCGGCGCTGGGTGGGTAGGATTCCGTCACAAGGAGCACCCTCATCGGACGAGCCGCTGGAGTATATCGTTCAACCTAGCGCAGTGTGCCTGCCAGCTGTACCGCTCCACAACCCGCGCCCTCGCCCGTTCGCCCATGGTCAGGCAGAGCTCCGGATCCGACAGCAGCCGGTGGAGGGCCGCGAGCAGTTCCGCGCGCGAGCCCGGCCTAAAGAGAAGGCCTTCCCTCCCGTGGCGGACCACCTCGTTCAACGGATGCACGTCGCACGTAACTACGGGCAGGCCGGCCGCCATGGCTTCAAAGACCTTGAGGGGGGACCAATAGAACCCGAAGTGCCGGAGGTAAGGGTGAGCGGCAGGCACAAAGGGCGCCACGGCCGCGTGGCTGATGGCCAGATAGTGGGGAACAGTGTGATATGGAACCCGGCCGGCCACAATGACCTTACCCTGATCGATGAATGGCCTGAGCCTATGCTGAACTACCTCCAGGCGCTCTCCCTCGCCTAATAGGACAATTTTGTAGTGCGGGTCCAGGCCCATCAGCAGGGGGATAACATCCACCATGAGGTCTATACCATGCCAGGAACGGAAGCTCCCGTGGAATATGGTGACGCGGTCCTCCGGCTTTAGCCCCAGGGACCTCTGCAATGCCCTGGATTCCTCGGTGTGTCTGAGCTCTGGGCTGAACAGGTCGGTGTTGGCTCCCCAGGGCAGCTCGACTACCTTTCCTTTTACAGAGGTCCACGGCACGGTAGTTGCCAGCGGGGTCACGATGGCGCTCGCTAACTCGGCCTGTCGGCGGGCGGCCCGGGCCAACAACTGCCCCAGGGTGAGCCTGTCCAAGAGCCACTTCACGGTGCCTGGCGCTGCGGCCATGGGCGCGTTGACCTCTAAGAGGCGGGGGATCCCCATCCGCGAAGCCCAAAAGACCCCTTGGCCCGCAAAGTTATAGTATCGTTCCATGACGGCGCCTGGCCCGAGCTTCCAAAGGATGGTCTGTGCGGATCGCCAGGCCGTGAGGTATATCCAGGGCCTGCGGCCCAGCTCGATGCGCTTCACCCAAGGCGGCAGGGCCGAGGACGGCGCCGAGCATATCACCCAGACCTCATGTCCGAGCTGCTCTAGGCCGCGGCAGACTTCCGTGACATGCGTAGTACCTCCATGATAGGACGCCAGGTCTACCGAGAGAGCAAAATAGGCTATCCGCAACTTCAATCTCCAACCTTCGTGGCCAGCAGGAAGAAGGGACCTGCCCGGAGATGCCCAAACAGCACTATGTCTAGCTTAGTCAACTGGGTGAGCGCCCAGAGTGGCCAATAGTATCTACGACGGCGAGCAAGCACAGGGGCCAACCTCACCTCGGCAGCTGCACCGCCTACACTTCGCGGAACGCGGCTTCCCTGGACGATCCTCCTGATGGATTTAACCACAACATTTTCCAATAGCCCGGTGAACAAGGTGTTCCAGTAGACGATCCTTTCGACAGCGAACCCTGCTCCAGCCAGAGCGCCCACCACGTCCTCCATGGTAGCCAGTGCCTTAACGTGGTCCTCTTTGCGCCGACGGTCCCAGCTGTCGTCCACAAGGCCGGCCCACACTAGCGTCCTGTGGACGGCCTGGATGGGAGTCATGAGAGGCCTAAGGGTGGAACGTTCCCTGGTGTTCGAGTACAACAGTAAGCGCCCTCCCGGTGCCAGTATCCGATTGATTTCGGACAAGAAGGGACCGATGGATGGCCGGTCCAGGTGCTCTAGCACGTCGATGCTGTAGGCCGCTTGGAACGCGCCACTGGCCAGAGGGAGGCGCCTGGCGTCCGCACGCAGGAGGTCCACTCGCTCGATGGCCTCGAAAGCGAAGTGTGGTGCGGCATCCACACCTACGGCCCTCACACCGCACTTCCTGAGCCAGACGGCAAATTTGCCGTTGCCGCAACCCACGTCCAGAACGGCTTCCCCCGGCCGGGGGTCCAAAAGGCGCTTCAGCATCCAGAGCCGCACCCCGGCGCCGAGCAGCGGCGGACCAACTTGGCGGTACGCCGGATCCACGAGGAAGTCCGGGCTTTCATACTTGCTAGTTCTGCCGGGTGCCTCCGTCCAGAGATCTAAGTAGCCCTCTCCGGCAGCGAAGCTGTGACCGTCTTCGCACGAGACGGCAAAGCTACCGGCTGACAGCACAGGGGTCAGGCGGCCCTCACAGAGCGGGCATCGCACAAGAGTGAGCAGATCCCTCGATACCATACAGCCGCCGTTACCTTTGGAAGAACGAGGATCTGTAGAACAGGAACCTGTAGATTATCTCCCCAATCCGCTTTGGGAGCACGTCGAACTCGTAGCTCAAGAACACTCTCCAATCCAGCCCTTGCCTCTGGGCAGTAGTCCAGAGGGCCGACCACTGGACCACAAGGCTCAGGTTGTACAGTGCCAACAGCCCCACAAGGCCGTATGCCGGTAGCTTCCGCTTGCGCACGATCAACTTCCCCGTTACCGCTGCCAAACAGGCCAGCAGGATGAACGACGCGCCGACGAAACGCCTGGCTCCAAAACTGCCGGCGGCGCTCCAGGTCTGAAAGGCACCAGCTATGTACACTTGGGACAGGAATCCGAGCGTCAATGCAAAAGCCAAGGTCCTGTCCTTCTTGAAGAGCAGATAGAGCCCAAGGGGCACCCCAAGCCACCCTGGCGACCAAAAAAGTAATCCGTGGGAGGGCGAGAACAGCACCTGGAAAAAGTGGGGCGAGGTCCATTGAAGCTTGTCTGCCACTATGGGCGATGGGCCAATGCGCCCTCCCAGGACCAGGTAGGTCGCCAACTGCGGCGCAAAGGCCAGGAGTGCGGCCACCGCCGCAGTGCTGGCCAGCCCCAACCAATGCAGTGCGTCACGGACTTTGCCGCCCCTTATGAGGGGGATGCATAGGGCGGCGAGCTCAACCACGAGGACCAGACTATAGAGGATGTCCTGCTCCCTCACCATGGCCATCAGGCCCGCCAGGCCGCCAAGCCCTAACCACCTCCAGAAGGAGGTGCTCCCACGGGTGTTCAGCCATGCCACAAGGAACAGGGTGACCGCGAAGAAGGAGTTGGCGTGCGACATGGGTGGGGTCACATACATGTAAAAGGCCAGCGGCGAGCCCCACCACACAGCAAGGGTAGCCAACAGTGCGGGTACTGGGGATACCCAACGCCGCACCGTACGGTAGGCCAGGAGCAACCCCAGGAAGCCGTAGAGCGTCGAGGCGTAGCACACAGCGTAGACGTAGGGGGCCGAGTAGCCGTCGGCGGGGATGTGCATGCCCAACAGGTTGAGCACGCGCACCAAGATGTCCGCCGCTCCGTAGAAAGGTGCCCAGAGCACGGCGCTGCCTATGGGCGCTACGTTGATGGGTAGGCCCGTGTTAGGCATGCGCTTGTCGAGGAGGTCCCGCTTGAACTGGGCGTACATCACGGGATCGCTGCTGTAAAACTGAAGGTATTCGTTCTCAAAGTTCAGGTCGTGATCGAACCACAGGCTCCGCAGGTAGGAAAAGTACTCGATCTCATCCGTCGCATAGATGCGTGGCGTCACAGCTGGCAGGCTCGCCAAAAAGATAAGCACCAGCACCACGGTTCCGCGGTCGCTCAGGATATCCAGCAGTCGCCTCAACCAGCTATCTCCTTTATGAAGGAATACAGCGCTTCGGCCCTCGCTCTATACGTGAAGCTGGATGCCTTGCGAAGGGTTGCCTGCCCCATCCTATCTCGTACCTGCGCTGAACCCTTCAGCGTTCGAAGGCACCGAGCCAGGGCCTCGGCATCCCCGCTGGGGAAGAAAAGGGCGTCCTCAGACCCCAGTACCTCCCGTACTGCGGGTGCATCCACCGAGACCATGGGCCTGCCCATTGCCATGTACTCGAAGAGCTTCAAGGGCGACGAGGCTCGAGGCGAGACAAGGCCCGTGAGCACGAGGGCGTCCGCAGCCGCCATCCAGAGGGCAGTCCGCGGGGGATCCACCTGCCCGACGATGAAAACACGATCGGCCACTCCCAGCACGTTGGCCAGAAGGTTCAGTTCCGCCCGCTCCTTCGGTCTTCCGCCGACCAGCGCCGCCGCTGCATCATCGTCCTCGGATAGCAGCGCTGTTGCCCTGACCAGCAGGTCCACATCGCGGTGTGCAAAGGTGAGGCCTGCATATACGGCTAGGAACGGCCTGTTTGCGATGCCCAGTTCTCGCCTGGCCTCGTCGCGGGGCACCGGTTTAAAGATATCGTCGTCGTACGCGTCAGGTAATACTTTACAGCGTCCCTTGAGGCGGGGCCAGGCCTTCGCCACGTCCTCCGCTGCATGGGACGTAAGGACCACAACCCCTGCTGCCTGCGACATGGCTGTGCTTTCGCAGGCGAGCGCCAGGCTGTATCCTGGGCGCCCCTTGCCCGCCGATGGGTTGTCAGCCTCGAGGTGATGGACCTCGTAGATCAACGGCAGGCCAAGCTCCCTGGCCCAAGGGGCCATCATGCCTGCAACCACCACATCGCGAACGTACACGGCCTCGACCCTTCGCAGCTCGGACTTCATGCCTCGCTTCAAGTACATGCGCACGAAATGTGCAAAGGCTGCCCGCTCGAGGAAGGGCCAGAGCGGCCATCGAACCACGTTCGAGAGCACATTAAGCGGCAGCCGCGGCAAGTGCACGGCGCCCAGCTCCGCGAACCTGGAGATCCTACCTGGCACCTTTGGCACCAACAGTCGTACGTGAACGATGCGCATCAGGGCTCGGGCGGTGTTGTAGGTCTGCAGGGCGTTAGCCGATCGGAGGGTTAAGCTTGTCGGGTACGCTATATAGAGGATCACGGCTTACTTTGCCCCTCCTGTCCAGGGCATCTGCGTAAACTTTGAGTACCCGCTGGGCCACCGCCTCCCAGGTAAAGAGCTCCTCTACACGGAGCCTCGCGGCCCTGCCGAACTGGGCCAGCCTGACGGGATCGAGAAGGAGCTCCTGGGCGGCCATGGCCATCGCACGATAATCCCGGGGGGGCACCAGGAGGCCGGTGATACCGTGGTGGACAACCTCTGCGAAGCCCCCGAAACTGGTGGCCACGACGGGTCGCTCACAGGCCATGGCCTCGGCAAGGGCTATCCCAAAAGTCTCATTGGCAAAGCTACCTGCCATCAGTAGGTCCGCGGAAGACATTAAGGCGGGCATGACATCACGTCCGACGTTCCCAAGAAAGGTTGCAGCTTTGGCGATGCCAAGCTCTTGCGCCAGTCCTTCCAATGTTCTCCGGTCCGGACCGTCTCCGGCCACTGCCACGGCCACCTTCAGTCCCCTCTCGCGGAGCGCAGCGACAGCTCGCAGAACCGTGTCCACACCCTTCCAGCGGACCAACCTGCCTACGGTGAGCGCGAGGTGCTTCTGTCCGCGCAGGAGCTGGTCGCGCAATAACGGATCCGGTCGGTACTTAAAGTGCTCCACATCGACCCCGTTATATACGACGGTTCCCAGCACGCCGTATCTCGCGACCAACGCTTCTTCAGCATTGTAGGAACTGCAGGCCGTTGCGCCGTCCACCCATCGGACGAAGAGCCGATCGCCTAGGAAGAAGTCGCGGCCGTGGCTGCCAAGGATCAGAACGGCGCCGCATCTTTCCTTCAGCAGGGCCCCGGCTACGAGATCGTAGGGCTTCTGGATGTGGATCACGTCGAAGCGCTCCCTCGACAGCGCGGGCACCGCCCAGAGGGCGAAGGACAGCCGCTCGAGCAGTTTAGTGAAGGCGTAGGCCCTGGCGAACGGCGGTATCCTTCTGAGGGCAGCCCGGGACACGAAGGGGAAGCGCAGCAGCTGACAGCCCGGTATATCGAGGATCCGATCGCCATACCCAGCGACAATAACTGGCTGATGCCCCAGCCTGGCCAGCTGTCTGGCCAGCTCCGCAACGAAGGTCTCTACGCCACCCACCTGGGTGCCCGTGGTCAAATTGTAGAGGCACACTCTAAGCGCCATGGGCCTCCGACTTGGTCAGCTTGAAGGTCCAGGTTCCGCGGAATACCAGCCTGTAGAGATGGTACAGGCCACGGTAAACGCCCAGGGCCTCGGCCACATCTCCAAGCCTGCCCTTCAAGCCGGAGGTGCGTATGCGCACGTCCGCAGGCTCAGGTGCGAAGCCGAGGCCTCGTGCCAAGGAGATGAACTCCCTCCACCCGAAATAATGCATGGCGTCCAGGGACTGCCTGTCTGTCGCCTCGTAGCCGGCCTTGGGCCGAAGCTTTACTAGAAGACCTGCGATCCTATGCGGGAGCCAATTTAGCCCTGCCATGTGAAAGTGGGGGTCTCGGAAGGCAAAACGGTTTGTGACCGTGACCAAGGCCCATCCTTTGGGCCTGAGGACGCGCCACACCTCGCCCAGCAACTTGCCGGGGTCGGAACAATGTTCGAGAACGTCGAAGGCCACCACGGCATCGAAACTGCAGTTCCTGAAGGGCAACGCTTCGCCCAGGGCCCTCACCACAGGCACCGTGAGCCCATATCTCTGAGCCCTCAGCCTGGTGATTTGAAGGTAGTCAGGATTCGGATCAGCCGGTACGACCTTGGCTCCCTTTAAGGTTAATGCTACTGTAAGCCCACCCATTCCGCATCCTAGGTCCAGCATCTTCTCTGGGAGGGTGTCGCCGCCGGCTGCCCACTTTATCTGACGGACATGTTCGTCCTGGAACTGCTCCTGCCACAGCCTTCGGAACTGCCACTGCCGGAAGTCCGCCCTCCAGGACATGTGGCGCGTCCACCTCTCTACCAGCGCCTGCAGCCTGGCCTCCTGCTCGGCGTCCATCAGTGGCTAGCCTCCCAAATGCGCCAGGTCCAGAGGCTAATACTGGCCCACGTCAGGTAGACAAGCACGCCCGAGGCAAGCAACAGGCCTGCCCTTTCTCGGCGGCCCAAGTTCCACAGCACGGGGCCGCTGAGGGCTGCGAGCAAGGGAACGGTAAACCACACGTGCTTGAGCACCATGTCCACCTTGTAGCCTACCAGGCCGAACAAAACGAGGACGCCGATCCACAAGCCGACTATAGCTCGATGGTAGGTGCCCAACCTCAGCCATGCCAGCGCGGCGCCCCACAAACCGATGATGAGGATGGGTAGGAGGCCGTAGTTGCCCAGGCTGGAGATATTGCCTCCTACGTACTGCCAAACGGTGCCGGTACGGGTGGTGAGGGTGCCCTGGGAGGCAAGGGCTCCAGCGAAGGCGGGGAGCGTCTGAGTAACGGCAACGTAGGCGTGGGCCGAGTAGTAGGCGAGGAATGCGACAAGCCAGGCCCCAGCGAGAGTAAGTGTGGCAGTGGCAAGGAGCCCGCGTTCGGGATGGTCGCGCCCGGCGAAGGCCCATACCGCCGAAAGCCCCACAAGCATCGTGAGCAGGAAAGCCGCCGTTACAGTGTAGGATATGAAGGCCACCGCCAGCAGAAAGCCAGCCAGCAAGAAACGCGCGCGGCTTTCGCGGACCAGAAGCATGGTGAGCCCTGCCAAAGCAAACCACTGGCTAAAGGTGGTCGGCCAGTTACCCCACTGCAGGAGCATGTACATCGCTGCTGCCAGTCCGTACACAAGGCCCCCTAACCCTGCCTCGCCCTTCGAAAGCTTCAGCCGCAGCCCCAGCAGTATCACCAGCGGCAGTTTCCAGGCCTCGAGGAGGGCGTTCACCAACGGTACGCTCTGCCTCATGTCGACAGGTAGCCAGCCAAGGGGGCTCATGAACAGGTAGAAAAAGGGCGAGTACGGTATAGGTGCCCGGACCGTCCACTCCTTTTCAGGCATCACGGCCAGGCTCAGCGGCCCCGGGAGGTAGAGCTTGAGGAAGTTTCCGGCCAGTACCTGCCTTATCTGGCCTAGGTGAAAGGGCAGGTCGATGATGACGATCTGCGGATAGAGGGTTCCTCCCAGTTTTGCCAGCCCCACCAGGAAGGCAAAAGTGGCGACTGCAGGCGCTAAAGGCGTGCCCACAGGGCTCGAGATGTGTCCTTCCAGTCCGTCTCCGCCGCTGGCGATCGTGTCAGGTCCATCTCGGCGGACCCTTGTGGCTCCGAGAAGCCTCATGACCACATAAGGGATGGGAGCGGCGAGCAACGATGCCGTTAGGAGCCGAGGGAGGAAAGTCGCAACCTCGATGCGGTTGGCTGCCAACCCTGCTGCGTACACCGCTAGCATGGTGCCGAGGGCGCATATGGTCGGGCGTCGTCCTACCCTTGCGACTGCCAGTCCAGCGGCGCTCACGAAGGAGACAAGCAGCGCGAAGACCAGGGTCCCCAGGGCCGGCAATCGAGGCACGGGGGCCGAGGGGGTCAGACGGATGGCGTCGACTGCCACGCCAAGGCTCCTGGGATCCCTGGGAGGCACAAAAGTTTCCGAGCGGAGGACGATCTCCACGTCCCCGGCCAGGAAGTCCTGCGGAGACAGGGCTATCCTGTATGGAGCGTAATCGGCGCCCACGACGAACTGGCCCTTGGGCCTGCCGTTTATGGACACCGAGACCCTTGGCAGCGTGCGTTCTGCTCCTCCGGCCGCCATGTCGATGTAGAGATCGTACCAGCCGGCTCCTACGCCAGGAAGGTTGACCCTGGCCTCGGAGGTGGTCCATCGCCAGGTGAAGCGTTTGTCCCCTTCCCGGTCGTGAAACCCTGAAAGCCAAGGGCCGTCATAGGGTCCGCCTACGTCCACCTGCCACGGTCGCGGGAGCTGGTAGACCAGTGTCGTCAAGGCAAAGACCGTCAGGGCAACGACAGCCCAATGCCACTGCCCTAGCCAGCGCACCATCCTTCGGAATAGCCACAGAAAATGTCGCAGGCTCAATGGCCCACTGTCAGCAAGCGGGTTGACCACAACATCGCGCCTTCGTAGATCTGGTAGGCGAAGATGCTCAGCACCACAAGTCTACCCATAGTGCCCCGATTGGCCAGAGAGGACACCGTCTCCGCAGCAAGGATGGCAACCGCCGGAGCGGCCAGCAACGCGTAACGAACGAACAGGCCCGTGGCCACGCCGACGGCCCAGAGCAAGGCCGCGGCGCAGAGTATGGCGAGCAGCAGCGCGAGCGGCAACATCTTCCTCGCCAGTGCTAATAGGAGGAGGCCGAAGGGCACGAGGAGGGCGGGCCAGACACGGTAGTATGCCCTTACCTCGCTGTACGCCCCCCTGGCCACCCTGAGCAGCGCCTCGACCGGCGAGTTCGCCTGCTCTGTCCTGAAGCCCGGCTCTGGCGGCAAATTTGCAGGGGTCCCGAGCACCAGCCGTACCCTGCTCAAGCCCACACCCGCATCGCTGACAGAACCCCCTACGAACAGTACCAAGCGGCTTGGGCTGCTGGCCCGCCGTGCCAGTATGTCCCGCGCCTCGAGGGCTATGGCTTCGGTCCAAAGGAAGTAAAACGCTCCGTAGCTAACCACCGCCACAGCGCCGGCCAGCAGGGCGAGGCGTACAAACCCCTTGCCAGCCCACACTTTTTGCCAAACTCCCCCCAACAACAGGACAAGCGGGACGATGACGGCCATGGAAACGTGGGAAAGCGCCGCCGCCGAACCGGCAAGGAGTTGCCCCACACTGCCTGACCGTTCCATGGCCAGGGCGATCAGCGCACACGCTGCGACGAGCCCGACTAGGTTCGCATAGATGCCCCAGGAAAGCGCCATAACCAGGATGGGCATTCCGGCAAGCATGAGGGCAGTGAACCCCACATCGGCCGGAACCTTGGACGCAAGCCAGACCGACACGGCGATTAGGGCCACCAAAGCGGCCGACAAGGCCACACGCATGAGCAGCTCGCCGTTCAAGCCCGACCAAAAAGCAGGCAGGAGCGGCAGGTAGGAGATAGGAGGGTAGGGGATGGGTCGCGTGCCAAACTCGGCGGACACGACTGGCACGGCGATCTGGCCTGCGGCGACAAACTCGAGCCTGTGCACGTGGAATATCAGATCCCAAACGTACGCCTGGGGATGGAAGATATAGGTGGAGGCGGCCATGGTCTCCAGTACCAGGACGGTCGAGGCCAGCCGGCGGCCAAAGATCGGCACTACCTCCCTAGGTCGACCATGCCCTTGCACCCATAGGCCCAGCACGAGCCCCGCGGTCCAAAGGCCGATGAGCACCGGGAGGCGTGGCCACAGGACGTACGTGTTAGGCCTGTCCCAGGCCGTCAGTACTGTCATCAGCACTAGGCTGGCCCCCGAGGCAACGGCGGCCCACTTTCGTGGCCATGCCAGGATCCGCGACGCCAGATAGACCCATATGACAACTAGGCCGACCTCCAGATAGGCCGCTAGCGGAGGCCATATTATGGCCGACCCGGTGCTTATGACGACGCGGTCCAGAGCCACTCCCAATGCGCGGGGATCGGCCTGGGGCCTGAAAGCGGCCGATTGCATGTCGAGAGTCCAAGCGCCTAAGTAGATATCAGGGACCTTGGGCCCCAGCTCGATCTCTGACACGCCAGGCGTCAACTGTTTTTCGTGGCCGTCCAGGGTCACTTGCCACGGCGATCCCACTGGCGGTGTGGCTACCTTCATGCGTCCCACCCATTCGGCCACACCTACAGAGGGTAATGTGATGCGGGCTGACGGCGTGGTCCAACGGAAAGTGAACTCACGGTTGCTCTCTCGGTCGTGAAAGCCCTGAAGGAAGGGTCCATCATAGGGCCCACCTAGGTCGAGCGCGAACTCCCTCTGGATCTGAAACGCCACGAAGAGGCCCGCGACCACCCCTGCCATCAGGCCGATGGCGATGTAGGCCTCCACGAGCCAGGATCTCAAGGCGTCTCCCCCAGCAGGGCCTCGAGCAGGTCGGCAGCTCCTTTGCTCCAGGAGTACTTCGCTCTCGCCAGCTTCTGGGCCTCCGTCCCCATGACCGCGGCCTTGCGGCGATCGGCGACCAGATGGGCAGCCCTCTGCGCAAGCTCTTCCCTGGAGGCCGGAGCTAGGAAGCCTGTGACCCCGTCTACCACTGTCTCAGTAGGACCCCCTTCCGCTACTGCCACTACAGGGATACCGGCAGCCATCGCCTCGACAACCGAAAGCCCGAAGGACTCCTCCCTGGCCGTGTGGAGGTACACCGTTGCTAGGCCATAATAGACAGGTAACGCTTCCTCGGCCACCCATCCCACGAACCGTATACTGTCGCGGATCCCCAGACCCGCGGCCTGCCGTTCGAGAGCCTGGCGCTCTATGCCGTCGCCCACAACGATGCCAACCACGTTTGGGAATAGCTCCTTGAGGGTAGCCATGACCTGCAGGTAAAGGTCCACACGCTTGCGTGGATGCAAATGGTTTACCGTAAGGACAACGGGGGCCTTTACGTCGATCTTGAGCTCGGCCCTAAGGGTGGCCAAGGCCTCCGGTGGAGCAGTGGGCAGGTCCACGCCATGGGTGATCACATGGGCGTCTCTTCCGTAAAGACCTGCAAGCTTGCGCCGAACATAGTTGCTGTTGGTGAGGAGCACGGGCACGCTTCTGACCGTCAGCCTATCGAGCAACGCCAGGGGCCGAGCGGACAAATTTACCAGGGTTCCCCATATACCCAGCCGCGCCGTTATGGCCTCACGGTCGGTGTAGAGCACCCTTGGCGGCTCGTAGCAGAAGTAGGCGATTCTGCCGCGGTACCGTTTGGCCCGTAAGGCCATCAAGGCTGGAAGGGCGGAAGTCCCAAAGAATACGGCACTGTCAGAGTGGCTCTCGAGGCCGAAACCGAGCCTTGGAGATAGCAAGTACTCCATGATGGCATTTCGGAAGTGGTGCCCTGTCCATATCCGCCGGGGTCCGACCTGCCGCACCACTACCTCCTTGGGCAGGAGCGACCGGCAAGCTTCGGACAGCTCGAAGGTCACCACTTCCACCTTATGTGACTTTTGGCTAAGGTAGGCCGCCAGTTTCAGGACCAGGCGCTGGGCGCCCGTGATCCGGTGCAGCCTCGGGTAGATCAGAGCTATCCTCAAGGCGAGCCACTGCCCTCGGGGCTCTCAGCCTCATCCACCAGCATTATGGGGATGCCTTCGCGAATAGGGTATCGACGCCCACAACTGTCGCATACAAGCTTTTCGCCCTCGAGACGCACCGGGGTCTTACACACGGGACATGCCAAAATGTCCAGCAGATCCTTGGGTATCGGCGTTGGACCCTGGGTTTGCACGGTTACTCCTCCGGGTAGGGTGCATATATGAACTCTACATTCCTCTCGACAATCCTGTAGTGCTCCTTTACAGCTTGGAACACGCCCGGCGTGAGATCTCCCGCCGGCGCATCGGCTGACGTCAGATCCTGACGTAAGACCACCAGGCCGAACCGGCCCTGTCTGAGCTCCTCCACCAGGTTGCTGTCGTTCCAATGACCGTTGCGGTATGCCATGGCCATGGTGAACGGATCTGTGTACCTGGTTGGTTTGTCCGCCAGGACGAGCAGTCCCAAGTTGTCGGAGAAAACCTCCCCCCTGAAGTTGGTGACGTACTGAGTTATGTTGACCCACCCTTCCCGCTCGCTGTCCAGTGGGGGCCGAAGGTCTCTAGTCAGCCACACGGGTGGCGCGATGGCAGAAAAGGCATAGTAGGCAACTGTCCCACTGGCGACGAGGGCCAGTACCGAAATCAGGGACCGCTCCGAGGAGAGGAGCTTGGCAAGGGCGAGGCTGGAGTTGAGGGCGAGGGCTAGGGAGAACTCCAGGAAGTGATTGTGATTGCCCCCCTCCGTCCCCACCATGAAGGCGGCACCTACCGTGAGCACGGAGTAGATGGAGATCAGGGAACTCGTCTGCCCGAACGACGATACCAATCCGCCCAGCACCGCCACGGGGAGCAGGGGCCAGAAGGTCTTGACCACATCCTCCCAGAAGCTGAGGGCCCTTGCAGCCGACCAGTTGCTGTGAAAGGTGATTAAGTGCTGGCTAAAGCCACCGCTCGTGACAATGTCAAGCGCTACGTACGGCACTGCAACAGCTGCCGCATACACTGCCAGGAAGCTGAAGGCCTGCTTTGGCTTGCCTATGACCAGCCACAGAAAGACCGCCAAAGGGGCTGCGATCAATGTGTGCTTCGTGTAGAAGCTCATTGCCATGAGCAGGGCCGCCACAGTCAGTGCCCCAGGAAGCTTGGCTGCCACGGGCCCTATGAGGTATCTGAGGCCTCCGCGTCCATAGGCCCCGTCCTGCATGCTGCCCCACACTACCAGCGCCATCCCTGCAGAGCAGAGGAGTATCCCCACCAGATCGGGCCTGAGCCTGACCATCCAGGTGGCGACTATGGGGTTTGAAAGGAAGAGGGCCGGCGCCAGGAAGGACGCAGCCGCCTGATCCGAGAGTATCCACACGATGCGCCAGAGGACGAAGGCGATACCCAGCCCTGCGAGAAAGGACAGGGCCCTGCCCACTTTGAAGGTTGGGCCGAAGAACTTGATGGCCAGCGAGTTAATCATGTAGATCAGAGGAGGGTAAGGCGCCGCGGTGAAGAAATCCGGCCGGACGGGTTGGTATATGTTCACGCCCTGGGCAAGGAGCTTGCTTTCGGCGAGAACGACACCCTCGCTATCGTCCACCTGGAAGGGATAGGAAAATACGGCCGCCCAATAGGGCGCCAACGCAGCTACCCGGAAGAGCAGCAGACCTACTGCTACGGCCAGGACCATCCACGCGAATATGGTCACAAGGAAAGTAGGGCGGGCCAATTGGCCAGCGGACAACGCTATCGCCCCTCGAGGTTTATTTTCGACACCATGACACCAAGCTCTCTCTTGTCCCCAAAGCCGGGTACAAAGGTGTCGGAAGCTATAGACAAGTATAGTGGCGAGGAGCCGGCCTCCACCTCAGCCACGACGTCCTGCCACGGCCATCCTACTTGACCCTCCCATATTGTCCTTCCGCTAACGAGCAGCTTCACACCTACTGGTGGCCATCCTGGCGGCCTGTACGCCGCCATCTCCACGATTATACGGGAGCGTCCTGACGGCGCCGAGAGCACGACCGTGGCATCGCCACGGGTCCACCTGAACCATCGCGTTCCGTCCCACTCGGGCCTTTGGAAACCTTTGATGAAGCCGACATCCATGCCTGTCCCAAGATTGAGGCCGTAAGGAGGGGACGTCAGGGCACGGCTCCAGAGCCAGTCTGTCCTATCGCTGGAAGTCACTTGAGAGGATCTCAGGAACAGGTAGGCCTTGTCGGGCCGGCCGAGATAGCGCCACAGGTCACCCACCACCATCGCCTCCAGGTCGCTCAGTCCCGCGGGCGTCTGAGGCGCGATTCTCTGCTGACCCGAGGCTGCTAGCGCCTGTAACCTCAGGAGCCGCGTTTCGAAAAACGAGGCATCCAGGTCGCGAACCTCATGTACTGCCCGGAACGCCTCACCGGCCCGGACCCAGCTTCGGACCTCGGCCAGGTGCTGCACGGTCCACCACCGAGACATACCTAGACGGAGCGCGTCAAAGGGGTAGACGATAAAATTTACACCGAATGCAACGACGATCATGCCCGCGATAAGGCAAAGGCGCCAGGTGACCCGGCCCGTGAGTTGCCTTGTGACCTCGACAAGCCCTCCCGAGGCTAGGACGGCCGTTGGGACGATGACCAGCATTCGGAAACGGTCCGTGGCGAAAAGAAGGAAGGCTGCTCCGGTCAAGAAGGCTGCCCAAAGAAGGCAGACCCACGTTGTGGGCTCATGCCGCCGCAGCAAGGAGCCCACCAGCGCGAGCCCCAGCATGACGGCGAATAGGACATCGCCCAGAAGGAAGTTCAGGGCAAGGTGCCAAGGAGGGACGGAACCGAGGGTGAAGCCAGCGACCAAGCGCTCCTCGGCGCTGAAGTTCGACAGCCACAGGTCTGCAGCCTCCTTCGGCCCGTGGGCCAGATACCGCTCAGGATCGCTTGCTATAACCTCCAGCGCCTTGGCCTGAGCGAACCGATCCCGTTCGATCGGATTAGAGATGGCCGCGAGGTCCCTGGTCAGTCGCTGTTCGCCCCTCACACCCTCGGCGGCGAACCAGAGGTTGTACCCGGCCGTTAAGTCCGGCTGAGCCAGTGCACCGTAGGCCACATAGTTCCGAGCCACCCAGGGAACCTGAACAGCCAGCCAGAAGAGCAACAATAGGCCGGCCTGGATCCACCTCCTTCTTAACAGGCAGTAGATGACGACGGGAAGAGCCAGGGCCCCAGCCAGACCCCGTGTTAGAGAGGCTAAACCGAAGGCTATGCCTGCGCCCGCCGAACCCGCGCGGCTGTCCCGCAACGCGAGCCATGCCCCCCAGCTTACCAGGAACACGCAGAGGCTCTCAGTCAGCAAAAGGTTGGGGTATACGATCCACGGATAGTAAGCGTTGGTTAGCAAGGCTGCCGAGATGCCAGCAGCACGGCCCCATGTCTCCCAGGCAATGAGGGTTATGGCCACCGTGGCCGCCGACATCAGCATTGCCTGCACAAGGTAGACAGCGTCCAACGACCCTGCCAGCCCGAGGATCGCGGCGACAAAGGCTATATATCCAGGTGGCCGTAGCCACGGGGCCTCGTCATAGAACCCGAGGCCGAAGCCTGCAGCGGCCATCTTCGCTGCACCCAAATACTCCAGCTCGTCGCTTACCCAGCTGGTATGGGGCAGGAACAGACCAGCAACGATCCTTGCAGCCAAACCAGCCCCGGCTGTGGCGAGGGCGATAGGGAGGGGCCTCCAGCTCTGGAACATTAGAGGAGGACGACCTTGTGCCTATGTTCCCTCACGTGGCGGGTTGCGTTCCGCGTGTCTACCACCACCTGGCTTAGGCGTACGATGCGCTCGTACTCGTAGGTCGAGTGGTCGGTCACGATCACCGTGCAGTCGCTGGCTTCCAATAGGTGGTCGGTGAGGGGAACTGTATCGATGACGGTGCCATGGCCGTCCGCACCGCGAGGCAACAGGGGATCATTAACAACCACCTTTGCGCCGTCCGCGGTCAGGAGTTGGTAGATCTTGAAGGTAGGGGACTCCCGACAGTCGGCCACGTCCTTCTTGTAGGCTAGGCCGAGGAGCAAAATCGAAGAATCTCGCAGGGACTTCCCGAACTGGTTAAGCGCTCTGACCACTTTGTCCCTCACGAAGTAAGGCATCTGGATGTTGATCTCACCTGCCAGTTCAACAAACCTCGTGTGAAAGTCGAATTCCCGCGCCTTCCAGGTTAGGTAGAAGGGGTCGATGGGGATGCAATGGCCGCCAACGCCTGGGCCTGGGTAGAAGGGCATGATGCCGAACGGCTTCGTGAAGGCAGCGTCCAAGACCTCCCAGATGTTGAGGCCCATACGGTCGCACAGGAGGGCCATTTCGTTCACCATAGCCACGTTTACGACCCTGAAAATGTTCTCGAAGAGCTTGCTCATTTCAGCGACCTTGGTAGAGGAGACAGGGATCACCCGCTGGACCACGCGTGAGTAGAGGAGCTGAGCCAGCTGGGTACTGGCGGCGTCCACTCCGCCGACCACCTTAGGGATACACTCGAAGGCATGGGTCCGGCTGCCGGGGTCTATGCGCTCAGGCGAGAAGGCCACAAACAGGTCCTCGCCCAGCCTTCTCCCTCGAGCCTCAAGTGTCGGCAGGAGGATCTCCTCTGTGGTGCCAGGGTAGGTGGTGCTCTCCAGTACCACGAGGCACGGCCTGCCCAGGTGCTCTGCGGCGGTCTGTGCTGCGGCAACTATAAAGGATATGTCCGGGTCCCGGGTACGTGTCAGCGGCGTTGGCACCGCTATGAGGGCTGCGTGGCAGGCGTTGAGCTGCTTAGCGTCGCCGGTCGGCATGAACTTTCCAGCGGCAACCAGCTGTGCCAGTTCCTCGTTGGCCACGTCCGAAACGTGGCTGCTTCCCGAGCGGAGCCTCCCCACTACTCCCGCGTCGGTGTCGAACCCTATCACGCGGAAGCCCTTGCGGGCAAAGGCTGTGGCAACGGGCAAGCCTACGTACCCCAGGCCTATGACGGCCAGGTCGAGTCTGTGGCTCTCAATCTTGTGCCTGAGCTGCTCATAGTTGTTCACGTCCCGGTTCTCCCACTGCTTCTTCATAGATCTTTACGAGTTGCTCGCTCACCTTCTCCCATGTGAAACGCGCCAGCACCACATCCCTGGCCTCCGATCCCATGCGGCGCACCTCGGGCGGGCTGTCCATAAGCTTGGCCATAGCACGGCCGAGGGCCGCGGGGTCCCCCGCAGGCACCAACAGGCCCGTTCTGCCGTCCTCGATGGCGTCCAAGGCCCCGGATAGAGCCGAGGCTACCACAGGCAGCCCGGTTGCCATGGCCTCCAGAAGCACATTTGGCAGGCCGTCCATGTTGCCCCTCTCGTCACGAACTATGGGCAGCACGAAGGCATCGGCTGACCTGTAGAGGTCGGGCAGCCTTAGCCTGTCGACGCTGCCCAGGAGCTGCACGGTGCCGTGAAGGTTCAGCTCGTGGATGCGGGATCTCAACTCGCCCTCAAGGTCCCCGGATCCGGCTATGGCCACGACAAAGCGCTTGTCTGTGAGGGCTCGGAGTTCGGCCGCCGCCTGGACCAAGATGTGAAGGCCCTTCTTTCGCACCAGGCGACCTACCGACAGAAACACGAAGGCGTGCCCAGGGAGGCCGAAATCACGACGGCCCTCAGGAGCTGTGACCCCTGGCCGAAAAGCGCAGTGGTCCACTCCATAGGGAAGCAGCCGGACGCGGTCTTGGTAGGCACCCAGCCGCAGTGCTCCTTCCAGCAGCGCAGTACTGCAGGCCGTGATCATGCGGGCTCGCATGAAGGCTGCCCTGGCCACGGCGCGTCCCCACCTGGTCCTCTCGGCGAGGAATAAATCGGATCCGTGCAAGGAAACCACGACCGGCAGGGTCCCTTTCGTGACCAAAGCGGCGATCCCGCTGGGGATGACCCAGTGAAGGTGCAGCAGGTGGGGTTTCAACCTAGACGTCAATCTTCTCACTGCCTGCAGCATGGAAACCGTTGCGAAAGGGCTCACTACCAGCGCACGCCAATGGAGTCTTTCGTCCGCTACCATGGACGATGCGTAGCCCCAGCGCCCCCATTGGTCGAAAGGTGGAAAGCGGTAGGCATGAAGTGTTACCCCCCTCCGCTCCCCTGTGGCCAACAGCGGATGCCACGGCAGAAGCACATGCGTTTCCCAACCCTTACCTGCAACCCCTGCCGCCATTTCCTCGATAAAAGGGGCTATGACGTCTCCTGGAAACCTCGGGTAGGAGCTCGACACCGCTAGGACTCGCATAGGTGTCACTCCAGCTTACCTCTCTGCAAGGTCGCGATCCCTGTGGCGTCGAGCGCATAAATGAGCACATCGGGATTACGGTACACCAGCGTGAAGCCCTTGGGAGTAGATCCCTTGTAGAGAGGCCCCAGGTAGGGACGCACGGGGTCTGAAAGATGATCCAACTGCAGGTATCTGGCCCCGTAGGTCTTGGCTACAAGGGCCGCATCGGCGGCTGTCCCGGCAGGGATCATCACGGACATACGCTCAGAATGGAAACTGAACTCCCACGGGTTGCGCGTCATGACTACTGCGTCGGGAGGCAGGTTCTCCTTTGCCCACTTGGCTGCTTCCACTATGGCAGTGGGTGACGTATAGTACCTTAGGCTATCGCTCACTACCTCGCCGCCTTGGAAGCAGAGGACCAGGAGGATCGCTGCGGGCGCCATGAGCACCCGAACCGGCCTCGTGGCCAGCCCAGACAACCCTCTTAGGAAGTAGGCGGCCCACAGGGTGAGTAGCGGCACGAGGGGCAGAAAATATCTTGTCTCCACATGCCAGTAGCTTACAATAAACGCCGTGTAGGCTGTCAAGCCAGGAAGAGTCACCCACAGCAGCTTGACGGCTCGGCCCCTAAGGCTGACAACTCCGCCGAGCGCCATAAGCAGCAACGCGGGCGGCATAAGCCTGCCCAGGGCAAAGGTCGTCCACAGGTTTCGCATCTCGTCCCACGTGGTCTGCATCCATAGGTCCCAGCCCGCCCTTAAGAAGTCCCGCACGCCGGGTGGGTTGTCCCAGTAGATGCGGTATATGTTCTCCCAGGGAGGCCTGTAGCGCAGCACGAAGGCGTCGTGTGTCTCGGTGCTGTAAAAAGGGATGCCGAACAGCAGCATGTTGCGCACCGCCCACGGAAGGTAAACAACTGCGGCGGACGCGGCCAGCAACCCCCACATACGCCAGTTCAGCTGCCCACGCTTGAGCTGGTCCGCCAGGGGGATGACGAGGGAGAAAGCGAAGAGAGCGCCCGAAGGCTTCGCCAACGTGGCCAGACCCAACAGCACACCCAGCCTGACTGCCATCCCGGGTCGAAGGACGCCAGTCTCCAAATGGGCCGTGCAGCCAAGCAGGAAGAGAAAAAGTATCAAGGTGAGAGCCACATCGTTGAGGGGATAGACAACGCCTGAGAACAGATAGTCATGGGTGAGCACGGCTGTGGCGCCGAAGAGGCCTGCAGCTGGGGATACCAGCTCTCTCGTCCACCGATACACCACAACCGCTAAGATGGCCATGGCGATGAGATTGGGCACCTTGGCGGCCCATGTGGATATGCCGAGTACTGTAAAGGCGACGGCGATCAGGAGGGGTTGGAGAGGAGGCCAGGTATCCGAAGGGTGCGACAGCTCCGGGTAGTGTCTGTAGAACTGCGCTACGTAGTTGGTAACCATGCCCTTCCCTAGGACGAAGTTGCGGGCAACCACCGCGTTGTCGGCATAATCGGCATGGCCGATAAAGTCGGTATGGAGGATAACCCACAGGCTAAAGCCTATCCAGATAGCCAGGCCTATCACCAGAAGCCTCGAGGCCGTGGGCTCCGCGTCCAGAGAGGACAGCCAATCTCTCACACGATCTCTGTGGACTGCCATGGCGGCGGCTGCGCCGCCCGCACCGCCGACCAACGAGACGGCAAGGGCAACCACGGCCGAACCGAGGAGGAGCGACGCCACGGTGGCAGCCGAGAGGATCAGGTAGGCCCACCGAGACCAGCTAGTCCCCACCAATGCCCAGGCTATAGCGAGGAGCATTGTGCTCGCCAAGGGCACCGGTGAGGGAAGGTATGGCGGTGATAGAGGACGCGCTTTTACCCAATCGACCTTCAGTCCCATCTTTCGTGGATCTGTAGGTGTGCTGAAGGTTTCGGCCACGATTCGCACTGTGAGGCTACCGAGGCCGTCCGTGGTGGCCCCTCCGAGGTCGACCTCCCTTGTGTCCTGGGTGACCGTCCGGGTTACCGTCTCGTGCCCAAGGGTGATGCTGACAGTGGCCGGAATACCATCGGGTCGATAGCTGCTCAGGCGGGCGCTCACCTCCACCGGAGCCAGCGCAGGAAGACCCACCAATGTGATCTGAGCGTCACCCTGGCTCCATCGATAGCTATATTCCGCGGTCGCTTCCCTCCCGTGGAATCCGGCTACGAAGGGGCCATCGAGAAACGAGCCCACGTCTAGCGTGGAGTGCGGGCCAAGCTGGTATGCAAGCGCTATGGCGACCAGGGGAGCTGCAAAGATCAGGATGCTGCTTGCTCTCACTTGAGCTCAGCTACAAGCTGAAGGGTTGTCCCAGGCTGGAGGTATGGGAGCCTCAGGCGCGAGTCCCGAAAGTCGGTCCATGGCTGGCCGTCGACGGTAGCCCGCCATACGTTGCCGGGCAAGGCCAGCGTCACACCGTTGAGCACGCGGTCGCCGTCATAGGTCAGTGTCGCGCGCCAGGTGCTGCCCCACCTCGATGTTGCGACGGACAACCCCCTCAGCGCCCGGCCGTATTCGAGCAAGGTAGTGACGTTCTCGATCCACAGATCCCCGCTGCCCCTGAGGTGAAGAGCTCTTTCTACGGCAGCGCTCCAGACGTACTTGCCCTGGGGATCCGCGGCATCCTCAGGATGCGACCACAGGCTCAGGTAACCACGCCTGATGACAGCCTCTTCCATGGACAACAGAGCCCGCGACAGGCTATCTGGATTGGCCTCGAGCTGCTGGTCCGGCAAGAAGACCAGCTCCGGCGCATCGGGCAGAGCCCTTAATTCGTACGGATGCGGATTGTCGTAGGTTCGGGTGACGTACCTGATGCCGTTCTGTACAAGTACTCTGTAGTGAGCGGCCCCCACAGAGTTGCTGCTGGTCCAGGGGAAGGAGAACGTCACTGCGGGAGCGAGCCCAAGCTGGGCGGCAACGCGGTTCCACTCGCGGAGGTCGGCATCGAGCTCCTCGGGCTTGGTCCCGCGTACGTAGAGGTGACCGAAAGTGTGGGTCTGGATGTCATGCCCAAGCCCCCTCAAGTAGAGGGTGAGATCGCCGAAGTACCAGGCCGGGTCGGTCGCATAGTCAGTGTAGGGGTCGTCGCTGTACCAGGGATGGGTTGTCCAGTAGTCGCTGGCCCAGCCATTCTTTCGACTCGCCCACTTGTAGGTGGGGTTGCCCACGAACTGCTGTCTTTCCCGGTTGCCGAACAGCAGGTTATAGCCGGTGGCGAAGAACGTTGCCGAGACATGGCGCTGGGCCAGCAGATCGCCGAGCCAGCGAGCGCCTTCCCGCATTTTCAGGCCGGCTCCGACGGCTCCAGCTACATCATGGTTGGGATCCCCTCGCGAGTGGATGGCCCCACCCATGGCCGTCTCCCAGTCGAAGCTGAAGGCCAAAGCTGCCCGGTAGTAGTCGGGGAACGGCTCCACCCTGATGCCGGCCTCCCACACCCGCACGTGGGAGAGGAGAGTATCGCCCGTAGCCTTTATCTCAAGCTTGACGCCCGTAGCTCCAGGAGGCGCCGATGCTGAGGTTCGCTGGGTGCTGTAACTGACGATGTAGGTATCCCTTTCTAAGGTCCGGTGCGCAAGATCTTCCCACTGGAAGGTCAGCTGGACAGGACCTCCTGCGACGCCGAGCTCCACCATCAGCGGATTGGTGGACCGCACCTCGATGAGGGGCGAGGTCAAAGCAGCGCCTGGAGCCATCTGAACCCCGCCCGTCCGGGCAAGCCCCTGTACGCCTCCCGACCCTTCCCAGCCAACTGGCCAGCCGGAACGAGGGTCGCGGACAGAGAAGTCACTGTTCCCAAGAAGGTTCTCGCCCACTGGCGAGGAGAGTGCTTCGGCACGCGCTATGGCCACGGGCAGTAAGGTCAGGATAGCGACAAGGCCCAGAAATACCGCCGTAGACGCCGGCACCAGCACCCCCTTGATTGAACGGCTCTTCCCTGCCACAAGGCTGATGGTGCCCACCAGCAGTCCACATGCTGCCAGGAGCGCAAGCGGCACCCACGACGTCGGCCACGTTGGTTCGGCCGGGGCAAGCGTCATGAGGCGCAGTCGCAGTGAGGCGGCGTAAGCCACGCTGTAGCCAGCCAGCATGATCACCCCAGGCCAAAGCAAGCGTCCCGCCAGGCGTTCCGAGGCCCACTCCAGGCCAACGGGTACGAGGGACGCCAACATGGAGATAAGTATTATTGCCCGCCTTGCATCGTCGGTCACATCGCCGTCAGCCCTGCTAAAGGACGCAAGGATCAGCAGGCCGGCCGCTATCGGCACACCCATGGTCAGGGCCTTGGCGCGGTCTTCCCTCCAAAGCCGCAACCAGCCGGGTAAGGCTAGGGCAAGCCACGGGCTGACGACCATTAGCCCGCCGGATCCGAACATCAGATGCAGAAGGCTCAGGGCGGAGGGGTAGCTGTAGCTTGGCACAGCGCCGCTAACGCTCTGCAGAAGCCATGGGAACCGCCAGGGCGCCCCAAAGAGGTACCAGTTGAAGACCGCCATGGCTGCACCTGAGATCAACAACGGAAGGGCAAAACCCACAGCCTGCCGCCGCCGTCCCTTGAAGAAGGCCAACACCACCGCCGCCGAGAGTGCCACAGGGAAGACATGGAAATCGGTCACGGCGGCACAGGCCGCGGGGATCCCTGCCCACAGGCCTGAGAGACTACCATCCCTGAGGAGCAGGGCTAGGGACAACCCTAGCAGGAGGGCTGCCAGACTATGGGGAAACGCGGATCCCGCGTACACGCCTGCCAGGTTGCCCAAAACAGCCAGCAGGGCCGCTGCCAAACTCGACCGAGGGCCACCGCCTAGCCTGCGGGATGTACTGTAGATGACCGGCCCCAACAGGGCACCAGCAGCTGCGGTGGCCAAGGCCGCCGCCGTCGACGCCCACGACGGATCGCTCCCCAGTGCCGCTGCCGCACGGTACATGGCTGCTACAATCAGCGCCAGCCCGGGCGGCTGGTTCGAGAAATAGTGACCACCGTACCGCACTAGGTGGTCCAGGGCGGGGAAGGCGCTTACAAGCCGGTCCACAGTGAAAGAGCTGTCCTCCACCATGGACCGTGCCATCAGGACTATGGAGGTATCATCGCTCGCCAGGAGCCCCGGCCTGGTAACCCAGAATATCGCGGAGAGGAGGGTCCAGCCGACCACCCACCACACAGTTTCCGGTATCCGGCCGGGCCCGGAAGATGGTGTAACGAGCTTGGCGCTCAACCCTGTCGAAACACTCCTCTAGTTTTGCGGCCGTCCGAGGGCCGATGCGGCCCTCCCCGACCGCATCAATGATAACCAAATCCGAGTTCCGAAGCCGGCTCAGGATCAGCATCTGTGGTGCCGGACCCTTTACCAGCTCCCACACATCCGTCGAGCTTGGCCTAAAATCCGGCAACGACACAGCTTCGCCCGGAGGCGGCAGGCCGAGGCCAGTATAGACCATGGAACCGTAGCTGTCCAACATGTACCGCCATCCCCAGCCTTCGGGAAGCGGCCTGCCGGCCAGGTAGTTGAACAATGGATTCAAGGAGAGCACCCTGCTCGGAGGTTGCGTCGTCTCTGCAATGTAACGGGACACGATAACGTAGATCCGGTCCTGTCCGATGGAAAGCTGTCCCAAAGTGGCACGGGCGCCGACGGCCACAAGCAGCCCGGCCACGAGCAGGCTAGCTACAGGCCCGAACCTCCGTTGGCTGAGGGCGGCCAGGACGGCTCCTAGCCCCAGGTAGGCGCCGGCAACTGCATCAGCCAGATAGTGGGGATAGAAGGACCTAGACGTCATCAGCGCCGCGAGGATCAGCAAGCCCCACGTCGCTGCCAGCAATGCGAGGCCTCGCGAAAGGGTATGCCTGAAAGCCAAGCAACCGATGGACGAGATCAATAGGACCCCCAGCAACTGTCGGTGTGGCGCCGACGCAAGTTCCCCAAGCCTGGCCCACAGGCCGACTGTGCCATCCATGGGCCTGAGCGCCTGATAAGCAAAGATTTGGTACAACGCCGTCGGCCCAGCTAGAGCTACCGCGCTGCCCAGACCCACCATAAAAACCACCATGAAAGTTGCTAGATATGCCCACGCCAGCCTTCTATCGCGTCGCCACAGGAGAAACGTTGCCGGTACGGCTAGGCCCAGGCCAGGCAGCTTGCACAGGGCCGCCACAGCTGTTAAAGCGCCTGCCGCCGCGGATACGGACAGGCGGCCCCGGTCCAGGGCCAGCAGGACCGATAACACTGCCATGGTGTCCGCCGCGAGCATGGGTACGTCAAGGAGCGTCTGCCTTGCCACGTAGCCCAAGGAGCTGTCCAGCATGGCTGCAAGTGCAGCTAGGACGGAAGGAGACCAACGCCCAGTGGCCACGTAGGTGCAGAGGAAGATCAGTGCAACGGTCAAGCTCGCGAGAGATGAACTCCAGTACCGCGCCAGAGCAAAGTTTATGGCACTTCCCCAGGGAGCGAAGTGATAGAGGACCGCTGGAAGATAGGCCAACGCGCCCAACGGCGGATGTTGAAAAAAGAAATCGCGGTAGGGTACTAAACCCTGCGCCGCCAGTTGCGCGGCCCCAACGTACACCCCGTCGTCCTCGTAGATCGGATATACGAGCGCATTAGAGATGGGAAACAGGGGATCCAGGAAGAAGATCAGCGAGGCGGCCCAGAGGAATGCCGCTGTGGCTGCCACCTGTCCGCTACGCACTGTTGTCACTGCGATCTGCCCGTGGAGCTCCAGGTAGAGCGGCAGCAGCCAGTGCGCCCACACCAAGGTTCACTAGGTTGAGCATTAGCACCAAGGTCGAAAGGCTCAGGGCTAAAGAAGGCGCCTTGCCCAGGGAACCAAGGTACAGGGCCAGGGCCACATCCCTCGTGCCAATACCGGCCACGGTTATGGGCACGAGGTTGGCGCCCGATGCCAGCGTAGCTACCGTCAACGTCTGGACCAGATCCAAGGCCTCGCCGAGACTCTGGACCAGCAGTTCGATTCGAAGGACGGCAATGACATAGGCTGCTATCGTGAGCAGAAATGCCCGTAGGAAGGCGCCTGGTCCTATGGCCAACGGACCCGCCTCCGCGTGAAGCGACGCCAGACCGCCGAGCCATCCCCACCTGGATGCTGCCACGACCGCGAACTTGGCCAGCCGCTTCTGCACCGGTCCCCGCACAAGTGTCGAGCCCGCGCCGACCATCGCAACCAAGAGCGCTACAGTCACCCACAGGCTACCGCCCGTACCCCATACCAGGCTCACCCATGCCAGCATCAGTAGCAAAAGGGCTGCGTCGAAGAGGCGATCGATGAGGGACGCCACTATTCCGTACCTGAGGGGGATACCCTGCAACCTAACAAACCATGCCTTACCGAAGTCGCCGACTTGGCCGGGGGTTAGTGCCCCTGCCCCCATTCCCACGGCATACGCGATGGTGGACGATGCAAGGGTCACGCGCTGGCCCATGTCGGCCAAGAGCACGCGCCAGCGTGCCGCCTTGACCGCGATGAGGGGAAAGGCCAGGATGAGCGCCAACGTTAGCTCGAGCAACCTCACGGAGCTGAGGCGCCCCACTAGCCCCGCGGGATTGTAAGCGATTAGCCCGACCAGGAAGAGAGCCGAAAGGACGAGCCTAGCAGGCGTGCTCCAGTGCCGCCAGGTCACCAGTGGCGCTCCAGGCGAAGGGATGCGATCTGCTCCGAAACCAGGCCCAGCAGAAAGATGAACACGCTGAGTGTCACCAGAAGAACCGTTGAATTGGTGATGTGCGACTCGGTGATCGCCGTGTACACGCCGTACCCGGCCCCTATGAGGAAGAACACCAATGCGAAGGGAGTGAATATCTTGCTGGGGCCGAAGAGCATGCTCATTCTGACGGCTATCATCAGAAACCGCCAACCGTCCTTCAGCACGCGCACCCCGCTGCTGCCGGCCGTCCGCTCCTCTGTCGACACAGGTACGAACTTAACGGAGTAGCCTGCCTGCATGAAGGCCAGGGTGCTGGTAGAGGGGTAGGAATAGCTGTTGGGCAATAAATGGATAAACTGTTGGAGCAGGGGCAGTTTCACTGCTCGAAATCCCGACGTCAGATCGGCCACTGGTCGCCCGGCGATGTACGACGCGAGAAGGTTAAGAAACTTGTTGCCCAGGTGCCGTACGATGTTGCCACCCTGTCGGCCTGTCCTCTGGCCCACCACCAGATCGTACTCGGGGAGGGGCTCCAGGAGCTTTCCAACCTCCTCCACCCTGTGTTGTCCGTCAGCATCGAGCAGGACCACGAAGGGCGTGGACGCGGCCCGCAGTCCCGACTTTACCGCGGCGCCGTTCCCCTTGTTGTAAGGATGTCTAATCACTTTCGCCCCTCTTGCTTGGGCCTCCTGGGGCGTGCCGTCCGTTGAACCGTCGTCCACGACTATCACGGTCGCCTTCGGGTACAGGGCCATGATCTTCGAAAGCACTGAGCCTATGGACCGCGCCTCATTGTGGGCGGGCAATATGAAGGTCAGTTCCGATTCGTCGACCAACCCTTTAGCTCCTGGCTACCAGAACCACTCCTGAGACTATCAGCAATACCCCGGCGATCTTGGCGAGAGGCACGGCCTCCTTCAGCACAAAGGCCGACAGCACGACCGTCAGCACGTACCCTAGGGAGAGCATGGGGTAGGCTGTGCTCAAGGGCACCCGCGAGATTACTGACAGCCAAAGTATGGAGGCTGAAAATATGAGAGAAAAGCCAGCTAGAACGTACGCGTTAGTGAAGATGCGCACGAGGTTGGGTAGCAACGTGTCGATCTGCGGCACGAACTCTCCATGAAGGTTCATGCCGTGCTTCAGCAATAGCTCCCCAGACACCGTCAGGGTCACAGACACTACCAGGAGGGCGTAAGGTGCCAGGTCTCCCTTCAAGCGTGTCCTCCTATCTTCTTCAGGACCATCACCAGGTACGGGCACAATCCACTCCTCATGGTTCCGGTCTTTACCACCTGCAGCCCCTGTGGCGCGGCCGCCAGATACTCGTCGATTGTCCAGTATTTGCCACCCAGGTCCCACAGGTGGATCAGCCAGGCTGGTGGGTCCTCCAAGAAGCCCACCGGCTTGTCCTCCATTATCACCGACAGGCCACCAGGCCGCAGGACGCGACATATCTCTCTAAAAACCTTGGGCAAATCCTCAGCACGGAGATGGTGCAGGACCCCCGCCACCAAAACCATGTCGACGGTTTCCGATGCCACCGCCAGCTCGCGGGCATCCATCACGGCGTAGCTCGTCCCCTGTCCCCTGAGGGCACGCGAGACGAACCTGAAGTCGACGTCGATGCCCACGTACCTGTGGCCGGCAAACGGTGGCGCCATCTGTCCTGTGCCGCAGCCCACCTCCAAGACCCAGGCCGGACCGCACAGTTCACCGAGTGCCTCCCGTATGATCCTGAATTCTCCATGGAAGCCGAATTCCAGAAGCCAGCGGCCCCAGGCCCAAAGCCGCGGATGACGGGCAAGGAAATCTCCTAGCGCGCCCACCGGCCTTTCTGCAGAACCTGCACCAAAGCCTGACAGACTTCGTCTACCTCGCTGTCCTGAAGCTCCGGGAACATGGGAAGGGAAAGCTGCGTACTGGCCCAAAGCCTAGCCTTCGGCACATCGAGGCTGGGTAGGCCCCGAAAGGCAGGCAGATCGGGGAGCGCGGAAGGATAGTGCACGTCGGTAGCTATCCCCATGCCTGCTAGATCGCGGGCCAAGGAATCTCTCCCAGGCACCTTGACTGCCATGATGTGGTACACGGACTTAGAACCTGGCGGGTCCTCGGGAAACCTGAGTTGGGAAAGCCCGGCCAGCTGCTGTCTATATCGAAGGGCGATCTGCCAGCGGCGTTCGTTCCACCGATCCAGATACTTAAGCTTGATCCGAAGATATGCAGCTTGAAGCTCGTCCAGCCGCGCGTTGGTGCCAAATTCCACGTGGGCATAACGCTCCTGCTGGCCCCCATGTCGCAGCCTGCGCACCTTATCGACTATGAGGGCGTCGGAGCTGACCACAGCTCCTGCATCGCCGAGGGCGCCCAGATTTTTTGTAGGGTAGAAGCTGAAACATCCCACGGTGCCCAGCGTTCCCACCTTGCAGCCTTGCCACTCAGCACCGTGGGCCTGCGCACAGTCCTCCACCAGCGCCAGGCCTCTTCTGGATGCCAGCCGCGTGAGGCCCCCCATATCTGCCGGCCGGCCGTAAAGATGTACCGCCACTATGGCCGCCGTACGGGGGCCGATAGCTGCGGCAGCAGCCTCGGGATCTAGGGTGCCCGTCGTCTCCTGCACGTCGACCAACACCGGCGTGCAACCCGCCGCCATGACACCTAGGGCGGTAAAGCCCGCTGTAAAGGCGGGCACTATCACCTCGTCCCCAGGCCCGATCCCCAGAGCTCTCAGTGCCAACTCAAGGGCACTGGTGCCGGAGGCCACCCCCACACAGGCACCAACACCCAGGTAGGCAGCAAACTCTGCCTCGAACGCCTCGACCTCCTCCCCGAGCACGAAGCGGGACCTACGCAGGACACGGTCGGTGGCATCCAAGAGCTCGCTATGGAGCTGTTGTATCTGCCTGTCTAGAGAGAAGGAGGGAATCCTCACCAATAGTGCTCCCAGTGCTTCTGGTAGAAATCCACCGTGACCCGAAACCCCTCGTCCAAAGGGGTGATGGGGCGCCAGCCGGTGAGGCGATGGATGCGCTCGTAGTTCCCGTAGTAGTTGCCTATGTCGATGCTCTTGCGTTCGGCTGGGAAGGGAACTAGCTCGATCTGCCCCGACCCTGCGGCCCTCACGGCGGCCTGAGCAATCTCTATCAGCGTGCACGGCTCCGAACCAAGATTGTAGCTTTCACCAGCCCCCCCGTCCGCCATGCCCATCCTCAGAAAGGCATCGACCACATCGTCCACGAAGTTGAGATCCCTGAGTTGCGTGCCGTCTCCATAGATCTGTATGGTCCGGCCCTCCATCGCCAGCCTGATGAACCAGCCCACGAAGCCCTGGCTAGCATCGCGCACTTTCTGTCTGGGGCCATAGGTGTTGGTCAGGCGCAAGCTGGCGGTCCATAGACCGTAGGCTGTGTGGTACACCCGGTGATAGGCCTCGGCGGCCATCTTGTGGACCCCGTTCAGGTCCGTGGGCCTCATGGGGTGCTCCTCGGTGACGGGGAGCGCCATGGGCCGGCCGTACTGCTGCCTGGTTGCCGCGTAGATCACCTTTACCTGTGGGTTTGCTGTGCGTGCTGCTTCAAGTAGGTGTAGGTGTGCCAGGAGATTGGCCTGCAGGTCCGATATCGGATCCCGCATGCTGGCCACATGGCTCACAAGACCCGCCAGGTTGAACACCACCGCCTGGTCCCTGATCAGCTCTTCCACTACAGGCCGGCTGTTGAGGTCGCACAGGTTGAGGCGTATCTTGTCCTCCAGTCCGCGAAGGTTGAACAGGTTGGCTCCAGAGCCGGGAGCCAGGGCGTCCAGCACTGTAACGCTACTGCCTAGCTCCACGAGCCTTCTCACGAGGTTGCTCCCGATGAAGCCGGCACCCCCGGTAACCAGTACAGGGAGGCCCCGATAGAAGCACTCGAACTCGGTCATGGCTCCTTGTCCTGCGGGCTGTCGCTAACAGGTGTCAAGCTCGAGCGACCCCGCACTTGCCACGACAGACGCTTGCGGGCCACAAGCTCCCACCACAGCTGTGCGAGCTGGACGCCGGTGCGAAAGATGCGCCTGAAGTTGAAGAACTGGGACTTTCCGTATGCCCTGTGGTAGTGATGAACAGGCACCTCTGCGAACCGAAACCCGGCGTCCTGCGTCTTCTTTACCAGCTCCACGCAGATCGTTCCACTGCTGGAACTCAGGGAGATAGCCTCAAGCACCCTACGACGGATCAGCCGGAAATCGCAGTCGACATCCCTGATCTTGAGGCCAAAGGCTAGCTTGACCGTCCAGTGATATAGCTTTCCGATAAGGATTCTGTACCAGGGATCCGACCGGGATACTTTGTAGCCGTTCACTATGTCAACATCCGGGCTAAGCCTCTCCACCAGCAGGGGAAGCTCACGGACGTCGTATTGGGCATCCCCGTCGGTATAGAACACCAGCTCCTTAGTGGCCGCAGAAAAGCCGGTCCTTAGGGCAGCACCGTAACCCTGGTTGCCCCTATGGTGTATCACCCTCAGCTGGGGATAGATCTTCTCCAGCTCGGCTAGCACTTCGGGGGTGTAATCCTGACTGCCATCGTTCACCACGATGACTTCGAAGTCGTCAGTTATCTGTCTACAGACGCGCACGGCTGCGATGACCATGCTCGCAATGGTGCCACCATCGTTGTAGGCGGGGAAGAAGACTGACAGGCCCGGCTTGTTGGAGGTCACCTCAGGCACATCCTTGCTTGCCTGCATGCTGGCGCGGATTGCACAAATTATACATGCTTGCTCTCTGTGTTTGGCAAAAGGTCCGAGAAGCCCTCGGATAGGACTGCAGCGGCCGGGCCGGGCCACCTCCCCCAGCCAAGTTCCACGGCGACCTCGGCAAGATCGTCCAGCACCCAAGCGGCAGGGTTGGAGCTGACGCCAACAGCCCGAGGCACCAAGTTTAAGGCGCTTGGCACCTCGACTGTTGCCTCCCGGCATTCCAGTGGCTCTATGTCTTCGCCCAGCACCTGCCCGATGAGCCCGAAGTAGGCATTAGCAGAGTGGACGAGCGTGTGGCCTGAGATCACGAACTGGCGCGCCTGGCGGCCCGCAGCTCTCAGGAGGCCGGGTTGGGCCACCAGAGCGGAGACGTAGGCCTCCAGGACTTCCTCGGCGTGGGGGCCTACTGGCACCTTGGGACAACAGCTGTCTGGCAGTTCGGAAAAGGCGCCCACATCGGTGACAATGGCGGGCACTCCGTAGGAAAGCGCCCGTAGCAGGCTAGCCGAAGTTTCCCCGGCCGTCGGATATCTCAGGGAGAACGAGAAGTCCACCGAGGAGAACAAAAGGGGCAACAGATCGGCGCTGACGCGTCCCAGGTATAGGACACAAGTTTCGACCCCGTATACCTCCATTAGCCGCTCCAGGGGAAAGCCCGGCGACCTGGACCCAGCGACGACAAGTCTCAGGTCCGACTCTCGGCTCGCCAGGCGTGCCAAAACTCGGAACAGCAGCTCTGTCCCCTTGTAAGGATTGATATGGCCTAGGGCAAGGGCCAGCACGGCCGATTCCGGAAGGCCGAGGGCCCTCCGGGCCAGCAGCTTGTCGGCCGGTGTGGGCACCGGTACCCCCATGGGGATGTGGTGTACCGTCCTAGATCCCATTAGGGGTCCGGCCTTCTCGATGACATACCGGCTGTGGGCGCCCAAGGCCACGGCCGCCTCCACCACACCTTCGTAAAGGGGGCATTCGAAGGCCTCGACGGGCAGCCTGCCGAGGAGCATCTGACGGGCCACGCACTGCCCTCGTTCGCCGTAGCGGATGGCCATCTCCCGCTGATATTCCTGTGCCCTCCCGGTGGTCACCGCCCGCCAAAAGATCAGGTGGTGGAGGACCAAGTCGTGCAGGACCACCACACCGGGCCTCACTGCCATTGCATCCAACATGTAGCTGTGGGAGGGGCTGTTCCCCACCTGGTAGATGACGAGGTCGTATTCAGCCTGCTGCCGCTTCCAAAGGGAGGCCGACCAACGTCTGATGGGCAAGGGCTGTCCCTGAGGCCAGTCGATCTCGGCCTGATCCACCCAGAGCTCCAGGTCGAGCCTCTGGGACAGGTATGGAAGGAGGTCGGCCGTGTAGTCGCTGATGCCGCTGGGCACTGGCGGCATTGGGCTGAACATGGCCACCTTCGGCCTGTGCCTCATGCCAGGAGCCTCCCGACCACAGAAGGCCAGGTTATCTCAGCGACTCTCTCCATGCCTGTGCGGCCCATGGCCCTCAAGGTGTGCGGTTCTGACCACAGCCTGTCGATGGCATCGGCCTGAGACCGCGGATCCGGCGCAGCCACCAGCCCAGTCTGGCCGTGGGCCACGAACTCCAGGACACCCCCTGCGTCGTCCGCAGTAATGACAGGCTTGCCGGCCATGAGGGCCTCCAACGCGACATAGCCGTAATCCTCGTCCACAGGTGCGTACCAAACCATCCGCGCTTTGTTGTATAGCTCCACCAAGGAGCTGTCCGGCACCTTTCCGGCAAAATGGATGCGGTCCGAAATCTTCAGCCTAGCCGCCAGCTTCCTCAGGTCGTTTTCTTCAGGGCCAGAGCCCACGACCACAGCGCGGACCTCGCGCCGGCAGTGGGCCATGGCCTGAATGAGGAGGTAGGTTCGCTTGGCTCTGTCCAGCCTGCCCACGGTTAGAACGAAATCGCCGTATTCTTTGGGCCCTAGTCCCTGCAGAGTGGTGGGCGGGTAGAGGATCTCAGCCCGAAGGCTCAAGAACTTCTCCAGCCGCCCCGCTACGTTGGCACTGATGGCAAACAGGGACTTGGCTTCCGTGAGACTGCGCCTGTCGGCTGCCTCCACCATCCGCTTGAGCAGCTGGTCTTCCGGAGAGGCCCCCAGGTCGCTCAACGGGCTGCCGTACCAGTCGTAGGCCTGGCGATACTGGTGCACGAGCCATATCACCTTGTTGCGGTGGCGGGCCAGGTACGACGGAAACTTCGTCCCGATGAAGACGTCCACGGCCAGGCCGTTGCTCTCGGTGAGGTCTGCTAGCCGCCACATGAGCATGCTACGCACCAGCTGGTTGTGTGGGTACCATTTGAAGGGAAGCGTGACGAGGGTGGCCTCGTGCCCGGCTGCGCCGAGGGCGTCCACTAGTCCACGCGCAAGCCGCTCTGCACCGCCCCAGAAAAAGGGGATCTGAGGAAGCCCGACGACAATCCTCACTGGGTACAATCCCTGTCGCGGGGCTTAAGCTCGGCCACGTCAGCGGCCAAGCGGCGGTACTGGGCAGCAAGCTCCAAGATGGCCCTTGAAACCGATGCATTGAAGTTGTTCTGTTGGTCCACGATAGGGTTGATGTACCACCGCAGCAGGAGTCTCACTGCCCGCTTACACAGGGCTGCCAAGCGGCCCACGATAGGAACCCTCCAGGTGATAGGGTTGTGGGCACTGACGAACCAACCCCTGGCCATGTCATCCACTGCCTGCTGAAGGGCATCGAACTCCTCGGGAGAGTAGCCCTCCAACATCCTCCGGTGGCGCTCCTCGATGCGGCTGCGTAGCTCCTGAAATACCTGGGCCGGATCTGGCAGAGGTTCCCCCACGGCGTTACTCCCCCCTTTCTAGCAGGCGCACCCTGTCTTCCAGTTCCTGAAGGCGCTTGCCCAGGATGCCCACGGCTATCCTGTAGGCCCCCTCGGCACTCCGTTCCCTGCGGACTAGCTCGCGGAGCAGCCGGAAGGCGGCTGCATTGAATTCCTGCTGCTGGACCACGAACTGCAGCACGTACCAACGCGCCGAAAGGTTGTTGATGGCCCGGCGCAGCCCCGCCACGGCGGGTCCCACGAGGGGAAGGTCCGACATGAAGTCCCCCTCCCTGAGCTCCCACTTTTTCTGGAGCTCGTCCAGCATTCCAAGCCAGCCCGGATCGGGCGCAGTAGGCACCGTGTCAAGTTGAGGTCCCATAACGTCGGCATATGCGGCAAGGGAAGCTTGAAGCTCCAGACCGCTCAGATCGCCGCGAAGTCTGGACACCTCGGCGGGGATGAAGTCTTGCAAGAGCTGGGAGGTCGAATAGTGCTTCAGGACAAACCGGAGGCGCTGTCGGTGGAGCCAGAAATAGTAAGTGAAGCTGTCCCGGTCTATGCTGCTGCTTTCGACGTGAGTCCCGGCAAGCTGCGGCGAGTAGATCACCTTCCAGCCCGAGAGTTTGGCTCTGTAACATAGGTCCACGTCCTCATAGTAGACCGGCCAGAACTGCGGATCGAACCCTCCCAGGCTTTCAAAGACGTCTCGCTTAACCGCCAGAGCGGCGCCCGTAACGTAGTCTGGTTCGTCATCTTGCGGCTCATTGAGGCCCTCGGTCCTGTGGGAAGTGGTGGCCAACGGATAGTGCAGTGTGCCCCCCGCGTGCTGAACACCGCGGCCGTCGGGGTACACCAGCTTGCCACCTATCAGCCCGACCTCCGGACGGCTGGCGAGGAGCCGAGCGGCCTTCTCGAGCCAGTCCTCGGCCAGGGCGACGTCAGGATTGAGAAACAGCAGGAGGGGTGCCGTGCCCAGGGAAGCACCGAAATTGCATCCTCCTGCAAAGCCGGCGTTTTCAGGCCGCCTGAAGAGCTGAACTCCAACGGGAACATCGCGAATAGCGAGGTCCGACCCCTCCGGCGAGTTGTCGACCAGGGTGACGCTGTCGGGCTTCAGCGACTGCCGTGCCATCGCTTCGAGGCACGGTCCTACGACTTCAGCGCTGTTGTAGCAGACGACCACCACGTCGAACATTAGAGGGTTCCCTTCGGGAGACCCAGCGCGGCGCAGTACCCGGCGGACACACGGGCGATCACGTCCTGCCATCGATACTCGCGTAGAGCGCGCTCCCTGCCCGCCTGTCCCATGGCCTCGCGCAGGGCCGGCGACAACATGAGCGTCTCCAGGGCTTGGGCCAGCTTATCCACATCTCCAAAGTCTACCAGCATCCCATCTATGCCGTCCCTTATCACAGTGGTTACAGCGCCTGCCCTTGCGCCCACGACCGGTTTGCCGTTTGCCCAGGCCTCCAGATAGACGATCCCGAAGGCCTCGGTGCGGGATGGCATGGCCAGCACGTCGATGGCGGCGAGGAAGTCCCTCTTGGTGTCGGTGTCCACATGGCCTAGGACCAGGCCACGGGCGCCCACCAGCTCGGTGGCCCGGCGCTGGAAGTCCGACATCACCGGTCCAGCGAACACTACTTGAGCGGAATGTCCCCGGGCCCTGAGGCGCGCCATAGCTTCCAGCAAATGGATGGCCCCTTTCTCGAAGGCCGCGGTGCCCAGGAACCCTACCAGGAAGCCCGATAGGCCGTAGCGCTCGCGGAAGCGACGGCCATCGCCGCCCGTGACCTCGCTGGGATCTACCCCCACCCCTGCCAGCCTAATCTTGCTATCGTCGATGCCGAGCTCCGCCAGCTTTCCGGCCTCGTAGGGCGTCTGTGCGAAGACCACTGAGCACCGTTGAAGGGCGCGCACCTGGTGCGGCAAAGTATAGTAGCTGAGCCCGCGGGCGTCGACAGTGCCGAAATGGGTGTGGGGCGTGCACACGACGGGTCCAACACCTTCAAAGGCCTCGAGGGTTTCCAGGAGCAATGTGTCGAAGGGAAGGTTGTTTACGTGCGCCAGGTCAAAGTTGCGTCTATTGTGCCGAAGCCATCCAGGGAGTTCGGGCAGTCTGACCCACCATTTTGCCACCTGAGCCGAGAGCCTGCTCGAGGGTCTGAGCCGGGCCAACTCCAGGCTAAGCCTGTGAAAGGCTCGGTGCGAGTACCTGGGCAATGGCCAGTGGCGGACCGGCAGGCGAACGATCGTGACACCGTTGTGTTGGTCCTCCCCCGGTTCTAAGCGGCCGCGACCGGGGTCCCAGAAGTACTCCAGGTCCCAGGCGTTGGTGGTGAGCACGGTGACGGTATGGCCTCGGACGGCCAACGCCTCGCTTATCTTCTGGACATAGAGCTCAGACCCGCCCGTGTATGGATAGTATCTTGGAACTATATGGAGAAGCCTCATTAAAGCGGCAGCTGCCAGGTCGGAAGGAGCCGCAGTATCCTCTCGAAGCCGCCTGTCAAGAGCAGACCTCCCATGACCATGAGCAGAACTCCGCTGGCATAGTTCACGGCGGGTCCCATCCTCCTAACCCTTTTCAGGGCTGCGGTAGCCCGAGCCAGGAAGAGGCCTGTCAGCAGAAAGGGTATTCCGAGCCCGGCGGAATAGGCGGCCAGGAGCAAGGTGGCCTGCGCCATTGATTGGCCGCTGGCAGCGACTATGAGTATGGAGGTCAGTACAGGCCCTATGCAGGGCGTCCAACCCAGTGCGAAGAAGATACCTAGGGCGAAGGAAGACAGAAAGCCCAGACCTGCCGGCACCTTTGCCTGGAAGCTTGCTTCCCGGTAGAGGAACGGTATGCGAAGCAGGCCCATGATGTGCAGGGCCATCAGGATGATCAGGGCACCCCCAATGCGTCTCAGCAAGGGTTGCCATTCACCGATGAGCTGTCCCAGGAGGCCTACCCCTACCCCGAACAGGGTAAACACCAGGCCAAACCCTGCCACGAAAGCCAGGGCATGCCCTACGGACCCCCTTGTGCTGGGCCGGCCTCCGGCGGGGTTGGCCATGCCGCTCATATAGCCGATATAGCCCGGTATCAACGGGAGCACACAGGGTGAGGCAAAGGACAGCACCCCTGCCCCGAAAGCTAAAGCCACCGACAAATTTTCTGTCACGACCCTAAGTTAACTCCAAACGGTATTTTCGAAGGGCAGGATCGAGCAGGCCGGCCCCAACACCTCTAATTCTATAGTGTGAGGCAGGGTCAACTGCCCATGAGCATCCGCTTCCGCTGCTCCAGGGCATCGCGTTCGGCCTGCAGCACCTTCAGGCGCTCACGCTCCCTTTCCACAATCTGGGCGGGTGCCCTTTGAACGAAGCTCTCCCTGGCCATCAGCTCCTCCACCCTTTCGAGCTCTTTACGCACACCCTGGAGTTCCCTGTCCAGCCTGGCCAGCTCCTGCTCCACGTCGAGCATGGCACCCAGGGGGAGGAAGGCCCTGACCTCGCGCACCACGACGGTGGCCGAGTGAGGGGGTGGGCTTATCTCCCTGAGAATATGCAGTTTAGCCGGGTCCACCCGGGCAAGCCTGCTCACGATGTCACGCTGTCCCTCCAGGAGTTCGTCCTGCTGGCCCGCCGATATGAAGACCTCTATCCATCGGGCTGGATCCACGCGGAACTGGGACCGCACTTCCCGTATCCCGTGGATCAGGTCTTTAACTAACCCGAACTGCTCCTCGGCCTGGCTGAGGATAGGCCCAGGCTCCGGCCAGGGTGCAACCATTATCGATTCCCCAGTGTGGGGCAGGTACTGCCACAACTCTTCGGTCAGGAAGGGCATGAAGGGATGGAGAACCCTTAGACTGCGCTCCATCACTGAGGCTAGCACCGAAGCTGTGACGTCGGCGCGCTCTTCTTGGGCCAGCTGGACCTTGGCTATCTCTATGTACCAGTCACAGAAGTCGCCCCAGAGGAACTCCCAGATCTGTCTTCCAGCCTCGCCGAACTGGTAGGCCCGCAGCAACCTGTTCACGTCGCTGATCAGTCGATTGTGTCGGCTCAGGATCCACCGGTCGGCCAAGGAAAGGTCCGGGTGCTCCGGGTCCACGATCTGCTGGACCCTGTACTGGCCCACGTTCATGACGACAAATCGACCTGCGTTCCAGACCTTGTTGGAGAAGTTGCGGCCAGCCTCCACTTTCTGTTCGCTGAGCTTCATGTCATTGCCTGGCGACGATCCCGTGGCCAGGGCGAACCTAAGGGCATCGGCGCCATACTTGTCGATGAGCTCAATAGGGCTTAGGACGTTGCCCTTCGTCTTGCTCATCTTCTCGCCGCGTTCGTCGCGCACAAGGCCGTGTAGGTACACTGTGTGGAAGGGCACCTTTCCGGTGTTCTCCAGGCCCAGCATGATCATGCGGGCAACCCAGAAGAACAGGATGTCGTACCCTGTCTCGAGGACGCTGGTAGGGTAGAAATAGCGCAGGTCCTCTGTGTCATCGGGCCAGCCCAGGGTGGAGTGAGGCCACAGGGCGGAGCTGAACCAGGTGTCCAGCACGTCGGGATCCTGCTCGACGTCAGGGCTGCCGCAGCGGCTGCATGCCGTGGGATCGGCCATCGGCGCCTCTGGCAAGGGAACGGTCATCTGGCCGCACCGCCGACAGTGCCAGACAGGTATCTGGTGGCCCCACCAGAGCTGCCGCGAGATGCACCAGTCCTTTATATTCTCCATCCAGTTTACGTAAACTTTAACGAACCGTTCTGGCACGATGCGGATGGTGCCGTCCCTGACCGCCTGGAGGGCCCTCTCGGCCATGGGACCCACCCTGACCCACCATTGGAGGCTTATACGCGGTTCGACCACTGTGCTGCACCTCTGGCAGGTGCCGATGGACGTGTGGTAAGGTTCGGCCTTCTCCAGAAGTCCCTCTGCCCTGAGCTGCTCCACTAGCCGCGCTCTTGCCTCGAACCTGTCCAACCCCTGGTACGGGCCCGCATTTTGGTTCATCTTGCCGTCGGGTTCCATGACGTTGACGGGCTCGAGACCGTGGCGTTGCCCGATCTCGAAGTCCACAGGATCGTGGGCCGGCGTGACCTTGACAGCTCCGGTCCCGAAGGCGGGGTCCACGGCAGGATCGGCAACTATCGGGATGCGCCTTCTCAGCACTGGCAGGATAGCAAATTTGCCCACCATGTGCCGATACCTCTCGTCGGCAGGGTGCACGGCGACGCCGGTATCGCCCAGTATGGTCTCGGGCCTGGTGGTGGCCACCGTTATGAAGCCCTTCTCTGGCCCGTCCAGAGGGTATCTGACGTAGTAAAGCTGGGTGTCGACCTCTGTGTGGATGGTCTCCAGGTCGGACAGGGCTGTGAGGCACCTTGGGCACCAGTTGATGATCCTCTCGTCGCGGTATATGAGCCCCTTGTGATAGAGATTGACGAAGGTTACTCTCACTGCCCGGGAGTGGTCAGGGTCCATAGTGAAACGTTCCCGGGTCCAGTCCAGGGAGGCGCCGAGAGCCCTGTGGTCATCGGCGATGCGCCTGCGGTACTTCTGCGCCCAGTCCCACATGATTTCCAGGAAGCGTTGGCGGCCCAACTGCTGGCGGGAGAGGCCCTTTGAAGCCAGCTCCTTCTCAACCACGTACTGGGCCCCGATGCCAGCATGGTCCTCCCCGGGCAACCAGAGAGTAGGCTCGCCCAACATCCGGTGCCAGCGGACCATGATGTCCTCGATGGTGGCGGTTAGCGCGTGCCCCACGTGGAGTTCCCCAGTGATGTTCGGAGGTGGCAGAACTATGCTGAAGGGCTTCTTGGTCCAGTCGATCTTTGGGGTGAAGTATTTTCTCTCCTCCCAGAGGGAGTACCACTTCCTCTCCACGGCTTTGGGATCGTAAGCTTTTGCGAGTTGGCTGGACCTTTCGTGCATGGTCTACCTCCGTTCAGGAATGGAAACGACCTCCCCATAAGGACGGAGAGGTCGCTCCCGTGGTACCACCTTACTTCGGCCTAAAGAGGCCCTCTTAGCTGTAACGGGCTCTCCCGCGGCCAGCTAAGCTTGAGCTTCACCGGCCGGGCTCCTGGGCGACCTTCGGCAGGCGTACCCGGGCGCCTCGCACCGTTTGGGCTCCCTCTCTGAAGGGCCGGCCCTGCCTACTCCTCCCAATCGACGCCTTTAAAGCCATTTTATGCTGACGTCCTAGGGGCGTCAAATCGTGCGGCAGCGGCGGGCTACGGCCAGGCGCCGGGCTCACCGCGCACTGTCGGCGGTCTACCCCTTCGAGATAGCACAGCGGGCCCCCAGTGCGTGGGGTTGGAGGCAGGCCGTGGACAGCGCTCGGGCGGTGTCATAAGGCCGTGCGGCGGCCTTTAGTCAGCAGATACAGGCGGGTAGTACGTGGCTATCGCCCGGGCCTCCGATGCGCGGAGCTGATGCCACCGAGCGTGCTGTATAATCGAAGCGGAGTTGTGCGAGTGCCAGCGTAGCTCAGCGGCAGAGCAGCGGTTTCGTAAACCGCGGGCCGGGGGTTCGAATCCCCCCGCTGGCTCCATGAGGAAGGCGGGGGCGCCCCTGAGGCGCCAAGCCCCTATTCTGTGGAACCCCACCTCAGGCCCCGAAACTATCCGCACGCCTGCCCATCCCCTCCCTCGAACTTCTGGCCGACCTGCTGGCCTGTCGACGGCCTGGGTGAGGAGCGTGGCGCCGCCCGTGACATTTGTGAACGGCTACCAGCGGCACCTTACGGCCTATCCTCCAACAGGCGCTACCTGCGTATGCCTCCTTGTCTCCGAGCCCTAGCCTGGCAGCGTAGTGCGGGCGATCAAATCCTGCTGGGCTGCAGGGGCACGCGCACCCCGCTGGCCAGGACCGCGTACCTAAGGAAAAGCTGCCCGACGAGCATGAGAACTCCGGCGAGGCCGCTCAATACCCATGGGGGTTGGGATGGTGCCACCAGGGGGATAAGGAGCATGGCTAGGGGAACCACTAATCCGAAAACGATCACGCCCCATAGAAAGAGGGGCATACGTAGAAGCAGGGACGCTCCAAAGGCTGCGGTAGCCGAGCTCCGGAGGGAGGAGTCGACGTATGCCCAGAGAGCAAGGAGCTGGAAGACAACTGCCACAGCTGCCGCCGTATATAGCGCAGCCACCCTTTCCAAGATACCACTGGCTGGAGCTGTTGCAAGGGACAGGCCGAGCGCCGCGATGAATGACCCGACCAAGAAGAGGGGGCCGAGAACTCCAGCCCTCCACATTGGGAAGGGTTTCATCGAGCCGAGGAGCATTCCCGGATATAGCGTGAGCAGCAGGCCGGCCAGGCCCGCTATACCCCCTAAGATCTTGCCCTCGATGCCCGCGGGGCTCCACGGAAGCCAAGCGAACACGGGAACGCCGGGAAGGGCATAGGCTAGACCAAATAGTATGCACAACGTAATGAGCAAGGTCCCTCGTGACATCCAGGAATGACCCAGGCCCCGGAACAGCCAGATGGCTGCCCTCGGGTTTCCGGCCTCTACGAGCAGGACCAAGCCAGCCAGGATGCCCGCTATCGCTCCCGCCAGCACACCAAGGGTACCTACTAGCAGCAGGCCCAGCACAATGGTTGCTCCGCACAATCCTTCCAGAAATAGAGCCAGCGCTTTCAGCCAGCCCCACTCCGTCTGTCTCTTGGGCGTCGCCATGGAGCACCTCCCGTCTTATTCCAGATACCAAACCGAGGGCTCTGTCCCAAGCTCCTCATGGAGGCGAAAACCTCGCCACTCCCGGATGAGTCTAGATACGTTGCTGTTAGGATCCTCTATATCTCCGAAGAACCGGGCGTTGGCGATGCATGAGTTGACACAGTCCGGAGTTGCTTCAGGGTCGATCCCTGGCTGTAGACCCTGATCCAGGCCTCGGTCGATCTTGTGCATGCAGAACGTACACTTCGTCGTTGTGCCCGGCACGAAGCGCTGGTGGGGGGCGCGGAGCTCATAGGGGAAAGTTTCATAAGGGGTCTGCGGCTGCTTGCCAAAGTATCCTATGAGCGTGTCAAGGAAAAACCGGGCCTCATAGGGGCATGCAAGCACGCAGGCCCTACATCCGAGGCATCTGTTGTAGTCTACGAAGACGATCCCGTCCGATCGTTGCTGCGTTGCGCCGGTCGGGCATACATCTTTGCAGGGTGGGTTTCCGCACTGCATACATACCAGCGGTAAGAACCGACGGGTGACTGCGGGGTACTCGCCAACCTCATAGTCGTAGACGCGTGCCCATAGGACGCCCGGCGGAGTGAAGTTCCCATCCTTGCAGGCCACCGTACAGGTTTGACAGCCAACGCACTTCTTTAGATCTATAACCATACCCCATCGCGCCATGGCTGACCCCCTACACGTTGTAAATTCGGACCTTGATATGGTCCTTCGAGCCTCCGGATTCGTCCGTAAGGGCTTCCAGGGCCGGGGTTATCTGATTCAAGTTTGGCAGGCCTAAGTCCTTGGCAAAAGGCGTGATGAAGTGGCCGTACATCTGTGTTGTAAGGATAACGTCTGGACGGATGCCTTCGCGCAATGCCACTCTTCCGCGTGTCCTTCCATAAGCAGACTCTATCCACACCTCGTCGCCATCTTTGATGCCAAGGGCCTTTGCGGCGCCGGCATTCATCTGCACTCGCGTATGCCCCAGAACCCGCTCAGCGGCCTCATGCATCACGGGAACCGCGATATTCGATCCCCACGCGTACTGCATGCTTCGGGTAGCCATTAACCAGAATGGGTAGTCCTTTGGATCTTTCCCGAAGTATCTGGTGATCACACGGTCCAGATGCTGCGAGATGTCATACCATTTCGGCAGCGGTTGGTACTCCTCAACCTGTTCCTCCCACCAACTTATCCCAGCTTCGTGCAGCCGTGCCCTCAGCTCCTCCCCAATCCGCTTCAGCCTCTCCTGGTAGGGGAGCTCAAAACGCATGCCGTTCTCCTTCATGAAGGGATACAGATACCATGGACGCAGGTACATGGGCCCCATACTAATCCCCGGCCCGATCTTGGGGAAGGGACCGAAAAAGGCTCCGTTCTCCTTGAACCAGTCCAAGCTAAATTCCACAGCTCCACGGCTCATCTGGCTGGTAGCCGCCCGGGCGATGCGGTCGTAGATCTCCTCAGCCGTGTACTTTCGATCCGGCTGTAGCTCGTAGGCAGTCCCCTTAAGAGCCACACCAAGATAGGCGCCATGGTTTATGGCCTCGTTGTAGGCCGCCAGCATTCCGAGCTTCTCAGCAAGATCGGTGGCGATGTCCGTAATGTTCCTCGTGTTATACAGCCTTGGTACTACAGGTTGCTTTATAGCTATGCCCACGTGCTCCCAAAAGTTTTCCATGAAGGTGGTGGCACCGAGGGGGAAGAGCTGCAAGGACTCAAGGTCCCCGTCTTCTGGGAGCACCAGGTCGGCGAACCAGGCCGTTTCGTCGAGCGTGTAGGCGAACGCCACATGGAACGGGATGCGTTTCAACACCTCGATGATCATGGGCGTCTCAAACTGCGATATCACTGGGTTGACCTTGTAGGTGATAAAGACCTCGGGCACGCTCGGTGCCGGCCAGTTTTCAGGTGGACTTACCGTCCACTTCCAGGCCAGATGCATGGGGCCAAGGAAAGGTCCAGTCAGCGGACAGAGGGATGGCACGCCGTCTCGGCGTCCTGGGGGGAACTTCCACTCACCCTTTGCCGTTGGATTGAAAGGATATTCGAAGAACCCATCTGCCATTCTCTTAGGCGGACCTGAGTAAAGCACGCGGGCACCCAGATGGCCTCCGGGTACCTCGAGGGCACCTACCAACATCTGCAGTACGTGGCTGGCCCAGACGCATTGGAGACCACCCCATCCGTTGTTCTGCGTCTTGCCCAGCCCGATGAACACAGGGCGGTAAGGGAGAGTGACACCGTCTACCTCAACTGTCGCCCCCACCTGTGCGGCCTCTACGAACTCCCGAGTTACCCGACGGATGACCGGCGCAGGTACGTCGCAGATTTCGGCCGCCCACTCCGGTGTGTGCGGTTGGACATGTTCGATAAGCAGCTGGAAGGCTGGCTTGACTGCAGTGTCTCGGAATTCCCGCTTGGCGCCATCGGGCCCGACAGTGGAACCACTGGCAACATATTGGCCCTCTAGGGCGGGATCCTTTACCTCGCTGTCGAAGGGCTTGGCCCTGCCCTCGGTGACATCCCAGACCAAAGGCTTGGCCGTGATTGTGTCGCGAAGGAAGTAGCCGTCGGGAGCTACCAGGTAGGGGCTGTTCGTCATTGTCTTGAGGAACGGAAGGTCGCAGGCCTTACGCCAATCGAGCTCATGGAGGATCACGTGGAGCATGGCGTAGAGGAAGGCGTGATCGGTCTCCGGCTTGATGGGAATCCATTCGTCGGAGACGGCGCCCGTGACCGACAGGTGGGGCTCCACCTGCACTCTCTTAAGACCCCTCGCCCTGGCATCGGCCTGGCGTCTGACCCCCGTAACCCCGAAGGAAGCCGCATCGTTCCTACCAAATACGATGGCGTATCTGCCACGAGGAGTATCTTGGGCGCAGGTAAAGCCCTTGTGCCACAGCTCCCCAAGCAAGTGCTCCGTGTGATAGCACTTTACCCCCCCCGCCCTGTGCCATGGTAAACTCCACAGGACCCCATATACCTGGTGGACCTCCCAGGGCCAGGCTCAGGCCGCCGAAGATTACCGGAAGCGTGCCGTAGTAAGAGGGACATACGCCATCGGAACCCTCGGCGAAAGCTACCCGCGGATACCCGTTCTCATCTAGGAGCCCTTTCGCCCTGACCTCCAGCAACTTCTGAGCCCAGAGGCTGATGGCCTCTTCCCACGATATCTCCACGAAGCCAGGGTCCTCGTCGGGCCCCTTCTTCGGATTCGTCCGCTTTAATGGAGCCTTGACACGATTGGGGTTATAGTGCTTTTGAATAAGTCCGTAGGCTTTGACGCAGGCCCGAGCTCCGCCGGGATGGACATCGGCGAAGGCAAGATTGCCTTCCACCCCAACGACTTTCCCATTGACTACTTTGAACCGTACGAGGTCAGGTGCCCCTGCGTTGCACTGATAGCAGTAGCTGGGAACCCACTTTTCTTTCGCCTCCACCGTCCCTTGCATCGCGAACCTCCTAACAACCTGGGTTGGCTATTCCCATCTTGGCGGAGCGGCCGCCAGACTTCTTACGGTGCCTTATGGTTTCCTTCGTGGCCTCAGGCTTCCAAAGGCGATGCAGGTGTGCCGTAGCTCAGGACTCAGCTGGGGGAGATGAAAAATCCCTGGACACGTTGCGGGCACGGATTGCCTTCGGTTCCACGCGGAACTCCAACCTCCAGCGGAACCACGACAGCCCGTATCAGTTGCCTTTCCCGCCGATTGAGGTGGCTCCATGGCGGGTATCTCGCTGGTATCTCTAATCGTTAGTACAGCATGTGTGAGGTAGCAGAACAATACTCGCAATTAGGAAAGAAAGCTTCTGCAACTTAACGGTGTTTGTATTGTAAATTCCTTACAACTGTCGCCACCTTGGGTGGCGCAGGTACCCACAACCCGCGGAGCGGACAAACTTAGTGACCCTAAGCAGCGGCGGACGACCCCCGAGCTGGCTGAGGCTTCCAGCATGGGCTTCCTGTCTTGGCAGGTTGAACTTTCCCCACACGGCAAAATACTGGACCGTAATGGCCTGCACCAACCGTTGACGTGGGTGGTATAATCAGGTGAGAAAACGCCTAAATCCCAGGCCAGTGCCTACCGCACGCTCTGCTGTAGAAGCTTGCGGCCTCAGGTTTTCCTACCGAGGGGCCAGCTCCGAAGCCCTCAGGGGATTGGATCTCGCAGTTGATGAGGGGCAGTTTACCGTCATCATGGGCAGGAGCGGGGCTGGCAAGTCCACCTTTTGCTACTGCCTCAACGGGCTTATACCCCACTTCCTCCGCGGCCAGCTTGAGGGCAGGGTCCGTGTGTTCGGATTGGACACCCGCGACCACAGGGTGGCAGAGCTTGCAAGGCGCGTCGGGCTAGTGTTCCAGGATTTCGAGGCCCAGCTCTTCTCCACCAACGTGGAGCTCGAGGTTGCCTTCGGGCCCGAAAACTTCGGTCTGCCCCTCGACGAGATAAGGGATCGGGTCAAGGAGAGCCTCAGGGCGGTGAAGCTCGAAGGTTACGAGCGCCGCCAGCCTGCCTATCTGTCGGGGGGCCAGAAGCAACGCCTGGCCATAGCGTCCATTCTGGCCATCCGGCCACAGCTACTGGTCATGGACGAGCCCACTACGGACCTCGACCCAATCGGCAAGATGGAGGTGTTCGAAATAGCCGATGAGCTGAGGCTTGCTGCAGAGGGCACCGTGGTCATCGTGGAGCACGAGACCGAGGAGGCCCTCAAGGCGAGTCGCATTGTGGTTATGTCGGGCGGCCAGGTGGTGGCCATGGGAAACCCACAGCGGATCCTGGCGGACGTTCCGCTCCTGGAGGCTGCCGGAGTGATGCCACCGCAGACGGCCCACCTCTTCCATGCCCTGGGGTCTCCTTCGCGCCCCCTCACCGTGGAGGATGCCCTGTCAGCATTGGAGGCCCACGGATTGTCCGTCGACAGGGAAAGGTATTTGAAAGTTGCTAGAGACGGCAACAACGGCTACGGTCCTTCGATCGTTGAGGTAGAGGATCTGGAGTACTCCTACCCTGGCGGCATCCCCGCATTGAGGGGCGTATCGTTACAGATCAGGCAGGGAGAGTTCGTGGCTATCCTGGGCCAGAACGGCAGCGGCAAGACGACCCTCGTCAAACACTTCAACGGCCTGCTGAGGCCGTCCCGCGGAACCGTACGCGTCAAAGGGGTTGACACCCGGAACACGAGCGTCTACCAGCTCGGTCGCATTGTAGGCTACGTGTTCCAGAATCCCGACCACCAGATCTTTGCCCAGACCGTGTTCGACGAGGTCGCCTTCGGCCCGCGCCTATATGGACTTGCCACCGAGGAGGTCAACAGGCGCGTCAAGGAGGCCCTCGAAGCCGTCGACCTTACGCATAGGGAGGCAGCCGATCCGTTTCTGCTGACGAAAGGCGAGCGCCAGAGGGTCGCTGTGGCCTCCATACTTGCTGCAAAGCCCGAGGTTATAGTGTTGGACGAGCCCACTACAGGCCTGGACTATCTTGAACTCAAGGGCATGATGGACCTCACCCGCCGCTTGAATGAAGCGGGCCACACGATAGTCATCGTTACACACTCCATGTGGGTGGCCGCTCAATATGCGCACCGCATCGTAGTGATGAGCGACGGAAAGATAATCGCCGATGGTCCAACCAGGGAAGTGTTCGCCCGAGAGGATGTGCTGTCTCAGGCTTTCTTGAAGCCTCCGCCCATAGTGAGGCTGGGCAACCGGCTGGGTACGACCTTGCTGTCGGTGGAAGAGGCTGCCCAGGTTCTGGTAAGGAGTCGCGACATTGGACATCTACCTGTATCTGGACGCGGGAACGATAATCCACAGGACAGACCCCAGGGTTAAGCTGATCATCCTTCTGGTCAGCTTCGTTCTGGCCTTCGTGTCCTTCCATACGGCCTACTTGGCGGCCCTCATGGCGTTGGTCCTTCTCTATGGGGCCGTCAGCCGAAGCCTGTCGAATCTAAGACGTATCTGGTTCGTCCTGGTGATGGTAGGCCTAATGGCTATCGTCCTTTGGAGCTTGTTCGCCCCCGGCCGCACTCCCCTGTTCTGGAGGGTAACCTGGGAATCCCTCTCCTTCGGCATCTCGACGGCCCTTCGTATCGACGCCATGATCATATCGGGTATGATCTTTCTCTCGACTACCAGGAACGAGGAGATCACGGCGGCGCTACTGAGGTTCGGCCTGCCGTTTCCAGCGGCCTTCGCGTTCTCCACAGCCCTGCGGCTTGTGCCCACTTTCGCAGGCGCCGGCGCCACGATCATTCAGGCCCAACGATCTCGTGGCCTCGACTTGGAGAGCGGCAACATATTGGAGCGGACCCGCAAGTACGTTCCACTGCTTGTGCCCGTGCTTCTGACAGCCCTGCGCAACACTGATCAGATGGCCATGGCCCTCGAGTCCAAGGGCTTTGGTGCCCAACGGCGGCGCACCATGTACCTTCAGCTCAGGATGAGAGCCATGGACTGGACCATTCTGGGTGTGACCCTTTTCATACTGGCGGTCAGCGTGGCCCTGGTGCCCAGGTTCCTTGCCGTCGCGGTGTAGGCACCGGATACAGGCGTACACTATGGAAAGGGAGGTGAAGCGTGGAGCGGATCATAGGCGTCCTTGTCGTAATCCTGGGCTTCGTGGTTCTGTTCCGTGTTAAAGAGCTATGGACCATGTGGAAGTACACGCGCATGATCGTCCTCACGGCGCTGACGGCAGCCCTGTATGCGGCCATCCTCATACCCTTCAAAGGTTTCGTGATAGTGCCTGGGTTCACCGAGGTGCGCCCTGCGAACGTGGTCCCTGTAGTGTTCGGCATCCTCTTCGGGCCGGCTGGGGCCTGGGGCGCGGCCATAGGCAACCTGATCGGCGACTTCTTCGGCACCCTTGGCCTGGGAAGCCTCTTCGGGTTCCTTGGCAACTTCTTCTTCGGGCTAATACCGTACAAGGTATGGTCCAGACATGGGCTGGTGAAGCGCAACGCCGAGCCCTACCTCAACTCGTTCCGCCAGCTGATAGAGTTCTGGCTTACTACCATAATCGCCAGCATCATCTGCGCTGTCATCATAGCCTGGGGCCTGGAGATTCTGGCCGTGTTGCCCTTCGCCGTTCTGGGAAGCATCATCACCGTCAACAACAGCATTGCGGCCGGCATCCTGGGTCCGATAATCATGTTCTTGATCTACCCCAGAGTGAAGCAGCTGGGTCTGATCTGGACCGACATCATGGAGGCGCGCGATATATCCGGCCCGCTGAACGTTCCTCTGGGCGTGGTCCTGACCTGGATAGGAGGCCTCGGCGGACTGCTGGTGGGTCTATGGGCATCGGTCAACCTCTACGGATCGGGCCTCGGAGCTGCCTTCGGAAGGGGCAGCATAGGCCCGGTAGTTATCTTCGGCCTGATACCCTTCGTTGTGCTCATCTACGTAGGGGTGTATCTGCTATCGCTGGGGAAGCACCAAGGCTCTGAGTCGGCTTAGCGCTCCAATAAGGTCGGGTGCGGCGTGGGTCGCCGCAAGGGGCGATTGGGTAAGGGACCGGTGGACCGGACCGCTGACGGAGGCTTACGGGGTAGGCTTCGCAGATGGGTCAGACGTGGCGCTGGCCCATCTGCGGCCCGAATATGGCTGGCATGGACAGGGCCGATAGGGACCTTCCGTTCCTGCTAAAGTTTGAAAACGTGGCCGATTACAGGGATGGCAGGGTGATCATTCTCGATCGCCGCAAGTACCCCCATCGGATCGAGTATGTGGTCTGCGAGGACTACACAGGAGTAGCTCAGGCGATAAAGGATATGGTTACCCAGAGCGGGGGGCCGTGGCTTGCGGCATCCTGGGCTATGGTTTCAGTGGCCCGCGCGCTCAAGGGGCTACGACCTGAAACTGCATCCTCCCTTTTGGAGCGGGCGGTAGACACCTTGGCAGGGTCGAGGCCGACGACAGCTGCCAAGCTTAAGAGGCATCTGCTCGGGATCAAACAGGCCATTTTGGAGGCCTTGCGCGATGGAAGGGACCCAGAGGCCACCTCTGCCGAACTGGTCCGCGCCAAGCTTAACGATCGATACGAGAGGTCCCAGCTTATAGGAGATCTGGCGGCGTCTCTGCTCCCGGGCCAATGTACGGTCCTCACCCACTGCTTCGCCGAGACGTTGATCCCCCACCTCCTGCTGGCGGCTCGGCGGTCCGGCAAGTGGGTCTCTATGGTATGCACGGAGACCAGACCTTACCTTCAGGGCGCCAGACTAACCGCAACAGCTGTCAGGGAGATGGGGTTTCCCGTGACCGTCATCACCGAGGGAATGGCTGCCTACCTGTTGAGCAGAGGGGAAGTTCAGGCCTTTGTGACCGCCGCCGACATCATCACCCTGGACGGCCATGTGGTCAACAAGGTGGGCACCCTCGGCATCGCCCTGGCCTGCCAGGCCTACGGCGTGCCCTACTACGTCCTTGGCGACCCTTCGCCGGACCACCCCACCGCCGAGACCGTGACCGTAGAGGAAAGGGACCCCCAAGAGGTGTTGACGTGCCTCGGTCAACCCACCAGCGTGGCCGGCGTTTCCGCCAGGTACCCCTCCTTCGATATCACCCCACCCAGCCTCGTGAGGGCAGTGGTTACCTCCAGGGGCATATTCGCGCCGGAGGACCTCCGCGAGTGGCGCCGGAGCGCTTGAGGCCGGCCCCGCTCCGGCGAGCCTTCGGCCCGGTGGGCTCCGTTCATGGCTGACAGGTAAGGAGAGCTCCGGCTGGCGCCACAGGTGCAGTCCACCCACGGGCTCCAAGCCGGTGCCCTTGCCCTCGGATCCGCTTAGCGAGCGTGCCGAGCGCGGAAGGACGACGTCAACTTTCGTACTGGCCTAGGGTTGGAGAGCCCACGGGGGGCCGTTGTGCAATAAACTTATCCATGGGGGCAGGAACCGAGACCGGCCGAGCCGCCGCGAAGGTCCGCCTGCGGCCGCTGTGGACGGGTATATGGTGCTGCCGCGCAGTAATGCGGGGCAAGCTTGAGCCCGGTGCCCTGCTGAGGGCACTGGGGCCTTAACCTCCAGCACGATTTTGCAAACTTCCCTGAGGGTGGCCCGACAGAACAGGGGCCCTGCACTGAGGGCGGACACAGTTAACAGTAGCCGTACGGGCCGTTGGGGCCGTTGGGGCCTAGAGAGCCTGACTGGCTGGTGCCGGCCGCCCGGTTGGGGGCACCCCATCCGCCCGATTCCCCTGTAGCCGAGGAAGCGCCGCCAGCGCCTCCGCTGCCCGCCGGCACGCCACAACCGCCTGCGCTTCCGTCCCGCGACGTGGCGTTGC